>Ga0210384_10001757_pt1 | contig 28175 bp, 30 predicted proteins | sample IncBWH2MmetaG_FD_160574 | JGI IMG/M metagenome (GOLD analysis project Ga0210384, IMG submission 160574) | Forest soil microbial communities from Barre Woods Harvard Forest LTER site, Petersham, Massachusetts, United States - Inc-BW-H-2-M | ecosystem: Environmental > Terrestrial > Soil >...
AGAAGAGATCGGCTATGGCGCTTGAGTTGGGTCCGCGTACGGCACGATTTCCCTGTCCCCTCTGCGGGCTAGGTCTTGACGTGCGCCAAACCAAGAAAAAGAAGCCGTACGTGATCTGTGATTCATGCGGGGTTCAGTTGTTCGTTCGCAGTAAGGCAGGGATGCGCAGTTTCGAGCACCTGGTTTCGGATGCCGAACAGCGCAATATCTGGAAGCGGCTGGATGACTTGCAAGCGCGCTATCGGCGGGAATGCCCAGAATGTGAAAAAGACTTCTGGATTATCCCCGATCTAATCAAGACGAGTTGGGTGGACGGGACGTTCGAGGGCTATCGCTGCCCGGAACGCGGGTGTTCTGGAGTAGTCAGTTGGAATAAGGAGAAGAAATGAAAGTCACCTTGGTGGGAGTCCTCGTCTTCGTCGGAATTGCCGTCTTGCTGGTCTACGTCGCGAGTGAACTGCAACGGACGAATCAAGCGAAAGATCCCCAGCCGCCGCAGAATCCCGATTCTTCGATCAATCCATGACCCCCACGTCCAACCAATTCGGGGACGGGCCAACTGCCGAGTGGCTCACCGCTGTCGAAGCAGCGCAATACCTCAAGGTGAAGGTCCGAACTCTGTTGCTTTGGGTCCGGCAGGGCAAGGTGAAAGCCTTTGCACTGTCCGGCACTAAGCGTCGAGTCTGGCGCTTCCGCCACAGTGACTTGGACGCCGCCCTTCTGGAATCCCCCGTGCTACCATCCCAATCGCCATCCGTGCGCCCTGCCGAAAGGATGGAGCGATGAAAAGGGCAGCACGGCACAAAACCGGAAGTGTAGTGTTCGACAAACGACGTAAGACCTGGAATTTCCTGTGGTGGGAAGACAGTAAACGGCGGTCGAAGTTGATCGGCACCCTGAAGGAGTTCCGAAGCAAGGGAGCCGCACAGCGACAAGCGCAGTCCTTCCTGTCTGATGTCCTCGGGCAGCCCGCCGGAAATCCAACCCGAATAGAAAGTGAGACTCACACAGTGCGGGATTTGGCAGCACGTTACGAGCGGGAACGTTTGCCTTCGCGTCATTCAACAGCGCGGATGTACCGTTCCTGGCTACGCAATCACATACTGCCGAAATGGGGCGACATGCTAATAAGCGAAGTGCAACCACGGCCGATAGAACTGTGGTTGCGCCAGCTCAACTTGTCACCCAAGAGCAAATCCCATGTGCGGGGCATGTTGCATCTGCTCATGGAATTTGCAATGTGGAGTGGTGCGCTGGAGATTTCGCGTAATCCTATTGACCTTGTCATGGTCAAAGGGGCAACCAAACGCACTCGACAACCGCGTAGTTTGGCGGTGGGTGAGTTCCGAAAGTTCATTCAGCATTTGGAGGAACCATTCCGCACGATGGCGCTGCTCTGTGTGTGTTTCGGCCTGCGAATCAGTGAGTGCCTGGCTCTGAAGTGGTGCGATGTGGATTGGCTTAACGGCAAGTTGCGGATTGAACGGGCAATTGTTCGTCAACATGTCGATGACGTAAAGACGGTCTACTCGCAGAAACGGATGAGCATGGACGGCGAACTGCTGGCGATCCTGGAAGCGTGGAAGCAGACAACGCAGTTTCCTGCCGACGGGGACTGGCTGTTCGCATCTCCGGTTCAACTTGGACGGTTGCCGTGGTCTTATCCGCAAATATTGCGGGTGTTCCACAAGGCGGCAGAACGTGCGGGAATCGGCAAACTGCCGACTCACACGTTACGCCACAGCTACCGCTCGTGGTTGGACGCGGTGGGAACGCCAATCGCTGTCCAGCAGAAGCTCATGCGGCACACCGACATTCGCACCACGATGAACCTGTACGGCGACGTGGTGACGGATGAAATGGCCAAGGCACACTCCAAGGTTGTAGGGCTGGCGCTGAGGAATTCGGACTAACGGATTGCGGAGCGGATCGCAGGTCTCGTAAGGGATTGAAAATATGGCGGAGAGGGAGGGATTCAATTACCGCCATTTATAGCAAGTGCCGACGAATCCTACACTTAGCGATTCTAGCCTGTGTTTATGCGGGTGTCGAGCACATTCGTAACTTAGGCTGCTATTCCCACAGTTTCCCTTATCGCCCCCAATTCCATGGAAACCGTATCACTGGTATCAGTAGAAACAGGCCAGAATGGTGAACCCGTGGGAATTCGAGACCCCGAACCTTGTCGTCTCAATTCTGAAACGAGCCTGAGACGATGCCTCCCAGAAGCCAGTTTTCTCGTTACCTATGTGCTGAAACCCTCCCGCAATCCGACGTCCGGCCTGGGATAACTTGTGGTTGACCGTCAACCGCTCGATCAATAGTGAGCGCCAATCATCGATCATCGCGGCACCTACGGGCTGCCGATGCTCTCTTTCTCCTCTTCCGGATACGCCTATTTTTCCGACTTACTCGTGAGGGAAAACCCTTTGGTTTTACGCTTTGTTTAATAGAGCCGGAATCGCCGGAAGGCAAGGAACTCGGAGCATGCCGTGAAAAACCCAAAGAGTCGGTCACGTTTCACAACCATCTTGCTCGTAACGATATGGGGGTGTATGACAGCCTACGGGCAAATCACACCCAGTGGTGACGCCTACACAAACACTGCCACTCCCACCACCAACCTCGGCATCAAGCCGCTGCTCGACGTGGAGAGCGGTTCTGAGACCACCTACATTCAGTTCGATCTGTCGTCGATCCCTGCGGGCTACACCAGTGGCAGCATCGCCAAGGCTACGCTGAAGCTCTACGTCAACGCCGTGACGACCGCCGGCAGCTTCAACGTGGACTACGTTAACGGCACGTGGTCGGAAAAAACCATTACTGCCGACCTCGCGCCTGCGCTGGGGACAACGATCGTCAGCAGTGTGCCGCTGACCAGCGCAAACGTCCATGAGTACGTGTTGATTGACGTCACGCCGGCCCTGGACGCGTGGCTCGACGGAACCGAGCCGAACGATGGCATCGCGCTTGTAGGGAACAGCCCACTCAACGCCAGCTTCGACAGCAAAGAGAACACAGCTAACAGCCAGCCACCAGAGTTGGACGTTGTATTCGCGGGCGGCGGCACGATCTCGGGAGTAACTACAGCTAGCGGCAGCGGTCTGACCGGCGGCGGAACCGGCGGCACGCTCAACCTGGGTCTCACCAAGAGTTGTGCGGCCAATCAAGTGCTGCAGTGGAATGGCAGTTCGTGGGTTTGCGCTGCCGCGGGCACGGGCACTATCACGGGTGTTACACCCGGAACGGGACTGCTCGGCGGCGGCACCAACGGCAACGTCCCTGTGAACCTGGACACGACTAAGATCCCGCAACTTGGCACCGGTAATACCTTCACCGGCAATCAAACAGTCAACGGCAATCTGACCGTGGCGAACAACAGCAACTATCAGCCGTTCCTGGTACAAAGCTCCAGCACTTTTGGTACCTGGCTGGAACTAAGTAACACCAGTGCCGGCGGTCAGACCTGGAACATCCTGTCCGCTGGGGGTGCCAACTCCGAAGGGGCAGGCAATCTGGGTATCACGAACCTGCACGGCGGCACGATCTTTCTGGAGGGCCCGGTCGAGGCCACTGGCAATGCGGTGATCGGTGGACTTCTGGGTGTCGGAATTGCGGCCCCTCAGTACCCTTTGCACGTGAGCGGGACTATACGCAGCGAGACTGGCCTTTCGCTGGGTGGAACTGCACCGGTAGCAGTCGACGCTCCAGGCATAGCCGGTGGACGCTTCAGTGTCCTTTCCAACGGCGCGGTGGGGATTGGAACCGCGGCTCCGCGCTCGATTTTGGAAGCCGCCGTCTACGCTCCCGCCGCTTTGGGTCCGGCTCTGACCCTGACCAACAGCGGGACCGGGCACACCGGGGCAGCCTCAGCTCTCGACTTTAACAGCTACGCCCCATCCTCCAGCGGCACTTATAACCCCACTGCCCGGATCGCCGCAGTGGATGCGAATAACTACTCCAACGACATCGTGTTCAGCTCCAACCAGCCCGGCGCAGCCAACAACGGTCTGCAAGAACACATGCGCATCACATCGGCTGGTGGAGTCAGCATCAATGGCGACACGCCCATGAGCAGCAATCCTCACATGAGCTTCTCGACGATGTTTATCGGCAGTTTGTGTAACTCCAGAGCAAATTGTGGCGCCGGTTCTGGAAGTTTTTGGGGGGCATTCGTTCCCGATCGAAATATTATGATCACGCGAATAGCCATCACTCTCAACTCTGCGATAGACCAGAGTTGCTTGCCGGCCTATGTCTTCGTATACCAAAGCGACACGCACACCTTCCTGGGGAATGTGCCAATCCCAGCGAGCAAAAATTTTGTCGATTCTGGCCCGCTGTCGATCAGTGCGCCAGCAGGGGCCGTCCTGAATGTTTATCCAAATATCCAAGGCGGCTGCAACCTTGGCGCCTCAGCGGGTGGCGATGTCTACATGAATACGCAGTACGTGATGCAGTAGCTGTGGCGGAGTTGGGCCTACAGATTCGGTGGACAGGTCTGAAGGCCTAGGCCAACCGCAACAAATGTAAGGAGGGGTATGAATATGCTCTCGTCTAAGCTCGTAACGAGGTCAGTCGGCTTGCGGTTTCTGATCGTGGTTATCGCTCTGGCGTTAGCCGGGCTAGTGAGCGAGCCCGCCCTGGCGCAAACCACGTCGACATGGAGCGGTGGGTCGGGAAGTTGGTCGCCTTGTCCAAGCCAGGGGGGTACTGCGTTATGGGATACGTGTTCCTCGAACACAACTCCCAACGGCAACTTCAACGCCGTCATTCAGGGGGGGCCGGTATTTGCCACCGGTGCGTCCGTGGTCAACCTAAGCATCGCCTCGGGTGACGTTCTAAATCTGACCCCGGGCTATGTGGACATTACTGGCCCCAGCCTTTTTAACCAGGGCACGATCAACATTGGCGCCTCAAACGGGCTTGGGCTTGGCTTCGGCTCGGTCACGACGACCATCTCAGGTGGCGGAGCCATCAATCTCACGAACCCGAACGCCAGGGTGTTGGGAGCCCCGAGCCCGGTCGTCAACCAAGACAATCCGATTCACGGCCAGGGGTACATCGGCGTCACGCAATTCACCAACCAGTCGCTGATCGACGCCAATGTCGCCGGCGCTACACTGCTACTGCAGGCAGGTGGAAATGTCGGAATAACCAACACCGGCACAGTCCAGGCGAGCAATGGCGGCACGTTGCAGTTGACGCCGAATGGTTTGGGTGTCCCCTTCAACAATACCGGTGGCATCATTCAGGCTCTCAACGGTTCGGTCGTGCAACTCAACGCAGGATACGTCATCACTGGCGGAACTTTGAGCACGAGCGGAACCGGCACTTTCCAGGAGACGAATGTCACGACGTTAAACAACCTGGTGAGCAACGCGAACTATCACATTAATGGCGTCACCATTTTGGAAGGAACCATCACAAACAATGGGCCCTTCCAGGAGCCGCAAGGCGGTTTGGAGATCACTGGCAATACAACTTTGAAGGGCACAGGAGTGGTCACCGGGGGAACAGGCCAGCTATTAGCGTCAAACACGCCGCCAGCCACACTGATCAACCAGATCACATTCCAAGGCGGCGGATTCATGGGCGATAGCGGTCTAACGATTACAAATCAGGGGACGATAAACGCCAACGACGTTTCGAGCAACCTCACTACTGCTGGTAACCCCATCACGAACTCGTCTCTGATGGAAGCTACTGGCGGGGCCACGCTGCAGATCCAGAACACCATCAACAATAACGGTGGAACCATTGAGGCGCTGACCGGCTCCAGGGTGCTCGTCTTCTCGAACACTGGCGTGATCAGTGGGGGCACGTTGAAAACCACGGGCAGCGGCACGTTCGACACCAACAGCGGAACTCTGGATGGCACGGTCAACCCCGTCAACAATACTGGAATGTTCAAGGTCTCGCAGGGAAACCTCAATCTGCAAGGCACCATCAACAACAACGGTACGATTGCTCTGGACAAGAGCGGATTCGTTGTGGCCCTGGCCCAACCGACCATCCTGACGGGCTCGGGGAAAGTTATCATGTCACCAGACACATCTTTCCTTGCCAATCCTCCCACGAACACGTTGACCAATGAGAGCACGATCGAAGGAGCCGGGTTTATCGGTGGGTCCGACCCTATGGGCATCACCAATAGCGGAAGCATTATCGCAAATCAAAAGCTCCCTCTTGTAATCTCGCCCGACCCGACTCTAGGTCTCACGAACATGGGCAAGCTGATCGCAAACAAGGGAAGCACGCTGAACATCGCGGGCCTGTTCAACAATTTCTCCGGCACAACCTTGATGGGCGGAAGTTACCTGGTAACGGGCACCCTGGAATTCCTCAATGCCAACATCGTCAACAATGCTGCCAGCATTACGTTGACCGGACCCGCCGCGCAGATACTCAACAGCTCGACCAACGCCAGCGCTCTGGCAAATCTGGCCGCGAACACAACGCTGGGATCCTTGTCTCTGCAGAGCGGGCAAGTCTTGGCCGTTGCTGCGAACTTCAGCAACGCAGGCAAAACAACCGTGGGTATTGGCAGCGGATTCTCGGTGGGCGGCAGCTACACGCAGACCGCGGGCACCACCATGGTCGACGGCGCCTTAATGGCACCGTCAGGGATGACGTTACAGAAAGGTTCACTGCTGGGCAAGGGCACGATTGCGGCCGCGGTGACCTCGAGCGCTTCGCTCACTGCCGGCGATTCCTCCGCCAAGCCCGCAACTCTCACGGTCACGGGGAGCTATACCCAAACCTCCAGTGGGGCGCTGAATATCTCGATCGGAGGTACGGTCGCAGGTACGTTTGGCCAGGTTGCTGTCTCGAACGGAGTCAGCCTGGGGGGAACCCTCGTGATCAAGCGCATCAGCAGCTTCGTCCCGGCGATTGGCGACACTTTCAAAATTGTCACGGGCAGTGCGGTGAGTGGCCAATTCGCAACCGTGAAAGGAACGAGCATCAATTCCAGCGAGCACTTCGAAGTCAGCTACACGCCCACCGCGGTCACGCTGACGGTGGTTCCCGGTGCATAAGCGACGGTCGCAATTACTTGCGCAAGGGCGGCGACTCTCGAATTCATCTTGGGAATCCTGTGAACTCGAGAGTTCGAAGGCTCCGCCATTCAGTTCATGGCTGAGGACTTTTGAGGCCCAGGATCCGATCACAATCGGCGATGGCGCGGGTCGCTTGGATTGGATGGCTGCACGGGAGGGAGCTCGGAGTCACCGCGCCAGGATTTGGAATCTTGGCCCACGCATCCGTGCTCCTGCTGTACCAGTCGCGGGCTTCACGCAATCGCATTATGGAGGAAGGACCAGGAAGACGGGCTCCTGCCGTCCTAGACAACTCTCCCATGCCGAAGCACGCATCAGCGATCGCGTACCATGCCCGCATATTTGGCGGCGCGGCCGCTGCCAGCGGCTGAGCAATCGCCAGAGCTTTGCGGTAAGCAGCTTCTGCGTCTTGCGAACGGGAGAGCTTGGCCAAGGCTGTGCCGAGTCTGACGTATCCAGTGGCTGCATCGGAGCGTATGTCAGGTGCGGCGGCGACGAAACTCTCGAGGTCGCGTATCCCCTGTTGATAGCTTTCCAGGGCCGCCTCAGCCTTCTCTGTTCTGGCAAGACTTTCGCCGAGCCAGATTTCGGTGTATCCCCGATACTGCGGTACCTGTTGGTCGGCCCGATTGCGGGCAAGAACTTCATCCTGAATTTGAATGGCTCGGCGAAACATCGCCTCTGCCTCCGCATACCTGTCGGCATGTAATAGGTCCTCGCCGATGGCCAACCGCGCGCCCGCGGTGTCGAGCTGCAGTGTGACATTCTGCGGGTCGGCTGCGGCCATGGATTCGACGACAACCAGACTGCGCTGATGCGCCTCCAGAGCCCCTGCCGGGTCCCCGTTCATTAGCAGAACGCCGCCACGGAGGCCGGTTGCAACTGCAAGCTCCCGCCGGGAACGGGCATCATTTTGATCCTTGTTCAAGGATTCAAACAGGTCGAGCCCGGTTTGAAAGAACTGCAGGGCCTCGCTCCTCTGGCCAACCTCGGTCAATCCCAACCCAAGTTCGACGGTGCAGATGGCGGCCATGTGCTTGACGCCTCTGTCCTGGGGATTCGCCTTCAACAAATCCTGTCCGATGGCGCATGCCTTCTTTTGAGTCTCCAGAGAGCCCGCATGATCACCAGACTCGTCCTGAATGTTGGCGAGCACGTCGTATTCGATAGATCTCTCTCTTTCCACTTCGAGGCTGGAGTTGGTTTGTCTGGAGAGGAATTCGGTAACGGCTAAGGCTTGGTCAATCGGCGTGCGCGCTTCGAGCCTGCCGGCTCCCCTGAGGACTCTGGCCAGGTTTCGATAGGCGACCGCCAGGTTGAGTTGATCCTCCGTGTTGTTGGGATTCGCTTTGGCGATCGCCGCCCGGATGGCGACCGCTTTGCGGAGACTGGACAAGGCGGCATCGGTTTGTCCCAGACTCGCGTCCACTGTGCTTCCTTGCACCACACCGATTCGCAGGTAAGCCGCAGCCAGCTCTCTTTGCAGAGAAGTATCGCCGCCCGCTTCTTTCGACAGGCTGTCCAGATACTCCAGCGCGCGGTCGAGGAGGAGCTTGCGGGCGGGAGTCGCGCCGGGCAGGTTCTGAATCGAATCGTGAATCTCGAAAATCAGCGAGTTGGCAAGTTTCCTTACATCGTTGAAGCGGCGGTCAGCCCGCCGCTTTTGCTGCAGCGTCATACCCATCCCTAACAGGAGGGCAAACATGACGATGACTGCGGCGGCAATCCCGGCCTTATGCCTGCGCGCAAATTTGGAAACCCGATAAGCCACTGTATCGTTCCGCGCGCTCACAGGAAGGTTTTCCAGGTGCCGCCGGATGTCTTGCGCAAATTGTTCCACGGAACTGTAGCGTCGCTCCGGCTCTTTGCGCAGAGCCATTAGAACGATGTTGTCCAGATCTCCTCTCAGCCCTCTTCTGAGTTTTTCCGCGTCGCGGGCGGTGAGCGCCGAGCTGGCAATGGCCGTCCCGCGATAGTGACCACTTTCCGATCCTCCGGCCTCTCGCACAACGCTGCTCGGCTTCTTCGGTTCCATTTCGCAAGCAGCTCGGGCGACCTTCTCAGCCGTGTCCCCCGCCACCTGATAAGGATGATGTCCGGTCAGCAATTCGTACAAAATCACACCCAGCGAGTAAACATCACTGGCGGTTGTGATGGGCTCGCCGCTGATCTGCTCTGGACTGGCGTAACTGGGAGTCAGAGCCCGAAACTGCGGAAGCGTGGGCTCAGAGCCGTCAATCGCAACATTGGGATCCAATATCTTGGCGATGCCGAAATCCAGGAGCTTAGGCACTCCGTCTGCGGTCACGAGGATATTGCCGGGCTTGAGATCACGGTGAATAATCAGCCGCTGATGCGCGAACTGCACGGCGGAACAGACTTGCAGGAAGAGCTTCAGCCGATCAACCGTGCCCAATCTGTGTTGGCCGCAGTACAGTCCAATAGACTCTCCGACGATCAACTCCATGACGAAGTAAGGAGCGCCTTCTGCGGTTGTGCCTCCGTCGAGCAGGTGGGCAATATTGGGGTGATCGAGGCTGGCGAGAATCTGCCGCTCATTCTTGAATCGCTGGACCACGAAGCTGGAATCGTGGCCTCCGCGCACAACCTTCAGTGCCACTTGCATGCGATACTGATCGTCTGCACGGAAGGCACGGTAAACATCCCCCATACCTCCGGCTCCTAGGAGTTCGACAATTTGGTAGGCCCCTAAGCGCTTGCCGAGCAGCGTTTGCCGCTGCGCCTGTTTTGCGTCGCGGAGTGTAGCTCGCAGCGCAGGCATATTCAGGAACTCCGCTCCAGCCTCCTCATGAGAGGCGAGAAGTGACTCAAGTTCCCGGGATAGCTCGGGATCGCTCTGGGCGATCTCGGCAAGATACTCCTGCCGCTGGGGAGGCGAAAAGTGCAGGGCCTTGTCCAGCGCTTGCGATACTTGTTCCCAGCGCTCAGGAGTCATGGCTTTCGGTCCGGTTTATCTCCCGGTATAGCCAGGTACGGGCCACGGACCACTCTCGTTCGACGGTGGCGTGCGAGATTTCCAGGAATTCGGCCGTCTCTGCAATCGACAACCCTCCAAAGAATCTCAATTCCACGATGCGGCTCTGGCGGGGGCTCATTTGAGATAGTTGGGTGAGCGCATCGTCGAGAGCCAGTAGATCCACATCGTTTGACCTCGATAACTCCGCTGCCTCGTCCAGAGTCAAACGGCTTCCCCCGTCCCGTTTCCCGGCCTTTCGGCTTCGCGCATGATCAACCAGGATTTCACGCATGAGTTGCGACGCCAGAGCGAAGAAATGCCCCCGGCTTTCTATGCGCAGCGAACCAGGCTTCACTAAGCGAAGGTACGCCTCGTGGACGAGAGCGGTGCTCTGCAAAGTATGGTCGGACCTTTCTCCGCGGAGATGATGCTGGGCGAGGCGATGCAGTTCGCTGTATACCAACGGAAGCAAGGCCTGTAACGATTCCTGGTCGCCGCTCTTCCATTTCAGCAACAGCTCTGTGACCTGGTTGGGAGAGGCTGCGGACAGATCGCCCCCTTGGGGGTTAGCGAACCCCATTCTGGATCAGAACAGTATCCCTGAGTTCCACGAAAGTCAACGCAGGTGGGCCCATCCCAACATGACTCCCTGGAAGCCGGCCTCTGGGAAATTGGGTGAGCCCGGTCGGTGGCTGGTACACCCAGGCGCGTTCCGCTTATAGGCGATGGCGTAGGCCAGTGAACCTTGAGCTTTGTCACCGCTCTCCGAAGGGGCCTGCCGCTGAGATCGTTCTCTTCGGCTTCGGCGCGTGACCATTCGCCCTCGCCCATCGCGCCTTCTGCGCCAAGCTGATTCTCCTGCGACCGACTGCGGACAGCGTGCGTGATTTGCCGTTGGAGTTGACACTTCCTAAGGCTGAGAGTGCAGCGTCTATTCGTTGGAGTTGGCTGCGGGCGCAAGATCAGCAATGAGCCGCAACCCAGCCTAGGCTATTATTCTGAAATGTGATTGAAAACCCAGACACACTACCCCCCAAGATTCCGCCTCGCAAAGGCTTTCTCTGGCCCTTTGTCCGATGGCTTGTCATCGGTGTGGTGCTTGTTTGGTCGCTTGCCGGGCTGATCCTTCTGGCCGCCCGGTGGATTGACCCACCGTCAACCGCGGTGCACATCCAGCGGCGGCTACAAGCCTGGGTTCACCACGCTCCGTATCATGAACGCTATAAATTCATTCCGCTCAGCCAAATCTCGCCCGATCTCCAGCACGCTGTTATCGCCGCGGAGGACGCGCGCTTCTACCAGCACCATGGGTTCGATTGGCACGAAATCCAAATCGCCGCCGAAGACGATTTGGAAAGCGGTCGCACTCGTGGAGCTTCCACCATTACGCAGCAACTTGTTAAGAACCTATTTTTCGGAACGGGCCGCTCTGTCCTCCGCAAGGGTGCGGAGTTCACACTGGTACCGGTGGCCGAATTCGTCCTCGGCAAGCGGCGCATTCTGGAGATCTATCTCAACGTGGTTGAATGGGGCCCTGGTATTTACGGAGCAGAGTCGGCGTGTCGTTACTACGATGGAACTGCCGCTCGGAATATCGACCGCCAACAGGCAGCACGGCTTGCCGCGATCCTGCCGGCTCCCCTGAAGCGACGGCCTGAGCACATGAATAACTACAGCGTGCTCATCCTTGAGCGGATGCGCCAAATGGGTTGGTAAGCGTGAGTATCAGGGCAAGCGCGCGTGCCTCCGCAATCATCGTTTCCGCGTAGCCACCGTCAGTTGTGATGCCGGTCATAATTGCATTTTGGCAATAGGCGGTTTTACCACGGCGGCAGGCCTCGCGGGTTCCATCTTCACCTCCGAAAAATCCAACTCCGACACGCTGGCCGACCTTCCACGCTGTCACGCCAGGGCCCACTGCCTCTATTCGTCCGATAACCTCGTGGCCAGGCGCGCGCGGATAAAAAAGGTTGGGGAATTGCGCTTCCACAGTTGCCGCATCCGAATGGCATACACCGCATGCCTCGAGGCGGATACGCACCTGTCCGGCGCCGGGGACGGCAACCTTTCTTTCGACCAAGGTGAAAACGCCCGGTGAAGAAATCTCGACGGCGCTATATGTGCTCGCCATCCCGTCCGGAGACCGGCCTTCTCATCCCATCTGGTGACAAAAGTTACGCAGAACCACTTTGGCGCGAGGTAAGAAAAGCCGCCCCGACATCGGGCGGCTTGGTCTTGGTTGCGATTCTTAATCCGTGACCAGCCTACGGCTGATAGATCTGGACGTAGTTGTAGACATTCCCCTGGAACTGGGAGTTTCGGTCACTGCCGCCAAAGCAGTAGAGGAGACCGGTGTCGATGGCAGAGCCAGGAAATGTGACGGCCAGCGGCATGGAGGTCAGCGTCGTCCATTTATCGTTGGTTACGCTAAACGATTCGGTCAAGCTCAGCGATGTACCACTATTATTCGAGCCGCCGGCGAGGTAGAGCGCCGCCCCAGTCGAACCAGTGCAAGCTTCGTGCCGGGGGTTGGGATCTGAGGTCAGCGCACTCCAGGCGTTCGTGGAGCTGTTGTAGCCCTCGTTGTCGCCGGTATCCATGGAACTGGTGTAGCCGTCGGCCGCAACGATCGTGGTACCAACCAACCCCACCGAGGCCTCCGACTTGCCGACCGGCAGCGGCGCCTCACTGGTCCAGGTGTTGGTCGCGGGATTGTAACTTTCCACTGTGTTGAAGCGGTTGACGCCGTCTGTGCCGCCTACGACGTAGATGATGCTGCTTTTCACCGCTGCCGCCGCACTGGCCCTCGCAGTGGGCATGGCAGCTTTCGAGGACCATGTATTGGTCACGTGGTTATAGGCCCACACCGCGTTGGTGACCGTGGTTCCGTCCTGGCTGCCGCCGAAGACGTACAGGATATTGTTGACCACAGCGCTGGCACCGTCCGCCGTGGTCGTGGGTATGGCAGCGCCCGCGCTCCAGGAGTTCGTGGTCGGGTTGTAGATTTGGTTGTTGGCAATGACTGACGTCATGGTGAAGCCGCCGACAACGTAAATCTTGTTGTTGATGACTCCCGTTGCCGCCGGGGCGAAAAGCGCCACCGGCATCGCCTTCCCGCTACCCCACGAGTTGTGTACTACATACTTCCGTGTGCTCGTCAATGTAATCGCTCCGGTGGTCACCGTCACAAATCCATCGCTTGCTCCTGCTGGCACTGTCGCCGTCAATAAGCCTGGCTCTGTCAGCGTGGAAGTCGCCGTTACTCCGTTAAACTTCACCACCGACGACGAGCTGAATCCATCGCCGAGAATGCCAACTTTGGAACCGACTTTGCCGCTCGTGCTTAGCAATGTGATGAACGGCTTCAGCCCCACGGAAAGGCTGAAAACGGTTCCGCATCCCGCCGCAGTCCCGCCATTACCCGCGCCGTCACAGGCGAAGACTGTGCTTCCTCCATCGAGAGCCGTTCCGTAGAATTCGCCGTTGGTGTCCTGCACCAATCCTGCGATCGGATTCGCGCCGTCCGCGCATCCGGCTTTCGGACAAAAGCTATAGAGTGTGGTCAGGGAGCCGCTCGGCTTCATCTCAAAGATGCTTCCAAATTTGTTGGCGCCGCCGAGAAACGTCGTCCCATAGAAATTCCCGTCGGTGGCTTGGATCAAAGCCCCCGTCGGCTCTTTACCGTCAGCACAGCCGGCCACCGGGCAGAAGTTGTAGAGCACGGTCAGCTTTCCCGCCAATGTGATCCTGAAGACTTCTCCCTGATTGAACTTGCCGCCCGTCGTTGTCGTCCCATACAGATTTCCGTCTGCACCTTGCAGAAGTTTGCCATAGGGCTGCGCACCGTCCGCGCATCCCGCAACGGGACAGAAGGCATAGAGGGTCGTGAGCGTTCCGGTGGTGGTGACCTTGAAAATCGTTCCTTTACTGTTGGCTCCGCCAGCATATGTGCTTCCGTAAAAGTTCCCATCGCTGGCTTGAATGACCCCCGCCTCCGGCTGGGTGCCATCCGGACAACCCGATTGCGGGCAGAAGCTGTACAGGCTTGTGAATGTCCCGCCCGTCGTGATTTTGTAGACCGTTCCGTCGTTTTTCGTACCTCCGGAAAGGGTCGTCCCGTACAAACTCCCGTTGCGGGCTAGAATTACTCCCCCGTTCGGGTTGGTTCCGTCGGCGCATCCGCCTTGCGCGCAGAAGTTGTAGAGCGTGGTTAGCGTGCCCCCTGAGGTCAGTTTAAACACCGTGCCATAAGGCAAGGAGAGCCCGTGCGTTCCTCCACTCGTTGCTGTGCCGTAGAACACTCCATTCGCATCCTGGGCCAACCCCGCAACCGGGTTGTATCCATCGGGGCAGCCCGCGCCTCCCGCGCAGAAGTTATATAGCGTCGTCAAAGTCCCACCGGTCGAGATGTGGTACGCAGTCCCGCCGAAATTGACGCCGCCGTGGGACCCGGCGAATTCGCTGGTTCCGTAGAGGTCACCGTCAAAGCCCTGAATGAGCGGGGCGACCGGTGTGCCCCCATTCGCCCCATCAAACTGGATGAGTGTGGTATAGGTCTGGGCAGAGGAAACTACGGCTCCGAGGAGGAGAAGCACAAGAACGACACATCGTGTGCCGATGTCAAGCCGGACTGCGATCGTCTGAAAATGACGCGTTTGCATATTCGATTCTCCCGAGGTCAAAGTGTCAGCAATAAAATGGCAGGGATTCGGGTAAGCGAATAGGGGGAGGCGAGCGTCGAACGGCAGGATTCTGATCGCGTCCGGATCGGCTGTCAAGGCAAAAATCCGTCAATTTGACGAAAAATCCCCACAGCACTCAAAACCCCTCAATGAGGCTCTTTCGTCCGGGACAAGCACTGCCGGAACTCGAAGCGACTAGAACTTCCTACAGCCTTTTAGATCGTTCACGCAGAGCTGGCCAGCGCAGTTTCCCCGGCTCGCCTCCAGCGCTGTCTTATTGTTGGCTGGCTTGGCGTTGTCCTTCCTGGTGCAGAACAGCGTTCCTGGTTTGTCGAACGGAAGTTTGTCCCCAACGATATAGTCCAGACTTTCCAGCCCCTCAGGAGACAGCCTTCTCCACTTGATGGCTCCTCCGGTGTGCTCGTAAAGAATAGAGGCTCGGTTGTAGCGCATGATACATTCTTGTACCCCGCTTTCCTCTCCATGGGGGGCGGCGACCATGATTCGTGCGTCTGGCGGAATATCGAGGTCTTTGTTGGTAACGGGCCGGCTGTCAGTAACATACCTTACGTCGGCTGCGTAGTAGTCCGTGTCGCCGTGGTGGTACACGTTGGAGCAGTGGGCTAGTTCATGGGCAACATCCATCCTTTCTTGCGCGGCTCCCAGCTTGGCGGTTCTGTCCGTGTCAATCCTGATTTCAGAACAGTTCTTTGGCGAACAACCGGTACATCCGGAAATCCCTCCTCCACCCTCTCCCGCCGAACCCTTCCTTATTACGATGACGTGAACGTCGCCGAGACGCCGGCTGCTGCCTTTAGATGCCACATTCAAAACATTGTGATTCGAGTTGGCTGAATCGCAATCGCTGCAGAATTCATCCTGGTTGAGCTGATGAACTGCGATCCCCGATTGACTGGAAAACAGAGACAAATCGAGTTTGTCGGGGTTGTAAACAAAAAGATCCTTCTGACGCGGATTCGTCGGGCTGGTTTTCCCTTGCATGCGGAAACCGCGTGCTTCCTCCCAGTAAGACAGGCCGTCTCCCGAAGTTCCATCTCCCGCCGGAGAGCTGTCGTTGTCGTCGGATGGGCTTCCTCCTCCCAGTTTTTTGTCCAGTGCGTCGGCAATCCGGTTGCCATCATCGTCCTTTGGAATGGTCAGCGTTTTCACTCCCGGCCCACTTCGCACCTCTGGAGTGGTCTGGAGGTAGGCCTCGACGGGTTTAGATCCGTCACCTGGGAACGCGGTGACCTTCAGCTTGCCGTAGGCAGCCCAATCGTAACTGGTGACGGTGATTTGGCTTGCCTTCAACCCATCGGTGCTTTCGGCGCTCAGCTCGTCGAGAGCGACAGTGAGTTCCGGATTGGCTTGCGAGTCGATTTTGAGGTCTTTAGGAAACGTGCCATCTGCATTCTTCATAACTTTCTGTGGCCAGTTCCCGCAGACGCCTGGTTCGTGAGAAACCTCCAGCAGTTCCCACTTGAATTTGGCGGTCTTCTGCTGTGGTTGCTTTCCCGGCTGCCCCTTGAGTTGGAGTTCTGCTCGGACGATCATGGTGTTACCGGGCGTTTCTTCGTTGTCGCTTGCCTGTGGGGTCCAACTTGTGTAGTCGCCAGGAGGAATCAGCACGGCCTCGACCTCTTCTTTGGGACCGGTGGCGCGAATGTGAATCGATACTTTCCCAGGATTGCAACTGTCCAATAGGGCGGCATCACTAATGCCGGGATGTTCCCAGGGGAAGTCCAGAGTCGGGAGTTTCCGCAGTTGTTCGTAGGTGATTCGAGGATTGGACCAGGTTCCGTCGCAACCCAATGATTCTTCCGCCGAGCCGTTTGTGCCATAGATGACTGGATTACCCGTTCCGGGGCGCAGAATGATTTCAACCCTGCCGTCGGAAGTTGGAAGAAATTCCCCCTTAGCGGGAACTCCCGCGCTGGAGTTGTCGGGTACCCGATAGGCGTAGGCAGGTACTTCGTCGTCTCCGGCCCCGTGGCCTTCGGCATGAATAATGTGTCCATCCAAGAGCTTGAGGCACAGGGGCTCAAACGTACTTCGGTCCGTCATTGCTTCCAAGGTAGGCAAAGCGTCGCCGTCACCCCCGCAGGAAACAACTTGGTAATGCTCTTGAACTTCATAGTTGGCGCGAACAATGGCCGCGACGCCACGACCGGATGTCTCGCCCTTCCAAGTCACCTCGAGGATGATCGGTTTCGCCGCAGTGGTTTGCGCACGTGGGACTGGTGCAGAGCATACCGAAGACGCAATCAGAAATAGAGTGCCTGCAACCCATCGCCGGTTTTGCAATCGATCCCTCATAGTTGGAGACAATTCGTTCGATGACCTCGCTGTTGTTCTGAGCCCCGGCGGACTTCTAGCCTTCTGTAAGTAGAAGCGAGAAAAAGCGCCCCTAAGGGTAAACCTCTGCAGAAAACTCTCATCCGCCGACAGAGCGTGTAAACCCGCCAATACTGGGACGCATCGTGCGGGGCAACTTTTGTCGGTTGGAGATCGGTGCCGTAGATTTTCACACAGTTACCTCTGAACCATAGGCTGTCACGGCAGCGGCGGTTGAGCTTCTTCCACAGTGCGAGCGCGCGCTGGCAGGCTTTGCTGAGTGTGCTGGAAGGCAATGCAACGGACTGCGCTGCCTCGATCTTGCTGCGGATATCATCGAGAAGAGGTTTCGCTGCTTCCTGACGCCGGATATGGCGCGCCGCAGTAGTCAGCGTTTTGCGGCGCGCTTCTGCGTCGACGGCGAACAGTTCGTCCAATCTACGCTCACAATGGGTTACTGATTTACTAGAGTCTCTCAAATCGTTCAAGCAACCACGCATTATGGGTCAGCATGTCCTTTTGGTGGAGCCTTCCGATACCAGCGCTTGTGCTTGGTGAGATCGATCCCCACCGGAAAATTGCCAATTCATCTTGTGTGTCAATGACCCCTCAGCTGCCATCGATACCAATCAGGTACTGTGGAATGTTCCGGCTAAGGCCCGGTATGAAAAGACCCGCCATATCAAAACGCGATATGGCGGGCCACTCTGTTGTTAGCCAGGCGACTCTCAGTCGAGGCGCTGAACGATCGGGCAGTTGATGGCGAAGCCAGCACTCTGAAATTTTCCACCATCTGGCCCAGTGATCAGGCCGTCTTGCACGAAGGTGAGAATCTGGAACTCTTCACGTACCTGTCCCCGGAACCCTTGGTCGATCGCATCCTGGGTCCATTCGAACAACTGTGCATCCCAATACGGACTGTAATCGAGCGCGATGGTTGGGATTCCGCCTAGAACGTTGTTCGGCCTAAAACCGTCAGCCAGATCGGCCGACAGGCCTTGGCGAAGCGGATTGTTGCAAGATCCCGACTCGGGTCCGTTGGTGCTGATGAAGATACGCTCGACAGGACTAGCGAAGCTGTCATCGTGGCCCAACAGGAGTTTCTGCATCAGCGGAGCAAACGTGTTGTGCTCGATGGCTGCTCCCAGTGGAATGCTGGTGTCCATGGAGAGATACCAGACCGGACGCCCGAAACTGAAGCCGTTGATCAGATTAATGGTTACCGTCATGTTGACCGGATCGATAGCCACGACCTGGTCGTGCACTTTGCTATAGTCCACGTTACCGTTGGGGAAGCTGATCTCGTTGGCGTCCACGTCGAATGCCACCATGGGAGCGTTGTAAATCACATTTGCGGCGTTGACGATTCGGACAAGCGGTCCATAATTTGCGTCCCCAACGGATCCCGGGGTCGCAAAGGTTGGAGGAAATTCGTGACCCGCGGGGCCAGGAATAATTTTCCGCTCCGGCTTGAAGTTCACCGTACCGGCGTCAAACACGATGTTGCCGTTGGCGTCGAGATTGCCGGTTCGAGCCGAGTGCGACGCGAAAGTGAGCTTGGTGGAGAAATTCAGACCTAATTCGGCTGCGACATTGGAGTCGTCAACGTCGGTCAGGATATACCACACATTCTTCCCGCTTCCTTTCAGATGGCCCAAGTAAAGAGGAATGGTTATGGTTCCGTGGGCTGCGTCAACCTGGCCGGAATCCAGCAATTGAACCGGCCCGACCAAGCTGCGATTCGTGTCAGAGGGCGGCGGTCCGAAGTATGAGAGAGGAACTGAAGTTCCTATGGAAGCGGGTGCCGGAAACAAATTGCAACCGGGCCCCGGCCCGATGGCGCCGCCACCAGGTCCCTGCTCTGTATTAACATTCGTTGTTCCCGCTGCGAGAGTAGTAGCCGCAACCTCCAGGTTCGCCGGCACCTTAGCGACAGGGCGCTTGACGCGAGCGTGCAAGGCTAGAATTTCTGGCGAGAGCGGTTGCTTAACGAAAACCGGCGTTTTCAGCGTTTGAGTTGAGTCTTGCGCAGCAGCAGAGTTAGAGAGCAAACCACCGACACCGAGAATGACGAGAGCAGCGATGGACAGCCTGCTCGCGGAGGTATCCGGCGACGCGAGTTGGCTACTCTTCCTTCCAAACATTCGAAACGAGGTGCAGACTACGTCTTGCATTTCCTATCTCCTGTTTTGCATGAATCGTGCGGTGTTCCGAGCAGCACGTGTACATGGGATACGAGAGAAGTGAGAAAGCTACAAGCTTAGTTGTGGCGGAATTTGCTACTTGGAGGCGTAGTGTGTTGAATCGTGCGGTTGCGACATGCTTGGACGTCTTCTGAATTCAGTTGGCGTCAGACCACAGTAGTTTCTAAATTCCCGCGTAAAGTGGCTGCGGTCGATGTTGCCCAGCGTCGCTCTAATCTCTTTCACGCTTAGGAACGTTTCCAACAACATCCTCTGTGCCTCTCGCATTTTCAAGGTCCTCATATAATGCGATGGCGATTGGGACATTTCGGCCTTGAAAAGATGACAGAAGTGCCAACGCGACATATTCACAGAGCGTGCTAAATCAGCGACCGATATGCGCACGCACAAATTAGCGTGCAGGTGTTCAACAACCGCTTGTATTCGACGGTCTATTCCCGGATGACCAGGTCGCTCCAGCTTCAGCCGGCGATTGCCGGGAAACTGGCCGTCAGCTTGCAAAATATGTTGCATGGATAGTCCCTGTGTCTGGCTGGAGGCAAGACGACTCAGAAAGGACCGAGCGTCCTCACATAACCAGATGTCCTCTTGGCGCTTTCAAACTCCCTGCTCCTTGGGCCTAACCACGAACACCTTCCGCAACGCGGCCAAATTCATTTGTGCCGAATCGCGTCGGGAGATCTTTCTGCATCCAGTGGAATCACGCGCACATCCCAAGAGACAGTGGATTTCTGGGGCAGATAGCATTTGATGGTGTCGCAGGCCTGGTAGAAGAGTGTTCCTTTCAGGGTAATTGTTTTGGCCTCGGTGACTGAGCCGATGAACGTCCGGTCTGCCGACACTACTACGTCCTGCAGCAGACGAAAGTTACCTTCATAGACTGGTACTGACTCATTGATCACCGGGAGAAAGAGCACCTTTGCTTTAGGGTACCGAACCGGGAGCAACTTCAACCCTGGCGATACATCCATTATCAATTGGATTGGTTTGTACCCTTTAACTTCAGGCGCATAAACATGCGTGTCCGGCGGCAGTGTGACTTCAGTCGCCACGGTGAAACGGCTCCCCGGAATTACTGTCCCATCGGACTGATCCAGAGTCAGTTTGATGTATGGCGCCGCGACTTCACGGCCGTTGCCTTCCACCAATTCCGGAAACAACTTTAGGATCAGACTGCCGGCGGTGTCGCGATCGGTGTACGCCGTCTCAAAAAACTTCTCCTTCACTGTGCCATCGGGCGTCACGTAAAAATATCCCGGACGCGCCATGCCTTTGGTGAACCCGGTTGCTTCTGTGTTCAACACTCCGTAACTCCGAATAATTTCGGACTTGGGATCCGCGATCAGTGGATACTCAATCCTGTGTCGTTGAGTAAAATCTCCCAGGATTGCCTCGGAGTCGTAGCTGATGGCAGCAAGCCCGACACCCTGCTGGCGGAACTTTTCACGTGCACTCTGCAACTGAACCAGTTGCTGTTTGCAGAAGGGTCACCAATCGGCCGAGCGGAAAAACAGGAGCACCAGACCGTTGGGACCCATCAGAGAGGAGAGTGTTTGCTCTTTGGCGAACTGATCTCGCGCCCGGAATGCGGGCGCAGGCTTGCCCGAGGGAACTCCGGGCAGGTTCTGGGCTGCAAGACTTAAGGCCGTGGCTAGCAAGACGAGCCCCACCAGTAATCGTCGCATAACCCTCCAAAACTGTCTCAATTCAGCGATGGTGCCGAGAGAACATATGTAATTCGTAGTCAGCGGCCCCGAGTTTGGGGACCGCCATTGTTTGGGGACCGCCATTTCTTGCGCGAATTGAAGTCGCGTCGTGAGTGCTATCGCCCATCGACATGACCTATAGTTCGCTGTCAAGACGTTGGTTGGACCAGCGTACACGAAGACGTCAGGTGCAGGGTTCTGTGGAAGGTTCGATACAGTGGACAATGCATCGCGTAGATCTCGTGGACGCGCTCGACGACGGGCCTCGCTTCTTCTGGCGCGATCAGGCGCATCTCCACATGGACGCGCCGGATTACCAGCACACCGTCCTCAGTCTCAACCTCACCAGTAACCTCTCCTGTCAGACGCCCGTTGCTCGCATCGATGTGGCGCGCTTCCAGCGCACCTCCAAAGGTCCCAAGCATTCAACCTGCAGTGGACGCGATGACATAATCGATCGTCGAAGCGTGAGATTCGGTCAGCGTGGCCGGATCCACTTTGTAGTGCTCTGCGATAGCACCGTGCACACTGAAAATCACCGGTTGCGGCTCGCCCGCAACATAGGCTACACGCAGGGGGCCCTTCTTGCGTTCAATCCGTGATTTAGAAACATAGACCACACCGCTCATGGCTTCCCCCCGCCCCTCTAAAACGATTCTTCCGCGCCAACCATCGCTGCGCAAGTGGATTCTGGCCTGCGCAGCGCCTTCCAGCCGATACGATTCTGGCTGCACCGCTACCCTGAACTCGAACTTGAAGAACGCAGACGGTGCTAGTTCTGCTTCATACTGTCGTCGTGCTTCATGTCGTCGTCTTTCTTCATGTCATCCTTCTTCATGCTGTCGTCCTTCTTGGCCTTTTTCTTGGACTTCTTGTCCTTCTTCATGTTGTCTTTCTTCATGCTGTCGCCCTGTTTCATGCTGTCGTCTTTCTTCATGCTGTCGTCCTGTTTCATGCTGTCCTGCTTCATGGCATCGCCAGACTGTGCAAAAGCCGAAAGCGACACTGCCAGAAGACACATTGCCATCAACCTGCTAATCATCTTGTTCATGAACTCTTCTCCTATTCGCGTTGGAATTGACGCCAAGGGACCTGGGCGCATACATGGGATGTGAAGTACAGTGGAAAGTTACAGGATCCTTCCTCCAAATTGCGCTTTTCGGAGGTCCTCCAGTTGGTAGTCATGAGACCGCAAGAATACGTCGCTGCCGTGTGACTTTTTTCGAATTGGTCCATCTGTGTAATATGGTGGAACGCTGTCCGAGAGCATCCACCTCTGAGAGCGCTGTATTCTCCGAGAATGCCGACCCATTTAGACAACGAGCAATCGCTTGTGGCCGCGGCCCAATCGGGCGATTCGGACGCATTCGTAACGCTGCTGAATCAGTACAGTCGGCACATTTATCGTCTTGGTGTCAGTATTACCGGCAACCACCATGACGCCGAGGACGTCCTCCAGGAAGCCTCGCTGAAAGCCTATACTGCCCTCGCCGAATTCCGCGGGAGCTCCCGTTTCTACACTTGGCTGGTTCGCATCGCGGTAAACGTGGCATTGGGCAAACTCAGGAAACGCGCTTTGTGGAAAGAGTCGTCGCTCGATGAGCCGCAAGAAAGCGAAGATGGCAGCTACATCCCGCTGGAAATCGAGAGCTGGGGTGAGGACCCAGAAGAGGCCTGTCTGAAGAGCGACCTACAGCAGGTACTTTCGGAAGTGATCCAGAAGCTCGACCCCAAGTCGCGGACCATCTTCACCCTGCGAGACGTGGAGAAGTTCTCGATCGAAGAAACGGCCAAACTGCTCGGCCTCAGCATCCCCGCGGTAAAGACGCGACTCTTACGCTCACGACTGAAGTTGCGCGAGGAATTGACTAAGTATTTTGGAAAGGATGCCCGTAATGCGATGCCGACAAGTCATCGATAAGATCTCTGACTACCTCGACGGCGAACTTGATCCTGAACTAGTGCGGGAGCTGGAGCGTCACCTGGAGCACTGTGAAGACTGTCGCGTCGTAGTGGATACCACACATAAGACAGTAGAAATCTTTTACCATACCGAACCTGCTGCTCTCCCGGAGGATGTGCGCGGACGGCTGAACCAGATGTTTACACAGAAGTTCCGCAAAGAGGAGCCGCGCTGAAGATCGTAACCGCCGGCTGCGCTAATCAAAGTCGGGAGTAAGGCCAAGGCCCGCTGAGAACCGGTTGGCGCAGGCGTAGAGCGACGTAACCAGGACAGCGTCGAAGATAGCAGCATCGTTCCAGCCCAACTCTCGCAACTTCTCGATGTCAGCCCGCCGCATGTCGCCAGGATTGGTAGTAAGCTTCTCGCAAAACTTCAACAACTCCATGACCTTTGGATCAAGCGGCGCCGACTTGTAGTCGATCGATAGCCTGCGGCTGAGAGATTTGTCCATGCCCATGCGGCCCAGGATCTCCAAATGCGCTGGGAGGCAATAGCTGGACATGTTGATTCCGCTGACGACAGTGGCAATCTGCTCCTTGATAATCTTGGGCAGGCCACGCTCCTCATTCATGGCGTTCGTGTAGAGATTCACCTGGTCTTGAAGAAGCTGAGGGTCGTGGCCCAGCGCCTGAAAATAGTTAGGCAGGAAACCCCATCTGCGAGTGACGTATTCGTAGATCTTCCTGACATCAACGCCCGCTTGTTCCTCTGGCAAAACCGGTAGAAAAGGCATCACAACACCCCGTAGGCGGATCGACAAACTCCGCGTTGAGAAAACGCAGCTCTCAAGACCGCAAGACCAGTCTCACGCTCGCGGTGGATGGATGATAGACGAATCTCGGGACGCTCTGCAATTAGAAGCGGCCCTCCTTTTTGAATATGAAATGATGCAGATTGAAACTTATTTCCGCCCGCCCAATCTGATGTTGCATGCGAATGATTTTCGCGTTGGCGATTGTTTTCAGCTTGGCCTGGACGGCTGCCGCCCCTGCGCAAGAGAAGCGGAACCACCTCTCCGGCGAGAGTTCCCCATACCTCAAGCGGGCTATTGCCCAGCCCGTCGATTGGTACCCTTGGGGCGCGGCGGCTTTCGGGCGCGCGAAAGAGCTGAATCGTCCCATGCTTTTGGATGTGGGAGCGGTGTGGTGTCCGTGGTGCGATCTCATGGATCGGGATACCTACACCGATGCCGTCACTGCGGACTACATTAATCAGCATTTCATCGCGGTCAAAGTTGACTTCGACGCTTCGCCCAAGCTGGTGGCCCAGTTGCAACAGGCTCAAGCCATTCTGAATCTGCCAGCGGGATTGCCCCTCACATCATTCATCACGCCGGATGGCAAGCTGTACTTCGGCGCGGGCTACCTGCCCTCTAAGCACAAGGGAGACAAGCAGTCTTTTCAGGAAGCTGCCGATGAAGCTCTTGCTCGCTACGCGCAGAAATCCAAGATCGACGAAGAATCATTTCAATTGGAGGTAGAGAAATAGCCATGAAAAAGACTTTGCTGCAATTGTCCTTGTTACTGACGCTGACGGTTACGACATCATTCGCAATCGACAACCTGAAACTCAACCCTCAACTCAACTATTCAAGTGATAGCCTCGACGGCCCGCTGATTACGGGAGACGACGCACAGTCTGGGTTTGTGGCGGGGAAGACCAATTACGTCATCATGTATGGTGAAGGCTGCTTCAATTCAAAGCGCCAGGCGCGTCGGACCGTCGAACTGTACAACAAGTACCGGAATCAAGTCCACTTCGTGGTGGTTGATCTGGACACACAGCGTTCGCCCGAACAGCAGAAACTTGTCAAGCAATTCTACAAAGGATACATCCCCCACGTCGTCGTGTTGGATGCGAACGGGAATCCGCTCTACAACTCCTCTGGTGAGGTTGAATCCAAAGAGATCGAAGCAGTGTTCGCGAAATCATTCTCCGAACCTGCAGTTGATTCTCGATAGCCCGACGAGCTTTATCTGACGCGCGTTCGCCGTTCCGGGCAGACCGCGGTTATATCTGAGCCAAGCCGCCATCGACGGACAACTCGATGCCGGTTACGTAGCTGCTGTCGTCGGAGGCCAGGAACAAGACGGCCTTGGCGATTTCATCCGGAGTGCCGGGACGTCCCAGGGGAATATTGCCAATCGAGCTCTGTACAAACTGATCGACCTGTTCCTGCGTCATTCCAAGTGAGGTGTTGTAACCCTGCGTCGGGATGATGCCCGGACTCATTGCATTCACCCGGATCTTGCGCTCCCTGAGGTCGACGGACCAAGTGCGCGCAAACGAGCGGACCGCAGCCTTGGTGGCGGTGTAGACGCTAAAGGCCGGACTGCCTTTGGTGGAAGCGATCGATGCGTTCAGTATGATCGATCCGCCCGCTTGCAGCAACGGGAGCGCCTTCTGCACGGTAAACAGCAGTCCCTTCACGTTCACGTCAAATTGCTTGTCAAAATGGTCTTCATTGATGTGCCCGAGCGGAGCAAACGCCCCGGTGCCGGCATTGGCAAAGACGATGTCGAGCCTGCCCTTCTGCTGCTTTACCGCTGCATACAGCTTGTCGAGGTCGGCCATTTTCGAGACGTCGCCCTGGACACCCGTCACGTTTTGGCCAATCTGGCTCACGGCGGCATCCAGTTCGCTTTGCCGGCGTCCCGTAATGAACACGTAAGCGTCTTCATCGACGAACCGTTTTGCTGTCGCGAGTCCAATCCCGCTGCTTCCCCCGGTAATCAACGCAACCTTTCCTGCGAGCTTCTGCGGCATATTCATCTCCTTTTGAGCCGGTTTCCGGCCACACTGATCAGATGGCATCGCGCAATGCGAAGTTACAGTTTATTTAGCGAGCACTAAACTAATATGATATGCTGACGTAATGGTGGTAACCAAATTCCCAAAGCGCGCAGGCCGTCCGCGCGGCTTCGATTATGACAAGGCTCTAGATCGCGCTATGCATGTCTTTTGGCGCAAGGGCTTCGAAGGCACTTCTCTGAATGACCTGACGGCTGCGATGGGAATCCAGCCGGCAAGCCTATATAAGGCGTTCGGGAACAAACGCACACTGTTTGAAAAAGCTCTGGCGCGATATCTGGCCGGACCCGTTGCGTTCGTGCATGATGCTCTTAACGAGCCGACGGCGTTGGCCGTCGCGGATCGTATCCTGCGCCGGACGGCCGAGTTTCTTACTGAGGGGCGGTCGCGGCGCGGGTGTATGACAGTCCAGGCAGCCTTGGCCGGTGGTGTGGAAGGTGAGCCGATCCGCAGAAAGCTTATCGCCCTGAGAGTCAAGGAGCAGGACGCCTTGCGCCGGCGATTTGAACGAGCCAAATCAGAGGGTGACCTTCCCAACTATGCAGATGCCGCCGATCTTGCCCGACTTATCACTGCCCTCTTCCAAGGCATGACCGTGCAGGCGATCAACGGCGCAAGCCGAGAGGATCTGCTTCGCCTTTCTGATACGGCATTGCAGATATGGCCAAAATGAGTGCGCAGGCTGGGCCAGGTAGCTGATGGGATACAGGGCATCCCCGTGCATCGGAACGCTTAGATCTTCCTGGGAGCCTTTGTTAGCCTCTCTCCTAAGGATCCAACCGCACGTCGAAAAGCATCTCTATCGCCACTCACTCGTGCCAACACCAGGCCGCCTTCCAGAGCGGCAACTGCATCTTCAGCCGCAAGTCGGGGCCGTTGCAGGATCGAGCGCGCTTTCCCTTGCAAGCTTTTCAAATTTCGTGACCTAGAACTCAAGCGTGACCTTCGCGTGCTTCTGGATCGCAGGCGGGCTACCGCCAAGCGTGAGAGTGTCAAGCAAGCAGGCTCGCTTTCCATCGCCATAGAACTTACGGAGCCGATTGGCGACCTCGGCGAGACGGTTCGTTACGGGGCCGGCTTCGTCGGTGGGCTTCAGGATGTGATGCGAAAACTGTTGATCTACAGAGCGGAGAGCAGCTTCGGCCATTTCGCCTTTTCCGGCTGGAAACCGCCAGTAAAGACTTGCCTTGATAAGACCGGTCGCCTTTGAAATCGTCTACAAACTTGTGCCTTCGAAGCCATAAGCCTGAAACGATTCGGTGATCTTTTCAATGAGCGAGTTATCTGAAGCTCCGTCTTTGATGTCAACACCCCCGACTTCCGTTTTAATCATTCCAGCAGTTGCATCGAATCTCCTCAATATGGATCTGCACGACACGGAGTTGAAACTTGCCCAGCGATTTATTCTGGGGACATTAAGGACGTAGGAAGTGACGTGCGCTTCCATTTTGCATCAAACGACGTCCGCCGACACCATTTGATATCAATTCTAGTGACATCTCGTTGTTGCCCTGTTAATTCTCCACAGTTTCACACCCCTGCGTTCAAAACTCGCGGTACAAGAACGGTAGAACCAAAACCTGTTCCATCTAGCGCTCAGGCGTTTGCAGCAGCGATGTCCTAACTGTGGAGAAAGGGGGAACATGAGAGAGAAGGGAATTGACGGACGTCACGGCGAGGCGGATAGCCTCGGGTTCGGCAACCAACCCCAGGCACTATTCGTGAACGCAAGCGCGTTTACGCTTATCTACAGGTAAGTTCCGGTTTGCGCGTGATCCGCCAGGAATCGGCATCCGCCAACCGCTCTTCGCTCTCCCACGACACAGCTTCGGACAAGTAATTCAAATTGACATGGCGAGTTACCGTCTCAGTCGTGGCGCGCCCTTGCAGGTTGACATCATTGCTTGCGGGGATTGCTATCACTACGCGTGGCCTCTCGGCGCATGCGTACTCGGCGCCCAAGCCCTGACCTCCACGCTAGGCTGCGCGCCGTGGGTCGCGGCCCGATCGCGCTCGGCCTATAATTGCAACGCTGGCAATTTGGAGCAAGCGAAGATGATGGTGGAGTCGCAGCCGCAAATGGCGGGTGGCACGATAGACAGCCTTGACGAAAGGCACCTGTTTCCGATGCTAGGCGCGACCACGATTGTACTCCTGATCGCCGTGTGCAAGCTGGTGGTGCATTTGTATGCGGGACACAGGTATGGGTACTTGGGTGACGAGTTGTACTTCCTGGCCTGCAGCCGTCATCTCGCTTGGGGCTATGTCGATCAGCCGCCGCTGATCGCGATGATTGCCTGGGCGGTGCGGAATACGCTGGGTCAGTCGCTGCTCGCGATTCGATTGTTGCCGGCGCTCGCGGGGGCGGTGGAGGTTGTGCTAACCGCGCTGATTGCGCGCGAACTCGGTGGGAGGCGCTTCGCGCAGGTACTTGCGG
>Ga0210384_10001758_pt1 | contig 28164 bp, 32 predicted proteins | sample IncBWH2MmetaG_FD_160574 | JGI IMG/M metagenome (GOLD analysis project Ga0210384, IMG submission 160574) | Forest soil microbial communities from Barre Woods Harvard Forest LTER site, Petersham, Massachusetts, United States - Inc-BW-H-2-M | ecosystem: Environmental > Terrestrial > Soil >...
CTATTGGAAATGATGATGATTTTGCGATGCTAATGGATGAGTCTAGAGAATTAGTTGCATCAGTACAGGTTACGCAGTAGAATAATTTTATCTTGTGGAGAGGTGTATATTGTACAAGGTTGTCTGTTCTAAAGTTATGAACATAATCGTTGGATCCAAGCAAAGATGATTGCGTTGCGCCTGGGCTAAATATTCCAATCATGCGTTGTTGCGTAATTGCAGCTGCAGTTATTGCAGATGCAGTGTTTGATGGCGAGCTTGTTCCAATAGCATTGATGGCAGATACGCGGTAGGTGTAGGTTGTACTAGAAGCCAGTCCAGTGTCAGAATATGTTGTGGTACCTGTGTTTGCTACTAGAGACCAGGTAGTGCCACCATTAGCTGATCTCTCAATCTTGTATCCTGTGATTGCAGAACCGCCGTTGTTTGCAGGTGCAGTCCATGATAGATTAATTTGTGTTGATGAAGATGTAGTGGCTCCAAGTCCTGTTGGTAGTTGAGGTGCAGTAACTGGGATTGGTGTTGGAATTATAGATGGAGATATCTTCAGAACTTTGGTAATAGAATTGCTTGGAGTGTACTGAGAGTCTCCGGCAAAGTGTGCCTGGATGCTGTATGATCCTGCAACAGATGCAACCAAACCGCTTACGCTATAGAAACCGTTAGAATCTGTTACCGCATTTGGAATAGCCATTGGAGGGCTTGAGGTAAACGATATTGTCTTTGATGCCAAGAATTGACTAGCAGTATTATCTCTGAGCTTTCCGTCTATGGTAAATGTATTTCCAACTATTTTTGAGGTTGGAACATTTAAACTCCAAAACACTGTAGTGTGTATTGATGTGGCAGATGTGGTTGCGGCCAAGGCATCATTAAATGAATGGCTGACGCCTGTAAAACCTGCCACAAGTAAGATACTAAATATTATTGGAACCGTAATGGATATGCTTCTGGTTTGCTTTTTTGTCATTTCCAATTATGGGAATGAGAGTATCAATAAGTGACAGCGTGTTCTTGGAAGCTACAATGCTTTATTATTAATCGGCGTACCTTTTTTCCAATACACAATTTTCGCAGTTGCGATCTAGTAGTAGACCATTGATCTACTCGGAAAAAATCTGGAATCAAGTGATCAACCCCAAGACTTTAGATCTATAAAGTGACTGCAGTAATTTACAAATTGTAGGAAAAGATAATCGATGGGATCTAGCTACTTTCATTGATGAACAAATTTAGGTTCGGATCCCTTCCGGTCCATGAATTTTTTTAATACAAAAGTGGGTACAAAATTGAGTATTTCCGCAAAGTTTTAGAATCAAAACAAGGTTACTATATCACGCATAAAATTTACACAACAGTCTGCATCTTGCTGCTTGGCATACTGGCATTTGAAGTTACAGGTTCAGCATTTGCAGAATCATGGTATCCTGGTGAAGGACTAAAGCAAGGAGATTATTTTAGATACAATGTTTGCTGGATAGACTATCAAAATTGTACTCCGCTACAAATTGGTTACTGGGTAAAAAACCAGACTAGCGATGGCACGGGTTGGAACCTAGAATTTTTGGCAGTTGATGGAGCAATAGTGCAAAAGGGCATGGTGACAATAGGAATGGTAACTCCTGATCCAACGCATTCGTATCCCAACGTTTCTGATTATGCAAATGTGTACAAGAATACCATAATATGGCTAGACTCGTGTGCAACAAAATATTCGCCTAAAGGCTTCAACTTGCTTGCTTGGTGCAGAAATGGAGGAGTAGGTGGTGCACCGCTAGTTCCAGAAGGGCAAGAGGATGTAACGGTTCAAGCTGGCACATACAAAGCATGGGTGATTGGTTGGCACAAAAGTGTAGATAACAAAATCTGGGTGGTACCTAGTATGCCATTTCCAGTAAAGGCGCAGGTTTTTGCAGATGTATTACAGCTTCCGCCACCGCCACAATTTAATTTCGAATTATTAGAGACAGGAAATAGTGCAACAGAACCGCAGTTTTTGAACAGGGCCATTATCTCCCAACCTCCAATAATGAAAAACTGCACCAAACCTGATATGCAAAATGATGCTATCCACGGTTCCAAGACTACTGATAGTGGTTCGGCAACAATTGAATATCGATACAGCCCTGCAGTTCCAAGCAAGGGATGCCCAGTGGAATGGAGAATTTCGGTTGAAAAGAATTTTGATCTAAACCAGAAATATGGCGCTATACACTATGACATCTTTAGTGTAGACAATAATGGCGTAAAATTAGATTCAGTTGCACAAGAAAATGGTCGAGCTGATTTGTTTGCCCCTATTGGCGAAGATGATAGAACCATTTCAATAAAGCAATCCACACCTGAAACTCATTATGTCATAGCAATACTTGGAACTGGAGGTGAGGGCTCGGCAAGTGATGTGAGTTTAGCCGGTCTGATAAAAGTAGATGTAAAAACTGTTCCAGAATTTCCTTTTGCAGTTCTAATATTATTAGTCGGTTTTGTATCTGTAATAGTATTTTATAGGGTTAAATTTGCAAAATGAAAACTCTATTTAATTTAGACACAAACGGATCCCAAAATAGAACTCTAAATGGCTGGTCCTACAGGATCCGTAATTTGCACAATAATTTCAGACCCATTTGTAGAAAATCAATTAATCATAAGTAAACAATCGATCATCTGGTTCACGGCCAAACATCTTGACAGTTGATTGTATAAGATAAAGGTAGTTACCCTTTAGTACTGCAACCTTGGCATTTTGCTTGCTGCATTTTTTTACAAATTTAACGTCTTTAGTTACAATGGTATAGTCATTGTTTTTTGCATATTCCATAATTGCATCGTCTTCCATTCCTGCAGGTAAATCATCATGATGGCCAACGCAAATGGACTTGTGGTTTTGGTCAATTTCCGCTTTGTTTGAGAAATAATTTCCCGCGCAATGCTCATCAAATAACAAATTCATTTTGTTGGTGTTTCTTACTGTGTACTAGGGATTATAAGCGATTTGTTGTAGGTCTGATAATTTTGTACCATTGAATAATGCATCAAGTGTAAGTTTTATTCCTTCTGCAAAAGGTTTACCAGGATCAAAAGTTACTTCACATCCATTTTCGTAAAAGTTAAACTTGTAATATATTGTATTATTTGGACCATAGTGCGCAGGAAGAGCATAAATTAACTTGTCATCAAATTTCCAAACTTGCAAGTTTTTTTGAGAAAAATATGGAATATCTTGTAAGGATGGTTTGGTGCAATTACAATATCTCAGAGTAATAATGGAATAGTAATTTGAGATGGATGAATCTGTTGTATAACGAAATTGCGTTTGATCGTTACTGTAAGTTATGTCAATCAAGAATTGTGTTCCATTTTCAAATTCAAGTGGGATGTTTATTCCATTCTTTGCGGTATCTTTGTAATCTTGTAACATCATTTGAGATGATCTTAATATCGCATCTTTTGAGAGGTGTCTGCCATCGCCTATCAGACCATTCCTGTCAACTGTCCACGTTGGAGGTTTTACGTAAAGAAATCCATTGTTGTCTGTTCCAAGATCCAATTCTGGCAATGCGTTCTCTACTGGTTTGTTAAAATATTTGATCCCAAAAAAATATGAGGCACCATCAAATGGCCGATATTTTTCAATATGACATACGTCTTCAATATTCTGTCTTCCATCTTGCGGCCAGTACCTAAGAAGACAATGAGACTCTACATCAAGCATACTGTATGCACGAAATGCTGACGTATCATTTTTGTCGCCTCCAAGCCAGGATGGCAGTCTTATTAGAAGAAATTTCTGGTATGCATTTGCGGGATTTGAATAATTGTATGAACTAGGGTACATGAAAACACCAAAACTATTTGGTTCCATGTCTGATGCTTTGACATATCCTTCCCATGGATTGTAATAATCTAGCGAGTGCAGATAGATTCGCTCATTTTCTTGTGATACTGTAGGAGGCGAACTGTATACCATTACTGCATATACTCCAAATGCAACTGCAATTATTGAGATCATAAAGATGGAAAATTTTGAAAGATGTAGAGTTTTCACGCGTAAGAGATTGTACTGTTATCACGTTTAAGGGATCTCTTACAAATTGTATTGGTTCGGAGCTGGTAAGACCCATCTATTATTTTGGTATAATTCCAGTCTCATCAAGCAACTACATCGATGTGACTAGTGTACCATCATGGAGAAGTAATTAGAACGATTTTACCTGAACCAGGAAAATTCTTCTTTTTTTACCTGCTTTGGGAAATCTTCAACTATGGCTTGGACTATCTCGTTGTGATTGTAGGTTAGGTGTCGTAGAAATTTTTTAGAATCTTCGTGTGTCTGGGTTTCATCAGAGTTTTCAAATTCCCTAATCATGGATTTGCATTCTTTGCATGGTTCAAATTCAATATAGAATTTCAATTTTTCTTTTCACTCCTGTTAGTAATATGAAACCCAAGCTATTAGTTGACTGTGAATCACAAAAGTTGGTCACATTAATTTGCGAGTGCGTTGTTTGTAAGATTAACAGCAGGTACTAGTTGGAAATTAAGGATTGACTTGAAGACCTCTTCGATGATTCTAGATACACTTATCAATGCTGCTTTTACTTGGTTGCTCTTTTTGGCATTAGTTTCAATGATAATAGAGTTTGGAACGATTCTTAGATTAATCTGGAACAAACCCGATTCCTCTGTCCACTGTAACAAATGCTCGTCTTTGTTTTCTATCAACGCTATCCATCTTAGGTTTTTAAACCACCTTCCTGCCAGGCCGTCAATTAGTTTGGCAACATCTACATCAGAGGGCAAATATGCCCTAAGGATTGGTGTAAATTGGGTCTTTGAGCTTGTTTGTTTTTTCAAGATTGCGCCTTTCTTGCTTAGCTTGTATCCGTTTTGTGATTTTTGCACCAAGTCTTGCTCGAAAAGCCTTGAGAGAGAACGTGAGAGTGTTTCTTGATGCATGCCTATTTTTCTCATAATTCCACTGAAAGTAAAGATAGAATTGTTCTCAGACAAGGCCTCAAGGACCTTGGAATCATTAGGTCTAGGTTCCTCATACACATTTGTGAGCTTTAGGATATCCTCTGGACTCTTCACTTCATCCATTCTTGTAAAAGTACTTTCTTTCATCACATTAACTATACAAAGGTAAGTACTTAAAGTTAAAAGTTAATCAAAGGAAATTAGATTAACTAGTAGTAAGTTAGGAAAGTTTTTTGTATCATGTGACTGGGTTTTCCAAAACCTCGTCAAAATATTTAGAATGTTTGTATATAGAATGTGAAATCACGACACAAAAGCAAACAATCAGTGGAGGTTCAAGTAAAATGATCCCTGGCATAGAAGAGGTTCTAGTTGAAGCTGTGGAAAAGGTAAGCAAGAGTGTTGTAAACATTGCAAGTGTAAGAATGGTTCATGATCAGTTGTTTAGAGTATTTCCAATGCAAGGGGTTGGCTCTGGAGTAATAATTAATGACGATGGTTATGTCCTTACCAACTATCACGTAATTGACGATGCAGAAAGACTAAAAGTTACCTTGTCAGATGGCAGAGTATTCAATGGTAAAGTTGTTGGGGTTGATCCCCCAACTGATTTGGCAGTAATTAAAATACAAACAAAAGAGGAGATTCCAGTTGTCAAGCTTGGTGATTCAGACAAGCTCAAAGTTGGCCAGATAATACTTGCAGTAGGAAATCCGTTTGGCTTGACTGGAGGTCCGACTGTAACATCTGGAATTGTAAGCTCACTTAACAGAAGCATTCAGACAGAAAATGGAATGCTAGAGCTTATCCAAACAGATGCCGCAATAAATCCTGGAAATTCTGGCGGACCGTTGGTGAACACAGCAGGTGAGGTAATAGCAATCAATACAGCAAACATGCCCTATGCTCAAGGAATAGGATTTGCTGTTCCAGTAAATACTGCAAAGGAAATCTTGGATGAATTGATAGAAAAAGGTAGGGTTCAAAGACCATGGATTGGAATCACATCAATGAGAGTTACTCGCAGCATGGCAAGATATTACGGGTTACCTGTAAGCGAGGGTGTTATAGTAGTACAGATAGAGCCCTTGAGCCCTGCGGATAATGCTGACATAAGAAAGGGTGACATAATCGAAGAAATTGACGGAAAAAAGGTAGAGGAGCCTTCGCAAATCTCTGAACATATCCATAAAAAACACGTAGGTGATAATATCACAATGACAATTAACAGAAACGGAAGGCCAATCCAGGTTGCATTGCAGCTTGAAGAAAATGGCGTTTTGTACCATCGCTAGGAAAAGATTATGACATTTAAAGTTCTAGGTGTTGGCTCTAGCTTGCGTAACGGCTCTTCAAGTACCGCTGCGCTAAAAGTTACATTGGATTTAATAAAAAAACAAGGCGCACAAACAAAATTACTTGATTTAAAACAAACCAGTTTGCCGCTCTATGATCCAAACGAAAACCAATCAAGCTTGGAATTACAAAAAATAGAAAAAGATGTGCAATGGGCAGATGCATTCATTTTAGCTACTCCTGATTATCATGGCTCCATGTCAGGAACCATGAAGAACTTTCTTGATTATTTTTGGTCAGAGTTTTCTGGAAAAACATTTGGCTACATTTGTGCGTCACATGAGAAAGGTCTCACGGTAATGGACCAGATGAGAACTGCTGTGCGACAGTGTTATGGATGGAGTATGCCATATGGGATTTCAGTCAACGGCGAGGATGTTCTTGAAAATGGGAAAATTTCAGACCCTAGATTAAAATCACGTCTTGAAATGCTTGCACGAGATCTAGTTGTCTACGGCACTTTGATACGACAACAATTTGAAAGTGATGTTAAAGGCGATCTTTCCAATACGTTTGCTGCTCGTTACAGAAAATAGAATTCTACTGCATTCTCAAATTAATCGATATGCCCTATCAATATTAAGAAAACAGATTTTGTTTTTATTTTATCTAACTGTGAGTTTCTGTAAAATTTATTGGACTATTTTTCATACTTGAATTTAGGAAGCCATCCATTATCTCCCTTTGGCAGTAGATCAAAAAAGTGCCAGACTATGCAGTATGGATCACCTGGTCCAAACTTGTCTTTTGCTACTCTTGATATCTTGCCATCTCCAGTCTTTTGGAATATCGATACACCAGGCCCTGCCTCATTATCTATTTCAAAACCCATATCCTTGTTAAATGGAGTACCCCTTGCCGAAAACATCTTAAATTTCCATCCCCTACTAGTTGCAAATTCCTTCTGGGTTTCTGGACTGTCAGGAGAAACCACTACAAACGCGGCTCTGTCTTCTAGGTGGTCAACAACCCCGTTGAATCCGTCAGCCCACATGGTACAGTGCGAACATCGCTTTCCCATGTTATGAATCAAGATCAAATCTTGCTTGTTTCCAAATAGGCTTGATAGTTTCACATCTTTATTGTTCCAGTCCTTGAAAATGTAATCATCTACTGGTTTTATTTCATTTTTCATTTTTGTTTTATGCGATTCCACATCCATTCATAGTGATACTAGTTAATAATTTTGTAGGAAATCTGTGTCCTGTAAGGCTCGCTTACATTATAACTTTGAAAAATAAAAAAGAATTTGGTTGCAGTCTAGCTTACATTTACGCCTAGTCCAGTTCCGGCACAACCGGGGTCTGGAACTATGGTAAATGCAACTGCAGTACTTGACAACGTTCCTGTCAATTCAGAATTTCTCACATTCATTGAAAGTGTATCTCCCTGAATGGATAGTCCAACATTTGCATCAGAGAGCCCTGTAATGCATGCATTACTGCCAGGGGATGCTCCAAATGCAAGATTTACATTGTGAGCATGCCAGCCATCTGGATTCTGATTAGAGTCTCTTACCCCGTTATGTGTTACTGCGACAAAGACTGTGCTTGGACCACTTGAATAGATCCATGCAAAACCTCCAAGGACATCAGTGTGTCTTGGAATATTGTCTGAAGCTACAACACTGAGAGTTGAAGTTTGACTATTTTTCGAGTTGACTGAACTTGAAACAACATGTTGCCAGCTTGCCGGTCCTGTTGCCATTGCAGGCATAATCATAAAGGCTGCAAGAGCCACAACCAGCGAAACTGTGAAGGTTTTCTTCAAAGTCATGGATTTGTAATTGTTTAAGAATTAAAAAAGCATTTCGTAGATGGTTTCAGATATGTGCGACAATATATTAATTTCATGAAAAAAAAATTTACATAATTATTTTATAGAAAATTATCTTACATCGGAGATTTTTATAAAAATAAAATTTGCATGGCTTTAAACTATGAGTATGGATTCTACATACTTTATAGAAACACACAGAACATTTCAAATCTGATCCTATACGGCTAGTTTGAAGAGAGCATCTAGTATCTCAAGTTCATCTCTTGAGCAATCTCTTGCAATCTCCTAAATTTTTCAAAAAACTCGATTCCCTTTGTGGTAGCAACAAAGATTGAACCTCTTCCTTTTCTTTCAGATTTAATTAGGCAGGCATCAATCAGCTTATGGCAACTCGTGACTGCCGCATGGTGAGATAGATTTGCCTTGCGAGAAATTTCAGATATGATTATGCCACCAATTCCTCCCTCAATGATGGCTTGCAAAACCTCTGTCATTATTCCCATCGAAGTCCGATACTGTTGTCTTGAGACAAATTTTCTTGCAGACATGTTAAATGACATTTATTTTAAATTTTTACGCAACAGTTTGCCTATGGTCTTTTGTGATACTCTTTGCATTTTTCTATTCCGCAAGACAAACTGTGTCCAAAGAGTTTGCAATTGCTTTTTTATCCAACTTTTCTAGAAATTCTTTGATTGGCTTTTGATAAGTAAACTCTTTTAGATTTTTTCTAACAAGTTTCATGGCAGAATTATGCACGTTATTTGAGATATTGCTGAGGACTTCGCCTAGGCGTTCTGGATTCTCGTAACAATCAGGCATGTAACATCTGTATTTCTCAAGCAGCGTCTTGCTGACCTGATTTAGTACAGGCGGGTTTAGTTTGACCAGTGATTGTTCAATAACACAGCCAACAAGAGCTTTTAGAATTTGATGCTGACTGGGTTGTAGTGCATCTAATTTCAAACTCTGAGGTCTCTCATCTTTTAATTCCATTTCTCATCTTAGTATAATTGAGAACCAAATATCAGAATGATCACAATAGTTTTCGGTCAAACCCTATCAATATGAAAAAATGGCAACAACCTATAGAATCTATAGTCATTAAGAGGTTTTTATAAGAAGTATAGCTGAAAATTTTGATTCATTTTTTCCTTGTCAATACGGCTGGTATGTAAAATAGATTAATTTTCTAAATTTGGTTTGAACCCAAAGGATCATGATTTGTCAGAAAATATATGATAGATACGCTAGCTGTAATGTGTGAATGAGGTTACAAAGAGAAAGAAAAGTGCAAAATTAAGCACCAAAGGTAATGATGCCTTTCGTAAAAGATTGGATGATTGTAAGCTACTTGACGTTATGGAAAAGATTTACAAAAAGAAATACGGTCTTTCTTCAAAAAGATATCTTGCAACCGTTCCATTGCGATCAGAGGCAGAATGGATGCTAAAAACATTAGAATCTGCTCCCTTGTCTATTACTGAAATGTTTCAAAAAAGACTTGATGAGATTTGCAAAAAGAAAGTAAAAAAGAGAAAATATCACGTATGGACCCCAACCATTCCCGTTCCTGCTATAAAAAAAGTGATCCAAATTATTTCATTGAAGAAGGAAGCAGGACAGGAGGGTTTCATGCCAATTTCCCCAAAGATGCAGGTGCAGGCAGGCTGCTTTATACCACAATAAAACCATCTGAGTTTCTCAACTATGCCTTTGCCGGAGAAGTTATTGAAAAGAGAACAGAAGATTATGTACAAACTACTGAATTGATTGTAAAACACAAGCGAAAAAGAATTGAAAAATGCAAGCCACAAGATGCCCCTTTTCTAAAATTGGACCTGGCAAAATACCGGTTTGTTTATCATGACGGCAGACACAGAGCCGTAGCTGCTGACGAACTAGGTCTAAAAGAGATTCCAGTTTTCATTGAACATGATGTTCCAACCAACAACGAACAGAGACAATGTCTTGAGGATAGAAAGCTTTGGAAAAAAGAAGAGATTAGCTCCCCTGATTTGCGCCATTTTGATCAAGTATGATGAAATTGCATTAGAATTATCTTTTCTTTCTGATATTTTCAATCTTTTTCATTCGCGCTTTGATCAGTTTTTTGACTAACGAAACTGGAAGAGGTCTATCTATTGGAAAACGAACAGTCGCCTTGGCAGTTTCGTAATTCTTTAGCTCTTTTTTGTGTTCCTCGATAACTGGAGTTGGCACATAAAATCCAATGTGTTTTTTGAAAGCCGCAAAATAAGCTAGTCGCCCGTTATAACCATAATAAGGCATTCCATAGCTGATACTTTCTTCTGCCTTTGGTGCTGTAGTTTTGATAATCTTGCGAAGTTGCACAAGCTTTGCCCGAGCCTCCCTAGGGGCTGCTGCAATGTAGGCATCCACGTCTTTTGGTTTTTTCATAATTTTCTTGTTATAATATCATTGTCTTGTTATTTGGTTTGGTCTTTGGGCAGGTTTTGGATCCAACATTATTACCTTTCTTCCAATTGAATAATCACTGCCACATTTTGGACAGCTAAAGTTATTCCATCCTATTTTATCAAGAAGAATCTCCTCATCTGCGTGGTTTGCACAGGTTAATCTTTGATCCATAAAAAAATGCGTGAATATCTTACTTAAAAAATTGGCGTAGCTTTCTTCTAGTTTTTTAATCTATATTTTATATGAAAAATGTCACTTGATATGATGATCGAAATTAAAAATCATATTAATTTAATTACAATATAGAAACCATGCAACATCCTTAGATAAGATGTCACGGTGTTTTTTATTGCGGTCTATGGTCTTGGATTATGGTAAAGCAGTCCCCTCTGTTCGTCTTTCTAGTCGCCTAGGCCGCAATTTTTGTTAAATATCCAAAAGACCTCCAGGTGTGGGGAAATGGCTTGGTTCAGCCCTTATGAGTAATGGTTTTAATTACCATTTATTACCAATAGATATATATTATATTGCCAACCATTGGATCCTATGAGTAAATCAACTCCGGAACATAAAGAGTTCCACACAGAATCAAAAGAGATCCACGCAGTATACAAGCAAAACGCAGACAGATTTTTTGATGAGGTAGAAAAATCCATTCCACAATACCATCAATCAATTACAAATCTTCAGCGTTCATACGTTGCAGCATGGCAAAAGGCAACAGAATCAGCCATTTCCATGAGTCGCGAATTTGCAACCAAATCTGGAATAAACACAAGTGTTCCAGCAGCAATGGTAAAGGTAGTAAACGACACTACTGAAGAGCTCATTAATGCACAAGCAGTACAAAATAAAGTAGTGCTGGCTGCAATTGATGCTACTCAGCAAGCAATCAATGCATTCAACGAGAATGCAAAAATGTTTACCAATCTAAACCAAGGCGTACTGCAATATTGGGTTCAAGCATGCACACCTACACGAAACTAGTGTAAAGAGCTTTTTTCCTTTTTTATTACAAAATTTTCTGCAAATTATATTATGAATAATTGTTTTTTATGAAGCTTGTTTCTTGCTAAACTCTAACAAATCATCAGCGAGATCACTGATCAATTTTTGATGTGCTAGTTTCTTTAGCCATTTTTTAGGAACATTTGAAGCACCATAAAATGCACCTGCAAGCTGTCCATAGACTGCTCCTGTAGTATCTGCATCATCACCAAGATTTACTGCCAATAGTACGCCTTCTTCATATGAAGAGCTATTGTAAAATGCCCAAAGCGCAGCTTCAAGACAATCTACCGCATAACCCGTACCACGAATCTCTGGAGGGGATTTTTTTTTGAAAGAGCCTTTTGCAATTTTTTTAATATTTTCAGTTAATGGTTTATTTTCCCACATACCAGAAACAGGCGAGTAATTATCTTCAAGAATGTCCTTTTTTTCTTCTCCGTTTATTGCGCCAATTATCAAGGCGGCAAGGTAACGGCATGCATCTATTGCTTCTGTTGCACCATGTGTAGTGCGTGAGCTTTCCGCAGCATTATCTATTGCAACTTTGGGTTTTGCTGCAAAAGCCAGAGGTACTGGTGCCAGCCTCATTATAGAACCGTTGCCAGCCGTTTCTGTGTCAGTCAAACCACAGAAAGGTTCGCCTGTTTTTTCAAACTTTTCCAAAGCATATTGTGTCGTATTACCAATATCAAAACATGTACCATTGCTGCTCATGTAACCTGTCTTGTACCACCTAAGATATCTCTCCATCTGGTCTTGCGGGAGAAATTTTCCTGTCTCAACAATGCTTGCAGCAAGACATAGGGCAAGTGAAGTGTCGTCTGTCCATTGTCCTGGTTTTAATCCAAACTCTTTACTTTCCATCATGTCAGTTATGGATTTGAAATTTTCATCAAAACTAAATTCTATTGGCATCCCCAAGGCATCGCCAACTGCTAGTCCAAGCATGCTGCCCCTGTACCTTTCCACAAGATCCATTCTATCAAAATTAGCTATAACAATAGAGGATAATTGTTTTTCTTAAGATGTGAATTCGATGGGACGCAAGCTACCATCCGTTGTCGATGTATTTACTTGAATTTTTTTGTTTGAGTTTTACAGACTGTAGATCTGCAGAAGCATGTGCCGTTACAAAGACATTCTCCCTGCATCTCACAATCACACTGACTGTCCCTGCCCACTGCCAATTCACATCCGCATGATGCGTCTTTCATACCGCGACTTTTATTAGATAATCTTTAAAGATTGCTCACAATTCCTTCGAAACATTTCAAATTAACCATATTATCCAGAAGTGCAATTAGCGAAGAAAAAAAGATCTGCGATTAATTGGTTCCTGAATTTTTTACCCTTTTCCAGTAATCTACCCAGTTTGTAGCAATCTCTTTTTGTGCAGCAGAAAGACTCATGGCACCAGAACAGACTTGGTCATGAAGATAGTTCTCAATTCCATCTTTTTCTAATGAATTTGGCTCTCCATATCTTGCCTCAGGCCACAGATTTTTCACATCAGATGGCGCCCCACCAATTTCAAGTGGAATCAGATGATCCAACTCGTAATTTGATAGAGAATCTGAAAATCCGTAAAATTGCATGAGTTTGATCTTTAATGGTTCGGTGTAGCTTACTGGCGGCCTTACAGTTTGTGTATAACCTGGGACGCATATTGTATCAGCTATATTTTCTTGTGTGACGTTTGGGTCTATTGCACCAGGAGTGCATTTGGAGTCAGGCAGACCGTTGACAGATGTGCAGCTTGCTGGAATAGAGATAGATGTAGTATCAGACTTGGTGTTAGATCCTGATTCTTTTGAAAACAATCCACCTTGGTAAGCAAAGGAAAAGCCAGCTACTGCTAAGATAATTATTGCCGCAGGAATAATTTTTTGCATTGTTAATTACTATGGCAGCTTGAAGATAAATCTGATTAGAAACGATCCTAGAGTTTTCATTCTTCTTATTTAACGGACTGTTCCTATCTTGTATTCTGCAGTTCCACCTGAAATCCCAAGAATTTTTCCATCAAGAACTTGAGCTGGACAAGACATTGTTCCCATCTGTACCGATATGTCAGATGGACTAATCGTCAAGCTATTGATATCAACTGCAAGAGGCATCACTCTGCAAAACTGGACAAGAAATATCCAATAAACTCCCTTTACTCCTTGCTTTGCAGTCACACTAAACACAACTGTAGTGTCCGAGCCTTCGGTGAGAGGAATTGATGAAGGATCTGCCTTTATGGTTAGATCCGATGTTGCAAGTGGAGTAAAGGTATCCTTACCAACATAAACGCTAGAATAGGTAGGTAATGTTCCTGTGTTTGGTTCGTTTGATGTATATTCAACAAATATCTTGGCAGTTGAATTGGATTTCATGAAAAATACCAATTGGTGTGGTAATAGCCCCAGAAGATCTTGACCTACCTTGTTTTCTGGACCACTAGAAGAGGACGAATTGGTAAATGTAAAATGCTGTATTGCAACCTGACCCCACTCGTCTGCCCCAATCACGGTATAGGTACCATCGTTGAAGGGATGTTTTGTATTATTTTTGTCCCAGTATCCATCAAATCCGTAATTCATGTTTAGAGACTCTAAAGTGGGACATGGTAGTCCAAAGTATTGGTAACACATTATCTCCTTGACCTGATTACTTTGATCTTGAAACTCGTAAACTTTGCCAGTTTCTAAATCCTGAGAATTGCAATCATATTTGTTGAATAATTGCAAATCCTTGCCTTCAGTCATGTTTTGAGCCGTATAGTATCCCCCAAGTATAGCAATACCTAATCGAATCTTTCCGCAAGACGTTGTAACCACATTTTCATATGGCCATTTATTTTGAGCTTTGACAAAAATTGGGTTTTGGAGTGTATTGTTGACAGAGAGTTTGATTCCAACAAATTCTCTTGGATAAATGAAACTAGGATTTACGGAAAGGTACAGTTGTAGTGCAGATGATGGTTCGGGAAGTTGTTGTGTCACAGAAGCATTTGGTACAGCCCATCCAATTTGAGCTAGTCTTAGTGCCACGTATGGATTTACGCATGCAGGATAGCCATCTTCTGATTTTGTGATCAATTCAAAATCATAATTACATTTTACATCCTTTGTCGCAATTCCACTTTTGAATTGTTGTAATGGAGATGCTATGACTTCCAAGGTGTTTATTCCATGAGTTGTGGGCGTTGAAACATTTCCATCAAAATAAAATGATGTCTTGCCTAGCTCTTGTGAACCAGATGATACCGTTGCCGTATAATTTCCTTTCATGGACCATAAAGGACTAGAAGGAGAAACGGTTAGAGAAAATGAACCATCAGAAGTTGGTTGTAGCTGTGAAATTGCTATCAAACTCCCTTGAGGGTTTTGTATTTTAAGAACAATAATAGTAGAGAATAACTTGTAAACTGTACCGGTAATTGCTATAGGGCTATCAGTAGTTTCGTTAAAGTTTACGTTAATTTTTGCAAGCGAAGGTGAAACATTCGTTGCCGTAACCATAGAGCAATATGTGCAATCAATCCCATATGCATTTACACCAATTGCAAGAGTAATTGCAGATAGAGTTATTCCTATAATTGAAAGATGTAAAGTTTTCATTTTTTCATTTTTCTCATTTTAAAAAAGTAAACTAGACTACCACCAATTACTCCAGTCACAACCACACCTAGAATCAGAGGTAAAAATGAAACATGTGTGTTTGACAAAAATGCAGAATCCTGTATGTATGATATGTTTTGATCAAGGTCCCCTCCAAATGGAATTCTGCATTCCGGGTTTGACTTGAAATGTGAATTATCTATAAGAGAGATAATGCTTTTGCCATCAAGACTTGTCAAATACATCTGCATAGTTCCGTTGATGTAACTAGAAAATATGATTCTAGAACCGTCTTTACTAAACATTTGTCCTCCAGGATACAAACCAATTGAGATCTCAACTGGTGCGTGTTTGTTGTCAGTCTCTCCAACAAAAAGATTTACTTTATCAGCGGATGGAGATAGAAACATCAATTTTGAACCATCGTGAGAAAACAAAGGCATGCTCATAAAGTTTGGTAAATCATGAATGCGAATATATCCAGTGCCGTCAGAATTTACCACAGATACATGATTTTCATTCATGTTGTCATCATCAAATGCTACTTTTGAGCCATCTGGAGATATAGTAAAATCAGATTGAGAGTATATCGGATAAGGTAGTATCTTGACAAAACCTGTTCCATCAGTATTTATTGTAAAAAGATATTTGGTGTTGGAATCATTTTGATTATCTCTTGAAAATACTATCGTGGAACCATCATCGGATATTATTTGTGGTACGTGTGAGAAGAGAGAGCCGTCTGTGACATAACGGAGATTACTTCCGTCCGTTCTGACTGAAAATATTTTGCCAATTGTTCTATTTGATAAACCGTTGAATACAAGTGTGGTTCCATCTGCTGAAACAGCTGACCATGACTTCTCGGTAGAATCGTTTGTAAGACGAATCAGGTTGGTGCCATCACTATCAATAGCAAAAAAGTTGTCTACTTGTCCAACTCCTTCATAAGGATGAACTGCATAGATTATCTTCTTACCGTCAGGAGATATCGCTATGGCAGATTTTGGATTGTTGCCATGGGTAATCTGATGTATGTCTGTTCCATCTGTATTTGCAACGAAAACTTGGCTTGTTCCATCACCTGATCCTGTAAATGCAATCTTTTTTCCATCAGATGATAACACAATAGGATTATTTCCATATGAGATCTTGCCTATCTTTGCAAGATCACCTGATCCATCACTGTTTACTGTAAACAAGGAAAAATCGTTTGGATCTGTGCTACCAACATTTGATATGAATGCAACCTTTGTGGCAAAGTATGGGGGTAAACCTACCGCATATCCTTCGTTGCAATCTGGACCAACGTACATAGAGTAGGACACGCTTGGAATGTAAACTAGTGCGACAATTCCCGCTATTGCTATGATTGAAAAATGTAGAGTTTTCAAAATATATTTGAGGTATGGTTTGTAAGTTTAAAAAATTGGCGTAGCTTTCTTCTAGCTTACTTTATTATGTTTAATTTAAACAAGGGAGAACTTTGAGCTTGCCAAGTGCTGCCCGTCTGTTACAGATATTTCGTAATCTCCAGTCGGAGCAGATGGAATTGTAATATATTTTTCAAATGAGCCAACAGGCGAGAATTTTTGTACTCGGTTATTATCAAAATCTGCAACATAGATATTGCCAGATTTGTCAAGTGTCACGCTTGTAGGAAATCCAAAATGCTCATTGTCTGTACCATACTCTCCAGAGACTCCAAGCGTAGACAGATACTTGCCATTACTAGAGAATTCCTGGATTCTATGGTTGTAGGTATCTGCAACATAGATATTGCCAGACGAATCAAACACCATGCTTTGAGGGGTTGCAAAATGAGAATTGTCAGATGCTGCCTTTTCTGCTGATGAATATCTCAAGTTTGACATTTTTGTGTAGGTTGAATTGTCCGATGCGGTTTTTCCCTTTATGTCTAGTGTTGTCATGAATTTCCCATCACTTGAAAATTCTTGAATTCTGTTGTTTGCACTATCTACCACGTAGATATTTCCAGATCTGTCTAGTGCCACACTTGCAGGATAACAAAAGTGCGCATTATCAGTACCAAACTCACCCGGAATTCCCAAAGTGAAAAGATACGTGCCATCACTAGAGAACTTCTGAATTCTGTGGTTGTACGTGTCTGCAACATAGATATTTCCGGATGTATCCAGTGCTACACCCTCAGGATAACTAAAGTGATTGTTATCCAAGCCGTATTCTCCTGAGACTCCGAGTGTGGATAGATATTTACCATCACTAGAGAACTTTTGAATTCTGTGGTTGTAAGTGTCTGCAACATAGATATTTCCGGATGTATCCAGTGCTACGCTTATTGGCGTGTTAAAATGAGAATTGTCGGTACTAGACTTTCCTGATACACCGAGTGTTAACTCGTATTCTCCAGAGCTTGAAAACTTTTGGATTCTGGAGTTTCCCCTATCTACCACATAGGTATTTTCGGATTTATCTAGTGCCACCCCCTCAGGATAACTCAAATGTGAATTATCTGTGCCAAATCTTCCCGATATTCCAAAAGTAGACATGTATGTTCCTGGTTCTGTTGTTATGTCAACTACCGAATTGCCAGGAAGGGTTATGGTAACTGCCATGGATGGAAGAAATCCTTTTCCTGATATTTTTATTACATCACCAGCACTTGCCCTGACAGATGACAAGACAATAGGTTGTGTTCCAGTAGTAGGATTCTGACTTTGATTTTCATTCTTATTGGCCTGTCCAATATTTGTAGTTGTTGAATGTTGAGGTTTCACAGTTGAGACATACACAAATGTAGAGGCTACAATCACTGATATTGTAATTAAAATTAAGATCTGTGTTTTTTTCATAAATTTGATATTATTAACAAGGTGTACGATTTAATGTTTAATTGTATCTGATCAAAGTTTCAAACCTTTGATTGGTATTACAACATTAGGTGAAAACCCGCTAAAGGGATTTCAAATATTGATTCAAAACTCTTTCTGTTAAAGAATCACTAAGGGCTTGAAATTCTAGATTAACACTCTGTTTTATAATAGACCTAGAAATTCTTCCCTAGTTATGTCACAGTCTCTTAGAATGACTCCAAGCAATCCTACACGAATCTCTTTTAATGGAACGGTAACGTAATGGTTCCATTTGTTATTGTAACATGACTTCCTTTTTGTCTAATTGCTTGAAAACCAAACTTGTTACAAAGAATTTTGATTAGTTCTTTTCCTTGTATTGGTGAAAGCTTCTTCAAACCGCAATTGATTCTGCGGCTTTATCTTGTAAAACTGATAAATGAAGCTTGATGGCTTTAAGATAGTTCTTTTTGGCATCTTGTAGATTTTTACCCGTGCTATATACGCCCAATGCAGAACATGCAATAGAATAAGATCCATCGTCTTCTCTGATTACTTTGGCTTTGACATCTTTCACCTTGACAGACATGTAACAATCAAGTATTCTTTTTAATTATTTAAGTTTCTTTACATTCTATGTGTCATTATATAATAATTGATACGTGACCTGGTATCACTAAGGGATTTGAAATGGCTATTCAACAGGTCTCTAATCCTTACAAGACCCTGAATAATAATATCCAAATTATTTTTCCAAATTCAATCTGGCTTCATCAGTATCTTGCCAAAGATGTTGCCTTTGAGCATCTTTTTGTGAGCTTCTGCAGCTTGCTCAAATGTATAGATTGAATCAACTATGGATTTTATTTTCCCCTTTGACATCCAATACATTGATTCTTCTAGTTCTGCCTTTGTCCCCTGAGTTGAACCCAAGATGCTTGTTCCTTTAAAAAATATGTGTCGTAGATCGGTTTTAACATCATAGCCAGTTGTGGCACCAGTTGTAACTAGTGTTGCGCCATATTTTAGCAAGGTCAGCTCCTTGTTCCAGTGCGAGCCTCCAATGTGCTCAAAGATTACATCAATTCCTGGAGCTTGGTTTTTCTTTTTGGCAAGCTCTTTTGAAATAGCAAAGACTTCTTTGTGCCAGTCATCTTTTCTGTGGTCTACTGCATAGTCTGCGCCAATCTTTAGGCAGCGCTCAAGCTTGTCAGGACTAGCTGTTGTGATAACATCGCATGAAAATAATTTTGCAATTTGTATGCCAAAGGTTCCCATGCCAGAGCCTCCGCCCATTACAAGAACGGTTTGTCCTGGTCTTATCTTTGCCCTGCCAACTAGCATGTGCCATGAAGTCATTAAAACCATTGATGCAGCAGCTGCTTCTTCATAGCTGATGTTGTCTGGAATCTTGACTATATTCACCTCTGGCAGATGAGTTGTTTCACAATAGCCACCCCACAGAGGTCCTGTCTGAAAACCCCAAACCTTTCTTTCTTGACAGTCATATTCTCTGCCACTAGTGCATTCGCTACAAACTCGACAGGAAAGATTTCCATGGGATACTACCCTGTCTCCTATTTTGATGCTTTTTACTTCGTCTCCTATTGCAACTACTTGGCCTGCCGCATCAGTTCCTGATATATGTGGCAGTGGTATCTGCAGTGGTTTTCCTCGCATTCCCCAGATGTCGTTGTAGTTTAGTCCTGCAAATTTTACTTTAAAAATTACTTCGTTTGGTTTTGGTTTTGGGTCTGGTACCTCTTTTATCTTTAGAATCTTTTCGTACTTGTCGTCAGGGGCATATTCTTCGTATACTAGAGCTTTCACAAATTTTTGTGATTTGTATTGGCAATATTAAGAAAGTGGTTTTGTCAAGAACAGGTAGGGGTTGAACAGACAGCTAATGCGAGAACTAGGTTTAAGAAACAACTTTCACCATGAATCTCTAGACATTTGATTCGAAATGTCGCATGTTTTAAATAAAGATCATGACGCTTTTGTATCAGTGATCTGAGATCACAGGAACATAGAACCCATCACGATGTTTGTGAATCCATAATTTTCTAAATAATCGATAAACTTAAGGTTTGAGAAACTATTTTTTAGGTTTAGATTGTTCTAAATTCTTTATTCTATTTTCTAGTTTGTCTATTCTGTTTTTTTGCTGTTTCAAGTCATTTTCTAACTTTTTAATTCTGGCTTGTTCTTGTATTTCATGTTGTTTGTTGGTAAGTTTTCCCATAAATTCATAAATTTTGTATAAACTTAAGGATTTAGCAAATTGCAATAATTCTCATTAGTGATTGAGTTCTGTAACACTCGCTACAATACTCCTTGTAAACCGAAGATAATAAAAACAAGAAATATGAAAATACATTAAATGACAAGACGTGTGTTTTTGAGTTTTGATGCAGAAGATAATGATTATGTCAATTTATTTCGCGGTCAAGCAAAAAATTCAAACTTAGAGATTGACTTCTATGATAGTTCGTTAAAGGAACCCATCGAAAGTAAAAATGCCGATTACATAAAATCAAAAATTAGACCAAAAATAGATTCTTCCTCAGTGATTCTTTGTCTCATAGGATACAATTCTCATAAAAGCGGATGGATTGCATGGGAATTACTTTATAGTGAGTTACAAAAAAAAGGAATAGTAGGCGTGCGATTACATAGTTCTAATCAGGACATTATACCACAAGCACTCAAAACATATGGTGCTAAAATAGTTGATTGGGACCATCAGCAAATTGCACTAGCTATTGAAAGCGCTGCAAAAAAAGCTGGATATTAGATTTATGTATTGTTAAAAAATCAATACATCAAAGACAAATAATTAATCACATACGTTTGTAGATGCTTTTGATGAATTAGGGCTTATCTAGCTCAGCCTGAATCTCCTTCAAATTCCAATTTATTATTGGTGCATTATGATCTTTCATGATCTTTGGGATTGGATCATTCCTATCTTTTGATATTCGGACACCAATTACTTTTTTGCCTTGTGCATAACTTTGTTCAATTTCATATTGGACATTAGGTCTAGAAGCAGTTTCTGGACCAATCATAACGATGGTGGCACTGGTCGTTGCGATCTTTTCTTTCACATGCGTACGCCACTGTTCTACTGGTTCTTTAACAGAATAATCTCTAAATTCAAGATCAGTGTTCTCTCTTTTTGCTTGTACTCTTAACAAATTTACTTGAGGCTCGTCTTCGTTATGAAAACTTATGAATATGTTTCTGACCTTAGGTCCTTCACTATCGGATTGTTTTTTGTCATCAACTTTTGGGATGGCGTCACTTATGATTCTTTTAATCTCGTCAGTTGTTTTGGATGGAACGTCATAGCCGCCTGTACCAGAACCCATATGAATAAGCAGGAAGGGCATGATAAAAAATTTTTTAATTTTTACGTTTGATTTTTACTATTTAATGCAGATTCTGCAGCAAATCGTTCCTTACACGACACACATCTACCACATGGGACGTCAGTTCCAGAATGACAGAAATATGTTATTTTAGGTATGTTGTATTCAATAGCAAGTTTTAGAACATCCCTTTTATCCAAATCGATTAAAGGAGTTAAAATTTTGATTGGTTTTCCTAAAGATTCAGAAATGCTGATTTGGGCTTTTTGAATAAATTCCTTTGTTTGATCAGGGAAGATAGGATTAGCTAGCAATCCTATTGCTACCATATTAGTTGATTTTGAATAAGCATAAGCTGATGCCAATGTGATAAATGTTAAATTTCTCGTAGGTAAAAAAGCATCCTTGTATACATCTAGATCACTATTTGTCAGTCCACTAGGCAGTTTACCAAAACCCGTGATGTCCATCTTAAAAGGTTCTAGGGAAAAAAAATCACACAATGCCTTACAAGATTCCCATTCATGATTTTCTGCAAGTTGATTATAGTTGATATGTAATGGTAATACTTCATGTCCTTCTTTTTTGAATAGATACATCATTAAGGCAGAATCAATACCACCTGATGCCAAAACAACTATTTTCATGAATTCGGTTTATATTTCATGTAATGCCATATAGCATTATCCAGTATTGATAGATTGAGGCAATTGATTTCAGAAATTTGTTGCATTATTTTTTCTAAATGAAGATAGATTCTTGGGGTGACTGCAATCTTATTAGCAGATATCAGACCCATTTCTTTAAGAAATGAAACTATATGTACATCAATAATAGCAAGAGATGATGAATATTTTATGTTTCTAAGAAAATGAGATGATTCCTTTAACCCTAAACCTGAAATGTTATCTGCGAAATAATTTCTCATATTTTCTTCTGAAATTGCATTTTCTAAGAAATGTCTAATGGTTTTTCCATTTAAATAAATAATTGCAGCCGCGTTCACAATATTTTTTGCTCTTATAGAAGGAAACCGATATTTTCTAAAAGAACCATCCTTTTTTTGTGGCAAATAAATTGATTTAGATAATTCAGTTTCTAATATTTTTTGAGATGATTGTTCTTGTACCATTTGATGAGGATCAAAAATTTTTAGTTTGTTTAATTGAGAAAGCGCTGACTTTGCTAGATCATATGTTACATTACTTGATAATATACAAAGACAAAGATGATTCCATAAAGTGTTTTCATCCATCTCTCTCCAATTATCACTCTGTAAAGATTGTTCTTGTAAAACATCGTATATCTTGTAAATTGTTTCTGGAATTTGTATTGAATGAACGGATTTCAAATCTATCGCAATTTGCAAACCCATAAGCTATTCAGCGCTAGATATGGTTAATAACCATTTTGAGAAAAAAAATGAACCGATCACAAAATCTAATATGATCTAGTGACTTGTAATATATTCCATGGATGATAGTATGAAAAAATATCTGGAAGAGTTTCTAGGTTTATGTTATGAAAGATTGAACAAAGGGGAAAAAGAACATACAGATGATTATCTCAAGGTAGATTTGTATCAACAAATGATTGAAGAGCTTGCAGACGTTTTTAATTATGCCTTTTTAGAATATGTTAAGTTAAGAAATTTAAAAAAGTTAAGAGTAAAACTGGACAAAGAAATGTAATTCATTAGGATTCAATTTGTTTTAACATGGAAGTATTAAGACCATTTTTTAAAAGATATTCACGCAGTTTTTCATCCTTTATGTATCTTTGAATATCATTGATGAATTTTAGATAACAAGTAATATTATGAATTAACGTTTTTGCGTAGAGATTTTTCTCAGTAGTTTTACATGCATCACAATTACAATGCATAAGTTCCAAGTGTGATAAATCTCTCAATAGCAAGCATTTTGTATCTAAGGTTTTGAGATACCAATCCCTACTATCAAAACTATCCGCTCCAAAATAAGAATAAACTGCCAGAGATAATGGATGACCGCATCCAAGTACATGTAAAATTTGATCGTTTCCATGATCATCAATTATCTTCCTAATTTTGTAGATTGTTCTAGCCTTTTCAGAGAGTGTCACGCCCAAATCTCGTTCCCGTACTGCTATGAATTGTATGAAATTAGGATGAGCGTCTAAGAATTTTTCTATGTTTGTAATTAATTGTTTTGGTACAGTTCCATCAAAAATTGGCAAGAACTGGCTATCCTTTAAAACTGCATATGAATCCAAAATATTTTTGAATACAGTTTTTCTGTCTAAGATTGCAGATGGATCAACATCCAAACTGGTATAAAAATCAGTTTTAATTTTTTGCATCGTTACCTTATACAAATTGAAATCCCATTTTTGATCATCATTCCATCTGCGTTCATAACCCCCACTGTCAACTAGCAAAAATTTTCCATTAATGGAGTAATTATTAATGGACTGTACTAATCTTGTATCAGATTCATATAGATGATAAAAATCATAAGCTGAAATCAACATACAAGGAAATGGATTTTTAAGGAGAAATTTGACTAATTTCATAGCCCATTGGTTACCAGATGTGGACACAGATGGAAAATAAATCGGTGTAGTTGTACCTTTATCAGAAGAATGAATAGTAACGGAACGCGCATTTCCGCGTTTTCTAAAAATTTCAAACCTCAATGGTTTCTATTCCTCTAAGGTTGATGGACGGTTTTTTTAATTAAATCTCCTTTTTCCTTATCCCAATAACGAGTTATAGTAGTATCAATTCCTCCACGCACATTTACTCTGATTTCAATGGAAGCCCAACGTGGACTAACAGATCTAATCAATCTATTCAATATTTCGTTAGTAATTTCCTCATGCAAAATTTCTTGTTCCCTAAATGAATTGAGATACAATTTAAAAGATTTTAGCTCAACCAATCTTTCGTCCGGTTCATATTCTATTTTCATTTTGTAAAAATCAGGCAGTCGAGTTACTGGACACATGGCTGTCAATTCTGGAAATTCATGTGTACAAAGATATTTTGCATCTCTATTTTTGTTTTCTAATGTTTCAAGACCTGCTATTTTTGTTGTGATTTCTTCTAAACCCATAAAAAGTGATTGTAATAGATAGCTTATAAGGTGATTGTCATTTTCCGAAGTCCACATATTGATTTATTATTTAAAAGAATAATCGCAATTGTACAATTAGGAGGTTTTCTCATCTGATAAGTGAGGTTTCTGACGATGCATAGTAAAGAATCTTGATGTTTCTGATGAAATGATAGATTCTACTCTTTCGACTAACAATTTGTTTTTGTCTTCAGGTGAATTGACATTAGCATATTCACCAACATTGTGAACAAAAAAATATTTTTCCTTTTTTAAAATTTCTTCAGTTGTTCTAAATAGAATCCAATTTTCTTGATATTTTTTTAATTGAATGAATCCCGTAAACCCAATTATTATACCGCCTAGGATTGAGGAGACAATTCGTATTTCAACTGGAGCAAAGTCAATTACGTTTACTATTGGTATAATTGCGCTAGCTATAATAATAACAAGCTGACTAGCATGAAATCTAGATTTATTAGCAGACGCCTTCTTTTCATACCATTTAATTTGTGGGTCTAGACGTTCAGGAAGATAATTTGGCAGGTTTGACAAGACTATGTTTCCTGTAAAGCTCTTGTTAAAATTGTTTTATGATTATATCTTATTCAAATTCTCCAAAGAATTCATTAACAGAGAACATAATGGTAATTATTTTTCTACTAAATTTTTCTTAATTTTCTAGAATTTCCTACCTTTGCCAGTTCATAGACAAAAAGTACCTAATATCCAGAAATGATTGTAATTTCAGTATCAAAACGCTGGTATCATCCAAGATCAGAGGTTAGACAGCATGGCAAAAACGGTGCCAAGAAACGATGGTTTGTGTTTTACTAGGAGGGAGATTGCATACAAAAAGATTCAATGGTTAAGATTTAGTGGTTCAAATGCATCTCTTAGTGAGATTGAAGTCTATCTTCTTTGATTATTTTGTTGATCCTTTCATAAGCCTTTTCAGACACGGATAGTTTGTCAAATAATGTCAAATAACGTATAGTTTTATTATTATCTTTTAGCCATTCATTCAAAGACTTAGTAGCATAATCCCTCATTCTTCCTTCAGATTCTGCTGATCTGATATGTGTATATAAAATCTTACAATCAATATCATAGATCATCCGCTCTGCCGCTAATTTTTCTTGAAATGATTTTGTTTTATCAAGCTGCTCCCGTAGTCTGGACCGTTGAACTTCTAACCTTTGTAGATTAATAATTATTGCAGGTTCAGGATCGAAGTATTTTCTATTTTTATAAATTTTCGAGTACCAGTAATCGATATCACCATTTACTGTGTTACGATTAACCTTCATTAGTTCTGCAATCTTTCTTGCCGAATACCCATAATCAAAATGCAGTCGATACACTTCTTGTCTTCGTTGGTCTCGCTGAGTTTGAGTAAACGGTCCACCTTTTTTTGGAATCTTGTAATTTAATTTTTGATTTTGTTTGATAAATTCTTTAGAAACATTAAATGGTAGTTTATCAGGTTCTTCCAAAGTCAATGATTTTTCTTTTCAAAACAAGATAAATAAAATGGTGTACTTTACAATAGCTTTACCGTACTATACTTTTTTTGATCATCACATTTATAGATCGGTTGTCATTCGTTCATAAATAATTGATCAAAATGGCATAGTTTGGCATAGTTTCAAATTAGGTGAGACTAGATTTCAAAACTACTTTTCATCTTCTTTAAAAAAATCTGGATTTATTCTACTTCCATACAAAGTAGCATTCTTGGCTTCCCTTCTTCTTTTTATCCACAAATTAATTCCACCAAACAGCATTGCCCCCAATAAAATAACTCCCGGAACAATCCACATCATGCTTAGTGTCATGATATGGTATCATACCATGACATCATAAAAGGTTCTGCAATTTTTTCAAAAACATTCCAAAATAAAATCTACAGCATAAGCTATGGATTCAAAAAATGAATCGTCGCGTATAGTCTCTATGTATTATGACTGACTGATGTATTGGATAATTAGTAAAGGCTGGCTCACCCCTCGCCGAAGCTTGGGATCTACACCACCTTTCTATCAACGCAGTCTTCTGCTGCAATCCTTTGTCTTACGACCGGTTGCCTTTTCTCGGGATAGGCTTCCTCCTTAGATGCTTTCAGGAGTTAGCCTAAATAGCTTAGCTGCTCGGCCTGCCTTATCAGACAACCGATAAACCAGCGGCTACGTTGCTCTGTTCCTCTCGTACTCGGAGCAACTTCCCCTCAAGCAACCACGCTTCCATCAGGCAGAGACCGACCTGTCTCACGACGGTCTAAACCCAGCTCATGTTCCCCTTTAATAGGCGAGCAGCCTCACCCTTGGCCCCTGCTGCAGGGCCAGGATGGGAAAAGCCGACATCGAGGTACCAAACCGCGGGGTCGATAGGAGCTCTCGCCCGCGACGAGCCTGTTATCCCTGGGGTAATTTTTCTGTCACCACGAGCCCCCAATAGTGGGGACGTCATGGATCGCTAGGCCCGAATTTCTTCTCTGAATCCCGTGCGTTTGGAGATCCAGTCAGTCCAGTTTTTGGCCTTGCCCTCTACAGTGGATTTCTGACCCACTTGAACCGAACTTTGGGCCCCTTTGATATCTTTTCAAAGGGGTGCCGCCCCAGCCGAACTGCCCACCTGCACCTGTCCCACAAGTGAATGTGGTAAGCGGTACTGCAAAAAATGACCGGTGTTACACTTTCGCTTCCAATGCCCCCGGAAGGGCATTAGCATGGCTACCGATTACACTATGCATTTCCAACTATACTGCAAGTACAAGCTGCAGTAAAACTCCACGGGGTCTTCTCTCCCCGATGGAAGATGCTGGACTGTTCGTCCAGCTTATGTGGCTTCACCGGGTTGTAGGCGGGGACAGCGGGGCCCTCGTTGTTCCATTCATGCGCGTCGGAACTTACCCGACAAGGCATTTGGCTCACTACTGTTACTTTTGTGACCTTGTTTTTACAAGGTGGGTTTGTTGCAAACCTCCATGCATCGCTGCATGGGTCGGACTTTATCTTAACTGTTTTTCAAAAACAATTTCTGGCATAAAGTCTCTGAGGATTCTAAACCACGCGATTTATTTTTTTGATCAAAAAAAATTCTTGATCAAACCGCGCAATCTAGCCTTTCCTGCTGATCATCTGCAGTCATGGCATTTTCAGATTATCTCAAAGTTTTAAGCTTTGATTTAACCTAGCCTGACATTCAACCAGACTTTCCAGCATATGGCCAGATTTTACTAAGGCAATCCAATTACCTTAAGAGAGTCAGAGTTACTCCCGGCGTTTACAGGCCCTTAGCTCAGTTGAACCCAAGTTTTAGGTACCTGCACTGGCCAGGATTCAGTGACTATACACATCCTTTCGGACTAGCAGTCACCTGTGTTTTTATTAAACAGTCGGGACCCCCTTGTCACTGCGACCTACGGTCCCAATTCTTCATTAAGACCGCAGGCATCCCTTATACCAAAGGTACAGGACTAGTTTGCCGAGTTCCCTCGCCTACGGTATACCCGATACATCTTAGACTTATCATCCAGCGCACCTGTGTCGGATCTCGGTACGGACAAACAAACAACTCACTACACAGCATTTCATGGTCTCCTGGACTTGAGCAAACTCACCTAACGGCAAGCCACTCCTGCCTCGGACTAGTTCTCGCCATTACGGCACTCCCCAATCCTATAACAGTT
>Ga0210384_10001759_pt1 | contig 28159 bp, 28 predicted proteins | sample IncBWH2MmetaG_FD_160574 | JGI IMG/M metagenome (GOLD analysis project Ga0210384, IMG submission 160574) | Forest soil microbial communities from Barre Woods Harvard Forest LTER site, Petersham, Massachusetts, United States - Inc-BW-H-2-M | ecosystem: Environmental > Terrestrial > Soil >...
ACTGTATAACCTACTGCTACCCGCGGGAAATCTAGACGTAGACAAAGCCCGTGCTGAGATTCAGGACCTAACCGCACAACGGGTCAAAATGCCCGGATCTCTGGCCGATGCCCCGCCGTTTATGATTCGCATTGCGACACTCAATCCCACGGAAGCCTTCTTTGTTCCCCTCGCGATGGTAGCGGTCCCGGTAGCAGGCGCAAAATATTTTCTCGGTGACTATTTCCGCGTCGCTTCTCCGCTCCCTTTTCAAAATTACCAGCCAACTCAAAAATGTATCTCGCGATGGGTGATGTTGATGGCGCCGGATGAAGACCAGAGTCCGCGTGAGTTGCGGGACGCCCGTGCTGAGTTGAAGGATTGGGCCGGCGCATGTCGAGGGGCCGACTGTATTAACTCCATTCCCATATTCGAAACTTGGATCGGTGAGCAGATCATTGAGAAACAGTCCACGGCGCTCCTAATCCTCAGTCACTATGAAAATGAAAGCCTCACCTTTGACCACAAGGAGTTCCTGTCTCCGAGTGCCATCGTCAAGCGATTCCAGTCGCCGTCGATTGCTGTCATTGATGCCTGCGCCGCTTCTGCACCGGGCGCTGACGAGTTCGTGAAAAGGCTGAATTTAGCCGGATTTCAAGCGATCGTCGCCACCACCACTACCGTCATGCCCGTCATGGCTGGCCAATACTTTAATCTTTTGGCGAAACAACTGAAAGTCCACAAAGGTAATGCGGATTACCCGATCTCCAAAGCCCACTTCGAAGCAGTGCAGGCGCTGGAAAAGGCGCAATCCACACCTGGGGCTGCTGGGTCTCCGTACGGCGCGAAAGCGTTGATCTATTCGCTTTGGGGTAACGGAAATCTGACTTTGTGTCCGCTCTCGCCAAAAGTTCCGTAAGGGCATCAGGTAGATACTAATATTTTTGAGAATTCAGGCTTTGTAGTGGGAGCAGTCATGGGGTTCAAAACCAAGTTCACGAGACGTGAGCTGCTGGCAGGTGCCACAGCTGCCATGGTCGTACCGTTCTGGGCTTCCAGAGTGCAGCTGCCTAACGAGACCCTCGTGCCATTTCGCTACCGCGCGACCGACGAGGCCCTTGAGGATCTCAAACACCGGTTAGAGCAAATTCGCTGGCCCGAGCGCGAGACTGGCTCCGGTTGGGATCAGGGTGTTCCACTCGCCGCACTGCGCGGTCTTGTTGAATATTGGCACAGCGGGCACGACTGGCGACGTTGCGAGGCTGAGCTTGGTGGATGGCCACAGTTCAAGACGCGGATCGATGGGCTCGATCTTCATTTCATCCACGTCCGGTCGCGTCATCCGAACGCGCTTCCAATTGTGCTGACGCACGGCTGGCCGAGCACCATCCTTTTGTTTAGTGAAGTCATCGGACCGTTGAGCGATCCAACCGCTCATGGAGGCACGGCGAGTGACGCCTTTGACGTCGTCGTTCCGTCGCTTCCCGGATTCGGTTTTTCCGAGAAGCCGGTCGAACGTGGCTGGAATGCCGAGCGCACAGCGCGCGCCTGGGGCGTGCTAATGCAACGACTCGGCTATGCGCGCTACGTTGCGCAAGGAGGCGACTGGGGTGCGTTCGTTACGACTGCAATGGCGCAACAGCACGCGATTGGTCTCGCCGCAATCCACTTAAATTTCGCGCAGACTATTCCGGACGTCATTCCGGCGACACTGTTGCCAGACCAGAAGCGCGCGGTCGCTGCGTTGAAGGAGTTCAGAGAGAAGGGATCAGCCTATTTCCAGATGCAATCGACGCGACCGCAGACTATCGGCTACGCGCTTGCGGACTCGCCGGTTGGCAGGCCGCATGGCTCTACGACATATTCAATAGTGGTACCGGTAATACAGGCAATCCGGATGCGGTGATCAGCCGAGACCGAATGCTCGACGAGATCACACTTTTCTGGCTCACGAATACTGCTGCGTCATCGGCTCGGATTTACCTCGAGCAAGTCGCGCTTCTGGCCAAGCACAACAATCCTGGGCGCGTCGATTTGCCAGTAGGCGTGAGCGTATTTCCACATGATCTACCGCCCGCGCGAAGCTGGGCATCGCTGGTTTATCCCAAGCTCTTTTATTGGCACGAACTCGACCGCGGCGGTCACTTCGCCCAATTTGAAATTCCGCAACTATTCACAGAGGAACTACGCCGCTGCTTCCGGAATTTCCGGGAAGCGTGAAACCAAGCGACAAGTAAGGAGACGGACAACGAAAATCAGACCACTAGCCAAAGATCGCACCGCGATGAATGTGTACATTTGGGAACAGCTTAATTGTTCCCTCGCTGGTACGATCGCTGCCTAATTCAGGTCGTATGGGCAGTGGGACCAGGATCTTCTCAGCTGATTTCCTCCTTGGTTGTCGTGGAAAACAAGAAGCGGTCGCCCTCCTCCTTCCACGGCGCAATCGAACTGGATTTGACGCATCCCTTTAGAAACTAGGAATCAGGAGACGGCACAATGAAAAAGCTAACTATTTTAGGATTGGCACTCTCGGTAGCAACTCTTGGGGTTCCGGCCCTCACTCACGCAAAACCTCAGGACATGAGCCAGGATGAAAAGAAACCCAAGTTGATGGATATCAAAGGCACGGTAAAAGCGGACGGTGACAAAATCATGTTTGTGGCAGACGACGGCGGAAAGTCGTGGGATGTAGTCAATCCCGAGACTTTGAAAGATCACGTGGGACATCACGTCCAACTTAGCGCTCACGTGTACGCCGACAAGGGCCAGGTCCACGTGATGAAAGTAACGATGCTCTAGTCGGAATCGCATACGTGCCGCTCGGCAATCTGCGAACTCGGTCGCAGGAGCTCATCTGTATCGCGATCACTGCGCTCTCTCAATCCCCCTGCGCCTCAGTTCATGAACGAGATGGTCGGCACGCCGGAGAACCAGAATTTTTACATTCTGGAAACACGGCATCCGCTGGACAGCATGCCAAGTTGGAAGGATGTCTTACCGAGCAGCAGGTTTGGCAGGCGGTCACGTTTCTAAGCCACATGCAGGTGTCGCGAGATCACCACTCAGCGCTACGAAGGCTCTCGGTGAGAGTTTCGGCCAAGCTACCCTGTTTTTAAGATGAAAGTTTTTGACGAACTAGTCCCACAATCCTGCAGTTCGCTTGAGGAAAGTTTCCTGATTGGGACAAAACTAGCTACCCGAGAAGGTGCTATCTACGCCAACGAGAATATCCCCAGCCTCCGCCGCCGAGCAAGAATACAACGAGAAGAACGATCAAAATAGTAGTCATTCGGATTTCTCCCAACCTAAATGGAGGAAGCTAGTGGACTCATGCCAGAAGTCGTCTTACTTCCCCAGGCAATGATGTTAAGCCAGGAGGGAAAGAATGTATGTGCACATCGGGACACTTCTGTTCTTATTTGTGATTTCACCGAACGTGCACAACTGCACAGACGCTCGTCCTAAATGTCCTTATGATCGTGTTGTGATTCGATGGGACATGGGGGCATGTCCCTTGTGGAGTGACTGCACACGGTAGTCCGAGCGGGCCTTTGCAGTTTGAACGCTTGGAAGCTGCCCTTGCCGCCATGTTCCATCGCTCTCAAGAGGTAGATAGGATGACAAAATACAAAACTTCAACGCTGAAAGGGTCACGGCGGAACTAGCGAAGCCGCGGATGGCCGAGTCCGCAAGAAAAGCTGAACTGAATTTAGATACTGTCCGCATTCGAGAACAGCCAAGTATCACCGTTCCTGGAACCGTCAACAAAATCATTGCTTCGCCACGTCCAGGCAGCCGGAAAAAGCTCAGATCCCCATGGATGGGGATGACAGCCGGAATCGGGCCGTGCGCATTGAAAACACGCTGACGGACGAACATGGCGACGACGTTAGCCTCAAAAAGGGCGCTCACGTCGACGTTACCGTTACAGCTAAACACGCCAACCGCCACAAGGATGCGGGCGGATGACGGACTGTGGCAAGCGCGTTCGTGCCCCCGAACGATTCGACGTAACAAGTAGAGAGGAGTCCAAGCGTGACAACTAGCACAATCCCACATCCTCCAATCGTTTCGCGAGAGCAGTGGCTCGCCGAGCGGAAGAAGCTGCTTACGAACGAAAAGGATCTCACCAAGCACTACGACCGCGTGAATGCTCAGCGACGCGAGCTTCCCATGGTGAAGATCGAAAAGAACTATATCTTCGACACCCCGAACGGCAAACGGACTCTCAAGGAGCTCTTCGAGGGTCGCCGCCAACTCATCATCTATCACTTCATGTTCGACCCGGCGTGGGACAAGGGCTGTACCGGTTGCACAGGTTTTGTGGACGCCTTGGGCGATCTGTCCCTGCTAGCTAAACGCGACACGACATTCGTGCTGGTTTCTCGCGCTCCGCTGGCAAAGCTCGAAACTTACAAAGCGCAAAAGGGATGGAACATTGCGTGGTTTTCCTCGTTTGGCAGCGACTTCAATTACGATTTTCACGTGACGTTTGACCCGAAGGTTTCTCCGGTCGAATATAACTATAAAAGCCAAGAAGAAACGGCGATAGCGAAAGGCCACCCAGTCGTCATGGAAGGTGAGGAACACGGACTGAGTGTGTTCTTCCGCCTCGAAAACGATATTTTTCACACTTATTCGGTGTACGCACGCGGCAACGAATCGCTCACTGACACTTACCGCCTCCTCGACACAACACCCTATGGCCGGCAGCAGGACTTTGAGGAATCGCCGTCTGGATGGCCTCAGAGGCCGACCTACGGATCATAAGTTAAGTTCCAGACGTTCACGCGTGACAGCATGGTCGCCATCATCAACCCGAGATACGACGAGCGCGTGGGAAGTGTTGGAATGCAAGGAGGAATATCATGTGCCCTTTTTGCTTCGCAAGCCTCGCCGTGATTGTCGGTAGCACGGCCTCGACCGGCCTGTTTATGGTGCTGGGCCTGAAGGGACTGCACGATAACCAACGCAAAATAACAAAAGAAACCAAGATAGAGGAGAGGCATAAAACCCGCAAAGACAAAAACTAAAACCGCGGAGACCAGCTTTAATCGCCAACAATTGTCTCGGAACCTGCGTGGCTTGCTGCTCGGAAACAATTGCTTAAGAAGCAAAAAGAATTTACACGTCGAAGAGACACGCTCGGTGCAGAGCGCGGAGAGCTTCCATGAGTCAAAATCGCGTAGGGGTACATCCTAGATGGCCCCAAGGGAAAGAGCAATTTCGCTGTGGTCTCAGGATCGACGCGCGCTCAATCGCGGGCAAAATCGATAAATCCGCGCTGGATATCAGTCCTGATCAGCTTTACGCGCAACTTGTCTCCAACATCTACTCCCTGCTGTCCTTGTGCTAACAGTCCTTCTACAGCGGGATTCAATACACGGACAAACGTTCCGTGCGTAGTCACTCCCGTAACGATGGCATCGAATGTCTCACCGATTCTACTGCTCATCGCGACGGCAGCAATCCGCTTCGACATCTCTCGCTCGACCTTTCGCGCTGCGTCTTCTTTCAACGTACAGTTGAGTGCGATTGCGGCGAGTTCGTCGTCTGAATAGGGAGCGGGTTGGCCTGCGAGCACGGCTTTGATCAGTCGTTGCGTGACGAGATCGGCAAAGCGTCGATTGGGAGCAGTGGAGTGAGTGTAGTCCTGTACGGCGAGGCCGAAATGCCCTTGTTCCGGGTCCCCCGGGCGTTCGAGGACATACTCGCCAGGTCCCAGCAGCTTGATGACCGCTAACGAAAGATCGGCAAAATGATCGGGATCGGCAGCTTTGCGTTTGATCAGAAACTCGTTAAGCGCTTTTGAATCGGGCACGACGGGAAGTTGCTCTCCTTGCTTCGCCGCGAGCTCCACAATCCGGCCCCAGCGCTCCGGGGTCTTCACCACACGTCTGATAGACGAGACTTTGTTGGTTTCCAACATGCGGGCTACCACTTCATTGGCAGCAATCATGAAGTCTTCGATGAGTTCGGTCGCGCGGTTCTTCTCCTGCTTCGCAACGTCCACAACCTTATCGTTGAGCACCACAGGGCGGACTTCAATGGTTTCAATATTCAGCGCGCCATGACGATACCGTTCATTCTTGAGTGCTTGCGCAACCTCGTCCTGTAGCTTCAGCTGGGATTGTAGGTCACTTGACGCTGCCACTTTATCCGGAGCTCCATTCTTATTCTCAAGCCAGGCTCCCACGCCGTTGTAAGTAAGTTGTGCCTTATTGCGGATGATAGCTCGATAGACGCTGCTTGAATGGACGGACCCATCACTGCCAACTACAAACTCGATCACGATACTCAACTTGTCTTCTGTCTCCAGCAACGAACTGGTAGCTGTCGAGAGCTGTTCCGGCAGCATGGAGAAATTCCGGATGCCCGTATACACAGTTGTCGTTTCCTTCGCAGCATGTTCATCAATAGCTGAGCCCTTGGGGACGAAGGAGTCCACGTCTGCAATTCCCACCAAGACCTTTGTTTCTCCATTTTGTAACCGCTCAGCTACTTCGGCCTGGTCAAGATCCCTCGAGGTGTCATTGTCGATCGAGGACCAAAGCAAATTGCGCAGGTCGCGAATGTTGGCATTCGGCGCAACTTGCGGCGGATGCGCTACCAATTCCGTCAGCTGTTGCTGAATCTGCGGGGAGAACTCCGGCTTGAAGCCGTTCTCAATCATTACTTGCTTGGCCGCAGCCTGAAGATCAATTTGGTGAAGAGGAGTGTTGTTCATGGATGCCGTCTCAAGCATTCGTTTAGCAACCTGGCGAGTGATTTAATCACAATTCACAGGAGTTAAGCTAAACCGAATGAACTTAGTGAACAAAAGGTAAATCCGGAGGCCATTTTTCTCAATCTCCTCGTTCATTTATTCCCTTTCAATCACCATCCCCCGCGATTGATACTACGTTTTTTGGTACGTTGGCCCGCGGTCAGCCTTTGTTCGGGGCTTCAATGACTCGCCATGTGCCTTACACATTTCTCCTGAATCTATGGCGTCCAGAACTTCCCGGGCTGGGGTATTACGGATATTGTGTCGCTGCAAAATGAGAATGTCCGGTTTGAGCAAAGTAGAAATGTCCGCTTTCATAGGTGGCCGAGGGGCCTATGGAAACGGAGCGCATCGCTTTGAGCCAACGAGAACGGGACTGGCTACGTGTGCTACACGAGGTCAAGCGGAAGCAGCTCACGCAGATCGAAGCTGCCAAGCGGCTGAAGATCAGCGATCGGCACATCCGTCGATTGCTGGTTGGTCTGAGGAAGCTAGGTGACCGAGCGGTGATCCATGGATTACGCGGACGGCCATCGAACCGTAGATTAGCAGCTCGGTTCGAGCAGCAGATTTTGACCCGGGTGCGGCAACGCTATGCGGACTTCGGGCCCACATTGGCGGCCGAGCACTTGGCCCAGGAGGAGTTGCCCGTGAGCCGCGAGACGCTGCGGAAGTGGATGGTGAAGGCCAGCTTGTGGCGCCCGCGCGGGCAACGCGTAAAGACCATCCATGTGTGGCGTGAGCGGCGAGCCAGTTTCGGAGAGCTAGTGATGCAGGATATCTCTCCGTTTCGTTGGTTGGAGGAGCGCGGTCCGGCTTGTCAGTTGATTGCGGTGATCGATGACGCCACCAGCCGTTTGTATGCACGTTTCACAGAACACGACACTACGGAAGAGAACTTGCGGACTTTTGGGGAATGGTTGCGGCGCTACGGACGTCCTTTGGCGCAGTACACCGATAAGAACAGCATCTTTCGTAGGTCTGATCCGGCGCTGCTCGGGGAACAGTTGCGGGGAGAAAAAGCACGCTCGCATTTCGGACGAGCGCTCGACGAGCTGGGAATTGAATGGATCGCAGCACACGTCCGCAGGCGAAAGGACGGATCGAGCGACTGTTCGAAACGCTGCAGGACCGCTTGGTGAAGGAAATGCGCCTGGCGGGGATCGACAGCATCGCAACCGCGAATCACTTTTTGGAGACCCGCTTTCTTTCGCAGTGGGAAGAGCGCTTCAGCGTAGCACCTCGCAACCCGCGCAATGCACATCGACGGTTGCATCGAGAACAGCGCCTGGAGGAAATTCTAAGCGTGCGCGTGGGTCGCCGACGATCACACCGTCAGCTGGGATGGCAACCGCTGGGGCGTGCCACGCGAAGAAGTGTGCGCGGGTCTTCGGGGTGCGCAGGTGGAAATCGAACGACGACTGGATGGCTCGCACTGGCTACGCTTCCGCGGCCGCTATCTCCGCCTGCGCCATTGCCCAGCACCCCTGCGACCGTCCGCAAGTCCTTGCGGCCTACGGCCTCCAGGACTTGCGGAACAAATACCGAGACCCAAAAACAAAATCAAACCCAAATACCATGTGCCAGCAGATCATCTTGGAGAAGACCATGGAAGCGGACATTTCTATCTGGCGAAAAACCGGACATTTCTACTTTACGTTGACAGTATTACGGATATTGATTGACAGTCCCGTTAAGAAAGGTACGATCCTATTCCCATGTGGCCGAAGACGGTCTACATCATTCGACATGCAGAGAAACCCGAAGATCCGCATGACCCAAATCTATCGCCACAAGGCGTAGAGCGGGCACAGGCACTCGCGAAAAACTGTGAGAAATTGTTCGGAAAGCTGGATTGCTTGTTCGCCGCCGAAACGTCAGCGGCAAGTGCCCGATCAGTTGAGACTATCGATCCGCTCGCTCAGACGATTCACGTCGAGATCGATTCTGGCGTTAGCAACAAAGACTACTCCGTCCTTGCGGCTAAGCTATTGGCGGGCCCGACGGACTATGGCGGCAAAACGGTTTTGATTTGTTGGCATCATGAGAACATTCCGGAGCTTGCGCAAGGATTAAGCGCTGTCAATGCACCAGGTAACTGGATGAGCGAAGTCTTTGACCGAATTTGGGTGCTCGAGTATCAAAGTTCGGGCGAGGTGTACTTCCAGGATCTCCCCCAGAACCTTCTTCAGGCAGACAGCAAGAGCTAATTTTTCCTCCATGAATATCCCGCTGAAATAGTCGCAGAAAGGCAGGCACAGCGGCCGTGACGTGGACATGACGCCCAAGGTGTCAACCACGAACGCTGCGCGCTCATGGGAGGGATGACGTTTCAATTGTTATCAATACTTCGGTTGAGAACCGTGAATTTAAATCCGAGAAGTCGCAAGGATTTCCTCGGCTTACTCGGCGGTGGCCAGAAGCGTACGCGCCAAGGCTTCCGGTGTTCCCGCCTTATATGCACCTTTTACCCATTTATCGCGGGTGGTCTTGAGTGTAAACGCCTCTCCCAATTTTGAACTCGCCTTCACAGTCTCCTTGAGTTTTCCCTTGGTCGGAGGATGAGCGATGTTCCACAAAGCACGAGCCCGGTAGTGCTCGTAGAGCCGGATAAATTCCGCGAAATAGGTCTGCGCGAGTTCGGGGCTGCCTTTGATCTCCACGAGATTCTCGTCGTTGTGGTGTGTCGAATTCTCGCTCAGATTGTTGGAGCCGGTATAGATGATTGGGTTGTCCGTCTCCGCGTCGATGACGATGAACTTGTGATGGATATGCACGGCGGGCGGGCCGCCCTTCTTTTTCCCCGTTTGCTTGGGCGGCGGCAACGTGCTCTTACTGCTCATGTCCACGGCGTTGAACTCAGGCAGAAAACCCGCCGGCGTGTTGCCGGGTCGGAAGTAGGAATAGGCCAGCACCTTCTTGTCCTTCCGCGAACGGTTATAGAGCGTGACCTTGATCTCGGTCGCGGGCGTCGGGTTGGTGGGGGGTTCGCCTGAACCCGACAGGCTGTCCTTTTTTTTGTTCGGGTCCGCGATGGAGTTCAGCATTCCGTAGAGGAGCTTCTTTCTATCGCCCACTGCCAAGAGCGATGAAATCAATTTGGGGTCAGTGGGATCGAACATGCAGAAAATCACGGATTCCTTGGCGCTGTCGACGGAATCGATAACCGTATCAATGGAAACGCGCTGATTTTTGGGTTCGGGTGAGAAGATGACACGGACCTTTGCTTTGCCTACGGCGATTTCTTTAGACCACGCCGCGCCTTTGGCGGTATCCGGGACAGAAGGGTCGCCGATCATCAGCTTCTGCCTAATCGAAAAAAGATCTGATAGCTCTCGTGAATCAAAAATGTGGAGCAGGTTCGCCTGGCTGGTCAGGCCTTCCGGCGTGTAATTAGCCGAGCCCATTAGAACGCGACCTTTATCAAGATCCACGAGAAACTTGTTGTGCATGATATTGGTTTTCGAGCGCTTCTCGCCCTGAAAGGTTTCCTTCTTGGCCTTTTCCAGAATGGCGACGGCGGGAAGACATGTCGTGTCGTTCTTCCGGTCCTCGTATACGAGAGACACCTCGCCCGCGAAAGAAGTGAGATCAGGCATCACCCATTCGTTGTCGGTGAGGTGATAGATCGCGCCGCAAACCTTTCCAGCGCCATGCAGAATCTGGGTGAAGCCGTTTTGTAGCCCGTTTGCCAGCCAAGCCATCGCGGCATCGAGGTCTTTCTTGGGATCGGGAAATTTCTGTGAGAATGACTGCGAACTCACGACAGCGCGGTTGAACCAGGTCGAGATTTTGTCGCGCTCGACGGTAGGAACCGGCACTTGTATAGGTTTCGAACCAGCTTCGTCATGCAACTTGATGTCCTGCGGCCCCGTACCGCGGACGGGTGTAACTGTGTAGGTGAATGTTTTTCCTCGGTCGGCATCGGTAATCGCGGAATCCCACCAGAGAAACTTCTGGATTGGAGCAACATTGCTCGGCAGTGGCTGCGAATGGGGTCCTGGAGGAGTAAATCCGATTTTGTTGAGGAGATATCCGTCCTTCTCGCCGGCATGGAAGCCGGGGGACCGAAGGATGGCAAAACCGAGAAAGTCCGTGAACTTGGCGCCGTCAGCCCAATCCATCGCCAGGAGCACTAGCGTGGGTGACGTGTAAGAGCGAACTGTAACCTGATTGGCCATAAATCCTCCTCACAGGAATGTTGCGGTGCTACCAATTTCGTGGGCATTATACACATTTCAAGTTTACTGTCCGTAAATAAGCGTCGATTCAATGACTCGGCTTTGCTTTCGTGCGTGGCTCAAGCCGGAAGTTACTTCTGGAATTTTAAAATTACGAGGAATGCAGGAATGCTGAAAATCGCTAGCAATAACTCGGCGGCAAGGAAAACTGCCGAATTGTGAAATATTCTTCTTACATATCTACTCAACCTTGGTTATATACTCCGCTCACGAGGCGTGCCCTCTATGCCGCCAACTGGGTAGCTTTCTTTTCATGGACTTCTATGAACCAGCGACCTGGGATCACGACACTGCGATCACACCCTTTCGACTCGCCGCAGCAGAAACGATGCGGAACGTACACTCTTGCCGTACCACAATCGCAGCGACTAACAAATAGCGAAAGGCGGACTCAAAGATCATGACAACGGCAGCGCTCAAGTTGACGACTGGACAACCCGTGCGGAGTCTGAAAATCCAATTTCAGTGGCACGATGGAATATGGAAGGAGCTTTTTGACAAGCATGTTCGCTTTATCCAACGAGACATGCTACGTGCTCTGGCCGATAGCAAGTTGCTGGTCTATCTGAGCTGTCCGATAAGCACCCGCGGCGGCAGCTATTCTTCAACGAACGTAGAAATAGCGGATTTCAGCGTTCAACGGCTCTCTGCTGATTGGGGGCCAAGATTCTGGTTCCTGAACCCGGCACAGTACCAGATGGAATCCAAGCAGGGCTTGGGTTTAATCCGCATGCACGCATATGAACTTGGATTAGAGAAAAACACAGTCATTGACGTTAATAAGCTCATGAAATCCGAGCCCACGATAGGCGGAGATTACATGCGGATGTGGACACGCGTTCTCGCTGAGGACGGCGGTAAGAATTTGGGGGATCGTTTCTCGGCATTTTATTTTATCAGTCCATCGGATGTGAAGGCGTTTTTCATGCACTCCGGAGCGAAAGACGTAACCTCTGGCGTTGAGCTTTATTTCGCCAGGAAGTTTCTTGTCGAACCCGATTTTCACAAATACTTTTCCTTGCCCCTCGTTGAAGCTGACGGTAGCCCCTCCCCTCTACCGACCAAACAACAACCAGCAGCACTAGAAAAGCGCAAACACGACTTCTTCCAATATTATGCCGTGAAGGCGAGCGCATATTTCAGCAAGGGTTCCCACGACGAGTGGAATATTTTGCAAGAGCTAAACACCCACCGTATCGCAGACAAGGATTTTGGAATGGGTTATCAAATCGCTGCGTATTTCGAAGGATTGCAAGTGGATCCCGGAGGTGCAGAGGCGCCTATTTCAGCTGGGTACGCTGTGCCTCAATCCTCCTCCGGCGTACAGTCACCTTCTCCCACCGTGCTTCGGCAAATTGCAGCTAATACACCCGCAGTCGTCAGATTGGCTCAGCACTACAAGTAATGAAGGATGCGTATCGGACGCGGCGAATGTGGCTTAAAACTATTTCGTAAACCCAGGGTTGAGAGGAAAAGCAGATGGCGCGGTGATGGCTGGAGCGGGGTTGCGGCTGGCCGTAATCGGAGCGCAGCCGGAGATGGGTAGCCACGACGCAGTACTTGCCTTTCCGCACCAGGAAACAAAAGGAAGGCAAGCGCAGGAGGTGGTGAGACCCCCGACCTATGGTTCGACAGTTTACCTCCTGCGCTTGTACGGTTGTCCTTCTCGGTTGCTCTGTTCTTCAAGTGATATCAGAATTTTCCTCGATAACAATTCAATTCGATTTACTGGGACTTTCGTATCTGCGCGTCGGAACAAGATCTGTTGTAGGGGATAACGGCAACTCGCGATAAGCAATATTGAATTCCCTACTCAGCATTTTGTGTTATCCATTCCTGCTAACTCTTGGATTTCAATTGCTCTGCGATGGCTACGAGTCCTACCACCAAAACGCCAAGCAGAAGCAGCAGCGCCAGGTCGCGGTCGAAATAAGATTGCTCGCTTAGGCGGATCTACGATGTTTCTTCAACGCATCTAGCAAATTGGATTCGGGTTTGGCTTCTATCGTTTGGCCAACAGAGGTATGTATCTGTGCCACCAATGTTTTCAAATTCTCGTCCGAAAGGTCGCTGACAAAACCATTGGCGAAATCGTGCAGCCAAGTCGGAACGATGAGAAACGAAACCATGAAGTTTGCTTCCTTGCCGTAGTTCAGCTCGACCGGGTATGGCGTGGAGAAAGGTGAGGCTATAGGCTGGATAGCGAACTTGCGATCTTTGCCCTTTCCAACTGCCCAACCCGCCGAGTTTACGATCACTGGACGTTCTCCCAAATTGGTGACGCTCATGCCAAGGTGTACTTGAAACGGACTCCCGTCGCCCATGACTATGTCTCGCAAGCCAACGTGGACCTTGAGTCGAACTTTTTGAGCTCGCGTCGCCAGGCGCAGCGCTACTATGACGGCCGCGACCGTGGCGAGCCCAGCCAGCCATGTTCCCATCGCAACCCAAATCTGAATTTTCTGATCTAACGTCATTGCCGCGACGCCCCGTTAACTCCTACCTGTTGATCTCCAAGCGCAACCTGTTTTGCGCATCGTCGAAGGAAAGCTCTACTCGTTTTAGCGGGAAGGAAATTCTATCTACTCCCGAAGTTTCGAGAGTGACCCAGAACTGATTGCAGCCGACAACGACTGTTCCGACGGTCTCCAGCGCTCTCCGTTATCCGCCAGCGGCGGGCCGCTCAGTCTGCTTCGAAGTGTCGATTGTCTTGATTGCGTCGTTAGCACTCAAGGTTCTCCAAACTCGATCTCGAAGGTCCGTTAGCACCTGAGCATCGGGTTTGTGGAGTAGGCGCTTAATTGGATTTAAGCCGGGGTCATAGTTGACTGAGACGACCCACTGGGCGGGAGGCTCTTGCGGTCCGTCGCCCACGTAGGAAATAGCTACCCAAAAACGGTCCTTCCCGCGCGAGACCCAAAAGCCCCAGCCGTAGTCCTCCTGAATAGGGTCAGAAAAGATGAAGCCAGAGTCGGTGAGCGGCGACAGTTGGTGTTTCAACCAAGCCGCGAAGTCCTCACCAAAACAACATTGGTTGATGAAGTGTGGCTTCACTTCTCTGTGCTCGAACATGTCGGTTTCGACGGTAATCGAGTTGTTCATATCGCCTCGTCGCAATCAGTTGCAGCCACAGCTTCCTGTGGCCAGTGCAGAAGCACCTCCGACCGCTGCACCTGCCGCAGCCCCGTCATAAACATAGGGAATCCTAAGGAGCTGTTGGAGAGCCGGATTCAGTTTCGGCCCCCAAGCTGGCCAGCCTGACGGATACCTGAATGGATCAGTCAAGTAGTGCATTTCAGAAGAAACGTAGTTACCGTTGAAGATCGACCTCGGACCACCCATTCGATCAGGTATCCAGTGCGAAAACTCAAACCCCTTGCTGCCAGCATTCGCCTCCGCTGCTTCCGCTCCTGCGGCACCGCCAATCGCGGTCGATAGCGCGATTCCCGTGCCGTTCCCAGCTTGTGTGAGAGGCTGCATTTGTCCACTACGCTGCTGGCGCCCGTTGCGTCATTCACGAGGTCAGTCAACCCAAAACTGAGAACGGAACCCGCACCAGCTGAAAAATCGGAGAGGTTCTTCAGCCGGTCGAGCCCTAAAGGATCAATCCTGCCAATGGGATTGTTCCCAACGTAGGCGTAAAAGTTTGGACCTGCACCAAACTGAATCGGATCCTCGCCAATGAACCTGCCGGTGGCCGGATCGAAGTATCGAGCACGCATGTAGTAGAGACTCGATTCGGTGTCGAATTCACGCCCGGTGTAGCGGAACGAATTTGTGATTGAGCCTGAGGCAGCGGTCTGATTTCCGAACGAATCGAACGAGTATGTCTGAGCTAGTGCTCCAGCGGTGCTGCTCAGCGATGTGATCGAATTGAGTCCATCACTTTGGTAGTAACTGGTGGTGCCGCTACGTAACATGGCGAGCGGCTCATCAATGTTTTCGGTTTGAGCGTAGCGAGCGACTGCAGCACCCGAGGAGATCGTCTCCTCAACGAGATTATCGCCGTCGTAAGCATACACGCTAGTGGCGGACGAGGAAGATTTATAGATGCGTCTGCCAAACGGATCGTATTTGAAGCTAACTCCTGACCCTACCGCTGTTTTTTCCCTAGACTCCTCGCATCCCCAACGCAGTTCTATCTTTAGCGGCGACGTTGCACTAGAACAGTGCACGTTTTCGGGCTTTGAACCCCAGACGCGAGTTTCGGGCAACGTTCGCGCATCGCAGCTATAGGTTGTCGCGGAAGGGTTCGCACTCGAAGTGAAGCCAGCAGCTAAAGGAAGAACACACTGCACGCCGAAGAGTGCGGCGGCAACGCTCGGTTGGCCTTTAGGCCCTTGCAGCATGTGATACCGGATTGTACTTCGGGAGAGCAAGCTGCGGAACAGATTCGGCGGCGGCTGTAGCTAGAGTGGCACGACCGTGAGGCCGGGGATCAACCGGAAGTGCCGCACGTTGGCAGTCAGCAGGGAGTAGCCAACTTCCAGCGCCGTTGCTCCGATCAACAGATCGCCGAAAGGGATGATGATTTCCTGGCTCTGTTGTTCGCCGTCGATCTTGCCTGCCAGCGGCGCCGTCTCTTTGGTGTAGGGATAGACTTCCACGTCGTTGAGCAGTTCACGGATGAAAGAGTCGCGGCGGCTGCGTGCCTGCGGTGTTTGTGCGCGGTAGATGCCATGCACAAGCTCCGTCAGACCAACCGAAGAGAGGCGCTGGTCGCCAGTCGCGGCGACGATTTGCTTGAGCATCTGCGTTACGTTATCGCCTCGGCGTTCTGCGGCGATGACGACGCTGGAGTCCAGGATTAGTCCCATGCGGGCGGGTTGAGCGGTTCACGATGGCTATTGATGATCTCTTCGAGATCGCGTCCGAAGTCTCCGTCGAGCGTCACGGTAGAGCGGTGGGCTTCCGCCAGCGCGATGGATTCCGTCTTGGCGGTCCCCAGCCCCTCGGCGTACATGTAGGCCAGATTCGCCATCGCGCGTGAGGCACCTTGTTTGGCAGCAGCACTCAGGAGGCGAAAACGCCTCCTTGTGATCGATCTCCACTTCGACGCCCTCCAGGTAGCAGGTCCCTAAAACGGTTTGCGCAACAGCGCTGCCGGATTCAGCCTTCTGACGAAGATCGGGAATATTCATCACTCACCATCCGCGCCATCCAACAACACGCTTGGGTTTTGTCCGGCTGGTCCGGGCGCGCTTGATCAGCTCCGGGATTAGGAACCACGCCTTCGCACCATCGAGCGGTGGCACGGGGATCAGATTGAACGCGGCAACAACCAAGCTGTAATACCCGAGGATGCCGATTGCCACGTTCACCGCATCGGAACGCGTGAACCCGAAAATGGCAACGCAGGTTACCAGGGGAACAGCGACCACCGCTTGGGCTGCGACTCCTCCCCAGGCGATCACAGCATCGTCATATCGGGACCACGGTTCCCGGAAGCGCACGAAGCCGTGGATCGGATACAGCTCGATAGCCGTCACCTCGCACCCCTTCCACTGCGCCGCAAGCATGTGGCCGCATTCGTGGACCAGGATGACGCCGAAGTAAGCAGTCCAGGCGGCAAGCGTCTCCGCTGGCCGTTCGATAGCGCCGAACAGAATGAGAGTTCCGATGAGAAGAAGAGACCAGTGGGCGTACACGCGGACTCCCCTGATCTGCATAACTTCGGTGAGGCGCTTCAACTTTAGCAGGCGAGTAACCTCGTTTGCCTGGAATGGACTTTCGGAACTCGGTCAGCTATCCACGACCAGCGTTGTGGGATTTTCCGGCAACTGTGACCACAACATCGTTGTCAAGCGCACCACCCATCTCATTGAGTAGCTGAACCGTTTCAGCCGACAAGTACAGCCCCTGAGGTTCTTCACCTTCGTCGTATTGCGTAATCACTTCCAAGTAGATGTCTGTCTCTGCCTGATTCTTTTTGATGATCGGGAAGATCGGTCTGTGAGCCTGTAAGAGCGCTCTTAATCCATCGTCGGGTTTATCAGCCTCGATAGGAGTTCGCGCTGTCTGCCAGTTCCACCACATTTCCTCTTCGGAAGCACCTCTTCGAGCCTTTAGGCGCTTAATGCTCGCATTCGGAAGATTCGTCTCCGTGTGAATTGCACGAATTGTGGCTTCATCGCCAAGAACTCGAAGATAGGCTTCAATGCGCACGATTTCTCACTTCCATGTACGCCCGGTATCGATTCCGGGTCCCGGTGAACCACACTGGCCGCGAGGTTTGATAACTATCGATCCATCGTTGCACGCACAGATATCGTAGCGGGAAATTGGACCCTTTCTCCCGAGATGCTCCTTCTTAAATTCGTGCGGGTCCGAGATGCCTGCACCGTCCAAATGAAACTGATCGGCCTTCTTGCAGTCTGGTCCATTCTTGTTCTCGCAAGGCGGCGTTTTATCATGTGGCTTTGGTAGCAGGTCCTCATCGCGAGCCGTTGGCGGAGCCAGAAGCAGTTCGCCTAATCCAAAAATGACGCCACGACCGAGTATCGCTCCAAGACCCGGCCACCAACCCGGCCCCGGCTGCGGCGTTGGAAGCGGCGGATCTAGTATTGGCCTAGGTGGTGCTTTCACTGGCGGAGCCGATGGAGGATTCGTAGTTGGAGGCGCAGGAGCTGTAGTTGTGCCCGCACCCTGCTGCTCGCCGAACGGGTCGATGGAGTTGGTGGGATTTTCACCGGCATATCCATAAAAATCGACGGCATCACCGTCAAAACCAGTTGGGTCTTCACTGAGGAACCTGCCGGTGGCGGGATCGAAATATCGGGCACGCATGTAGTAGAGACCCGTTTCCGTATCGAACTCACGTCCCGCGTAGCGGAACGAGTTCGTCAGCGAGCCGCTGGAGGCAGTTTGATTTCCGAACGAGTCGAACGTGTAGGTTTGCGCCAACGCGCCTGCCGCGTTCGAGAGCGAAGAGACAGAGTCAAGTCCATCCGCCTGGTAGTAGCTGGTCGTTGAGGAACGCAATATTGCCAGAGGTTCATCGATGTTCAGACCTTGCGAGTAGCGTGCAACCACACCACCTGAAGCGTTGGTTTCCTCAACCAGGTTGTCACCGTCGTAGGCGTAGACGCTAGTGCCCAAAGACGAGGATTTATAGATTCTTCGTCCGAAGGGATCGTATTTGAAGCTGACCGTTCCCCCGCTGCCAGGAAGAACGACACTGGTTAGGCGATTCTCGAAGTCCCAATTGTACGTGGTTGTTGAGGAACCGTTCACCGTCGTTTGCGTGTTGCCATTGTAATCGTACGTGTAGCTTATTCCTGGGCGGGAATTTAGTTCGTTGGAAGTAGCGTAACTCCATGCCGCGCCGCCCAAAGCCGTCAGGCGATTGCCCACCGGATCGTAGGTGTAACTCTCTTTTGTTGTGCCACCCTGCGTGACCGAGAGCAATTCATAAATATTGTCGTAACCGAATGTACTCGCTGTTCCGGAGGGAAGCGGTGTGCGCGTCAACCGATTTCCGGCGTTGTCCACGGTATAGCTAGCCCCGTCGAGTGTCGTTCCGCTCTTAGCGTGCGTTACGCCCAACAGCCGCGAAAGAGTGTCATAAGTGTAGCTAGTGCCCACTGAATTGGGTCTGGTCAAGCTGGTTCGGCGGCTTAGGGCGTCGTAACCGAATCCGAATGATCCGGTTCCGTATGCAGTGGGTGGCGTCAAGGTCTGCAACCGGTTGAGGGTATCGTACAGGTAGGCTGTCGACCCGTTTTCCGGATCTGTGAAACTGGTTCGATTCGAAGCCACGTCGTAGCCATAACTGTCCGTGAAGCTGCGGCCGGTCAGGAATGTGTACTGCGTCGTCGTGCCCGTGAGCCGCCCCATATTGTCAAAGGTAAACGTGTAGGTGCCGGTCGGATCAACGACCTGCGTCAAACGACTATTGTAATCGTAGGTGTAGTTCACCGTTGTGGTGTCAGGATAAGTCTTTTTGGTAAGCCGGTTCAACTGGTCGTAAGTGTAGGTGATCAGCTGGTTCTTTCGGTCCGTTTTGCTCGTCAGATTCCCGAGGTTATCGTAGCCATAGGTCTCAATCTTGGTGGACGGGAAATTGGTTTGCGTCACTCTACCAAAAGCATCATAAGAGAAATTCGTCGTGTTGTGATTTGCGTCTTGAATGCTGGTCAGATTGCTTTCCGTATCGTAACCGTAGGTGGTGACGTTGTTTGCTGCGTCCGTCACGGTCAGCAATCGGTCGGCGTCATCATAGGCATACGTGGTCATCTTGCTGTTCTGGTCGGTTACCGTGGTGCGGCGTCCGCGATGGTCGTAACCAAACTGCGTGGTGGTTGTGTCTGGGTACGTAATTTTGGTGAGTCGATTCATTGCGTCGTATGTAAAGTTCGTTTGGTTGTTGAGGGCATCCTTCACCGATGTGCGGTTTCCCTGCGAGTCGTACCCGTAGGTCGTGACATTGCTCTGGGCATCGGTGATCGTGTTGATCAAGCCCGCTGTCGTGTATGTGATCGTGGTGGTGTTGTTTAACGGGTCCGTAATGGACGTCATCTCACCGAGCGAATTGTAAGCAAACCGGGTCACGCTTGCAGCCGGTCCATTTCCCGGCGCGGGCGTGGTAACGCTGAGAAGATTTCCGTTGGCGTCATAAGCGTTCGTGGTTACGAATCTAAGAGGATCGGTCACAGTCTGTACTTCGCCGAGCGCGTTGTAGGTATAGGTTGTCGTTGCATAGACGCCCGAACTAATCGGGGCGTTGACGGTGAGAACGTTGCCATACGAATCGTAGGTGTACGAAGTTGTGTTGCCATTCTCATCGACTCGGGTAAGCGGGTGTCCCGCAGAGTCATAGGTATAGCTGATGTTGCCCCGTTCGGTGCAGGTTGAACATCCTGAACCCTGGACCGTCACGGGCACCCAAAGCCCACCGATCATCGCGGAAGTGTAGGTGGAGTTATTTGATTTAGAATCTGTAATTTGGACGTTCCGGGTGATCGTGAACTGCGGTCCGTACGCAATCGTACCAGCAACAGTGACATTGACCGACCCACTGGCTGTTCCGGGTGGGACAATTGCGTGGATCTGCGTGTCCGTCCAACTCTGAATTGCAGCAGGCGTTCCGTAAAAATCAACCGTGCTGTTGCTTTGCTGTCCTCCGAAACCCGTGCCCTGGATTGTCACGATTGATCCGGCAACGCCCGTGTTTGGAGATACGCTCGTCACGGACAGGCTCTCGACGGAGAATTGGGCGGTGTTGCTCGTCACGCCACCGACTACGACGCTCACGGGACCTGACGTTGCGGCAGGCGGAACATAAACGGAAATAGCTATATCCGACCAAAAGCTCACGCTGCCGGGGGTACCATTAAAGCGCACCTGGTTGCCCGCGATTTCGGTTTGACCAAAGCCCGATCCATTGATGTTGATTACCGAACCGACCTGGCCTGCGGGAGGAGAAAGAGATGAGATTTGTGGATTGTAGAGCGCGAACGAAAAATTAGTATTGCTCTGGATGGAATTCACGACAACCGTAACTGGTCCGGAAGTGGCCCCAGCCGGAGCCACCGCAACAATCTGGTTGGTGGCCCAGCTTGTTATCGACGTTGCCTGGACGCCGTTGAAGTAGAGTTTACTGGTGCCTTGCGGACTTCCGAAATTTGAGCCAGTAACGGTCACCGAAGTGCCGATTCCACCTGAGGCTGGCGCAATGCCAGAAATCGTTGGCATCGTGCCGGGTGTGACCGTGACGTTGTCGAAGGTTGCGGTCAAAAGGCCGCCCCCTCCCCAGTTAGAAGCACCCATTCCGACGTAGACTGTCTGCGCTATAGTGACAGTGGTTGTCGTTGCGACCTGGGTCCAAGTAACGCCGTCTGACGAAACGTAGACATTGAATGAATTCCCAGTGCGTGCGACCTTCAGCCAGTAATAAGAATTTGGATCTACAAAAGAGCTCGATTGGGAAGTTGTGCTTCCGCCCGTTGGGTATCGGTAACGAAAATAAGCAGTGCTTGGTATAAAGTAGGTAAAGACATTAACTGAACTGGGACTAAGAGTTTCCCGAAACATTAAACCGACCTGAGGGCTACCGCCCTGGTTTGTGATGCTAGCAACTCTTGCGACAACGACTCCGTCTCCGGATAAGGGTTGATAGACGAAATGGAAGCCGTCAGCGGTTCCCGTAACGCCCGTGCCCAATGCATTGATTGTGAACGTTCCGCTCGAATACGTCGCGCTTCCCGCAGTGGTGGTTGAGCCAACATCGCCGTCCAACCAACCTACAGGGAGGGGTTGAGTCGTGACCGTGAAGTTCACAGGATTGCTGCTATTCAAGGAAGGTGCCAACGAGACTTCGAGATATCCAGACGAGGCTCCCGTCGGAATAGTTATGCCTATCTGTGTTGAACTCCAAGACCGAATTGTCACGGGATTGTCATTCAGTAAAACAGCGCTAATTCCTTGAGAATTTCCAAAATTCTGGCCGTAGATATTCAGCTGACTTCCCACCGACCCGGTTGTCGCCGATACGGATGTGATCGAAGGTGGTGTGATCAGATCTGTGCTTACGGAGACACCGTCAAACGAAGCAGTAAGCACTACCCCGGTCGACCAGTTGCTGACAGCCAATCCGATCAATGCGTTCGTCGCCATCACGATCGTCTGGCTGGTGCCAATTTGAGTCCAATTGTAGCCATCAGACGAAATATAGCCCGAGAAGTTGTTTCCGGTTCGCGTAAGCTTCACCCAATACGGATAAGCTGGATTCGCAAACGAAGTGGATTGTGCGGTCGTGCTGGAGCCGGTTGCTGACCGTTCGTGAAAGCTCGCGGTGTTCGGATCAAAATAGACGAAGGCATTTGTGGCGTCCGGGTGAACAGACTCCCGAATCATTACTCCGGCCTGGGGTGTGAAATAAGGATTCTGTAAATTGGTGATCCTTGCGATGATCGTCGCGTCCCCAGACACCTGCTGATATACATAATGAAACCCGTCGAGATTGCTCGCGATCCCCTGACCTGCCCCGTTGACTGTGAACGTACCATTGGAAAAAGTTGCGCTTCCCGCCGTTCCGACCTGCCCGATGTCGGTATCGAGCCAAGTGAAAGGAAGAGGCTGGGTCGTCACCGTGAAAAATACCGTATTACTATTGTTCATGCTGGGAGCGACGGAAACACCCATCAATCCAGAGGTAGCCCCGGAAGGGATGGTCACCGTAATCGAGGTCGCGCTCCATTGATTTACGGTCACGGCAGTGCCATTCAGTGTGACCACGCTGCTCCCTTGCGTCGAACCGAAACCAGTGCCGTAAATCACAACTTGACTTCCGATAGCGCCAGTGGTCGCCGAAAGACTTGAAATGGTGGGAGCCGGTGACGTTGTTGAATCAACGGAGACATTGTCAAACTTGACGGTTGCCAGGCTGCTGATCGATTCGCTGCTCACCGCTAGCCCGATGTACGCGCTATCGGACATGGTGATGGTTTCAGTTGCTACTTGAACCCAATACTGGGCGTCAAGCGATACGTAAGAGATGAAGGTATTGCCACTCCTTGCCAACTTCACCCAGTAGGGGTACGCGGGAGCCACGAAAGATGCCGTCTGATACGACGTGCTTGCTCCCGTGCTTGGCCGCCAATTCATTTGGGCCGTGCTCGGCTGGAAATATACGAAGGCATTGGTCGAACTGGCTCCGAGAGTTTCGCGAATCATTACTCCGGCCTGATACGTGGTGCCTTGAATGTTGCTCACCCTCGCGACAATGGAACCATCGCCGGATAGAGTTTGATACACGAAGTGAAACGAGTCAGCCATGTTGAATACACCGAGACCCGCACCATTGAGGGTGAATGACCCGTTGGCAAAAGTGGCGCTGCCCTGTGGGCCGACCGCTCCTACGTCTTGATTCAACCAAGGGCTAGGCAAGGGTTGGGTCGTAACCTCAAACTCTACTGCATTGCTATCATTCATGCTCGGGGCGACTGAAACGACGAGCGGACCGCTGACGGCACCCGTGGGAATAGTGATTGTGATCGATGTGCTGCCCCAGCTCGTGACCGGCACGGTCGCACCGTTTAGATAGACGATACTGCTTGATTGCAAAGCGCCGAAACCACTCCCGGTAATCACGACATGATTCCCAATTGATCCGGTTGTGGCAGAAAGGCTAGAAATCGTTGGGGCCGCCGAGGCACTGGAATTAATCGAGACGTTGTCGAAAGTCGCCGTGGCTAGAGCGCTTGTTGAACCGCTCGAAACACCCAGTCCGATATAAACATTTGAGGCCATCGTGATTGTTTGGCTTGTCCTAATCTGTGTCCAATTGAAGCCATCGGTGGATGCATACCCGCTGAACGTGCTTCCGGTTCTGACGAGCTTCAGCCATATTGGAAGAGTGACCGACGAACCGCTGAAGCTAGTCGTGACTGCGCCCGTGCTGAGACGATCCGAGATGTAGTCAGAGCTATTTTGATAGGCAGCAAAGAAATTGGTCGCGCCCGCAGTAAGCGTCTCGCGAATCATTATTCCGGCCTGCGAGTTCGCTGATGTACCTGAAAAACCCGACAATCTTGCAATGATGGTCCCATCGCCCGCCAGGGATTGATACGCAAAGTGCATTCCGTCGGCTGTCGATGCGACTTGGTTCCCCGCTCCCGAAACGCTGAACGCTCCGTTGGCAAAGGTGGCCGTACCAGCAAGGCCGACGCTCCCCACATCTCCATCAGTCCAGCCGGTCGGAATCTTGGTTACGGTAAAAGCCTTTCCGTTGCTGTTCGTTCCACCAACGTTCACGACGACATTGCCTGTCGTCGCTCCCGCTGGCACCGTCACAGTGATGCTAGTGGCTGTCCAGTTGCTGGCGGTCGCGGTCGTTCCATTGAACTTTATGGTGCTGCTGCCTTGGGGTGATCCAAAGCCCGTCCCGGTGACAATCACCTGGGCTCCAACCATTCCAGAGTTGATAGAGAGACTCGTGATGCTTGGCGCAGCCTGAGCCGCTGCGGGGAGTATCAATCCGAAGCCGAAACTCAACAGCAGCAAAGCTAGTGCAGCCTTTTTCAAACGAGCCATGAACGCAAGCCTCCGAAGTCACACTGATCGCAGACACGGGGGAAATCTGTTACGGATATGTAAGCGTGATGGCGTTGACGCCGTTAGCTTGAGAGGCGGTCAAACCGCGACCGCTAGAATCGTATGTATGGGTTTCCAAAACTTTTCCATCGGAGTCCGTAACTTGGGTTATTTGCGAAAGCAGGTTGTATGTGTACGTGATCGTGGTCAAATCCGGTTTAGTGACTTGATACAAGCGATTCTGCGCGTCGTAGCCGTAAGAGTACGTCACCCCGAAATCAGAAGTGATGCTGCTTACTAGGAGGCTAGAACCGTTGTAATTGAAGTAGAGATGACGAGACGCTGGATCCGTGACACTCGTCAGCCGATTCGTCCCATCGTAGGCTAGTTGAGTAGTGTTCCCATTTCTGTCAACGATTGCTGTAAGAAGCCCTGTGTGCAAATCGAAGTGACGCTGTTCGCCGCTCTTAAATGTGATCAGCCAATAAGAAGCTGTCTGTGTCAAGGTTGCCGACAAATTCGCCGGAGAAACAGGAACAAACGATCCAGAAGACGCAAGCCCGAAAGCCCAAAACCCCCCGTCGCTTCTCGCGTATCGTAGATAGTTGTCTCCGCCCATAAACACCCGTTCTTCATAAGTCGACCGCCAATTGGGTCCAAAAAGTCCGATGGAATACGCTGCTTCGTTGGCTGGCCAGACGCTATTCCACGTACGGCGAACAGAGAGGCCACCGCCCAATCCAGGAAGCGAAATATCGTTCTGTTCAATATAAGTGTCACCGTTTGCCAAATAGACGGGCCAACCTCCTGTTGGGGCCGAGGCTCCGGCGCTACATGGACACTCTGGTGGAGGAGAACACTGGGTTCCGTGGACTGCAACCAGGTATACGAACGCGCCCGGATAAGTGCCGTAGTAGAAGTAACCAGCCGGGAGCGGATCTGTAATCCACCAGGTCGTTATGTTCAAACAGGGATTCGGTTGCGACTGCGCAGCAGCCGGCGGCGCAATCAGCAGCAGCGCTACGTAGACGAGCACGACGCCCAAGCAAATTCGTTTCACTGAAAAGCCTCCTTACCGGAACAGATTGCACGGAACCAATCGGGCACACCATTGGTTCGGAACCAGTTAAAAAGCGAATTTCCGTCCCGATTTGAAATGCGAGTGGGTGGACTTTAATGGGCCAGTAGCATGCTGTCAAGTGCGTTGAGTTTAACTTTTACTCCTGTGTGGAAAACTTGGCAATTCTCGGACTAGCTGTGAAGGCAAGAAGGCGATCCCGCGCGATCCGAAGCCGTTCGGGTCGGATCAACTCTCCTCCAATCAACGAGCGTCCGCTACGCCCAAGCGGACCAGGCAACCGGGGAGGTATCTTCGAAACCCATCGAAGGAACTTCTCGTGGGGAAAGTCAAGGAGCAGATCCAGCAAGAAAGGTTAAGGCCAGACTGCGCATGCTTGCAGCATAATTCTTCAAAAGCCGGTCAAGGTGGTTTTTTTGCTGGGTCAACGCCGAATTCCTCCCGAACCTTCTTCCCTAAGCTGCTAAGCGAATAAAATGTCCACGTACAGTAGCCTCGGAGAGAAAGGAGACGCGGGCAGCGGATGGGTGCGGTTCGGAGCGTGTGATCGTCGTTCGCGCTGGAGATAACTGATGATGGGGCGAAGGGCAGCGATACGGCGTTGCGATACTCACGGGACTGCTGGACTGAGACTCACGCGATAAACAGAGGCGCAGAGTGTCAGACGACGATAACCCTGGACAGGCGGAGGTTTTTGACGCCTGTATATCCCGAACCAGCGTTTCCGGCTGAAAATGTCATGTGATCGAATTCGTTGTAGTATCCGAAGGTTGCAATATTTACGTTGGCGATAGGCTCAATGGCTTGGGGACGCGTCTTGTCACTCGGGTCGGTCGAAATGCCGTAGATAATAGTACCTCCTCCGGAATTTGCCATCGCTGAGACGTCTTTAGAAATTTCACCTTTCTCGCTGTCGGTAAATTTCTTTGTTGCAGTCTTGTATTCCAATCCCTGCGATTCGCGAACAGGCGCTTCGATCAGCGCCTGTATGTCTTCGATCTTGTTTAGACCGCTCCCTAGTGTTGACATCTGCAAACTCCAGCGGTTGTCAAGACGCGGACTCGCATGGGCCGGGCATGATGCCGATCTTGAAACTACACGATAGAACGTTAATACAAGTGTTGAGAGATCGATTTAGTATCGTTCACTGGAGGTGCACAATGGATCATCGGCCTGGAAGCAAGGTCCCGCAGAGCGGTGTTTACACGGTGGTGCACGACCCTAAGCATCGTGAGAGACATGACGTGACTTGCATTGAAGGCAGAAAATTCCCCACCTGCAAAGGTTGCAAAGGACTTCTATTCAGATTGAAATGCGGCGCACGCCACATAGACGATCACGAGGCATTTGAGAATTGATCTGTCTGTGTAAGGTCACCAGAGGGAGTTGGCGAGAGGCGACATGACCAATTGGACCTGGACGTACCTAGCCGCGACAACATAGCAGCTGGAAGCTTCATGTTTCTGTTCCTGCTCCTTCTGACGCGATTCTTACTACATAGTCATCAACAACCTCGGTCATGTCAGCACGGTTCTTCACGAACGACGAGAAGACCCGACTGGCGGCTGCACTGGGTTGAACGACTGTCCGTGCTGGTAACACACAGAGCCGCGAACCCTGGCTGAAAAAGAAATAGATACCGTCCGCGCGCTTCTCGGCCGGGAGTAACGTATAGTGTGCCACGAACCGCAAATCGAGCTCGAGGTCTTGCATACGCTCTTTCTTAATCTTGTGTTCAGTAGCAGTAAGGAATAAATCACCTTCTGCTAGTTGGCGGACTCGTGCCTTCCACTCTCCTGGGTAGACGGCATTGCGAATCTCTTGTGCGGTCAAAGGCAGTCCGCCTTGGTTAATCCGGGAGAAGATATTAAATTTGACGTTCGGCGGAGTACTGGCGCGGATAATGTGTAGCGTGAGTTCAGTCTCGCTGATGCGCCTCTGTAGTGGCTGTGGCATCTCTGCGAAGGACCTGCCAACATATTCTTTGAGAGATTCCAGACCTTCCAGGCGAAGGGGATCAAGCTTCACTCCTGCCGCTTTATTCAAAGACGCGACGTCGACGAAGTGCGAAATGGCGCAGAGTCGCTGAAGTCCGTCAACAACTGTGTAGTTGCCTTCCTCATCTTCCGATACATAGAGCGAAGGGATTGGAATACGCAGCAGCATGGACTCGACAAGGCCGCTTTTGCGCATCTCGTTCCACACATTGCTGCGGCGCTGGAATTCGGGAGATAGATCCAGCTCACCTTCCCGAAGGCGTGTGAGAAGCAGATCGACCGTACGGGCTTGGGTGATTACGTCAATCTTTTCGGGATCAAACGGCGCGTGGATCACGCCTTCGGCTTTCTCGGCTTCCAATCCCACGCCTTCGCCGTCTGAGGTTAATTCCTCGAGCGTCTCAGGTTTTTCCTCCGGAGCAAGGTTTGGTTCCTCTGGCATTACATCTCCCGGTTTAGAACATAGTGGTTGGCGCGAAGCTCATGATACGAGACTTCCTCAGTTTTCACCACGATGTCATCCAGGCGGCTTCGGTCGGCGACATGCAAAACTTGTTTCCCGATAAGCAAATGCGATTACCGAAGCGATTGGCGAAGTGATTGAGCAAACGAGAGGGCTTGCCGAGATCCAGAAGGATACAGATTGACAAGACATGGGAGTAGCCTATTCGACGGGTGCTGCGACAGGCAAGAAACGAGCAGGTTGGCCTATCGCACGATAATATTCCCAAGATGCCGACATGTCGACTTGCTATCCGTGCCGCAGGTTTTTTCGATTGACCGACGTTGTCATCCTTAAATGCTGCCTTCTGCTGCCTTGCGAATTCGTAAACCCCTATAGTGAATGAGAAAGCTGGTAGGGACGGTGGGGATCGAACATAGCATCCATCGTGTTGATGAATCTTGAGGATTTCACCGTCTACAGAATCATCTACAGTGCTGTAGACGAGAAAACAGAAAACGCATGTAAGTGGTTGTGCGCGGCCTGAGACATAGGTAACACATTGTACCGGACACATAGGTGACACTTTTCCCCGTAAAGGGGAGGGAGTGATGCCTTGGA
>Ga0210384_10001763_pt1 | contig 28070 bp, 31 predicted proteins | sample IncBWH2MmetaG_FD_160574 | JGI IMG/M metagenome (GOLD analysis project Ga0210384, IMG submission 160574) | Forest soil microbial communities from Barre Woods Harvard Forest LTER site, Petersham, Massachusetts, United States - Inc-BW-H-2-M | ecosystem: Environmental > Terrestrial > Soil >...
CGCCACTCTGAAAATTCATGGCGTAGCGCGAACCCACCACGCGTTTCTTGATGGTGTCAAAGTCCGCCAGTTTGCCGGCATCGCCCAACGCCGAGAGCAGCATGTTCTGCGTTCCCTGCTGGTCGAGTACGCTCCACACCGTACCAGAATCAACCGAGCCAATCATGTCCGCAATCTGATTGTTGGAATCGAGCCCAGAGATGTAGCCGTCACGCGCGTCCAGCGCCCCGTGCAGAGCGGCAGCGTCGCCGAAGAGCAACGTATCCTCGTCCAGAAATGTCATCTGCATGCCGCCCGACATGGGATAGACGCTTGCCTCGTGATATTTCACCGGCTTGATCTTATTGACCTGCATTTTCTTTAGCACAACCTTCATCGAGTATGAGCCCTGCGCCACCCCTACCACCTTCACTCCTTGCTTGCCGTTCCGGTAGGAAGCGAAGGTAAGCTGCTCGACGTCTTTGTCCGGATCGATACCAACACCTTTGAGCGCAACCTCAAATTCCTTAAGGCTCGGTGGCAGGACCTGCTCTTTCAGGGCCATCGCGGTGTCTGAATTCTTCAGAGAGCGATAGTCCACAGAGATGATCTGCTGCACATCGGAAGGAATCACGGTACGCGCCGAGCTGCCCAGCGGGATGGCCCACGCGGCCGAGCTCGCCAACAGCAAAACACAAAGACTGCCTCTGACACTTTTCATACTGGCCTCATGCAGGTATGCCGGTTTAGATGCTTGACGCACTTTTCCCGTCGCCTGGTGAACACATTGTAAGCTAATGAGCGGCTTGAACGATGAAACGAAAGTGCCGTGCGGAACCCAGCTCTTAACCGGCAACGGCGAGTGCCATTGCTGACGCGTTTTCCTTGCCAGCCAGCTCCCGAAAGTGGATCAGCCATCGGAACAAGAGTTGTCCTCAATCATCGTCAGGGTCGGTCGGTGGCCGTTGGTCACTCAAAAAGTAATTCCCGTCGAAGGGCGCGGCGATCGACTTAAAGGGCAGAGCTGCTTGGTGGAAGTCGAAACAGTCTTGGAGGTTGTCAGCCGGTGCATCGGCATTTCCGAGCGAAGGCAACCCGAAAGTCTGCTCAATGAACTTAAGGATGCTGCCAAAATCGTGAGTTACGTGGGAGACATAAGCTCGTTTTGCATAAGGAGAAACCACGATCAGAGGCACGCGAAACCCGTACTCATAAGAATTGACGATCGTCGGAGGGACGTGATCGTACCAACCTCCCCAATCGTCCCAGGTGATAAAGATCGCGGTGTTCGACCAAAACGGGCTGTTGCCGATGGCATTAACGACCGCAGCTACCCAAGAAGGGCCTGTACCGTCAGTCTGGGCCGCGTGGTCAGATGATCTTCCGTCCGGAATCACCCAAGTTACTGGCGCGAGTTGACCACTGGCTATGTCAGACAATACTCGCTTTTCGGGGAAGAAAACGTGAGTCGCCCAGTCCGATCCGTCACGCAAGTGCTTGATTGCATTCGGCCCCGTCCAGATCGAACCCGGCTTGGGTGCGTAATAACTCCAGTCAAGCTCTTTCGCGTCCAACAGATCGGCCACCGTCCCATGCTCGAAGCAGGGGTAGATCGACGAGGACTCTTCCCCGGCAGGGTCAATCAACAGGACCAGTTCGCCCAGGGGAGCGGTGCAGCCCGCGTCATGGTTCGGACTGTGGGGGAAACTTGGATTTTCGGCAGCAAACAAATCGCTCGTGGCGGTCGGCGCTGACGTCCCGGAAATGATGAATTGATGGGCTGGAAAGCTAGGCCCCTGGTTGGTCTGAAACATTCGATCGGCAAAGGTATACTTTTCAGCCAATTGAAGGTAGGGGGCAACCTCCGCTGGCTTCACGTAGGAAACTGCGGACGATCTGGACAGGGCTTCTCGGAGCATAACACTGCTATTCTGTCGGCCCCGTCCATTTTGCCGCCGTCATACATGCGCTCAAAATCACCGTGGGTGTGCCCCAGATCGAACTCTGTAACAAGACTGATCGGGGTTAGAGGAATCACTTGGCCGGCGGAGTCCACTCCGCTATTGGCAATGTCTGCGTTCGGTAGACCATGGAAGAGGTTGTCCGGAGTGCGATTTTCCTGGAAGATCACGACCACGTGTTGAATCTTTCCTGATGCATCTGGTGTTGGCCTTATAGAGGCTTCTTCGCCATTGCCGCGACTCACCAGTAGAGCCGCCCCGCACGCCAGCGAGGCGCAGAAAAGCAGTGCGACAGACCGACTCATAGCTATATCCTCCCGTACACACCCAAGGCTAGCGGTTTGCCGTCGCCAAAAAGGGTCAGACGCAAAAGATGTGCGAGGTAAAGCGGTAATTCGTGGGGGCTCCAAGCCGAATCAGTTGACCGAAGTGCGGATCCAAATCTAGTGGCGGGGACCCTAAACCACAAAGTTCACTTAGATTAGCCTAACCTGGCCAGTTTGCCGACCTCTCAAAGGTTGCACTGACGAGGTCAAGGGGCGCGCTTATACCTTAATGGCCTCGGCTCTTTTCCGCGTTTCCGCTGCAAATGCTTCATCTTTCATGGACTCGAGATTGATTTCGACGTTCGCCAGGGCGCCCTCGACAGCAGCCCGAGCCAGCGCGACCGCGGTCGTGAGATCCGATTTCATATTGGGATTCGTAATCGGCTTGAGCTTCTCCGCGATGCTCGCCACCTCTCTTGCCCGCTCGGCCACGCCCAAAGGCACGCTGGTAGCCTGTTTTAGCGCCGCGTGAATGATGCCATCTCCGTTGGCGGCATCTTTAGCTAGCTTGTAAGCCTTCATGACTGCGTTGTACGACTCCGCATCGGCGTCGATTGCCGCCTTCAAGTCTTCGCGGATTTGCGCAAGCTGGCCAATCGCATCGCTCAGTTCTCGCTCATATTGAAGATAAGCCTTCTTGCCGCGCGACATCGAGGCCACCATCGTGGCCAAGCCTGCCGCCATGGCCCCGCTTGCCGCCGCGGCGCTGCCGCCCCCCGGAGTCGCCGTAGGCGCGGCCAGTTGCTCGACGAACGGCTCGACTCCGGCTCTTAAGCCGCCGACCGCCATCTTCCCACTCATCACGGCGCTTAGTCGGTTTTCAAGAATTAAAGATGAGTCAAAATTCTCTACTTGCAGGAACCACTCCGCCGCCGCTTCCAGCGCCTTCTTCGGAATCAAACCTACGATTTCGCTGCTCACGGGGAATACCCCGTAGCGAGCGGCCTCCCGCTTCACCAACTCGAAAACGCGATGAATAGGCGTCTGCTCAAAATCCGTCAGGTTCATGGAAACCTGAGCCAGTCCGCGGACCAGAAATCCGGCTCCCTTGACGAAGCGCATTCCGCCGCTCGAAAACCGAACGGCCTTTGCGACCCTTTTTGCGATGTCGACATCCGGCGTGTTTAGGAACACGTTGTATGCGATTAGAAACTTTCGCGCGCCTACCACCGTTGCCCCAGCCGTCGGATGGACGCGCAGCTCGCCAAAGTCAGGCTTACGCGCCGGGTTGGTTGCGATTTCTGCCCGGATAGCCTCGAACTGGCCGCGACGAATGTTCTCCAGATTCGTCCGCTCGGGTGAGGTCGCCGCAGCCTCGTAGAGGTAAACAGGAATCTGATAACGCTTCCATATTTGCTCGCCGACATCGCTAGCCATGGTCACACAATCCTCAATGGTCACGCCTTCAATGGGAATGAACGGAACCACATCGGCCGCCCCCATCCGGGGATGCGCACCCTGATGCTGATTGAGGTCAATCAATTCGGCGGCTTTGCCCACGCCGCGAATAGCCGCCTCTTGGATCGATTCCCTTTCGCCCACCAGCGTGATCACGCAGCGGTTATGGTCAGCGTCCATCTCGCGGTCGAGCAAGTACACGCCATCGATCTTCATAGCCTCGACGATGGCGTCTACTTTCGACTTGTCGCGGCCCTCAGAAAAGTTAGGAACGCACTCCACGAGTGTTGCCATACGCGAGAAGAATATCGGGGACGTTGTAAGCGCGCAACTTCGATCAAATCCCGGAATTGACCACTCCGCGCTTATCGAGAGGCTTGGCTGGCTCAGGGCCGATGGACGCCTGGGTGGTGAGCTGGAAAGAACCTTCCGATTCCCAACCGCACCTGCACCGTGTTGAGGCCCGGATTCGCCACCGTCAGGCCTGCGTTCGAGATGTGCAGGTAACGCACTTCGACGCTCCAGTTATACTTTTCCCCAAGAAAATGGGTTCCCAACGCCGCGCTCGGCGTGAAATTCACGGTGTTCGTTCCCGTGGGGACACTGTGATTGGTAAACAATGCCCCACCACTCAGCTCGAGATAAGGAACGACGGTCCCGCGAGTAGCGAAGTCCCACTTCAGATTCAGAGCATTGAATCCGACACCGAAAGCCGTGTTGGCCCGCTGAAAAACCATAAAAACAGGCAGTACATCCACGGCGTATTCCAACCTTCCGCTCAAGAAACCAGGACCATGCGGCCGGGTCAGAATCCAGCCATAACGCAAGCCCAAATTCCAGACCTCCGTGCTTGGTACACCGCCGGAAACTGAATGGCCTCCGCCGGTCCAAAGCTGAATCTCGTGCCCTCCGCCTTCCGGTCTGACTTGGGCCGCGGCTACCAGCGAACTGAGCAACAAAACTGAGCGAAGCAGTGTATTCATGGCTCGGGCTCAACGGCTGTTAAGACTCGTGACCATACAGCAAACATTGAGGCATAACAAATGCGGTTGACGAGACTGATTCCTGACAAACCGCGTGTCTGAGATGAAATCAGATCATTAAATTTACGACTGCGGAAGCCTGAGTGGACAGATCCTGCTACAGTCCCAACCCGCCATCGACGGCCAGAATCTGTCCGGTGATGAACGGTGGAGCGGTGGCGAAGAAAAATACGGCTTCAGCGATTTCCTCACCTTTCCCATTACGCCGCATTGGAGTCTGCTTGGCCATGCGCCTCATAAACGCAGCCGCCGACTTTTCCCGCAGATCGATCATCCCAGGCGCCACACAGTTGACGGCTATCTCGGGTGCCAAAGCTTTCGCCATCACCTTGGTCAACATGTGTACCGCTGCCTTGGATGAACAGTAGTGGGCGTGGCTGGCCCAGGGACGCAGTCCTCCCAGCGAACCCATGTTGATAATTCTCCCGCGCCGCTCACGCAGCCATTTCAGAGCCGTTTGGGACACCAGAAACGGCCCACGAGTGTTTGAAGCAAAAATTGCGTCCCATTGCCGCAGAGTCAGCTTCTCAAATTCTGCCGTCTCGTAGTTGGCGGCATTATTAACCAGAATGTCGATGCCGCCCAGTTCTTTCGCTGTTTCGTTCACTGCGGCTTTGACGCTCTTTGCGTCGGTCACATCACAAGGCAGCGCCACCGACCGTACTCCGAAGCCGCTGAGGTCGATAACAGTGTGCTGAGCTTCGCGACTGGAATTTCGAAAAGTAATCGCGACATCCGCACCCGCTTCGGCCATCGCCAACGCGATCGCCCGGCCCAACCGCCGTGCGCCCCCGGTGATCAGGACAGCCTTGCCCGACAACCTACGACTGCTTCGGTTCATGCAGGGATTGTAATCGACTCGCGCCTGCGCGGCCCTTAACCGGTAAATCTCGCCGGTCTTTGCCCAACGTGCTAAACCTGCTAAACTCCGCCCATGGTGGAGCCCCGCCAAGTGGTCGTTTATTCGCGCAAAGGCTGTCATTTGTGCGAAATCATCAAGGAGACGCTCAGCAAGTTACAGCGTCGAGGCGGCTTCATTTGGCGCGAGGTCGACGTTGACGGCGACGACGACTTGCGTCATCGCTTCACTGACGAAGTTCCCGTGGTCTTCATCGACGGCCACAAAGCCTTCAAGTACCGCATGGATGAGCAGGAATTCCTGCGCAAACTCGTCAGCTAGAATTTTCCCGGCGTGACGGCGCCAAATTGCCCCGGTTCCGCGACAATCGGCAGCTGCATGCATAGAACGCGCCTCCACGCGGATCCGCATGGGCGTTTTGTCCACGATGTCATTCTCGATTCGTGCCGTCGCCTTGCTCACCACAAGCAACCGCGCGAGATTCGCTTCGTGGATGCAGTCCCAAGGACACCATCTGGCAAGATTCTGCGCCGCGAATTGAAAATCATGGTGCTCTAGGAGTCAGAAGAAGGATTCGAACGCACCAGTTCACCGCGTCCCTCGTGCTAACTGATACTGTCCGATTGTCGCGCCAGCAATCAAAACGCCGACGATGCTGGGGTCTGTGGGTTGTCGTTGTCTGAAGAACTTTCCTACGGTCATTCTCCTAGGGGCAACCATGTATAGCGATTTTCCGCTAGCTGTGTCGATTCTTCCTCCAATGCTAACAACGATCGGACCTCGTCTTCTTCGCAAGCCTTTGAGGCCTAGTGAGATGGGTGATTTTCCAAGGTCTGTGGCATAGGACTTGCACCTACCAAGTCTCAGGAGGCTACAGCACCTATGAAACATAGACGCTTGTATTTCAAGTACTCGCTGCCACTATTGGCTCTGGTAGTTGTGTTCTGGCTCGGCACCTCGGCAAACGCCCAGAATATGCCGTCCCAGAATCCACAGGCCATGCCGCCTCAGTCTCAGGACAATACTCAGGCAATGCCGCGGGACAATGACACCAGGCGTTGGGAGCTGGCCAGTTTCGATCAGTTCATGGATCGTCATCCCGAGGTGGCCGAACAAGTGCACCGGGATCCTTCACTGGTGAACAACGAAGAGTTCGTCGAAAAACATCCCGCGCTGCAGGAATACTTGCAGCAGCATCCTCAAGTTCGGGAAGAGATCCGGGAGAACCCGAATGTCTTCATGCGACAAGAACAGCGCTTTGATCGGCGCGAGGACGATCGTGACCGCGATCGCGACCGCGACACCACCCGCCGGCAGCTCGCCAGCTTCGACCAATTCATGGACAGCCATCATGAAATCGCCGAGCAGCTGCGCAAAAACCCTTCACTCATGGATGATCGCGAATTCGTAAAAGGTCATCCCGCATTGGCAGAGTATTTGGAGCAGCACCCCGGAGTCCGGGAGGAGATCCGGGAGAATCCTAATGCCTTCATGCGGCAAGAACAGCGCTTTGACCGGCGCGAGGACGATCGCGACCGCGACACCACTCGCCGCCAGCTCGCCAGTTTCGATCAATTCATGGATAGCCATCGTGAAATCGCCGAGCAGGTGCGCAAGAACCCATCGTTAGTGGATGATAGAGAATTCGTGAAGAGTCATCCTGCGCTGCAAGAGTACTTGGAGCAGCATCCTGAAGTTCGGGAGGAAATCAGGGAGAACCCTAACTCCTTCATGCGGCAAGAACAGCGCTTTGACAAGCACGAGGACCGCTTTGACCGGCGCGAGGGCCGCGATCACGACACCACCGTCGCCGAACTGACGAAATTTGGTGATTTCCTTGGTGACCACTCCAAGATTGACCAGCAACTTTCCAAAAATCCGTCGTTGGTCAACAACAAGGAGTACATGGAAAACCATCCGGAGCTTCAACAGTACCTGCAAGCCCATCCTGGCGTGCAGGAGGAGTTGAAGGAAAATCCGCAGGCTTTCATGCAGTCGGTGCAGCAGTTAAAAAATAGCAGCCCGACCCGTAAGAGCTCGAATCTCGATCCGAAGTCAAAGCAGAAGCAGTAGTTCGCCCTAACCGCCGGTCCGGATTGAAGACCATGCCATCGGTCTTCAATCCGCGGCTGGTTCTTCTCTCAATGATAAAGCCGGCGTTCGATTCGGCCTTGTCACGCGAGAGCTTACGGTGGAGGTCTTCAAAGCGGAGGCGCGATGAAAATCAAGGTTTCATTAGTCGCAGCAGTTGCAGGGCTCGCCCTGGTTGTGGCAATTCCTTCGGGAGCAGGCGACAAGCACAAGAAAAAGCAGTCCGACCGGGCAATGATTGAGAGAATGGAAGCTATACCTTGTGGCGCGAAGGAAAGAGGAGTCACGGGCCTAGGCAGTATATGGGCATCGGTAGGCGTTCAGCATGTGAACTCAGATGAGAAGCTATGCCCACAGTATTTGATTCGCACGGACGATATGGAGTACCACATTCGCCCCAAGGATGGAAAGCATCCGGTGATCTTACCAGTCGGCCAAGAAGCGATATTTAAGATCAAGAAGGACACTCTTCAGCTGAAGGTGCCCGAGGGAGACCGAAAAACGCGAGACTACCAAGTCGTTTCCATGAAACCGGTGGAACCAGAAGCTGACAGGGTCGCGGAAAAGGCTGGCGATCACTCTCCGCACTGAACACCGAGTGAGAATGTGAACCCGTGAGGTACCCACCCTTGCGTATCTGCGCGCAAGGGTGGGACTCTGTTACTCTCCCGTCAAGAACTTGTATTGCGCCGCCGCTAACGGCACCACGCTTAGCCGTCCCTGCCGTACCAAAGGAGAATCCGCGAAGAGCTTGTTAGCTTTGACTACCGCCAGCGTGACCGGCTTGGCAAGCTCTTTCCCAACTTTAATCTTCACCTGGGGATTTTTTGGATCAGACGCCTCGACGGAAACCACGGATGCGGTTCCAACCGCGCTCTTGTCATCGCCAGTGTGGTAAATCACCAGCTGATCGCCCGCTTTCATCGCGCGCAGGTGTTTCAGCGCAACCGGGTTCGATACGCCGTCCCAGGTTGTGGTTTTGTCGCGCTGGAGGTCAGCAAAGGAGTACACAGAAGGTTCGGTCTTAAGCAGGTAGTTCATAGAAAATCCGAATTCTACAATCGGACGATCCGCCAATCGGTCTCAATTAGGATCCGGCGGTTGTTTCTTCTCGTCCTTCTTGTCTTTATCCTTATCGTTCGAATGATCTTCGTACACGGAATACTGTCCCGACGGCCGCTTCATTTTGATGGTGATTTCCATGGCCGGCCGCTCGATGTCATAGTCATCGCCGAAAGTCTGGAATCCGTCCGCGAGCACTTGGACCCGCAGCGGACCATAAGGAACTCCCTCGAAGCTTGCCTTGCCATCTGCATCGGTTTTGAGCTCGAAACCCCCACGTCCCTGCTTCCCATTTTTCTTCACTGGATGCATCACAACGCTGGCGTTGCGCACCGGTTTGCCACTGTAGTCGCGGATAACCAGGAAGTTTAGCTTTGCCGTGTCCTCCTGCGCTCGAACGCCTTGGACGAAGGCCACGCCAAGAAGAACTGTTATCTTGACTGCCAAACGAAGACTGAGCTTTTTCATTAAACCTTCCCGCAGCACTGTAAGCTACTTAATGTAAAGGCTCTTAAGCTGATCCCTGCAGATCAACCTTGACAACCAACCACCTCATTCTCTACACTTAGCACTCGCAAGCAAAGAGTGCTAACAAGTCTAGGCAGAGATCACTATTCTGCAATTTAACCCAAAATTCAACCGATAGCGAACGAAAGGAGTCTGCACGTATGGCAAAGTTTACCCCACTGCACGATCGTCTCCTGGTGCGCCGGGTCGAAGAAGCTGAAACCACCCGCGGCGGCATCATCATTCCCGACACTGCCAAAGAGAAAACACAGGAAGGCGAAGTCATCTCCGTTGGCCGGGGCAAGAGCAACGACGAGGGCAAGGTATTCCCCCTGGCAGTAAAAGAGGGCGACCGCGTCCTGTTCGGCAAGTACGCCGGCACCGAAATCAAGATTGATAACGAAGACTTCGTGATCATGCGCGAAGAAGAAGTCCTCGGCATCCTGAGCGGCGCTGCCAAGAAAGAAACGGCGGGCGCACGGAGATAAGGATGCTCGTCTCGCGATTATTGCAATCGCGTTCCGCGATTGCGCGCGGTGACTCGCTTAGATCCTTCACTCGCGCAAAAGCGACGCTCGTTCAGGATGACAAGTGAAACTTATGTCCTTCGGCCGACAAAAAGCGGCGGCTTCAGGATGACAACAAATTCTAAATCTTTAGGAGAAGAAAAATTATGGCAAAACAAATCGTACACGGAGAAGAGTCACGTCAAGCGATTCTCCGCGGCGTAAACATTCTGGCTGACGCCGTGAAAGTCACTCTCGGTCCCAAGGGCCGGAACGTCGTCATCGAAAAGAAATTCGGTTCGCCGACCATTACCAAGGACGGCGTCACGGTAGCCAAGGAAATCGAACTGAAAGACTCGCTCGAGAACATGGGCGCACAGATGGTGCGTGAAGTTGCCAGCAAGACTTCCGATGTCGCTGGCGACGGCACCACTACTGCCACGGTTCTGGCTCAGAGCATCTACCGCGAAGGCGTGAAGACGGTTGCGGCTGGCGCCAACCCGATGGCCATGAAGCGCGGCATCGAGAAAGCGATCGCCGTGGTTGCAGGCGACATCGACAAGAAGACCGGAGAGCGCGGCAAGGGCGAACTGGATAAGTTCTCCAAGCCTGTCACTGGCGACATGATCGCGCAAGTCGGGACCATCTCGGCCAACAACGACGAGACCATCGGCAAGATCATTGCCGAGGCCATGAAGAAAGTCGGCAAGGATGGCGTCATCACCGTGGAAGAGTCCAAGACCCTTGAGACGCAACTCGAAGTGGTCGAGGGCATGCAGTTCGACCGCGGCTACCTGTCCCCTTACTTCGTTACTGACCCCGAGCGCATGGAAGCCATTCAGGAGAACGCGTACATCCTGATCCACGAAAAGAAAATCAGCTCGATGAAGGACCTGCTCCCGTTGCTGGAGCAGATCGCCAAGAGCGGCAAGCCGCTGCTCATCATCGCTGAGGACGTCGAAGGCGAGGCCCTGGCCACGCTCGTCGTCAACAAACTGCGGGGCACGCTGCAAGTCGCTGCCGTCAAGGCTCCCGGCTTCGGCGATCGCCGCAAAGCCATGCTGCAGGACATTGCCACCATCACCGGCGGCAAGGCCATCACCGAGGACCTCGGCATTAAGCTGGAGAACGTCCAGGTCAGCGACCTCGGCCAAGCCAAGAAGATCACCATCGACAAGGACAACACGACGGTGGTCGAAGGCAAGGGCAAGCACAGCGACATCGAAGGCCGCGTGAAAGAAATTCGTGGCCAGATCGACAAGACCACCAGCGACTACGACCGCGAGAAGCTGCAAGAGCGGTTGGCCAAGCTGGTTGGTGGCGTGGCTGTGATCAAAGTCGGCGCTGCGACCGAGACCGAGATGAAAGAGAAGAAAGCTCGCGTTGAAGACGCCATGCACGCTACCCGCGCGGCCGTGGAAGAAGGCATTGTCCCCGGCGGCGGCGTAGCTCTAGCGCGCTGCGTAACTGCTCTCGACAAGTTGAAGCTCGATGGCGACGAGCAGATCGGTGTCAACATCGTGAAGCGCGCGCTCCAGGAACCCTTGCGTCAGATCGCCGAGAATTCCGGCGAAGAAGGCGCCATCGTCCTGGGCAAGGTCAACGACTCGAAGGATAACAACTACGGGTACAACGCTCTGACCGGCGAGTACGAAGATCTGGTCAAGGCGGGCGTGCTCGATCCGACGAAAGTGGTGCGCACCGCACTGCAGAACGCCGGTTCGATCGCGTCGCTGATGTTGACCACCGAAGCCCTGGTCGCGGACATCCCAGAAGAGAAGAAGGGTGCTCCGATGGGCGGCGGCGGACACGGCGGCGGCATGGGAGACATGTACTAGGACAGTTGCTAGTGGCTAGTTGCTAGTGAAAAGCCCCGCCGCAAGGCGGGGCTTTTCGTTTTGACTAACGGATACCCTAAGAGGAGCGATTAGGAAAAGCTGGGTTCCGGAGAGACAAACACCCCGGTAGTCTGCCGGGGCTTGACAATGCCACTAGGTACGCTGTCTATCAAACTCATGGCGGGTGGCCCAGGCGACCGCGGCGATCCTATTCTGAAAGGTGCCCCGTCCAAGCTCCGCTTGGGCGGGGGTTTCCGCGTGACCGCGTCAGTCCTGTGAAAGAGATGGCCACATCCCCACCCTAACGTCAAAAACCGCGACGTTAGGGTGGGGCACCCGGCCCGGTAGGTTTCGCGGGCGAGGGCTCCTTCGACTTCGCTCAGGACAGGTCCGCGCCACATTCTTGCGGTGCCAGTAAGGCCGAGATTTGCACAGGGCAAGTGGCCTGCGACTGTATCGCTCAGAGGAAGTCTGGTAGCCTGTACGGGTTGTTTTCATCCCTGTCACTTCGCAGGAGGAATCAAATGGCTGAGTTGAAATCCATTGCAGACGAAAAGGAAGTTACCCGCGAGCGTCTGGCGGAACTTTTGAACGACGACCTTTCCCGCGAATACCAAGCCATCATCGCCTACGTGGTTTATTCCCAGGTGCTCAAGGGCGCGGAGTTCATGAACATCGCGGACCAACTTGCGATCCACGCCAAGCAGGAACTGGATCACGCCTTGATCATTTCGCGGCAGATCGACTATCTGGGGGCGATGCCAAGTGTGACTCCGCTGGCGGTCAAGACATCGGAAGATGCGAAGGAGATGCTACGTTTTGATCTGGCCCAGGAGAATGCAACCATCGCCAGCTACCGGGACAGGGTCCGACAATGTGAAGCGCTCGGGGAATTTGCCATGGCGGAGCAGATTCGTCAGATACTGGTGGACGAGCAAGACCACCAAATTGATCTAGCCACCGCTTTGGGAGAGGACGTCCCGGATGTCGGAAGAGGACCTATCCGCAAGCGGGGATAGGGCGCGGATCACGTTTCGAACTGGATTCTGTCGGCTATTTGGTTATTCGGAGTCGGGAAGCGGGCAAGCGGGGTGGCCGCATTCGCATGCGATTTCCACGTCTTCCGATCCTGCGTCCTTGCAAACTTGACCGCAGTATTTCTGGCCTGCAGGAACCGTGCAACGACAGGGTATATGTGCGCACGTATTCTGTTTTTCGGGCATCTTGATTTCCCTTTCCCTTTGATTGAATCGTGGAAGGCTACTACGAGTCGTGATGGAGTGCAAACCACTCGGCGTGCTGCGGTTTTCTGCTAATTCTGAGGAGAGCTTGCGGGGGGGCGGACGTGCCTGTTTCTTCCTGTGGATTGTAGATGGAACCATCGTAGCCGGCGGCACGCACGGCTCCTTGCATGTTTTGCAGGGTTGAGTTTTCGTCTTCCAATTGCTTCTCCAGGCGCTTTGCCTCGTCCACTTTTTGCAGCTCATGGCGGTTGATCACGGTTGCGTCGTAATCAGGGTTTTTTGCGGCAAAGTGCACCGAAGACCTGAGTGTGTCGATGTAGCCCCGCATGGATTGAATCTTTGTCTTCTGCTCTAGGATGCGAGCCTTCCATTCCTTCCCGGCTTTGGCCCATTCGTCATAGTTCTTCGGATCATCCGAGGTCGGAGGTTTCTTGGGGGTGTCGGGGGCTGCGGAAGAGATTTTAGGTCCAGACGGAGAGGAAGCAGATGGAGCAGAAGCAACCGGCGCCGAGGGGTGAGCGACGGTGCTGTCAGGGAAAGCAATATCGTCGTTTGAAATTACTTTGGATGGCGTGGTTGTGGTCTTTGATGGTTTCTTCTGGCGCTGCTCACGGGCGGCGTCCCCCAAGGATTGCGCTTGGCTGGCCGAAATGAGCAGTCCAGTCAACCAGAGCAGTAGCAATCCATGGTATGCGGGAAATGGGGAAGACCAAGGTTACATTAGTGTATGGCTATGAGGCGGGCTCTGGCTGCGGCAGGCCCCGGTTGTCACAAAATCCAGCTCACGACGAAGGAAAAGGGACTGACGGTACAGACACGGGAGGGCTATTACGCTGACCGGTAAGGAGCTCTGGCCCCTACTGTCAGCCCATCGGAGGCACTGACGTTGCGTTCAAAATGGCGCTTTCCGGTTCTGCTGAAATCTCACCAAATGTGCAGTCCCCGCTAGGCAAAACGAGGTCCTAGCCTTTCGTAAGGCAGACAACTTGCTGGCACTGGTAGAATCTAAGTGTCTCCGGTGAGGGCGGGTGCCGGTTCGGCGAAATGCTGCTTACGATGTGCGGGTGTTTGAGTCTATCCGTTTAACGAAGGCAAAGTTGGCGGCTCATCAAACCATGTTCGCGCCCCACCCTAACCTCAGCGATGAGGTGAACCACAACATTGTGCAATCGGAAATCGAAGGTGGGGTGTTCCTGGAAAATCTGCCGCCAGCGACGGTGCTGTTGATCCGCACGCAGCACCACTGCTATACGGCTGTACTCTTAGGAGGCAGTCAGGCGCTGATCTCGGGTCACCCGGATTACTGCCCGCAACCGGTGCTGGTCTCGATCGCGGGATGCACCTGGGGCGGCTCCATGCTAAAGCTCCGATTTCTGGGACGAGGTATGCATCTCGAGTTTCATCATCCGGAGTATAGGACTCCGATTGTGACCTCCGCCATTCAAGAGATCAATGAGTCTCCCGATACGCCTGCTTCGTGGAATTACGATTCGGTTACACGTCCTTCGGTCACGCATCCACAGGTAAATTAGATCGATTTGGAAGTTCGCGTCGCGCTTTATTGTCCGGTTCGCCTGGCTCACCGGACGCGCGGTCGCTTACCCATATCCTTCTCTCGGCAAAGTGCGCCTCGCTCAGGATGACAATCACTGAGTTTATTTGGACGGCAGATCATTTTGCCTTTGAGAAATCTTCCACGACAAATAATTGGCCGTTACGTATGGCGATGCCGATGCCGATCGAATCCATGTCGCGATCCAGAATATTGGCCCGATGTAGTGGAGACTTCATGAAGCTTTCATGAACGGTCGTGGCGGTTGGACCCTGGTCCACATTCTCGGCGAGCGATAAGAAATGGGCTCCAACCGTAGTTGCGCGTCCGGGGAGGCTGGGTTCCCCGGGAAACTGATGCCCGGCAGATCCACGACTGGCCATCTGCTCAGCGTGTTTGCGTGCTGCGGTGGCTAGGGCGTCGTCCCATTTCAGCGACGGCAGTCCTTGCGCCTTACGCTCCCGATTGGCCGCGTCAAACAGTGCGCGCTCTTGACTCGATGGGCTCTTTTGCGCGACAACAGCGGCGCAGAAAAGGAGTGAAGCGATTAACGCGTGTGCGAGCCGATGTAAATGCATAATCGTTCCTCTCAAGGCTGCGGAAAAAACCTCAGGCGCTAAAGCGCGGATACGTTTCAACCGTTTGGTGGCACCCTTCGACTTCCCCCTCGGCTCCGCTCGGGGCTTCGGCAAAAAACGGGCAAGCTAACAACTGAAAGCCGTGCCCTTCCCCAGAACCGCGAGTGCTGACGTTTTCGGCAGCCTTTCAAGATACAAACAGCCGTCACCCAACTTCCCCTCAGCGGCTCAAAGACCGAAAAGGTTGGGCTGAAGCTTGGAGTAGCCTTGTTGCTGCGACCATATATCAAGCGACAATGCGGCAACCTCGTCTATCACGGGAACGGCGAGCCCATTCTTCGTCAAATCGATGGCTTTGATGTAGGTATGGCAGGACTCGCATGCTTCCACTCGCACGTAGTCAAAATCGGAAGCCGTGAACACAGGTAGCTTGTCGCGGTCTTCTTCACCGCACTTTGCGCAGAGTAGTCGGCGGAATGCCCACTCCGTTCCGCACAGGAAACACAGAAGATTCCTCTTGGCTCCATCTCCTTCACCACGGAGCACGCTCACCACCGGTCTTCTCCGGCAAAATGGGCAAGTGGACTGAGTCGTCTTAGACTCCGCCGGATTTCGCTCGGCGAGAATCTCAGCATAAGGCTGGAGCAGCGTGTAGGCCACGAAAGCGTCCTTTGGATCGGACATGCCATTGTTGCTCGGTGATTCCCAATGACCGGTCAGAAGATCGTCCCAGCGAGAGGGAGCTTCCGCGAGGGAGTGTGCAGCGCTGCTTAGCTCGGCAGTTCCAATTCGCGGCAAAAGCCCCAGCAATTCCCGCAGGTGCGGAATTAAGGAAGACAGGCTGGACTTCCGGGAACGGCTCAATTCCTGGTACACACGCTTTTGAAAAGTAACAATGTTGGCGCAGAAGGTGAGAATTTCACTTGCCGGGGAAATCGTCTGTGCCAGTTCACGGGCCCGCTGAGCACGCTTGTCCCAAGCGGGTTTACTCATGGCGCCGGTCTTCGCTGTCCTTGCACCTTTTCATACCACAGGCGATGATAATTTCGTGCCCAGGCACGAGAGACCTTTCCATGGACCATGGCTCGGAGCGATTCCGGTTCGGCAAATACACTCATATAAATATGAATGATGATTGCGCCAATGGAGATGAGGGCTGCAGCTTCGTGCAATATGACGACCACGGGAAGAATCACGATAAGATTTCGCGGAACCCGCTCGGGAAACCACATCACGATTCCTGACAGCAGCAGCACCAGGATTGCGTAGAACATCGCCCAATAGAACAGTTTCTGTCCAGCATTGAAGCGTGCCTGCGGAGGAAGCTCCTGGTCGCGATTTTCCACATAGGAGCCGATCTTCGCTCTCCACTCGCGGTCCGCCTCGGTAAGCCTAAGATCGTCGCGCCAGTTGCCGTGCATCCACACCACTGACGCAAGAAACACCAGACCGAGCCAGGGATGCCAGAAGCGAATCGTGGGTCCGCCGCCGAAGACTGCCGCGAGCCAGTAGAGATAAGGCGAGAACAAAGCCAGACCGGTCAATGTGCAGTAGGTGTAGGAAAGCGAGGCGAGCCAATGCCAAATCCGCTCGGTCAGGCTGTAGCGTTCGACTTGATCGTCCGGCGGTTCCTTGAGAGGCAGCGCTCGAGTTGTCATGACTTCGTCCTCTCGTTCTTATCTTCGGGGCCGGTTGTATGTCCCGCATCTTTTGGGCCAAAACGGAGGTAGTGGATTGCTACTCCTACTACGCCCAGAAACATCGCCCACCCACCTAAGAGCTTGACCGGGCCCTTCCAGAGCTTCACCAGGAACGGAACGCGTGGATTCGCCGGAAGGCCGCCGTACATTTCCGGATTCTTGATATCGTGCAGGACATAAATAACGTGCGTGCCGCCAACCCCGGCCGGATCGTAGACTCCCGCGTCCTTGTGCGATGTTTGCTCCCGCAACTGTGCGGCACGCTGCTCGGCGAGTTCCTTCATGTCGTCCTTACTGCCGAAATGCAGGCAACCCGTGGGGCAAGCCTTGATGCAGGCCGGCTCCAGACCGTTCGAGACCCGGTCCGAGCAGAGAGTGCATTTGAAGACTTTTTTGGTCGAAGGATTGAATTTTGGAATATCGAATGGGCATCCGGTGACACAGTACTGACAGCCGATGCAGTTCTCCTGGTGGAAGTCGACGATACCATTCGCATACTGCACGATGGCGCCGTCGGCCGGACAGGCACGGAGGCAGCCAGGGTCGGCACAGTGCATGCACTGGTCTTTGCGCATGAGCAGGCTGATGCTGCCGTCGGAGTTCTCGTGCTCGTTGAACCTGATCAGGTTCCAATAATTCCAAGCCGTCTCCGGCATCGTCTGGTAGCTGTTGTCGAAAACGGTTTCGGTGAAGGAATAACCATTCCACTCGAGACAGGCAACTTCACAGGCCTTGCAGCCAATGCAGGTGGTTACATCGATCAGCTTGCAAACGTCGTAGTCGCGCGAGGCGCCATGGCCGGGCACGGTTCCGGCGTGTCCCGAGATCGCCTTGATTTCCAGCGTTTGTGGCACGCTGCCTCCTCAAGCTTTTTCGAGCTTGACCAGAAAGCCCTTAAATTCAGGCGTGAACGCGTTGGGATCAACTACCGTCGGCGTGAGCCGGTTTAAGATGGTCCTCGCATCCCTGCCGGCGTCCTCTTGAATACCGCGATAGCCCTGGTGGATTGGAATTCCAATCTGGTAGATCTTTTTGCCGTCAATGGTCATGGGCTTGATGCGTTTGGTGACGAAGGCCTTCGCTATGTAATAGCTTCGCGCGCTCGTGACCTTGACTTTATCGTTTCCCTGGATACCCAGCTCCTGCGCCAATTCCACTGGAATCTCGACGAACGGTTCGGGAATGAGCTGCACGTTCATCGGGTTGTTCTTAGTCCAGTAGTGGTAGTGCTCGGTGAGCCGGTAGGTGGTGCAGATAATGTTGAAGCCCTCCGCCGTCGTGCCGTACTTATCGGCCGGCGTCTTGAGCTTTTTGACTACGGGACTATTGGACTGGTTCGGGTGCAGCAGGTTTTGTACTGGACTCTCGATGGGCTCATAGTGCTCAGGGAAGGGCCCATCGTTGAGCCACACGAACAGACGGCCCAAGCCCTCCTGATTCATGATGAACGGGCCCATGTGGTCCTTGGGCGGCGAGTCGGCCTTGAAATCGGGTACATCATTGCCGACCCAAAGCTGCTTGGCTTCGTCCCACCATATCTGCCGCCGCGACGGATCCCAGGGCTTGCCTTGCAAATCGCAGGACGCTCGATTGTACATCCCACGGCGGTTCGCGGGCCATGACCACGCCCAATTAAGATACATGCCAAGACCGGACGGATCGTCGGTCCCGCGCCGTTGGGTCATGGCACCGGCTTCGGTCCAGGAGCCGCAATACAGCCAATTTCCCGAGAGGGTAGTGCCATCGTCCTTTAGCCAGGCAAAACCTGGCAGTTGCTGACCGGCCTTGATGACCTGCGCGGTTTTCGGGTCAGTGAGATCGGCTAAAGCTTTTCCATTAATCTCCTTTGCCAGGTCTGACAGCGACGGATTGTTTGGAGTGGTGTACGGCCACCAGCAATTCAGAATCGGATCCGGGAACTTTCCACCTTCCTTTTTGTACAGTTCGCGCACTCTGAGGAAGATTTGAGCCACTATGTCCTGATCCAGACGAGCCTCGCCCGGAGTAGGGACGGCGACGTTCTTCCACTGCAGCCAGCGAGCCGAGTTCGTCATCGACCCGTCTTTTTCGGCGAAGCCGGCGCAGGGCAGACGATAGACCGTGGTGTTGATGGTCTTCATCTCCTCGGGCTTGATTCCGGGGGACTTCCAGAACTCGCTGGTTTCGTCGGGGTAAATCTCACCAACCACTAGCCAGTCAGCTTTCTTGAGCGCTTCTATGTTTTTCTGCGAGTCTGGTCCAATAGCGACGCCGTTCATGCCAAAGGCAAACATCCCCTTCACCGAGCCGCGGTACATGTTGTCCCAGATCTGTGCCCAGGAATAATTCCGGTCAACTTTTGGCAGATAATGGAAGGCCCAGTCGTTCTCCTTCGTAGCCGCCGGTCCATACATCGCTTTCAGGAACGACACCGCAAACTTCGGAGTATTGGAGTAGTAGTTGAACGAATCCCATCCTGCCGGTTTAACTGTCTTGGGTGTAATGCGCTCAATGTAGGCCTTGAAATCCTTGTCGGTGGGATCGGGCACCTTCAGGTATCCGGGCAGGCTATCGAAGACTCCCGCCATGTCGGTTGCGCCCTGGATATTGGAGTGGCCGCGCAGCGCATTCACGCCCCCTCCAGCGCGACCTACATTGCCCAGCAGCAACTGCAGCATGGCCGCGGTGCGGATGATCTGAGTGCCGAAACTGTGCTGCGTCCATCCCACGGCGTAAATAACAGTGGCCACCTTTTTCATGTCGCCATCTTTGCGGACCGAGGTGAACAGATCGGCGGCTTTCAGAAACTGGTCTTTGGGAATACCTGTAATACGCTCGACCATCTCTGGCGTGTAGCGAGAGTATTGCTGCTTGAGTAGCTGGAAGACGCAGCGCGGGTGCTGGAGCGTGAGGTCGTAAGCGACCTTCTCCGGCATAAGCGGTGGCGGAAAAGGAGCCTTCGGGGCAGCGGTTGAAGACTTCTGTTGTGGCGGGTCTCCGGCTGGAGCAGTTGCCGCAACGGCTTTGCCGCTCATATCTCCGCCCTCGGCGTAATTCCAGGTATTCCTGTCGTAGGTCTGAGAGGCGGGATCAAATCCAGAGTAAAAACCGTCCTCCGGGAGTTTGAATCCTTCCTTCACCAGGATTGGAGCACTGGTGTAGTTGAGCAGGTAATCTTTGGCGATCCGGTTGTTCTGGATGGTGTAGTTGATCAGCCCACCGAGAAAAGCAATATCGGTGCCGGCACGAATCTGCAGAAACAGATCCGAAGTGGCGGCAGTCCGCGTCAACCGAGGATCGACGACTATCAGTTTGGCGTTGCGCTGCCGCTTGGCTTCTATGACCCACTTGAAGCCACAGGGGTGGTTTTCGGCTGGATTCCCACCCATGACCAACATCATGTCTGCGTTCTTGATGTCGATCCAGCCATTGGTCATGGCCCCGCGCCCAAAAGTTGGTCCCAAACTTGAGACCGTAGGGCCGTGTCAAACCCGGGCCTGGTTTTCCAGGTAGCAGACCCCCAGGCTGCGCATGGTCTTTACTACGAGGTAATTGAATTCATTGGTATCGGTACACCCGCCCGTCCAGGCGATGCTTTCGCAACGATTGACGGTTCGTCCCTGGGAGTCCTTTTCGACGAAGCCGTCGTCGCGGCTTTTTTTCGTCCAGTGGGCGATTTCGTCGATTGCCTGGTCCCAGGAAATGTCTTCCCAGTGATCCGAGGCCGGCCGGCGAACCTGCGGCTTGAGCAGGCGGCGGTCGTTCAAGATGTCCTGCATGAGCGACGAGCCCTTGGGACAGAGCGTGCCACGGTTAATGGGATGGTCAGGATCGCCCTCGACATGCACGACCTGCGGGGTTACGTTCTTCGCCTTGTCACCAATGGTGTAGATGATGACGCCGCAGCTCACCGAGCAGTAAGGACAGGTGCTGCGGGTCTCCGTAGTACGCGAGATCTTCAACGCCTGCGCCTGCGCATATGCGGGGGTGAGATCAAATCCCAGAACTGTGGTGGCGATACCGCTGACGGTGGAAACTCTCAGGAAGTCACGTCGCGTGGGACTCATGCTTGCCTCCCAGAACCCGCGGAAAACAGAAGACTCAACCGAGAACAACGAAGACCAACATTATCAACCCAGGGCATAAAAGGGGTCAAGGGCGGGAGAGATAATCCCAGGTCTCGCAAAAACGGCGAGACCCTTCGACTCCGCTCAGGGCAGGCTCTGGGGGCACCCTGCCTACAACTTTTTTGTCCCAACGGGGTTTGAACTAGATAGATCGGAGGGTGCACAAATGATGAAAGCAACGATATTTGCGACGTTGGGTCTGGCGGCTGTGCTGGCTCTGGCTACCCCACCTCGGGCCAATGCTGGAGTTGTAGTCGGAGTGGGAGTCGGGCCGGTTTTTGTGCGGCCGGCGTATGGGTATGTCGTGGCGCCTCCGCGCCCATACTTTTACTATCAGCATCCGTATGCTTATGGCTATGCTTACGGCCCAGGCTATGGTTATCCCGGCTATCGATACTACGGGCGCTTCGACCGAGACCGCCGCTGGGATCGTAGAGACAGAGACTATGATCGCCACGAATATGGAGAGCGTGGCTACAGGCGGTAAGCGTTCGCCAAAGCGAAGAAATCTTTAGAGGCCCCTCGGTCAAGCTGGCTGAGGGGCTTTTGCCGGTTTAGTCCTTTTCCCAACCGGGCGGCACCTCCCGAGTTGCGGGCGACTCGAAATATACATCCACATTGGACTTCGCATCCCCGCTAAGTAACTGATTTTATTACATCGCAATAGTTGTTGCAACGACTATTGTGGTAACGCATCAAATCTGCAGAAAGGAGCTTACTATGAGCACAGTTGCTACTCCACAAACCGCTGCAAGAACCGCTACCACAACTTGGAACATTGACCCGGCTCACTCTGTAGCCGAGTTCAAGATCAAGCACATGATGATTTCCAACGTGAAGGGGCAATTCGCCAAAGTCACAGGAACGTTGACTCGGGACGAATCCGACCTGACAAAATCCCATGTCGACGCAGTAATAGAAGCGGCGTCACTCGAAACGCGCGATGCCCAGCGGGATACGCACCTGAAGAGTGCGGACTTCCTCGACGTCGAGAAGTTCCCTACGCTGTCGTTCAAGTCCACGGGCGTTAAGTCTGCTCGGGACGGAGAACTGGCAGTAGAGGGCGACCTGAGTATTCATGGTGTCACCCGCAAAGTGACCTTCTCCGTGGAAGGCCCAACTCCGCCAGCGAAGGATCCGTGGGGCAACACGCGCATTGCAGTATCGGCAACCACAAAGATCAACCGCAAAGATTTCGGCTTGACCTGGAATGCGGCGCTGGAGACCGGCGGCATTCTGGTGGGCGATGAGGTGACCATCACGCTTGATGCCGAATTCGTGAAAGGCTAAATGATTCGCCACGCAGTCTAGGCGGGGCAGAAACGGGGACGAGCTATGTCATTACGACCGATTAAACAGATTATTCAAACGACGCCGACGATCGAAGGCGCTGGCGTGAAGTTGCAACGCGCCTTCGGTTTCGGCAAGACAAAGGATTTCGATCCTTTTCTTCTTCTGGACGATTTCCGCAACGACCATCCGGAGGATTACCTGGCGGGATTTCCCTGGCATCCGCACCGGGGGATTGAGACCATCACATATGTACTCGCCGGCTCCGTCGAGCACGGCGACAGTCTAGGCAACAAAGGCAAAATGGCAGCCGGCGATGTGCAGTGGATGACAGCCGGGAGCGGCATTCTGCACCAGGAGATGCCGAGAGGTGATAAGCAAGGACGGATGCACGGCTTCCAGTTGTGGGCAAACCTGCCCTCATCGTTGAAGATGACCGATCCTCGATATCAAGACATTCCCGCAAGTGCGATTCCCGAGGTCACCGACGATGATGGGACCCGCGTGCGCATCATCTGCGGCGAGTTCTGGGGTAAGAAGGGGCCGGTGGAAGGTGTGGCGGCCGATCCGAGTTACCTCGATATCTCAGTCGGCCCAGGCCAGCGGAAGCGGATCAAAGTGGAGACCACACGGAACGCCTTTGCCTACGTGTTCGCAGGCTCTGGCACGTTTCGCGACGCCTCGGATCCCCGCGCCGTTTTGACCGAGCAAGCGGCAGACCCGAACGCGCCAGCTAAGTACGATGTCGGCAATCACTCGCTGGTGCTGTTCGACCGCGGCGACGAGTTGACGGTGCAAGCCGGACCCGAGGGGATTCGGTTCCTGCTGGTATCGGGCAAGCCGATCGAAGAACCTGTCGCGTGGTATGGTCCGATTGTGATGAACACGCAAGCACAGCTACGCCAGGCGATGGCCGAACTGCAAACTGGCGAGTTCATCAAGCACCAGTGAATCGGCTCTAAAGAAATGTGGCCCTGCACAGATCAGCTGCGCAGGGCTTATGTTTAGTTGGCCCAGTGCTTTACAATGCCGTACCAACTCGAGTGGACTTAGTCCTGCCTCTCTTCAGGAGCTTTCATGAAACGCGTTTTGAACCTTCTTCTGGGCCTGGCTGTGTTCGGTGCACTTTTCCTCTACACCGTGTCCTTCGCAAAAGCTTATGGACAGGCTACAGACGGAGCGATCGCTTCGCGCACTGCGGAGATCGATGGCGTCAAGCTGCATTACCTGACTGCGGGCCACGGCACACCGCTCATTCTGCTTCACGGCTATGCGGAGACTTCGCGAATGTGGAGGCCGATCATTCCCACTCTGGCCGAGCGGTTCACTGTAATCTCCCCGGACTTGCCCGGTATCGGAGACTCGGACATTCCCGCCGACGGTCTGGACATGAAGAGTGCCGCTGTCCGTATTCATGATCTGGCGAAGTCGCTCGGCGTGCAGAAGGCTGAGGTCGTGGGACACGATATCGGCCTCATGGTCGCCTACGCTTACGCGGCACAGTTCCCGGCGGAAGTCACGAAGCTCGTCCTGATGGATGCTTTCCTCCCTGGAGTGGAGGGTTGGGAAGCCATTTACAACAATCCCAACATCTGGCATTTCCGCTTTAACGGGCCAACTCCTGAAGCGCTAGTTCAGGGTCGTGAGCGTACCTACTTCGCATATTTCTGGAATGATCTGGCAGCCGACAAGACTCGTTCTCTTCCGGAAGCGGATCGCGAAGCCTACATAGCGGCATACTCACGCCCGGGACGCATGCATGCGGGATGGGCCTATTTCGTTTCGTTTCTCCAAGCCGCCAAGGATTTCGCTCAACTCTCTCGGACCAAGCTGACCATGCCAGTACTGACCATCGGCGGCGAGAAGTCGTTGGGAGAAGCACTCGGGCAACAAACCAAGCTGGTTGCGACAGACGTCACCGTCGTGGTGCTAAAGGATACTGGGCACTGGGTGCTTGAAGAACGGCCCAAGGAAACCACTGAAGCGCTGGAAAAATTTCTGTGATATTCATGGGCAGGCTTTGACGGTTGCTGCCGCGAACGGATTCTCCCGGCGTTTAGTCTTCTACGAAGGACTTTAGCCTTGATAGTGCCTGATCCCACTGCTCGGAGACGAAATCGAGATATTGCTTGATTCCTTCCATTGGCTGCGGATCGAATTCGAATCGGCTCTCCCGACCCGTCCGGACGCTGTGCACAATTCCCGCGCTCTCCAATACTCGCAGATGTTTGGTAACAGCCTGCCGAGTCAGCTTGGAACCCTGGGTTAGCTGGGCGATCGAATAAGGCCGCCGAGCGCAGAGCTTCGCCACCAGCGATAACCGGGTTGCGTCGCCCAGAGCTGCAAAGATGAGTGCGTGCCTCCGCTGTTTCGCAGCCATACTGCTATGGCTTCTGTGCGACATAGTTCTCGATGTTCTTCATTTGTTCCGTCCAACCGCCATCGTTTCTTCGGAACGCTTCTAGACGCCGGTCGCCGGGAAGCTTATCGAAGCCGGACTCGGTGAGTACCAGTAACGTGCCACTGGCAGTCTTCTCTAGTCTGAATTCGACGAGTGTGGTCGGTTCTTGCGAGTAGTCGACTGGGGTGTCCACTTTGTCGAGGGACTTGGGATGGGGCCAGGTGAAGGAAAAGAGCCGCTCCGGCTCCATTTTCTGCACCACCGCTTGCCATTTGACGTGTTCGTAGCCGGGATAAGTAATCTGACCGCGCGAGACTTGGCCCGGCACAAAGGGTCCGTCTAGTTTCACCCGAAACCATTCGCCAAATTCACGGTAATCGGTTAGTACCCGCCAGACGCGCGAGATCGGGGCCTTGAGTTCGATGCGCTTCTCAATATAGTTATTCATCTTACGCAACCTCTAGGTTGCATATTAACGCAGGCAATAACAACACGCAACCTATCGGTTGCATGATCAGATGATATCTTTTATCGATCACATGGTGGTGAAAGGACTCCGAATGTTGAGAAGATTCGTGATCGCTGCTTTGTTTCTGGTGGCGGTTTCTGCTGCCATCGCTCAATCTCTTCCCGAAATGCGGATGACACCATCGGAAATCGGAGCCAGTCCCCTCGATAGCAATCAGATCGGGAGTTCCGGCGTGCCCGGTGTGCATACGAAAGTTATCTTCGGAGACCCCTCCCAGGTCGGCTTCTACACAATCTTGTTGTTCGTGCCGGCTCATACCACCATCCAGGCGCATTCACACCGGGACAATCGGATGGCGACTGTGGTATCGGGCGAATGGCACTTCGGTTATGGCAATCATTTCGACGCCACGTCCCTGAAGACGCTTCCGCCGGGAAGCGTGTATTCGGAACCGGGAGGAGACAATCATTTCGCCCGGACTGATGCTGAGCCCGTAATCGTGGAAGTTTCTGGCTATGGTCCAACCGACACGCGGTATTTCGAGGCCAAGAACGATCCCAAGATGCGAGAAAACAACTAACCAAGAGGTGCGATGCTGGGTGACGAGGGCTCAGCACTCCCAGGTCTCGCAAAAACGGCGAGACCTGGGGCACCCGGCGCTCGGAAAAGCAGGTCCGTCGACTGCGCGGGATGACTCGCGAGCGAATTCAACGTCCTCGCTCGGGATGACAGACGTAGAGGTGCCTTGCCTGACTACTCGCCAGCCTTGGCCGCCAGCGCTTCAACGACGGCGATATTTTGAAGGAGATCCTGTCGTAGACCGTGCCGTTCCTTTAGATATTCTGGGCTGTTGTAAGAAATCCAGACCTTTCCCTGCGTATCCTCCCGGACCAGTATCTTAAGCGGGAGATCGATCGCAATGCTGGGAGCGGCCAGCATGAGAGGAGTTCCTGCCTTGGGGCTGCCGAAGATCAGCAGCTTCGTAGGAGGCATTTTCATTCCTACCTTTTCCGCTTCTCCGCTGTGGTCGATCAGGGCGAACAGCATGACCCCCTTGGATTGCAGAATATTCTTGAGCCTATCCACCGTCTGCTCGACCGAGTGACTACTTGGCTTGTCGACAATTCCTTTGGGCGGTAGAGCTGGTGTCATAGAAACCCCCTCGCTGTCTTGCTGTCGCATCTGCACGTGTCATCGATTCATGCGTCTAGCGGCACGAATCAGACCAACTCCCAGACTTAGGACAGCGGCAGCGAGAAACAGGGCGCCGATGTAGGCGAGATTTGTCAAGCCATTCGGTTCCTTTGCCGTGGGAGAAACGACTGATAGGAAGAACGCGGCTGGAATCAGAATCGCAGCAATCGGCGCGCCAGTTCGGGCAAGCCACTTCCAAAATGGCGAAAGCACTGCCTCGTCAACATATCGAAGCATGACCAGCGACAATACGAGATAGACGCCGGCATGCGCGTGTCCGGCGCGCCAAAGATCGTGCCGCAGCGGATTGTCGTTATACCCCGGCAGATTTCTGGTTAGAAAACCGAGGAGAGTTAGGCCTCCGTACATCACGCTGGGAAGCACCACCAGAAGAATCCCCGCGAGCATTCGCGATTCTCGTGACATGATTTTCTCCGTCAGAAGTTGCTGGAATTGCTTCACCACGCACTAATTTTCTCCCGCTATTCTTCTCTCCAGCATAGTTTGCGCAGTGAGTGGTAAAAGATCCGGCCCTCCCTGTCTCGGGGAAGGCCGGTTACGCTTACTACGCAGCTGCTTCCTTGGCTTGCTTAAGAAACGCAAGCACGTCGGCATTAATCACGTCCGCGTGGGTCGTAGGCATCCCGTGCGGATAACCCGGATATACCTTTAGCTTAGCGCCCTTCACGAGCTTCGCAGACAACGGAGCCGCCGCGGCGATCGGCACGATCTGGTCATCGTCGCCATGAAGGATGAGGGTTGGCACATCGAACTTCTTGAGATCTTCGGTGAAATCCGTCTCAGAGAAGGCCTTGATGCAGTCGTAGTGGGGCTTCATTCCTCCCATCATGCCCTGCAGCCACCAGTGCTCCCGGATGCCTTCCGAAATCTTGGCGCCGGGCCGGTTGTAGCCGTAGAACGGGAGCGTAATATCCCTGTAAAACTGCGGCCGATTCGCCGCAAGTTGAGCTCGCAGGTCGTCGAAGACCGAGATGGGCGCGCCGGCCGGATTCTTGTCCGTTTTCAACATTAATGGCGGCACCGCGCTGATGAGGACGGCCATGGCAACGCGTTTTGTGCCATGCCGCCCGATGTAACGGGCAACTTCTCCGCCACCGGTGGAATGGCCTAGGTGGATTGCGTTCTTCAGGTCGAGTTTCTCGGTGAGGGCTGCGAGATCATCGGCGTAAGTGTTCATTTCGTTGCCATCCCAGGTCTGGGTGGAACGGCCGTGCCCGCGCCGATCATGGGCGATCACTCGATAACCCTGCTGGCCGAAGAACAACATCTGTCCGTCCCAATCGTCCGCGGTGAGCGGCCAGCCGTGACTGAACACTAAGGGCTGGCCCTTTCCCCAGTCCTTGTAGTAAATCTGTGTGCCATCTTTTGTGGTGATATTGGGCATGATTTTTTCTCCTCTGTGAGATTATTTGTTACAGGGACGTTGGCTGAACAGCATTGTATTCCGATACTGCTGAACGCGAGATTTTCAGCAAACGGTGTCAGCGAGAACCTGCTTCATGGCCAGAGCGATCTTCTCGACGTGTGTTTCCTGACGAAGTGTCCGGACGAAGTGTTTCGCCTGACATCAGAGTTACGGGGCGCTCGATGACAGGAACCTGGAACCCATGACCTCGGCGAGCGCTACTTGAAAGTTGGCTTCGGCGGTGCGCACACAGAGTCAAACCAACGACTGATGTACACCTCGGCGTGGGCTTCACCGCAGTAATGCCGAGATCCGGGCGCTTCGGCGGCCTCAGAATTCCATCGGTGCACCGTAAGATCGGCGTCTCCACACCGGATCACGAACCAGTGAATGGGATTGCTGGTCACGATTCCACAGACTTCACATCTGAATTCCTGCAACGTTGTCATGCATTCCTTGCGTGTGGAGGCCCCGGGCGGAGTCGAACCGCCGACCAACGGTTTAGGAAACCGCTGCTCTATCCAACTGAGCTACGGGGCC
>Ga0210384_10001764_pt1 | contig 28061 bp, 27 predicted proteins | sample IncBWH2MmetaG_FD_160574 | JGI IMG/M metagenome (GOLD analysis project Ga0210384, IMG submission 160574) | Forest soil microbial communities from Barre Woods Harvard Forest LTER site, Petersham, Massachusetts, United States - Inc-BW-H-2-M | ecosystem: Environmental > Terrestrial > Soil >...
TTGCCATTGCGCAACATATTTACGGCGATGGCTTCGATCCGCACCGGTTCGAGGTCATCACTAAGATGCTTGGCCTCACCGACCGCTTGAAGCACCGGCCGTCGGAAATGTCCGGGGGCGAGCAGCAGCGCGTGGCCATCGCGCGCGCGATCGTCAACGAACCGAAAATTATCCTGGCGGACGAGCCGACCGGGAACCTGGACACGCAAAATTCGGAAATTGTGTTATCCATGTTGAGCCAGTTGAACAAAGAGCTGGGCCAGACCATCATCATGATCACGCACAACCCGGAAGCGGCGGCGTACTCGAGCCGCGTGGTGCACATGCGCGACGGCGTGATTGTCGACGGGGTGCCGGCCGACTGACATGCGAACGCTCTGGCGAACCATCGTGCGGGTCCTGTTCTGGTCCTACGAGCGGGGAACCTGGCAGTATGATCTCGCGGTCGGCGGGATCGTATTGTTCGTGCTCTTCTCGCCGCTCGTCATTCATTACACCGATCAGCCTTCGGTCGGCCCGCCTCCCGCGGCGGCACTGGTCGAGCTGCGGACCGTGGCGCCCGGCCAAATCGCCACCTACCGCGTGGACGCGCGTTTGCTGGCAACGCCTACACGAACGCCCGAGCTGGAACACGATCTTCACGAGACGGTCCAAAAAAATGTGCAGGACTTGAATCATGGGCGTTTTGAAATCGTGCGCATCGATCCCATTCGCGGCGAAGGCGGCACCATCGCCTTCTACGACGTCTCCGTAAAGCCCTGAGGTGGCGCACGCTTCAGCCTGTGGGCTTTTGGTCCTTGCAAGGACTAACTCCACAGGCTGAAGCCTGTGCCACCAAATCCGGCCCGCCGCGCGGTCTGGCTATAGCAACCTTTTTTTGATCTCACGCTCGTACTCCGGGAAATAGCGGCTGATGACGGACAGATCGAAGCGGCTGAGGATCGATTCCTTGGGCTCGCGCTCCAAAAGAAATTCAAAGGATTTCCGGATGAGTTTTTCGGGATCTGCGCTTGCGCCCGCGAGTCTGGCGTGGTCCTTTGGATCGAGCGTGACCTGATGAGCAGTCTCGCTCCCGGCTTCGATCACGCGGACGCGGAAAAGGGAAGCATCCAACTTTTCGACTTCGATTTTTGCAGGCATGGATCCTCACCGGTATTGTAGGACGGGCTTCAGCCTGTCTGGTTTTGATTTTTGCGGCGCTGGCGAAAGTAAAAAGAAGACAGGCTGAAGCCCGTCCTACTGAAAAGCGGAAACATAATACGAGCCGCGATACGTGAGCTTTGACCCGGACGGAACATTTGCGGTGGCGCTCAGCTCAACACGCAGCGCGCGCCAGCCGGGGCGCGCGGTTCCCGCCGAGGGATAAAAGCCGAGCGTGTATTGCGCGCTGATCGCCAGCGCGATGCGGCGGTAAATTTCATTCAAATTTCCAATCTCGCGCAGAAAATAAAGCTGGCCGCCGGCGCGCCTCGCCAACTCCGCGAGATAGAGCGTGTAGTTCGGCATGTTCTGCTTGCGCGCTTCCGCGCTGACCAGCATTTCGTTGCGATGCGCCTCCAGCCACTCCGGCGTCATTCCGCGCGGGCGATTCTCGGTGGAGACGATGAACAGCGCGACGCCGTCCGCGCCGAGTTCGCGCGCCACGTCTTCAAACGCCAGGCGCTGCGCTCCCACACCCGTGCCCGGCAGCGCGCTGCGCGGGTCCCAGGTGAGGCCCAGGCCGCTGTCCTGCCCGTCCGTGAGCAGAACGACGGCTTTGCGCCCCGTGCGCCCCTGAAACAATTCGCGCGCCGCGAGAAATACCGATTCATAAATCCGCGACTCGGAGGAATTCTCCACCTTGGCGAGATACTTGGATTCGATGGCGCGGTCCAGCAGCGCGCGATTTTTCGAGAATGGCAGGAGCAGGTGCGCCTCGGAGGAAAACGACACCACGGCGATTTCGTCCGCGGGAGAAAGATTTTCCGCGAGCGAGCGCGCCGCGCCGCGCATTTCCGCCAGCTGGTGAAAAATGCTGGGGCTCGCGTCGATCACCAGGGCAATGCTGGCCGGGGTGGCCGAGGCATCGAACGAAGCGATCTCCTGCGCCGCGCCGTCTTCAAACAATTGAAAATCGTCTTGTCCCAGGCCGCGCACCTGCGTTCCGTCCGGCGCCGCGACCGTGCAAGGCACTTGCACCAGCGTGACGCGCGAACGGATCGCGCCCTCGGCCGGGACGGAAGAGGAATCGTTCGTGGTTGCGCGCAATTCGCCGGACGCGGGATCACGCACAAGAGCAATGTCGCGTCCCAGCGGAATCGGACGCTGCAGCTTTGGAGATTTTGCGGAGGGAGCTTCCTGAGGCGGCGCGCCACCGGGTCGCGCATCGGCTGCGTTCAGCAGGATCAAAACTGCAAGCGGAAAAATGGCGGCGCGTCGAAGGATTCGGAGCACGCCCTAAGTATGCCAGATGTGTTTTTGGTCCGCATTTCCCAGTAGGACAGGCTTCAGCCTGTCGGGTTTCGGTCGCAACTCCGAAAACAACTGCGAAAGGCGGAAGAGTCTGTGTGGCAATTAGATTTTGAACCAGCCAACGGCTGAAGCCGCTTCGATCTTTCGCACTTCACGGGACGGCTGAACAGGTTGCGGAAAAATTCCAAAAGTGTCATTCCGAGGGCGCGGTTTGCCCGAGGAATCTGCTTTTTTCTTGGGCATGGCGAAAAAGCAGATCCCTCGCTTCGCTCGGGTTGAAAAATAAAAGCTAGAGGTCGAAGTCGCGCAGCGGTTTTTCGACGGGCTGGTCTTTAGCTTTCTTGAGGGCCTCCTCGAACTTGCGATTGAGGACATCCTCTTTTTTGCTTTCGGCCGCCCAGGAATCGCGGAACTTATCTTCGCGCTTCTGGGCCTGATCGGCGAGGATGCGCGCCGCGTCGCTGATGTCCACGTCGGGCGCGGCCTTGACCGGCGCCGTGTGCGCCAGCACCACGGCGAGGTCCGTGTCCACCGTGAGCTTTGCCTCGCAGCAGGGGCAGGTCACTTCAATGGTTGGCGCGGGCTTCTTCGGCATGAGGATATCTTACGCCTAATTAGGTGTTGTAGCGCAGGCTTCAGCCTGTGGGGGTTAGTCCTTGCAAGGACTAGAACCCACAGGCTGAAGCCTGCGCTACCAACTTCCTGGCTTGATTTTCCTACCGCGGCGGCTGCAAAATTCATGCATGGCACTGGAATTCACCACCTCTTGTCTGAAGGATTCGGTTGACCTTCTCCGCTTTTACAAGCGCTTGGGAGACCGCGCGATGGCGCAAGCTTCCGACGAGGCGCTGTTCGCCACCCTCGATGATGAGTCCAATTCCATCGCCATCATCGTGAAGCATCTCGCGGGCAACATGCGCTCGCGCTGGACCGATTTCCTCACCAGCGACGGCGAAAAACCCGATCGCGATCGCGATTCGGAATTTGAAGCGCCGCCGAAAACCCGCGCCGAACTCCTGGCGCTGTGGGAATCGGGATGGCAGCTTGCGTTTGATGCGCTGGCCCCGTTGACGGACGCCGACCTCTCCCGTACCGCTTATATACGCACCGAGCCGCATTCCGTCATGCAAACCATTCACCGCCAGGTGGCGCACTATTCCTACCATGTGGGACAAATCGTCTATCTCGCCAAGCACTTTGCCGGACCGGATTGGAATGCCTTGACCATCCCGCGCCGCAAATCCGCGGATTTCAACGCCAAAGTCGCCGCGGGAAAAGCTTCGCAGCGCTAACTGTCAAAGTGCTGGATTTCTATTCCAGGGTATTCTCAAAAAATGCTTTTTCTGCAGCTTGCTCCGCTTGAAGGCACGGCCACATTTCCGCGCCACCGGCGCGGAGGATGCCAGCCCGGGGCAACGCCCCGGGTATCGTGCACCCATACGATCGTCCGCCCTGAAAGGGCGGAGGATTCTGCGCCCCTACAGGGCGCACAACAATTAATGGATTCCGCAACCCAGGGCGTTGCCCTGGGCTGGTATGCAACGGCGCTTTCAGCGCCGGAAGGTGCCTAAGCATCTTTGCGTTCACATAAAAACGTTTCGTCGTACAATGTCCGTTGAATGGGTGTTTCACGGATCGATCGGGCGAACCTGTCATAGCGCAATCATCGCGCAGCGTGCGGCGCTGGATTGCGTGGCCGCCGGGGAGGCAATTCGATCATGGGATGCGGATGCGGTTTCACGAGGCGCGATGTGCTGCGTGCGGGTTCTCTCGCTGCGGCTGGAATGTTGACAGGCGTAAGGCTCGGAGCTCAAGCCAAAAAAGGCATGCGCATCGATATCCACTCGCATCTTTGGACCACCGACTATCTCGATTTGTGCCAGAGTTACGGTAACGTGGACACCGGCACGCAGCGCAACAAAGGCGCGGGGATGGGCCAGGAAGAAATGGACAAGCGCTTCGCCCTGATGGAAGCGAACGGCGTCGAGATGCAGATTCTCGACATCTGCCCGCAGGCGCCGCACTTTGAAAATAAAGAGCACGCCGTGAAAGCCGCGCGCATGGCCAATGACCTGTACGCGGAGGCCGTGAGCCGCTGGCCGAAAAAATTCAAGGCCTTCGCGGCCGTGCCCCTGCCTCACGTGGACGAAGCGCTCAAGGAACTTGAACGCGCGCTCGACCAATTGAAATTTGTGGGCGCGACGATCGAGACGTTTGTCGGAGCCCATTCCGTCGCCGATCCCGCGTTCGCTCCGTTTTATCAAGAGCTCAACCGGCGCGCCACCGTGCTGTACATTCATCCGTCCGGAAACGGCATCGATTCTCCGTTCGTGATCCCCTTCAACCTGCGCTGGGCGATCGGAGCGCCGATGGAAGACACCGTTTCGATCATGCATATGATCGAAGCGGGCATTCCGCAGAAATATCCAAAACTGAAAATCGTCAATTCCCATCTGGGCGGAATGATTCCCATGGTGTTTCAGCGCCTCGACAACATCTCCAAGTGGGAGCATCCCTTGCCGGAGCTGCCGACGATCACCGCCAAGCGCATGTGGTATTGCAGCGTGGGCCACGGACATCCGCCGGCGCTGCGAGCCGCCGTGGATTCGATGGGCGCCGACCGCATTTGTCTCGGCTCGGATTATCCGTACGAAGGCGGAGAGCTTTACAATCACGCCATCCAATACATCAGCGAGTCCGGCCTGAAACCCGGGGACGCGGAAAAAATCTTGGACCGCAATGCCGCTTACGTGCTCGGACTCGCGTGACCACAACCCAAACTCCGATCACTGCAAAATCCAAACCGCCGCTCACGCGCAATCAGATCCGCAGCTTCTGGGCCGCGTGGGGCGGGTGGAGCATGGACGGAATGGATTCCTTCATCTATTCCCTCGTGCTGGTTCCGGCATTGACGGAATTGCTGCCCCGCTCCGGAATTCCCGCCACCACCGCGAATGTCGGCTATTACGGCGGCGTCTTTTTCACGCTGTTTTTGATCGGCTACGGCACGGCGCTCATCTGGGGGCCGATTGCGGACCGCTTCGGCCGCGTGCGCACCATGATGTTCAGCATTCTGTGTTTTTCTCTTTTCACGCTGCTGGCCGCGTTCGCCACGGGCATTTGGAGCCTTGCTGTTTTTCGATTCATGGCGGGCGTCGGAATTGGCGGCGAATGGTCGATTGGAGCTTCGCTCGTTTCCGAGGATTGGCCCGAGGAGCGGCGCACCATGGGCGCGGCTTTGATGCACACGGGCTATTACATCGGATTTTTCCTTGCCGGCATCGCGAATATTTTTATCGGCAGCCGGTACGGATGGAGGGCCATGTTCGCGCTGGGCGGAGTTCCGGCGCTGCTGATCGGTTTGATTCGCAATAACGTGCATGAGCCCGCGCGCTGGGAAAACAAGGTGCAGGAACTTGGCGGGAAGTGGGCCATGCACAGCGCGTTTCTGAAACTTTTCTCTCCGCAATATCGCCGCAAGACGATTGTCAATTCCCTGTACTTGATCGTATCGCTCGCCGGCTTGTGGGCGGGATCGGTGTACGCGCCGACGGCGATGACGTTCATCGCGCAAAGGGCCGGGCGAACGGCCGCGGAAAGCGCGCGGCTCGCGTCCTACTCCACGGCGTTGCTCGGGATCACCACGGTCCTCGGCGCACTGATCGTGCCATTCCTGGCGGACTGGCTGGGCCGCCGCGCCACGCTCGCGATCTTTTATGTGGTGATGATGTTCGCGATCTGGCTGGCCTTCGCCCGCGTGTTTTACATGCAACAGAACGCCATCGCGTGGTTCCTGGTGTGCTCCGCGCTGCTCGGCCTTGGGGGTGCAAATTTCATCGTGTATTCGTTCTGGCTGCCCGAACAATACGGAACGGAGTGCCGCGCGAGCGCGTTTGCATTCATTACCAACCTCGGACGCTTTTTCGCCGCCGGATTCACATTTCTGGTGGGCGCCGGAATCCGCCACTTCCAGACGTTCGGAATTCCCGTGGCGATGATGGCCCTCGCTTTCATCGTGGGCCTCGCCCTCGTTCCCCTTGGCGAAGAAACCAAAGGCAAGCATTTGCCCGCCTAAGGGATTAGTAGGACGGGCTTCAGCCTGTCGGGTTTCGATTCCGCCAAATCTAAATCAAATGCGACAGGCTGAAGCCCGTCCTACTTTACGTTGACCGCGGAGTGTGAATGGCATATGTTGTGGCGCAAGACGCCGTTCAAAAATCCGCATTCGCAGAACAGGAAGTGACGCGATGAACCCAGTCGGCTCACAGGAACGCATTGAGTCCAGCGCGCCCGAACGCGGGGCTCGCGTCGTGCGCTATGCAGGCCGGACGGGAGACAACTCTCTTGGCCGCTCGCTCGGGTATTTCATCCTGCGCCTGTCGCTGGGCGTCGACATGCTCATGCACTACATCGTGAGAACCTGGGGCATCAGCAAGGATTTCGTGCCCGTCACGGAAAAAATGTTCGAGGGCAACCTCTTGCCCATGTCGTGGGTGCATGTCTTCCTGACGGTCCTCCCATACTTTGAGGGCGTGCTCGGGGTTCTATTAATATTGGGATTCCTGTCGCGCTGGGCGATCACGGCGGAGGGCCTGCTGGTCACGGTGCTGCTCTTCGGCACAGCATTGCGGTCTGACTGGACCGTCGTCTCCCACCAGATGATTTATCTCCTGTTTGTTTTCATCCTGCTGGCCGTGGAAGAGTACGACTATTTTTCAGTCGATGCGTTGCTCGAGCGACGCCGCAATTAGGACAGGCTTCAGCCTGTCGGTTTTGGTTCCAAAGATCGCAAACTCAAACCAGACAGGCTGAAGCCCGTCCTACTTTTAGATTTGAGAGTCCTTCTCTGTCTCGGCGGGCAGCATCCACAAGCCCCCTATTTTTCCGGAAGGATCGAAGGCGATTCGAACGATCATGGGCCCGTTTTCGAATTCGCACCGCACATCCACCCGGTCAAATTCAGGATCCTTTCGCGCCGCCCGGATGGTCTTGAACGGACCGAGGTGCATCATGACGTGTGTCCATGACGCTTCCAAGCGGTCGGCGGGCATGGCCTGTTTCATCTGATCGTTGAATCTGGTGCTCACTTCTTTGAACTGCTGCTGCCGCAAGAGGTCGGTGATCGCTTTGGCCGACGCTTCCATGGTCTCCGGGCTGACGTCGGAAATCGGAGCGATCCGGAAGTAGATGATTTGGTTCGTGTCGTCAAACATCAGCCTCAATTCGACTTTGTAATGTTCGAATTGGCTTTTCGAAACGTAAACCGGCGCCCCCTGCACGGTCCTTGTAGTCTGCGAAATTTGCGACTGGAATGCGCCGGCCACAGCGGCCAATTCTTCCCGCGCGCTTTTCAAATCGCTTTCGCTAACGGAATCCTTGAGGTCGGCGCTGAAGCGTTCGCGAATGGACGCCAACCCACCCTGGGCGAAGTTGTCCATGACGTCTTTGGTGATGGACAGGCGCTTCTCGTCGGACGTTTGCGCCAGCGCAAGCCCCTGGGTCCCCAAAATGATGGTGAGAAGCAACAGGAAATTTCGAAGCGCGCGCATGGAGACCTCCAGCGTTTCGATTAGAGGCTATGTATTGGCACGGTAGCACAGTGCAAGGGGTAGTTCCACTGTGGCGCATGCTTCAGCTTGCGGGTTTAGATTTTGCCGGAGCACGAAACTCACCCACGCTGAATTGGCGATGTGTCGACTCGATTTCGAGCAAGCCAGCGGCTAAAGCCTCTTCCCATCTGCATACTTTACGGCACGGTTAAAGAGGCTGCGGAAAAAAGTAGTTTAATGTCATCCCGAGCGAAGCGAGGGATCTGCTTTTTCGCCAATCCCAAGAAAAAAGCAGATTCCCCGGGCAAACCGCGCCCTCGGAATGACACTTTTGGAATTTTTCCGCAACGTGTGAAGCCGTGCCCTACAAAGATTTTGCAGATCTTCAGTTTGCAGAAGATCCGCAAGCGGAAGCCTGTTCTACTTAATTACAGGGTTAATTACAGGGTGAACAACGGCCGAAGTTCGCGCACGTCGCGCACTTCTTCAAGAGCGTTCACGCGCTGAATGAGGTTTGTCGTCCGCTCGGCGCCCAGCACCGGCGTCATCAGGTCGCGCACTTTGGAGTTCAGGCCCTCGGTGCTCAACGGGTTTTCTTTCGTGCCGGGAGGAAAGCGCGTGAAGTGGCTCACAGTCCGGCCATCCTTGAGCGTCGCCTCCACCATGCCGCTGCGCGGCGCTGCCGGGTCCACCAGCTTTCGATCGGCGACCAGTTGCACACGCTCCTTGACGGCGCGGATCTGCGGGTCCGCCATGCGCTCGTGCGAGTGGCTATCCGCAAAGGAAACAGCGCCGTCGAGCAGGGCCACCGCAATGATGTACTGCAGGTTGACGTCCGGCATGGAACTGTTGTCCACGATCGCCGCGCCGTCCGCCGGCAGACGGACGACGATGCGCTCTACGTTATCCACTCGCAGCGAGTTTTCCCGTCGCAAGGTGAGAAACGCGTCCAGCGCGGACTGAATGGGATAGCCGACGGAATAAGTTTTGATGGATGTCTCGGCGATCCAATAGCGGCTGCCCAGGCCGGCTACGATTTCCACGGGATGCGGCTGGGAAGAAAGCGCTTCGAGAACGTTGTGCTCGCAGTCGAAGACGTCGCGCACGCCGCTAAACCCTACCTGGACCATGGTGGCGGCGGTCACGCCATTGCGCGCGCCCATCCCGGAGAAGTCGAATGCTTTTTCCACGTGCTCATTGTCAGAAGTCCAGCTCCACAAGCCGGACACTTGTTGCGCGGCGTAGGAGAGCGCGTAGCGCATCCCTGTTTCATCGAGGTGAGCGAGCGACGCCGCGGCTCCCACAGCCGAGAACGTGGAGCCGACGCCCTCCGCGCTGCGGTGAGTGCCGCGCACGAGGTCCGGCCCAAGCGCCATGAGAAAACGGCAGCACACGTCGTAGCCCAGCACGACGGCGCGCAGGAGATCCATGCCGGAGCGGCCTTCGCGTTCCGCCATGGCCAGCGCGGCGGCCACGGAAGAGCAGCCGGGATGCGTCTTGGTGACCAGTTCGACGTCGTCGGTTTCGTCGGCATGGCCGCACATTCCATTCGCCAGAGCGGCGTTGACCGCCGAGGTTTTGATATCCGTGCCAATGACCGAAGATTCCGGGGCGCCGCCTTGCGCCCGCGCGTAAGCGATGGCCATTTCTCCCGGCTTGAGACGGCTGCCCGATACCATCGCGCCCAGCGTGTCCAGGATATGGTGCTTGCCTTCGAGCGCAACGTTTGGCGGGAGAGCGCGGTCGCGCGCCTGCACCATGTAGCGCGCCAACTGGCCGGTGAGATCGGTGGCCGCCGTCGCGGCTGTCTTGGGAGATTCCTGGCGCGGGGGAAACGCGGCGCGAGTCAGGCGCTTTGGCGGAATTGCTGCGGCTGCCAGCACACTGCCTGCGCCTTGCAATATGCGGCGGCGCGTCAGGCCCGCGGGGTATGAGCGGTCCCCTGTGACCGACCTTTCACTTCGATCGTCATTCACATGGCCCTCCTCGGTGAAACCGAAATTTCTTTTTTCGCGATTTGACATTCAAGACACTCTACAATTTTCGCGGGATTCCATCACGAGGTTTGTTTTCAGTGGCATACGCTTCAGAGTCCGTGTGGCAACTTTTAAATCTTTGTAGGGCACGGCTTCAGCCGTGCCGCAAAGTGTTCAGAATCATCGCGGCTTTAGCCGCTGACCTGTCCGATATCGAGTTGTCACACAGACTCTTCAGCCTGTGAGGTTTCGTCCATGGAACGGCCAAACCACACAGGCTGAAGCGTATGCCACTAGCTCCCCACATTCAAAACTCCTATTTCTTTGATAAAAAGTGATGAGCTACCCGAGCTATTTCTCCGCGTTGGCCGCGGGCTTCTCCGGCGGGTATTTGATCAACTTCCCGCCCTCCGATTCGTAGACTTGCGCGCCGATCGCGCCGGCAATTTTGAACCCTTTGCTCTCCAGCAAGTCAGCCGCGATTCCCGCCCGGTGCGCATGATTGGATACCATAATGAGCGGTTTGTCCTTGGGGATTTCGGCCAGATGCTTTTCGAGATCATTCGCCTGAATGTTGAGGTACACAGGAAACCCGCCGTTCTGCGCAATTTCAGTGGGACGCCGCACGTCGATCCACAGCACGCGTCCGGGCGTTGCGAGCAGCGCGTCAAATTCCGCGCGGGTGAGGATCTTCGCCTTGGAAGCTGGCGCGGCGCCCGGTTGCTGAGCGAAACTTGCCGCGGTCGCGAGCAGGATGAGCAGAACGAGTTTCTTCATAAGGTTGCTCTCCGTTTTATCGAAAGGATGCAAGATCCGGCCTGCCATTCTCTCACTCCCTCGCGGCATTGCAATGGAATCGTCGCGGTGTCCGGCCGGATCGTGCCGGTCAAAGGCATCTCTTCGGTCCTCATCGCTTATGGCAGGGCGATCATTTCGCGCAAATCTGGCGGGGGCGTATCCGGCGAATAGGTGCTGTAGATGGCGCCCGAGTTACTCATATAGTGATAATCGCCATAATTACTAATCTTATACTGCTTTCCGGATTCCGGATCGACCACATCCACAGTCCCCAGAATCGCATTCTCCCGCCGTCGGTCGATTTCATCATAAACCTTGTTGCGCTGCTCCCACCCCTTCATGATCATGTCAGACGTCTGCCGCTGGTCCTCGGCGATGGCTTGCTGGGCGCGCTGGCGAAGCTGCTGCGAGCGGATGTTGTCCTGCATGACGGCGGCGTCCGCAGTGTTTTTCTGCTGCGCGAGCCACTGCGGGTTGAACTTCCAGTTTTGACCCGCCTCTGCCAGCGCCTTTTCTGCATCCTTCTCGCGTCCGGCCACGACCAGATAGCCGTACAGGCGGTAGGCGAACCAAATGCCGGAGCCGGGAACCTGAATCGTCCCGGCCACGTATTTGCCCTGCACCGTTCGCCCGTTCAGATTGCAGGTGAACGCGGCGTCGCCGGCGCTGACCGCCACGTTAAAGCCTTCCGCTCGCGCGGCTTGGTTGAAGACGGGAGCCAGATCCTCGCGAACATTGTTCGAGCTGATCTGCGGGCTGGTGCACAGTTTTGACAGCACCAGTTCTACGTAGCCGCGCGCGAATTGCTGTCCCGTCATCCAGCGGCGGATATTGAGTTGCGAGCCGTCGCCCAGTTGATAATTCATGCCTTCCCGAAGACCGGCCATGGCCAGCATTTGCGTGGGCTGAATGAAGCCGCCGAGGCTCGCGTCTCCGACGGCTGCTCGCACTTCGCCGTCCGGAGAGCCCATGGCCACCTCATAACGCACATCGACCGGGCTGAGCCGGTAGGCGCCGCCGATCACTTGCCAGCCTTGCGGGACCGAAGTGCTGAAGGCGCCTTCATGCGGATCCTTCCAGTTGACGAAGCTCAGCGCCCCGCCTGCGCCGCTCGCCGCCTGCGCGGCGTTCTTGACGGACGCATCTTGCACAACGTGAAAACTTTTTAGGATGGCGACAAACGAATCCGTCGACGCGCGGTACACTTCAGCCGGCGCTTCAATCCCGTAAAAGTAAACCGAGGCACCGCTCGGGCCGTTCGCCCAGCTCAGCATTGCCGAGGCGCCGCGCCCTCCGCCTGCGGCCATGAGGCGTGCCACGTTCTGCTTGGGCGCGACCGCGTTCCAGGGCAACTGAGCGTCAAACCTGCCCGCCAGTTGCCGGATCATCGCCGCCGCCCCGCGCGAGTCCAGCTGTACCTGATTGAGAAAAAGCGGCCAGATGACCACACGTTCGCCCCGCGCGCCGCGAATTGCAATCTGCCCCGTCGTCGGATCCTTCGCCACCGTCCATTCCGCGGGAAGGTCGACGGCAAAGCCCGCAGGGTCGTTGTGCGTGGTCCAAGAGTTTGACGCTGGCGCGGCTTGCGCTGCGGTCCTTGCGGCGGTAGCCGGCGCTTTTCCCAGCGTTTGCGCCGCAGCGAACGGCACAATTGCGAGGCCCGTGAAAACAAACTCCAAGGCCATCACGGGGCCGAGTTGCAGGCTGGAATGAATACGCTTCATGATTTTCCTGTCCTCCCGGAAGGGGGCGCGAGTACGATTCTCATCGATCCCGCGGAGTAATCCGGTTTGGTTTGGCAACTGAAACGGAGGTTAACTCCCCATCGCTTCGATCTGCAAGCTTTTGGCGCAAAGGGCGGGTTACCCTTCAGAAATGAGCCCAGTCGGATGGAGCGGGGTAGTTTCCCAAGAGGCGCGTGAAGCGGGAATTGGCGTCGTCACGCCGCCGTCCAAAGAATTTTTCCGTGTTGTCAGACGAGGGCGCGCAAGCGCTCTGCTACGAAGATAATCACGGTACCCAAGAACCTGTTGCATACTTCCGGTGGCGGCTACAAATAATAGAATGCAGAGGGAGGGTGACGGAGCAATGCGAACCATTACGCTGGAAGAGCACTTTTCGACGCCTGAATTCCTGGAAGCTATGGCTGAGGTGCGGCAAGGCGATCCGGTGGTTGATATGTGGCGGGCCAACCGGGACAAATTATTCGACGTCGGAAAGGATCGGATCGCCGATATGGATGCGGCGGGGATTGCTGTGCAAGTGTTGTCGCTATCGGGGAGCATGGACAAACTTGATCCTGCGATGGCCACCGCGCTGGCGCGCGACACGAATGACCGCCTTGCAGACGCCGTGCGGGCCCGCCCGGACCGCTTTGCGGCCTTCGCGACTCTCGCGCTGCAGGAACCGGAAAAGGCGGCCCTCGAATTCGAACGCTGCGTCCGGCAGTTGGGATTCAAGGGCGCACTGGTCTATGGAACGACCGAAGGCCAATTTCTAGACCATCGTCGCTTCACGCCCTTCTTTGAAGCGGCGCAGGCGCTGGACGTTCCAGTGTACCTTCATCCGTGGCTGCCACCGGACGATGTGCGGAATGCATATTACGGCGGACTACCCGGCGATGTGGGATTTGTTCTTTCCGCACCCGGCTGGGGGTGGCACGCCGAGGCCGGGATGCATTGCCTGCGTCTGATCGTCTCCGGCCTGTTCGACCGTTTTCCCCGTCTAAATATCATTATCGGGCATATGGGGGAAGGCCTGCCCTTCTACATGGATCGCAGCGACGTATTCCTGGCCCGAAGCGCGGCGCACCTGCAGCGCCGCGTTTCCGAGTATTTCCACGAAAATTTCTACGTCACGACGAGTGGGTGTTTCAGTTTGCCCCCATTCCTTTGCGCCTTGCAGGTCGTCGGAGTCGACCGGATGCTTTTTTCCGTGGACTACCCTTACGACTCGAACGCCACCGGACGAGCCTTCCTGGACGCACTGCCAGTCAGCGCGGAAGACATGGCGAAGATTTCGCACGGCAACGCCGAGCGCCTCCTCAAGCTCTAAGCCGCAGGGCTTGGCGGCGGACCATAATTATTTCGAGAAGCGCATTTGCCGGTGCGAATCAGGACCCTACTGGTCCTTTCCGCCCACCTGCACTTCAAAGCCGTCTGGATCGCTGAAGTGGAAGCTGTGCTCCGTCGTCCGCGTTTTGAAGCCGCGCCGCTTTAATTCTTCCTCCACCTCGCCTTTCACATTCTTGTCAGTGTCCCAATTGGCGATGGTCAAGCAGACGTGATCGACCACCGGAGTTGTGGGCGTTTTGCGCGGATGAAAGATGAGCAGCGATTCTCCCACGCCCAGATTGGCCTTTTTCCCGTCGTCCAACATAACTTTCATTCCGAAAAGTTCCGCGTACCAATCGCGGCTCTTGGCGTAGTCGGCGACCTGATAACCAACGTGATTCAGATAGGTGGCTTTGAGCACGCCGCTCCCGGGAGCCGCGGCCGGGGCCGCGCTCGCGGCCGAAGCTGCCGTCGCCGCTAGCGCGAGGCTCTGAATCAGTTGGCGGCGGGTCATTCTTCCGTCCTCGAAGTCGTGCAGAAGTTTCGCGATCACATGCTCCATGGCTTTATCCTCCTCTTCGCAGTCGCAATCTGGTTTGATTCGTCAGTGCCCGGATTCCCGTGTTCGCCCCACCCCTCTTGCGGCGAAGCATAATCCCGCCCTGGCCACGTTACAAGGGCGTTCGCAACCGTTCGCCTGCGAATGTCTTTTTCCGCGGTCGGAAGATTGAGGTATAGTCAGGGCGCCATGCGATTGCCGCCTGTGCCTGCCGCAAGAAAACGTTTATTCGGCGTTGGAATTCTTGCCGCGCTGCTCCTGGGCCTGGCCCTGCGGCTTTTTTTGCCGGCCGTGTCAGCGCAGGGTTGGGAGCCGGCGATCCGCGATTTTGAGGAGCAGGACAAAATTCATCCTCCGAAACCTGGAAGCATTGTGTTCGCCGGAAGTTCCAGCTTTCGCTTTTGGGACACGCTCGTTGCGGACATGAAGCCGCTGGAGGTGATCAATCGAGGATTTGGAGGCTCGGAGTTTTCCGACCTCGACATGTACGCGAATCGCATCGTGATCGCCTACCACCCGCGTGCGGTGGTCGTCTACGAAGGAGATAACGATCTCGCGGAAGGCTCCTCTAAAACTCCCGAAGCGGTCGCGGGGGACTTCCGGAAATTCGTCCAGATTGTCCATGGCGCTTTGCCGGACACCTGGATCTACATCCTGTCCATCAAGCCGTCAATTCTGCGCAAAAAGCAATGGCCCCAGATGAATGCGGCAAACAAGCTGATGCAGGACTACGCCGCGACGCAACAGCGCGTGCAATATATCGACATCGCCACGCCCATGTTTGACGCGAATGGAAATCTGCCCCGCGACCTGTTCAAGTTCGACGGCCTGCACCCGACGCCGAAGCTCTACGCCATGTGGACGGCGAATATCAAACCAATCCTGCTTCAACGGTTTGGTCCGGGAAAAAGCAGTTCGCGCCTTATTTTTTCTGCTCCCACTGTTTTGCAAAGAACTGTACGTGTGGCTGAGAGCTGAAGTGGCGCAGGGTTCAGCCTGTGGGTTTTAACCCTTGCAAGGACCCGACCCCGACAGTCTGAAGCCTGTGCCACTCAGCCCCATGACACGCAGCAACTACCCGCTCATCCTGCTAGAATAAAGATTCGATTCAAAAGGACAGACCTCGATGTTTGAGAACTTGACAGACAAGCTGCAGCGAGTCTTCAAAAACCTGCGTGGCCAGGGAAAACTCACGCAGGAGCACGTGGACGAAGCGCTCGCGGGAATCCGCGAGGCGCTGCTCGAAGGCGACGTCAACGTCGGCGTGATCGATGAATTGCTGACGCACATTCGCGACAAGGCGCTCGGCTCCGAAGTGTTATTGCAACTTTCTCCCGACCAGCAGGTCATCAAGATTGTGCGCGATGAGCTGGCGCAGCTGCTCGGCAAGCACGCCAAGCCTCTTTTCTCATCGCGCCCGCCTTCGGTGTGGATGATCGTCGGCCTGCAAGGCTCCGGCAAGACGACCACCACCGGCAAGCTGGCCAAGTGGCTCTCCGCGCATGGCCACCGGCCCATCGTGGTTTCGACCGACGTCTACCGTCCCGCGGCTCGCGAACAGCTTTCGCAGGTGGCCAAAGCGGTCCACGCTCCGTGCTGGCCCGGCGCGGGCTCCGACAAGCCGCTCGAAATTGCGCGCGGCGCGATTCGCGAAGCAAAACTTTCCGCCCACGACGTGATTTTGGTGGACACCGCCGGCCGCCTGCACATCGACGACACGCTGATGGAAGAGCTGGGCATGCTGAAGCGCGAGTTGACGCCGGCGGAAATCTTGTTCGTGGCCGACGCCATGATCGGGCAGGACGCGGTGCGCTCCGCGGGAGAATTTCACAAGAGGCTCGGCCTGACCGGCGTCGTCTTGACCAAGCTCGACGGCGACGCGCGCGGCGGCGCGGCGCTTTCCATCGGCAAGGTGACCGGCGCGCCGGTGAAGTTCGTGGGTACTGGCGAGAAATACGATGCGCTGGACGCGTTCTATCCGGAGCGCATCGTCTCGCGCATCCTGGGCATGGGCGACGTGCTTTCGCTGATCGAGCGCGTCGAGCAGTCCGTGGACGCCAAGCAAGTGGCCGAGCTGGAGCGCAAGCTGCGCCGCAGCGAATTCACGCTCGAAGATTTCCGCGACCAGTTGCGGCAGATTCGCAAGATGGGGCCTCTCGAACAGGTGCTCGGCATGCTCCCCAAAGTGGGCCCGCTGGCGAAAGTTCCCAAGGACGTGCAAGTCGACGAATCGCACCTGAAGCGCATCGAGGCCATCATCAATTCGATGACCAATTCCGAGCGCAGCGATCACAACCTCATTGACGGCAAGCGGCGCAAACGCATCGCCCGCGGCAGCGGCACTTCGGTGCAGGAAGTGAATCAGGTATTGAAACAGTACCTGCAAATGCGCCAGATGATGAAGCAGTACGGCGCCCTCGCTGCTCAGGGCCGCCTCAAAGGCCTCGGCAAACTCAGCGGCGTGTCGTAAGTTCTCAGGCTTTCCCCCTCAATTGTGTGGGTCTTGGTCGCGTTACACGAAATGCGGGCTCTAGTAGCACAGGCACTCTTGCCTGTGCGGGTTTTGCCATCGTTGTTGGATCGGTAGCCCGTGCGTACGCCCACAAAACCGCACAGGCATGAGTGCCTTTGCTAACCAGCCAGACAAACCTTACCTTCCGCCGCGCATCTCTAGAAGTGGGCCAATCAGGGGATTGAAGGTGTGCGGGGTATCGCAATCAGATGGAACCAGCTATAATCTTGGGCCAGGAGGAAGTGAAACGTGCTGGCAATCCGCTTGGCTAGAATTGGCAAGAAGAAGCAACCGTTTTATCGCATTGTGGTGCTCGATAAGCGCAAACCCCGCAACGGCAGGACTGTCGAAATCGTGGGAACTTACGACCCGCTTAAAAATCCGGCGGGCATTAAGTTGGATGCCGAGCGAGTGAAGTATTGGCTGTCGTGCGGTGCGCAACCCAGTGACACCGTTCGCAGCTTTTTGACGGCCCAAAAAATCGCCTGAACCGCCACGCGGTGGTTCAGGGAAGGTTCCCCTGGCCCTCGGAACCTTCACAAGTGAGATCTCGAGTCGAACCCGCGAATGTGAGTGCTGGAGGGCCCCATGAAGGACCTTGTGGAAGCGATTGCGAAGGCATTGGTCGATCATCCCGAACAAGTTCAGGTACGATCCGTGGACGGGGAGCAAGTAACTGTGCTTGAATTGCGCGTGCATCCCGAAGATTTGGGCAAGGTGATCGGACGGCAGGGACGGACGGCGAAGTCCATCCGCACCATCCTCGGCGCCGCCGGGATGAAAATTCGGAAACGCCTGACGCTTGAAATCCTCGAATAGATTGCCCGCGGAAGAATTCACCGGCGTAACGCTTGCCAGAATTCTGCGTCCTCGCGGCCTGCGTGGTGAAGTGGCCGCCGAAATCCTGACTGATTTCCCTGAGCGTCTGCCGAAGTTAAAGGAAGTGTGGCTGGCCGACGGGCGAAGCGCGCCCAGGCATGTCCGCGTGCAGCGCTGCTGGCTTTCACCAGGCCGGGGAGGCCACGCCGTTTTTCACTTTGCGGATATCAACAGCATGGAAGCCGCCGAAAGCCTGCGCGGGTTGGAAGTTCAAGTGCCGATCGAAGAGCGTGCGAAACTCGCCGCCGGCAACTATTTTGTAAGCGATCTCGTCGGTTGCGCCGTTTGGGAAGCGGGCGCATCGTCGGCGCTGGGTTCCGTGCGCGACGTCGAATTTCCGGGCGGCGCGCCCTTGCTGGCGATCGACACCAACCATGGCGAAGTCCTGGTGCCGCTCGCAGCGGAATTTTGCATTCATATTGATGTAGTAGCGAAACGCATTGAAGTCTCCCTGCCGGACGGACTGCTCGATTTGAATCGCGGCTGAAACTCTTTGGATTAGCCTCCTAAATTGTCGTTCCGAGCGGACCGTGGAATCTCTCTGTGCTCGCGGCCCGAAAAAAGAGTGATTCCTCGGCGAGAAACACGCCTCGGCATGACGCCAATCAGGTTTTTCCGCAACGTGTGACACGCGCCGCGTTACACTGTCCCTGCCATGCAGTTCGAGATCATCACAATTTTTCCCGAATTTTTTGCCGGCCCGCTGGATTACGGGATCGTGCGCCGGGCTCGCGAAGTGCGTCTCGTGGACGTGCGCGTGCACGACCTGCGCGCCTTCGCGCATGACCGCCATCGCACCGTCGATGACCGCCCGTTCGGCGGCGGCGAAGGCATGGTGCTGAAACCCGAGCCCCTATTCGAGGCCGTGGAATCGCTTGCGGGCGATGCAGCAGCACGGCAAGGCGTGGCCCCACAAGGCGAAGCAACGCCTGCCGCGCCTTCATCTACTGCGATTGTTCTGCTCTCCGCATCCGGAAAATTATTTCGCCAGGAGACGGCGCGCCGGTTTGCGCAACTCGATCGGATCATCCTGCTTTGCGGCCGCTATGAAGGAGTGGATGAGCGCGTGGCCGAACATCTCGCCACGGACGAACTCTCCATCGGCGATTTTGTTCTTTCCGGCGGTGAATTGGGCGCCGCGCTCATCGTGGATGCCGTCACGCGCCTGATCCCCGGCGCGCTGGGCAACGAAGATTCCGCAGTCAACGAGTCTTTCAGCGCACTCGAGGCTGCAAATTCCGAGGCGGCGATTTCCCCTAGTCACCAGTCACTAGTCACCAGTCACCTCCTGCTCGACTGCCCTCACTACACCCGCCCCGCGGAATTTCGCGGCTGGAGCGTCCCGGAAGTCTTGCTCAACGGAAATCACGAAGAGATTCGCCGTTGGCGCCAGCAGAAGGCGCTGGAAAAGACGCGGCGCAACCGCCCGGAGTTATTGCCCGGCGCCAGTTTATTGCGGAGAGAGTAGGACGGGCTTCAGCCTGTCTGGTTTTGACATGCATTTGGTCACAACCGCAGTCAGGCCGAAGAATCTGTATGCCATCTCGACTTTGAACAAGCCAGCGGCTGAAGCCGCTTTGATTTTGCGTACTGTACGGCACGGCTGAAGCCGTGCCCTACAAAGATTTGGAAGTTGCCACACGGACTATGAAGCCCTTCCTACTCGCGCGCATCTTCCCTGTAGGGACTCACAGTGGAATCGTCCTTGTCCGGTTCATACACCCACACATCCCGATTGCGAAAATAATTGAGCAGGGGACCGAGGTCCATTCCAGGAATTTCTCGCGCCCAGACGGTTTTCGCATCATCGATGTCGGCGTCGTTGTAAACATACTCCTCGCCGGAATTGTGATCTTTCGAATAGCGCACCAGTACCAGGTGTTCGCCGGGGAGCGCCGCGAGCTGTTTTTCGACCGGCTTTCGAAAAGGCTCTCTTAGGTCATCCACGTAGGGAAAAGCATCCGCGTAAAGATTCCTTTGCATCTCGCAAACTTGCAGCACGAAAAAAATGACCACCAGGAGTTCGAGACTCGCGCCTAACCACGCCCCGCGGGCCGCCGCAGGCGGTCTGGCAAACGAAGTCACCATTCTTAGTGCCAACAGGCCAAGCACCGGCAACGCCAGCGCAAACGCGCTGTGGCGATGCGACCATTCGAACAAAACGCTCGGGTGAGATATTACCGCCTGCGCGAAATAGGTCGGCCCAACGAGCACGCTGAAGAGGACAATGAGCCGCGTCAAGGCAACGCCGACAGGCCTGCCGAAGAAATGCAACCGCCGCAGGGCTCGCATGCACTGCAACATCAGCACAAAGACCGTGGCCATGAGCGGCGCAGCATAGTGAGTGTTGTAATACACGATGACCCAGAGCCCGAAGGCCGAGAACGCGGCTTGAAAAAGCAGCAATCGATTCCGGGGCTCTCTTAACGCCCACGGCAGCGCCAGGAAAGGAATCGAAAGCGCGGGCCCCAGGAAAAACTCCCAAAAATTCGTAGCCTTGTACCACCACTGTCCTTCGGTTTGGTACAGGCTCGGCAAAAAATTGTGGTAGAAATCGTCGAATTGCGGGTTGGAGTAAGAGATAGACGGCTTGTCATGCTGCCACAAGAAAATGGCTGAAGTGATTTCCCTCCCCTCGATGAAGTGAGGAAACGCAACAGGGCTTCCCGTTACTCGCCAATTGTAATAAGCGATGAAACTGGCGGCGCACGTGAGAATGGCAGCGATCGGCAGAACGATGCGCCTCATCGCCGCGCTTCGCCCACCGACATTCTGGCGCAGCGCCCACCAGAGAAGGGCCGCGCCAAGGGGAACAAAAAAAATGGTCCCTTCGGCAGGCCGGCTAACCGCAAGAATCCCCGCACCCAATCCGAAAACAGCCGCGTCGCGCGGGCGCTGGTGATCCCAGATTCGAGGCAACGCTCCCAGAACCAGGGCAGCCCCGGTTGCTGCCAGCGCTCCGCCCCAATAGCTGTTCATCCAGTAGCTGAACACGCCAAAGCGCGTCCAAATCAGGATGCCTCCGAGAAGCGCCCATTCCGGCGGCGTCCATCCCTGCAGCATCCAAGTGAACGCCATGCACATGGCGGCAACGCTCAGCAGCACACCGATCCACGGGTGGCCCAGCAATTTTCCGATGGCCAGGGCCATTCCTTGCGCCGGCGGGTACATTGACGAGTACGTGGGATGCTGGATGACGTGAAATGTGTCGAAAAAAATCCACAGCGGATGCGGAGGATTCGCCAGCCTGCCGTGAGCAAATGTGTCCGCGGCAAGCAAGTAGCTGAACTCGTCGTGAACCTTGGGCTGCGGCGCGGGCAACCACGGCAAAAGCGCCACACGCGCAAGGACGGTTGCCGCGCCGACGGCCGCTACGGCAAGCCGCTGGTTTCGCGCGAACCCGGAAAACTTTCGTTCGATCCCGCCCAGAATTGGCTCACCGAAACCCGGTTTGGGCAAGACAAGCGCCAGGCAAACTGCAAGAACAATCCAATCCAGTATCTGCATGGAATCCATCGGCGTCTAATGAATCGCAGATATGAGGGTAGCCAGCTTATGGATCACGATCAATGACCGGGGATATTCTGCCCGACTAAACACACGACTACAATGCGCTCACTTTACGAATGAGGTCTGGCGAGAGTTCAAACTCGGCCCTATTGTTGGGGTAAAACCCGATAAACTGGTCCGAAAGGGTTTTCAAATCGTTTGGATCCAGGGGCCGGGTCTTCTTGTATACGAAAGCGCTGCTGCCGTCTTCCAACCGGAATTCGTAGTTCAATCGATCATAAGATTTTCCTATGCCTTCCCCTTTTACGAGCTCGTCGGCGAGAACACCGATCACCTTTTGATCCTGCGGCGCGAGGTGGTAGGCAAAAGGTACTGTCAACACGACATAACGCGCGATGAGGAACTGGACCGGGAAACCGTCTCGCTTGTCCACATCATTTGTTGTGGCGATCTTGCGCGCCAGTTCGCGATGAGGCCGGTGCAAAAAGAAACACCCTTCCTGGGCGATGCTGGAATTAAGGCTAAATGAACTCGCCAGAATATATATACTTGACTGCGAATCCCTGCTGATATCGCTCAAAGTGTCCAGTAACGCCTGCACCTGATCCAGATCCGTTCGGACCATCGGGTATTCCCTCGCGCCCGGCAAAGCAAACTCCAGTGCCTTCAGAGGCCGGTCTGCTTGGGCCAGGAAGGTGACGGAGAAGTTCGCCAGACTTCCGGCCACAAACACGAGGAGAACCGCGGCCTTTCCCGCAGGGCTCTTGGCCCACAGAAAAAGGTCCTGCACGGAAAACACGAGGAAGAGCGCAAGGGTTGCGATCGCCCAGTAAAAGTGTTGGACGCCAACGTATTGCCCGCGCGAAGAAATCACGAAATCCTGCGTTCGTGTAAAGAGCACGAAGGTGATGGCAAACTGGACGCCAAGGAAAAAGGCGATCGGCCGCCTCTTTTCGTTCATTCCGGAGAGCGCGATTCCGAGCCCGGCCAGCAAAATCGTCAGCAGGCCGAAATGCTCATAGAGTTCGCCCAGATTGTGGATCAGAGGATGGCTTGAGCGGTAGGCCGAATAAATGTCGCCGTAATTCGTGGTCAGCATTCTCATTGCGATGGGAGTAGCGATCAGGAAAAACGAAACGAAGGAAACGGCCCCCAGCATCAAAGTGTTTCTGGCGATGAGCAGGTAATGCGCGCGACGCTCTCTGTCTGTCGCGCAGCGCAAACCTTCGCAAACGGCCAGTGCTCCAAAGAAACCCACAACCCAATAGGCGTACCACCTACGGTACAACACTAACAGGCACAGAAGGAGCGCCATGGACACCAGGCTCCCCAAACTTTGCTCCACAAGATCGGTACGAAAATACATCAGGAGCACTATCAATATGATGAGGAAGCCGCCCACATCGACGGAGCCGAACACGACTGGAACCCATAGCACGGGCAAGAAAGCTATTCCCGAGAGGGACAAGAGCGCAAGCCCTACCTCGTCAAATGTATTCTGTGCCGCGCTTCTCCGCGCCAGACTCCTCACTACATACGAAAAGAGCACGACCGAAGGGAAGACAAAAGTCACAGTAAGCGACAGAATATAAGATAGTCTGCCCGGTCCAAATGCCAGGCAGAAAGGCAACAGGAACAAAGGTGGCAGTAAATTGTAGTCATTCACTCTGACGGAAAGAAATACAAAGTGTAACGCCCTGAGCATGTCCTGTTCGAACGCCAGGCCCAGGTTGGCATAGTATTCGTGATATCCGACATAATCCCAGAAGTAAATAAACCGCTCCTGCCTCACATACCAGGTCACGAAGAGCGCCAACATCGAGAAAACGGCGGAAAATAAGGCGACCTCGGTCCAACGGCCCTTGAAACTGATCCAGCGTGTGGGTGATGCGCTCATGTCAGCACGACGCCCCCGCGCGGTTCGCGAAATTGCACGGGGCGAATTCGCGCCACGCGAGCCAGGAACTTGGACGCAGGGTTCCGGGTAAACTCAGCCGGGTTCGCATAGATTTACGCACTGTCAGGCGCACGTCGGGAGCGTCCGGAAATAGCGTGCGTACTTTCAGCAGAAAACTTGGCTTGATCATGAGATTGCCATGTGGCGCGGAAATAGGGTTATCTTCAGTCTCGCTGCGGTTCCTATTCTGAATCACGGAAACATCCTCGATTCATTTTTACCATGTTCTCGCAGGGACAACTTGAACCGCTGAATGAGTAGGTGTCGGCTTATGCACTGTAATTCCGGTTTGGAAATCTTTGCGGCCCCGACTTTCGACGAGTTGCGGTGGGGCGTCTTTTCTCTAGAATCCACTGACTCAGCGGCGGCTCTATCCGCGGGATAACTCCTTTGCGACACGGAGCGGGATGAAGACATCCCTAGAGTCGCATGACTGTTAGCATGGAAGAAATCGGTTGAGCCTTCTGATTTGTTGGTTCAGCCTATCGTCACAGGACTCTAATGCTCGCACTCCTTTCTGAAATCCTTACCAGCCATGCAGTGGAAGAGATGGAGTGGTACCTCGTTCTCCTGGCCGTCGTGGTGTCCCTCTTACTTCCGCGCCTGGCCTCCGGGCAATTTTCCACGCTGGAGCGAGGCTTTGCCCGGATTGCGCGGCGGCGCACCTTGGCCTGGATCGCCGTAGGAGTCCTGGCATTGATCGCGCGGGCCGCCTTGCTGCCTCTTTTGCCCGTTCCTGTCCCCACCATTCATGACGAATTTGAAAACCTGCTTATGGCTGACACTTTTGCTCATGGCCGGCTGACCAATCCGCCCCACCCCATGCGAGCTCATTTCGAGACTTTCCATATCCTTCAAGAGCCGACGTACACGGGAATTGTTCCCCCAGCCCAGGGCCTGTTACTTGCCGCGGGAAAAGTCATTGGTGGACATCCATTCGTGGGCGTGTGGTTGAGCGTGGGAATCATGTGCGCGGCAATCTGCTGGATGTTGCAGGGATGGCTCCCGCCGAGTTGGGCGCTGCTGGGCGGGCTACTGGCGGTGATGCGTTTCGGCGTCTTTAGTTATTGGGCGAACTCTTATTGGGGGGGCGCAATCGCCGCCATCGGAGGAGCGCTCGTCCTCGGTTCTTATCCCAGGATCCGAAAACATCTGCGAATAACAGATGTATTGCTGATGGGATTGGGGCTGGCGATCCTCGCCAACAACAGGCCCTATGAAGGATTTGTGCTGACCTTGCCGGTGGCCGCGGCTTTGCTCACGTGGGTGGCAGCAAGCAAGGGCCCTCGTTTGCGGTTGCTCTTAGGGCGCGTGGTTCTGCCTCTTGCCATGCTGCTCACCCTGACGGCCGGCGCCATCGGTTATTACAATTGGCGCGTGACCGGGAGCCCCATGCGCTCGCCCTATGCGGTCAGCATGGCAACCGTCAATCCGATTCCTTATTTTCCCTGGCAAACTGTGCGGCCCATTCCAGCGTATCACTACAAAGTAATCAAGGATTTCTATCTGGATTGGGATCTGCCGCAATATGAAAAGCTACGCACTTTCCATGGATGGATTGCATCAACGGCAACCAAGATTGAGAGGCTTTCGAGGTTCTACCTGGGGGCCGCGCTGGGGTTGCCGATTGTCATGGCAATATTGATTGGCGGATTCCGGTCTGTGTTCCTGGGGCGGCTGCGTTTCTTGTTCCTTTGTTTTGGAGTTGCAATCGCCGGATTGTTGCTCGAGGTCCAATACCTGCCTCACTATGCGGCGCCCGTGACCGCGATTTTTCTTGCTTTCATCGTTCAAGCGACACGATTTGCTTATGTATGCGGCAAGCGCGGGAAAGCGAGGGTCCTGCTAGCCACGCGCGCCGTGCCGCTCATTTGTTTCCTCTCGCTCCTGTTGGGCATTGGGCAATTGTCGCTGGGCAGGAATCTGGTCACGGACTGGCCTAATTCTTGGTACTCCAGGATCATGGGCAATATGACTCGCGCGCAAATTGAGAATTGGCTCGAGCAACGGCCAGGGCAGCAGCTTGTCATTGTGCGGTACTCGCCGGAACACAGCGTGCATATTGAGTGGGTCTATAATCCCAGTGATATAGACGGCGCTAAAGTGATTTGGGCCCGGGATATGGATCCCGAACACAACCAGGAGCTTATTCACTACTTTCAAAACCGAACCGTCTGGCTCTTGGAAGCCGATAAGAGAACTAACGGAAAAGTGGTCATGCAGCCCTACCCAGCTTCCCTGGCAATGTTGCGCCCGGGAACCGGAGAACCAGATTCTTCCACCATGTACTAGCAGGATTGTTTTGCGCATGGAAAGGGCGGCTTCCGGATTGTTTCTGAATTGGATTTGTGATGTCACGGGTGCGAGTTGGATGCCTGAAAAGGCACAATACCTTGTATGTCCAAGCGCGCCCCGATACGCTTCTCAGGACCATCCAGTTTATTCTTCGAGCCGGTTCTGCCGGCAAATCGGGGTAGAATTGCAGCTTCTTCTCCGCCGCTGGTTTCTCAAAGATCGCTTGGCGGGGCTACGGGACGCAAAAATGGCGCGGCTAGAGAATTTTGACGGACCTCAGAATGAGTGAAACGCAGATATCCTTGTCGGTGCTGGTGCCGGTGCACAACGAAGAGTCGGTGATACCCGAGTCGCTCCGCCGAGTGTGCACTGTCCTGGACGGTATTCCCGGCGGGCCGCACGAGATCGTATTCGTGGACGATGGAAGCTCGGACCGCACGCTGGAAATTCTTGAGGAAGCCGCCGCGCTTGATCCCAGAATCAAAGTGATTGCCTTGTCGCGAAACTTCGGTCATCAAGCCGCGCTGACGGCGGCCATGGACTATGCCGCCGGAGACGCGGTCATTGTGATCGATGGCGATCTTCAAGACCCACCCGAGATCATTCCGGACCTCGTGAAACTTTATCGCTCCGGGTACGATGTTGTATACGCGCAGCGGAAGGAGCGCAAGGAAGTCTGGTGGCTCCGGCTCTGCTTCTTTCTTTTCTACCGGCTCATGTCCAAGCTTTCCGACATCCGCCTTCCCCTCGATGCCGGAGATTGCGGGCTGATGTCGCGGCGCGTCGTGGATCACCTTCGCGGCATGACGGAACACCATCGCTATTTGCGGGGAATGAGGAGCTGGGTGGGGTTCCGGCAAACGGGAATCTCCGTGGAGCGCTCCGAACGCCATTCCGGCGAAAGCAAATACAGCGCGCTGAAACGTCTCAAGTTCGCCCTGGACGGGATATTCGCCTTCTCGACCGTACCCATCCGGGCCGCCTCCATACTGGGCGCAATCGCCATCCTGCTGTCCGCTCTCTACGCCATTGTTACCATCTACGCGAAAGTCTTTTTGCACCAGACCGTGCAAGGATTTGCCGCGCTGATCGTGGTGATGACTTTCCTCTCGGGCGTGCTGCTTTTTTTCCTGGGCATCGTCGGCGAATATGTCGGGCGCGTCTATGAGGAACTCAAAGCGCGCCCTCTTTACGTCGTGGACCGATGCATTGGCCATGCCTTCACGGACCGCCCGGCTGCGCAATCGGCGGGATCGCCCCTGGCGGCAGCCAGTGGCAGGCGCGTTCGGGCGCGCGGCCACGAAGCGGAAAATTAAGCCCGGGATTTCCTTTGGACCCTCAATTCAGCCAACGGTACCGCGAGCTGTACGAACGCCACTGGTGGTTTCGGGCGCGCGAAGAACTGATCGTCAAGTTTCTTCGCCGCCATCAGCCTCCGGGAGGATGGGGTACGATTCTCGACGTCGGTTGCGGAGACGGGCTCTTTTTCCGCGAACTGACGCAGTTCGGCGATGTGGAGGGAATCGAACTGGCCGCCGATGTGATCAGCCCGGACAACCCTTATCGCGACCGCATCCATATCGGTCCCTTCGATGAGACGTTTCAACCCGGCAAACACTACTCTCTCGTTCTGATGCTGGACGTGCTGGAGCATTTGGCCGAACCGGTCCAAGCCCTCCGGAGCGCCCTTTCCCATTTGCAACCGAATGGTTCCTTGCTGGTTACTGTGCCGGCTTTCAAGACTCTTTGGACTAGTCACGACGAACTCAACTATCATTTTACGCGTTACACGAAGGCCACCTTTAATCAGGTAGCGGAAAGAGCGGGGCTGAACACGGCGGAGTCGCGGTACCTATTCTACTGGCTCTTTCCGGTTAAATTGGCGGTGAGAGCGAAGGAGAGCTTGCTTGGTTCCACGCCCAAAATTCCCGGGATCCCACCTTCTGGTTTGAACCGCATGTTGTACTGGGTTTCGCGATTGGAAGAGGAATTTTTAGGAAGACTTCCGATACCTCTCGGCAGTTCACTTTTAATTTTCGGCCATGCGTCTTCCAACGGCAAGACCAAATAACTAGCTCCGGTTCATCGCACCCTTCATGAACGGTACCGTCCTCGCGGGCGTCGGCCTATTATTGATGGTGGAAAAGCGGAATTTTCGCTATACTCAACGATTGTGTTTGCAGTGCTGACCCCGCCTGAGTGGGTCTGCCGGGAATCTGAGCCATGAATCGCGTGATTGAAAAGTTTCAGGATGCACAAGTGCGCAAAGACTTCCCCGCGCTGCGCCCGGGCGACACCGTCCGCGTACATGTTCGTTTGAAGGAAGGCGAGGGCGACAAGGAACGCATCCAGCCGTTCGAGGGCGTGATCATCAAAAAGCGCGGGAAATCGACGGGCGCAAGTTTCACCGTGCGGCGCGTGAGCTTTGGAGTCGGGATCGAGCGCATTTTTCCGGCCAACTCGCCGTCCATCAGTTCCATCGAGGTGTTGCGCCAGGGCCGCGTCCGCCGCGCCAAGCTGTA
>Ga0210384_10001767_pt1 | contig 28038 bp, 20 predicted proteins | sample IncBWH2MmetaG_FD_160574 | JGI IMG/M metagenome (GOLD analysis project Ga0210384, IMG submission 160574) | Forest soil microbial communities from Barre Woods Harvard Forest LTER site, Petersham, Massachusetts, United States - Inc-BW-H-2-M | ecosystem: Environmental > Terrestrial > Soil >...
CGGTCAACCAGAAGTGTTCGCAGAATGTGCGGCGACAGAACACCAAGAACAAGAATTGGAGAAAGACACCAGTCGTCGTCTCCAGGCCATTCTTGAGTGGAGTGAGAATTACGAGAACGGGGCACTCTATTCTGGCCTGCAGAACTATCTTTCCGAAAGCCAGCAAGCCGAAATCGACGACAGCATCCGACTGACTCTTACTGCTCGGCAGCTTCAGTTCAGCCCGAAGAATGTTGCCTACGTCTTTGACGCACTTTCAAAGGCGGGCGGCAAGCTGGCAACACTTATAGAAATCGCGCAGCGGAAGAAAACAGAGCGGGGAGCGGACCTACCGGCAAAAGCGGAAGCAGCCGCACCCTCCGCCGAACGCCATATGCTGGTTGAGACGATTCATCCCACGCGCGACCGCCGCCTTCAGATGCGCACCACTCCTGCCTCCCGCGCGCACGTCGAGCTCGACGGTACGAATGGCGGCATTGTCCTTAATATAAGTGAGACGGGCATGGCCGTTGCCGCAGCCGACCCCCTTCTAATAGATGACTACCTTTCATGCATTCGCTTGCAATTGCCCAGCTCTGAGCAGAGCATCGAAATCTCCGCGCAGATTGTGTGGCTAGCGGAATCGAAAAAAAGCGCAGGCATCCGATTCGTTGATCTCACCCTCGAGGCCCGCAATCAAATTTCAAATTGGATCGCATCCGAAAAGCCAACCTCGGAGCTTGAATGCTTAACGCCAGCCCCTGTTGAGAGCCTCATCCCCGCAAACCTCGAAGGTTTTCCAGAAGAGCCAATTGGGAGTGTTTTCCCTGAGCAGGACCAAACCTCCTCGCCCGAGATTCTGGATGCGAACCCGCCATCGTTTGTCGAACAGCTCTCGGAAAAAGTCCACCACCACGCTCCAGTCGCCGGGGTTGGACCGCAAGTTCGAACAGGCAAAGTCGAGTCGTCAGCGGACCGCATCCACAACTCGCCCTCACGCTTATATGTACTTGAAATATCCGGATTACAGGTCGCCGCAGTTATGCTTTTGTTCGCGGTGATCAGTCTCACCGTTGTGCTCGCAGTGGGACGCCGCCCGCTCGGAGAACGCCTCCAGGACACCCAGAAATCTATACGGGCTGCTGATGCTACGTCATCGGCGCTGCTGAATCGCTCAGGCGAACCGACTTCGCGAACTTCCACTCCGGCGGCGGCAAATATGTTCCTTACGCCCGCGGTAAATCCGTCGACGCCGGCGACGGCAATAAGTGGCGCGCCGGCCATTCCCTCCCCAAGAAGGGTAACGCCTGTTGCGCGCGCAGCGCCGCACCTGTCATCGCCTTCCACAATCCTCGTCACTGGTCCAGGCGACGGCCGCAAACCGTTCAGGCTGACTCTTCCGGAAAAGCCGATCGCCGCCTCCTCTTCGTTTGCGATGACCTCGCAACTTTCTGTTCTTGTTTCTCCTGAGCCCGGACCCGCACCGGCTCATAAACCCGCTCGATTGCAAGCCGGTGAGCTTGTCTCTTTCGTTTGGCCCCGTTATCCAAGACCGGGAGATCGCCATGGGTCATCGGAAACCGTGAAGGTCCGCACCACCATCGGAGAGCTCGGCCAAGTTCTGGATGTGAAGCATGTGAGCGGCTCGGTCTCTCTTCTTCCTGCTGCCATGAGCGCCATTCGCCAGTGGCGTTACAAGCCCACTCTCTTGAACATGAGGCCTGTCCAAGCTCAACAAGACGTCACCATCGAATTCCGGCCGCCACAACATTTGCCGCGCGTGCCCACTCGGCATCCATCGCGCAACTAGTTTGCCCGGCTTCTTTCCAGTCGGCGCAGACAGTTAAGCCTCGCCCCCTTCGTCGCCTGGCTCAAGGACGCACGTGTGCCAAGTCTCATCCTCGGCATGGACCGCGCAGAACCACCGCCCGCAGATGCCGCAATGGAGACTTGCGGCAGAGTCGCACGGCTCATCCATAAGCGAAACGGCCTGACAAGACCACTCGAGGTCCCGGGCTTCTGTTTGATTCACTTGTTGCAACATATTCCCTCCTCGCGCGGGCAGTATATACCTGTCCGTCGCCGAGTGGGGCCACTGGGAGATTGCTGAAGCAGTTGCCAGTCCTCTGCGGTCGCATGCCACGGCTCGATGGGCGCGCGTGGCAGACCACCTCGGGCTTACTGGACATTCCTCCCTAGTTTCCGATTTGCGCGTGAACCATTCAAGTGCATTGTTTCCGACTACGCCATGGCGGGTATAGAATGGCGCCCTAACTTTTGGAGTAAGGAATAGAGACTAATAGGAGTTGGACCGTGAAAGCATTCTCACTTTTGTTTTTCCTTTTCTTATGCGCAACCGCCGTGCCTGCTCAAGCACCGGAGGGAATCTGGCAAGGCTATGATGGAGAGTGGAAGCACGTCTCGCAGCAATTGATTGCGCTGGCTGAGGCCACCCCCGCCGAAAAATTCGCCTGGCGTCCCGCACCTGGAGTGCGCTCCACCAGCGAAGTGTACATGCACATCGCGCTTGCGAACTTCTATTTGCTGAGCGTCACCGGCCCAAAGATGCCCGCTGACATGAATGAGAATGTGGAAAAGACGGTCACCTCAAAAGCCGACGTGATCGCTTGGCTCAAACGCTCGCTGGAAGCTGTCAAAACCGCTCACGCCGCCATCACACCCACGGATCTGCAGCGCAAGGTCAAAATCTATGACCGCGACGCCACTGTCGATGGCATGTATCTCCGCATCATCGTTCACGCCAACGAGCACATGGGCCAACTCATCGCCTACGCGCGCATGACCGGCGTCGTCCCGCCCTGGTCCAAACAATAGCCAGGCATAATGTCCAGATACCGCGCCCTGCGATCAGCTCTTCGTTAGCCCCATTGCCGGACATATGCCCTATCATTACTCCGCCTCACTGGAGAAGTACGTTAGACAGATACTGATTTTATTATCAAGCGGAACCCTGTTACGGACAGCTATGGGGAAGTATGTCGCTTTCGGATAGGCACAAAAGTTGGCGTTTAATCGTGCAAGACGACACTGAGGAGGGAATTGTGCACCTGAAGTTCCCCATTGTAACGAATGAAGCCCAGTTTCCTGAATTTGTTCATAAAAAAATTGACCCGGCCGCGCGTTGCGCCAATCATTTCCGCCAGCATCTCCTGGGAGACTTTGGGAAGTATCTTTTGCGGTGGGGATTCCTTGCCGTAGCGAGCGAGCAGCAAAAGAGTGCGCGCCAGCCGCTTCTCGCTGGAGTTAAAGAGTTGATCGATCAGATCTTCCTCGATTCGGATATTCCTTGAAAGAATGTAGGACATGAAGCGGTCGGAGAGGGCACGTTCCGTGTGGAGCACGCGCATCATCTCGTTTTTTTCAATGACCAATACTGCCGTCGGTAAAATCGCCGTGGCCGTCCCCATGCAAATGCGCTGACCTGCCAGACACCCTTCACCAAAAAAGTCTCCGGGCCCTAGTATCCCCACGACTGCCTCTTTGCCGACCTCATTGACAACGGACAGCTTTACGCCCCCATTTTGAATGTACATCACGCTCGTGGCAGGGTTGCCCTGAGCGTAGATCTTCTGCGATCGGCGATACTGCACAACTTTTCTCGCCATGCCCGCTGAATCGAGAAAAGCTTGCGCATCGAAAGCATGCTTTTCCTTGAGTTTTATTTTGGATTTTGCCTTGCCCGAACTCGCGATTTGTTTCATAACTGCACCGCTTGATGAGGATATTAGCAGAATCAGATAACTGAGTGCAAGGTTCCTGTACGGTCTAATGGCACGCCACAGTATGTGCCGTAAGAGTTAACACAAATACGGAACCTGTACAATATTGGACAGACGCTAATACCCTCCTATCGCAATCTTTACACGCTGAGAGTCTACACGTTCTCGGGGGCCAGCTTGGCGTAGGGAAGGAAGTACTGGCTCCCGTGAATTTTGCGCGTTACCCATGGCTTCGACCCCCCAAGCCCGCCTCAAGCGAGACACCCCAAGCGGATCAGCAGGAAGATATCCGGGTTTACGCATCCTCTTTGTTCATAGTCACCGAGCGGATGTAGAGCGCTGCCTGCTCGAGCTCGACAAGGTGCATTTCACAGTCAGCTCGGAGATTGTTGCCACTCCCCAGGAGTTTAGCGAACGGCTGGACTCGCACGCCTATGACATTGTTATAGCCGAGTACGCCAGCCCCAATTGGCGGGAAACGCAGGCATTGGAAGTGCTCCAACTTTCAAAGAGGCAAATCCCCCTTATCTTCATCGGCGGTACCCTGCAACGTGAGACGGTGGCGGAGTTCATTACAAGAGGAGCCTACGACTGCATCGAAATGGGTCATATTGGTCATCTTCCTGTAGCCGTTCATCGGGCTCTGGAGGAAAAGGCATTACGCGATGAACGCGATCGAGCCCAAAACGGCTTGAGGCATTCGGAAGCACGTTATCGCGCCTTGGCGGGAAATCTAAGCTACGGAATTTGCCGCTGCAACCTCGACGGCAAGTTTCTCGCGGTGAACGAGGCCATGGTGAAGATGCTCGGCTATGCGTCAAACGAGGAACTCTTGGCGGTAAACCTTACCAGCGACCTGATTCAGAATCCCGCCAAACGGGCCCAATTGTTGGGCCAGACAGACCAGCAAGGTTCAGTCGATCCCCTCGAAATAGAATGGAAGCGGAAGGACGGTACTATCCGGAAGGTCCGGATTAGCGGACAAGAAGTAATTGGTGAGCAAGGGGAGTTGGACGCCTATGAGGTCATCACTGAGGACGTCACTAACCAGCGCCAGTTGGAGGATCATCTGCGCCAGCAGGCGGCCCGCGACCCGCTAACAGGTCTGGCTAACTACCGCCACCTCGCCGAAGTGCTCGATATGGAAATTAGGCGCTCCGAACGCACCGGACGGGAGTTTGCCCTGTTGTTATTTGACCTGGATGGGCTGAAGCGAATCAACGACCGCTATGGGCACATGGTGGGAAGCCACGCGCTCTGCCGGGTGGCCGATGTCTTGAGCTTCTGCCGGGACATTGATACGGCGGCACGTTATGGCGGCGACGAGTTTGCTGTTGTCTTACCGGAAACAGGCGCAGAGGCGGCCAACCAGGTGGCGGAACGTATCTGCAACAGCATCGCCAATGATGGCATGGGACCCAAACTTTCTGTCAGCATAGGCGTTGCAGTTTATCCCCGAGATGGTGAAAGAATTGAGTCTCTCTTACGCGCAGCAGACGTAGCTATGTACGCGATGAAGGCCAGCAAACACAACCTTCTTGACGCGAAGTAACGCATTACTTATGGGATGTAGCCGCTCGATTGACCAACGGGAGGATTTGCACTTGGTTGGCTTCTTGCGTCTGCTGGGAGCTGTGCATATGGAATACGAGCGGCGTCGGTCGTCCCGCTATCAATTTCTCGCGGCTGCCGAGTTAACCGAATCAACATTTGGGGCCCGACTTAAGGCTTCTACAAGGGACCTAGGTTTCCATGGTTGTTATCTAGATACGATTAATCCGCTGCCGCGGGGCACCATGATCACCATTCAAATCACCTGTCAAGGGCAGGTCTTTGTCGCTTGGGGTGTGGTGGCCCATTCACAGCCGAAGATGGGAATGGGCGTGAAATTCATTACTCGCGAATCAGGTTGCGCCCACTTACCTGAAACCTGGCTAAGCGAAGTAGCCATTGTCTAGCGAAGGACCAGCAACTCAGAGAGCCTGGCTTCTCCCAAAGGAGCGGCCTCCAAGCGGTTTCAAACGTGGGCAGGCACTTTAGTGGCGTGAACGATATCAAATCGAGTCGAACGATTTCTAGAAAAGCTTCAAGCCTGGGAAGGAAGAGTTGCGCCTCGGAGCCGCTGGGACTAGGTGCAATTCGCTTTGCATTGAAGGAGCGACTGCAGGGCTTCTCGGCTACCGACTCAACAGTCCATAAGCGCAAGCCGTCTAACGGGTGCGCCGCGCTCTTACTCTCGGCTGCGACATGTCAATTTATGTATTTCGTGGCCACATTCAATTCTCGAACACTACGCCTCGTCGCTGTCTCGGGTTGCGCTACCCGGACAATGTGCCGTCTAAGATACTAATATTGGTACTCGCTGTATTGTTAGGGACAGAACTAAATCACCCCCAGCGATAGTCTTTCTAAGAGTTAAGCACCACGATGAACTGGACAGTGTTGGAAGCCGAGAGAACAAGCTCTGAGGCTAGACGAAAGGCACAATGGCAACATCTATTCTGCACCCCAAAATACTTCTGATTGAAAATGATCCGGCCGCATCCAATGCGATTCGCGGGGCGCTCGCCGTGGCGGGCAGCGGTTCGTTCGAAGTGGAATGGGTTCGCCAACTTTCCGAGGCTCTTGTGCGCCTGAGCAAAAAAGGAATTGCCGCTGTCTTGCTCAATTTGTCCCTGCCCGATAGTCAGGGTATCGAGACGTTCGACAAGGTGTATGCCACCGCGCCCGAGGTCCCGATTCTGATCTTCGGCAACGGTAACGAGGCCCTCGCGAAAGAAGCCGTAGGGCGCGGCGCGCAGGACTATCTCCTGCCGGGTAATCTCGACTATTCGCTGCCGCGCGCGCTGCGCAACGCGATCGAGCGCAAGGCTGTCGACGAGGCTTTGTACTTGGAAAGAGAACGCGCGGTGGTCACCCTCAACTCGATTGGGGACGCCGTTCTTTGTACCGACATTTCCGGCAACATCACCTATCTCAATCTCGTCGCTGAGACCATGACCGGTTGGCCCCGGGAAGAAGCAATTGGCAAGCCACTGGCCGAAATCTTCCGAATTGTTGACGGCGCCACACGCCAGACAGCTCGAGATCCCATGGACATGGCCGTCGAGCAAAATAGGACGGTGGGACTGACCGTGAATTGCGTGCTCATCCGCCGGGACGGATTTGAATCCGCCATTGAAGATTCCGCCGCGCCGATCCACGACCGGGCAGGCCGCGTCATCGGAGCGGTGATCGTCTTCCATGATGTGAGCGCGGCGCGTGCCATGTCCATCCAAATGACACACTCCGCGCAACACGATGTGCTCACGAATCTACCCAATCGTCTGTTGCTCAACGACCGGATCGCTCAGTCGATTGCCGCGGGTCACCGCTGGAACAGACCTCTTGCCGTGATCTTTCTGGATTTGGATCATTTCAAATACATCAACGATACGATGGGACATGCTATCGGCGACGAGCTTCTTCAGTGTGTTTCAAGACGATTGCTGGCCGGCGTCCGCGCTTCCGATACGGTCAGCCGCCAGGGCGGAGATGAATTCGTCATCCTGCTTTCGGAGATCACCCATCCGGAAGACGCGGCCACGAGCGCAAGAAAAATACTTCTTTCGCTCAACGCACCCTGCTCCGTCGGGGGACAGTCCCTGCGTATCAGTGGCAGCATCGGTATCAGCGTCTACCCAGCGGACGGAGAGGATGCCGAAACGTTGATCAAGAATGCGGACATGGCCATGTACCACACCAAGGAAAACGGGCGCAACAATTTCCAGTTCTTCGCCGCGGAAATGAATCTGAAGGCTGCGGAGCGGCAATCTCTCGAAGGAAGCCTGCGCTGCGCTCTCGAGCGGGAAGAGTTCTTGTTGCATTATCAGCCGAAGGTAAATCTTGACACGGGTGAGATCACCGGAGTCGAGGCGTTGATACGATGGCAGCCGCCCGGCCGTGGACTAGTCTCTCCTTCCCAATTCGTGCCCATCGCCGAAGATTGTGGCCTAATCGTCGAGATCGGACGTTGGGTACTGCGCGAAGCATGCCGGCAGGCGCGCCAATGGCAAGACGCAGGACTGCCGTTTAAGCGAGTTTCCATCAACGTTTCCGCCGTCGAGTTCCGCAATAAGGGTTTTGTCGAAGGTGTCCGGACGATACTCTCGGAAACCGGGTTAGAAGCGCGCTATCTCGACCTTGAGCTTACCGAAGGCGTCCTTATGGAGGATGCCGAATCCACGGCCGCTGTACTTCAAGAGCTCAAAACGATGGGGGTTCACCTTGCCGTGGATGACTTCGGCACCGGCTATTCCAGCCTCAGCTATCTTCAGCAGTTTCCCATTGATGTCTTGAAAATTGACCAGTCCTTTGTCCATCGGATCACTGCCGATCCCGATGGCTCTTCCATCGTGAGCGCCATAATTGATATGGGCAAAAACCTCAAGCAGCGCGTGATTGCCGAGGGTATCGAAACGGAGGAACAGCGCGCATTCCTTCGGGCCCATCACTGTGCGGAGGGACAAGGCTACCTCTTCAGCCGGCCCGTAGCCGCCTCACAATTTGCCCATTTACTTCAGATGGGCCTAAAAGAGACTATCGTCCACTGAGGGGCCGGACTTCGTTGTACCCCTGGCGGAGCCTGGAAAATAGTATTGAGCGACGCGGGAGACCTGAAAGCTATCTGCAAATACTCTCAGCTAAGAGGGGCAGTGCGTCGCGTATTAAGTGTAGCCGTACAATTGCCGAACGGAAAGACTTGCGATTGGTCGGCTCCTTGCATCTGAGGGGAGCAGTGTAGATGGAATTCGAGCGTCGTCGATCGTCCCGCTACCCATTTATTGCGGCGGCCGAGTTGACCGAACCAATATCGGGCGCCCGACTCCAGGCCTCTACAAGCGATCTAGGATTCAATGGTTGTTATCTAGATACGATTAGTCCGCTGCCGCAGGGCACTGTCATCAGCATTCAAATCACCTATCAAGGGGAGGTCTTCGCCGCTGGAGGTGTGGTTGCCCATTGGCACCCGAACATGGGAATGGGCGTAGAATTCATTGCCCTCGAGTCGGGTTGCGCCTCCTTACTTGAGACGTGGCTGCACGAAGCAGCCTTGGTCTAGGGCACGTCCAACCATTAGGATGGCCTAGTTTGCTAAGTACTCGCTTTCGCGAAAGAGCTGCAATTCGATCAGTGGAAGAGAAAGCAGGCGGGGGAATTGGACTTGGGATCGAAGATGAGATTAGCCAAAGATAAATTGGACGCCACGGCACGCGACTTCAAGGTGCTGGTAGCTGACGATTCACGAATCTACCGTAAACTCGTTGAGCAAACTCTATCTGAAAAGCAGTACGCGGTCCTGTTTGCAAAAAGTGGGCGCGAAGCCATTGATCTTTTCTCCGAGCATCAGCCTTCTTTAGTGATTACGGACTGGATGATGCCGGACCTAAGCGGAATAGAACTGTGTGAGCACATACGCAATCATTCTCGACAAACCTACACGTACCTCATCATCCTGACGGGAATCACTGAGAAGAACAAGCTTGTGAAAGGGTTGGCCGCCGGTGCCGATGACTACCTCACGAAGCCGTTCCATTCCGATGAACTGCTGGCCCGCGTGGGAGTGGGTCGCAGGATTGTAGAACTCCATCGGCAGCTCGAGGCCAAAAACCTATTGTTGGAAGAACTCGCTCTCACTGATGCTCTAACCGGACTGCCCAACCGTCGAGCGATTGAAGACTGGGCCGCCCGGCAACTGAGCGGGGCGGTCAGGTATGGCTTTTCCTTTCTGGTGGTTCTTGCAGACTTGGACCATTTCAAGACCGTCAATGACACGCATGGACACGATGCAGGTGACACGGTCTTGAAGAGATTCTCTGAAATCCTTAAGGCTAATTCCAGACGGAGCGACATCTGTGGCCGTATAGGAGGAGAGGAGTTTCTCTTTATTTTGACGCATACAACCCAAGAGAACGCGAGGGTTGTAATTGAGCGAATCCGTGCAGAGCTTGAGGCCACCCAATTTGATTTCAATGGAGGCGGCCTCACGGTGACCGCGAGTTTTGGCCTTGCTGGCTTCGAAGGGACACAGACCCCGGATTTCAATCGCTTAGTCAGCCAAGCAGACGCGGCTCTCTATACCGCCAAGCGCACGGGGCGCAACCGGATTGAAATCGCAGCGACGCTAGTTCTTTGACTGGGAATATTGTTTGCGAGCCAGCGAAAGGAACGTAGATGCCAGAAGTGGACTTCCTGCAAAAACCTTTTTTGCCGCGAAGTCTTGCCAAAAACGTGCGCGAAGTTTTGGACGCGGCACCTCCCTTAAGGGAAAAGCGGTAATCCGCTAACAATTCCGCCAACCGTTCAGCGAGAAGTTCCGGACGCAGCGCCTGCCTTAAAGAAAGCCGGGAGAAGCTTGCTGACACGTCCGAATCGAACGGTTTTTATTTCCAGTTGCCAATGAGGATGAAGGGCGCCCAGTAGAAAGGGTGGGCAAAAGATGCAGCCCGCTTTTTCTCGCCCTCATTTTTTGTGTTGTTTGCAGATGCCTCGGCGCTTTGGTCAGCCTTAGCAACTCGGCGCAGCATATCGAGCTGCGCTTGTTGCAGCGCTCCTGCCTTTGTAATTCCCGGCGTTCCCAGCCACTGTTTGTAAAAATCCGCCATCAATAGCGCGGTGCTCTCGTCCGCCACGCTCCACAAACTTGCCAAAACTGCCTTCGCGCCCTTCTGTTGCGCGGTAATTCCCAGCCCATCCACCTCCCGCCCATTCAACGCCGTCCCGCTGGTCCCCGTTTGGCAGGCCGACAGCGTCAACAGTTCCGTCCCCTCGAACGTCAGCGCCGGATCATCGCGCAGCTCCGCCAGCGTTAAGTGGTAGCCTTTGCCGCCCACATCTTTGCCGCCGAGCAGCAAATACGAATTCGTTTCGTTTCCCGCTTGCAGCACAAAGTGGCTCGCGATGTGCACGACGGGATAATGTTTGTCGAGCGCCTCCGCCATATGCGCTTCGGTAAAATCGTCGTCCAGCATCATCGTTCCGGGAATCACTCCGGTCGCCCCTTGCACCTGCTTGTCCCGCACGATGTGCCGGAGTTCCGCTGGCACGGCCGCCAGCGCTCCCAACCCGTCATAGTCCTTCGAAACGCCCATGCCCGCGATGCTCGAACCGGTCACGTCCACTTTGTCTTTGAGGCGCCCGATGCTCGCCGGCGTAATCACCGCGTTGCGGTAATTTTCGACCAGATATTGCTTGCCGTCGTGCAGCGCGGCCATGGGCACATAACGCAGCACGTCGTTCAGCGACCACATCAGCGTCTGCGCCCGTGCGCCTTTCAAATCATTCGCGATCGGACCAATCAGAATTTTGTAGAGTTCCTGCGAAGCGGGCAAAGGATCGCTCGCCGGGTTCTTTAGCGCTTCGAGAAAGGCCGCAACCTTCTTCCGTAGATCGGCTGCTTCGATCGCATATTCGCGCGCCTGCATCGTCGACCCGGTAATCACAATCACGCTGTAGCGCGTCTCCCCCACCAGCGTGTACAAAGCGACGGTTCCTGGCCCCAATTCCCGCACAATCGACTGCATCCCGCTGGCTTCTTCGCGAACGTTTTCCGCGGACTGGTTCGCTTGCGCATTCTTTCCAAACTCCACGTAGAGCGTCTTGAAAAACCTGCCCATCTCCTGATTCGCCACGGTCAGCTTTTCCTTCAGTTCAACCATCCGCGCTTCTTCCTCGGGCGTGCGGGAACGCTTGCCCCGAAGTTCGGAAAACTCCGCGCCTGTCGCCGTAATTTGCCCCGCGATTTTTTCATACGCTTCGTGCGAGCTTTGCTCTTCTGGATTCAACGAAATCGGCTTGCTCCTGGACTCTACCGCCCGTTCGCCACCCCGCACAAAATCGAAATACTCCTGCTCCTTCAGCAAATCGAGAACTTGCTGCGCCTCCAACAGACGCCCCTGAGCAATCAGCAAGTCCCCAAGGTCGCGATACGCGTTGGCTTTGGACTCCAGAAAACTCTTCTGCAAGCCCGGGTCCAGCCCCTGAAGGTTCCGGCGAACTTGTTGAAACGCGTTCACCGACTGTTTCCCGAAAAAAATGGCCAGCCCGGGCGTATTTTCCTTTTTCCAATACTTCATCAAATAGAAGAGGGTACGCCCTTCGGTCAGGGGATTCCGCACGGCGCGGGAGAGTCCCAAAGCCTGGTAGAAAGAATCGAGGGCCGCCTGCTTTTCGCCCACCTCAGCGTAGGTGACGCCGATGCTGCCAAGGGTTAAAGCTTCGCCTCCTCGGCTTCCCACGGCCCGGTCCAGCTGCAAGGCCTGACCGTAGTAGTCGAGAGCCTTCTGCTTATCGCCCAGTTCGTCGTAGATATTGCCGATGTTGTGAAGGGTGTTGCCCTCAGCTGGGCGGTTCCCCACTGCCCGTTCCAGTTGCAGGGCTTGGCCGTAGTACTCGAGGGCCTTTTGCTTTTCGCCCAGTCCAAAGTAGATGGAGCCGACGTTATTCAGGGTTACGCCTTCGCCGGTGCGGTCTTTCATCGCACGTTCCAGGGGCAAGGCTTGGTTGTAGTACTCCAGAGCCTTTTGGTCATTGCCTAATTCAGCGTAGGTCACGCCCATGTTATTCAGGGTCACTTGTTGACCGTGGCTATCTCCCACCGCGCGTTCAAGCGGCAAGGCCTGATTTAAGTATTCGAGCGCCTTTTGCTTATCGCCTAAATCCGTATAGACGCCAGCGAGGTTGTGATAGGTGACCGCTTCGTATTTGCGGTCTCCCACCGAGCGTTCCACTGGCAAGGCCTGGTTCAAGTATTCGAGCGCCTTATCTTCTTCGCCCAGTTCACGATAGGTGCGACCCATCCTGTTTAGTGTCATGCCTTCGTCAATTTGATCTCGCGCCGCGCGTTCGAGCGGAAGGGCTTGGCTCAAATATTCAAGGGCCTTTTGCCTTTCACCCAGTTCGGCATAGATCTTCCCAAGATCTAGCAGAGTCTGAGCTTCGTCTCGCTGTTTCTCTTCTCTATGCAACAACGGCAGCGCGCGATGGAAATAGTCGATGGCCCGCGTATAGTTTTCGATGCCCCCAAGATTAGACTGCATCACCGCGAGCAACTCCAGCGACAGTGCTTCACCGTAAGAATCTTGCAACTCGTGGAAAAGAAGAGATGCCTTTTCGGCGAGGCTCATGGCCTTTTGTTGAGAATCCCCCTCGCTCTGCGAGCTAATGACGTTCGCCTCAATAAGCGCGCTTTCCGCAGCGATGCGGGTGCGGTCTTTCGGCCTGGGCTTTCGAAGATCCGTGACGGTGATGGTGTACTTCCCCGCTCCCGCGTTCTTGTCCTTGGCCTTGACTTGCGCGTGATAGAGGCCCGAGGCCGCCACAATGAGCGAAGCCGGTGCCGGCCCCCAGTCGTCGTTGGGACTATTGGCCTCAAGAAGCACTTTTCCGCTGGGGTCGGTTAAAATCAGCGTGGCGTCGATTCCTTCCAGCTCCGCCACCACGCGCAAGAACCGGCCCTTCTTTACTTTGATCTCGTAGGTATCCGCGCCCCCGCCGCGGAATTCATGCTCGACCGGCTTTTGAAGCAAAAGCCGGAGTTCTGTTCGCTTCGAAATGTCTTTCTCAATTTTTTGATTAGGAAGCGGTGCACTGGCGGGTAATGAGGACGCTGTGCTCGGTTCCTGCGCGCCAAGGCCCAACGGTGACAAAAGCAGTCCCAAGCCGGCCAAAACGAGCTGCGACAAGCGATTTGCTCGCGGGAAGGAGACGATTGCCATGGGAACAATCGTAGAGCGGCTGTGGAAACTCCAGCGCACAAAATTGTTTCTGTGTTGCCAAAGAAGGATTGCTCATCACGAACGCACGTTGGGCGGTGGGTGCGACACGTCCAGATCGCAGCGTCCAAGCCGGCCGCGATTGCCACTGGGCTCAGCGGGGATGTTGTCAGCTTTCGCCGCCCTGGTGGCCCACGCCAAAGAACGCGTCGCAGCGGCGCAAAAACCCAACCAGGCGCCGCCGACAGCCGCAGCTATGTACGCGATGAAGACCAGAAAGCACAAGCTTCTTGACGCGAAGTAACGCATTGCTTATGAGATGTTGCTGCGTCCATTGACCATGTGTTGGCCATGTCTGGCACCGCCTCTCTCATCGGCCAAACCTCCTGGCTCTACCGCATCCTTGGAAACCTTGGCGGCTGCATGGGCGCAGTGTAGAAGGTCGAGGACACCATGCTTGACCATTAGATGGGAGCGGAATAGTATCGCTCGGACATGACCGGTTCCGACTCCCGCATTGGGCTAATCATCTCGCATTATAAAGTGACACGAACACTGGGCAGCGGCGGCATGGGTGTGGTGTACGAAGCCGAGGATACGCAGCTTGGTCGCCGTGTGGCGGTGAAATTCCTGCCGGAAGCGATGGCCCAGGACAATCAGCTCATCGAGCGCTTTCAGAGAGAGGCGCGCGCGGCGTCGGCCTTGAATCATCCGAACATTTGCACCATCCACGCCATTGAACAGCATGCCGGGCAGCACTTCATTGTGATGGAGCTGCTGGAAGGGATGACCCTGGGGCAGAGGATGACCAGTCAGCCGTTTGCGATGGAGAAATTGCTCCCCATCGCCATCCAGATTGCCGATGCCCTGGAATCGGCCCACGCCAAAGGGATTGTCCATCGTGACATCAAGCCCGCCAACCTGTTTTTGAGCGACCGCGGGCAAGTAAAAGTGCTCGACTTTGGGCTCGCGAAGATGGAGCCCGCGGAGATTTTGCCGCCGGGTACGACGCTGTCGAAGATGGACACCATGGTGGACGGAGGACTGACTTCGGCCGGCATGGCGGTGGGCACGGTTTCCTACATGTCACCGGAACAGGCGCGGGGCCAGTTAGTCGACGCGCGGACCGATCTATTCTCTCTCGGCACCGTGCTGTACCAGATGGCCACCGGGAAGCTGCCTTTTCCTGGGGACACTTCGGCTGTGATTTTTGACGCCATCCTGAATCGCGAGCCCGTGCCCATTGCGGAGGCCAACCCGGCCGTCCCTGCCGAGTTCGGGCGGATTTTGTCCAAGCTCTTGGAGAAAGATCGCACCCTGCGATGCCAATCCGCGACGGAGTTGAAGACTGACCTGAACCGCCTGAAGAGGGACCTGGAATCGGGTAACAAACATGCCGCCGACTTGAACGACAGCAAGAGCGGGACGCCGAAGCTGAACTCCACCATGAAATCGGTAGCCGTGCTTTATTTTGAAAACTTGAGCGGGGTGCGCGAAGACGAGTACCTGCGCGATGGAATCACCGAAGACATCATCACCGAACTATCCAAGATTCGCGGGCTAAATACCTATTCGCGGCCCACCGTGCTGGCCTTTCGCGACAAGCAAGTGACTCCGGCACAGATCGGCCAGCAACTCAAAGCGGCTTACGTCTTAACCGGGAGTTTGCGTCGCGCTGGAAATCGCTTGAGGATTACCACACAACTGGTGGACACCCACACGGACTTCCCGCTTTGGAGCGAGCGCTACGACCGCGAGATGAAGGACGTGTTCGAGGTGCAGGACGAAATTGCCCGCAAAATTGCGGAAGCGCTGCGCGTTACGCTCTCGCCGCAGGAACTGGAAGCGCTGGCCATCAAGCCCACGGAGAATCTCCAGGCCTACGATCTGTATTTGCGGGGCAAGCGCTACGCCCGGCGGCAAACCCGCCAGGACCTGGAATTTGCCCTGCAGATGTTTGAGAACGCGGTGGCTATTGATCCGAGTTTTGCGCTGGCCTATGCCGCGTGCGCCAACGCTTGCGCCATGTTCTATTGCAACTACAGCCGGGACACAATTTGGGTGGAGCGGGCCCGTAACGCCTCCGGTAAAGCCGTGGCTTTGCGCTGGGACCTGCCGGAAGTGCAGGTCAGCCAGGCCTGGGTGCTGTACGCCACGGACTTGCACGCAGAAGCCGTGCGCATGGTGCAGAAGGCCATTGAACGCAAGCGCGATTGCGAGGGCGCGTATTACCTGCTCTGCCGCGCGCTGTTTTCCGCCGGGCGCTACCGCGAAGTGGCTGACGCGGCCGAGGTCGCGCTGGAAGCCAGCGGCGAAGACTACAACGTGTACGTGCCGATCTTGAATGCCCTCGGAGCGCTGGGGAAAGAAGAAGTCCGGAAAAATATCCAGTTGCGCGCGGTAGCCGCTTTTGAAAACCATCTGAAGCAAGTTCCCGAGGATGCGCGCGCCCGCATTTTGGTGGCTGGATATTATGCCGAATTGAATCGCGTCGAAGATGCCATGCGCGAAACAACTATGGCCATGACTTTACGCGCCAATGAGGCTTCGATCCTTTACAACGCGGCCTGCGTCTTCTGTCTACTCAAGAAAAAACAGGAAGCGATTGATGCCTTGCACAAAGCGTACGATGCCGGATTCAAAGATCCCAACTGGGCGCGCCGCGACCCCGACATGACACTCCTCCACGGCGACCCTGAATTTGAACGCCTCTACCCTCCGTCGGCAACGACAAACTAGCCGTAATTCCTGCTAATAATGTTGGGACTTTGGGCTTATGGTCGCGATTCGCCGGAAGGCGTGGCGCGCGATGTGTTCATGCAGACGGCTGTTTCAGAATCTCTGCCAAAGCATGCAGCCGTGTCGCGTCCGCCGGGCTTTTCGCCGTGGCCGCGCTCTTTTCAAGCGATGGTGCCAGGCCCTTCAGCTTCGCCACCTTGCTCTTGTTCATGTGCGAGCTTTCCGCGCCCTGGATCGCCGTCTGCACGGCGGCGATTTGCTCCGCCGGCAAGCCTTGCGATCGTGACAACTGGTCCAGGTACGCCTTCGCCACGACCAACTTTGCAGGCCATTCGATCTTCTGCTGGTTCTGCACATTCTGCTCCGAAACCCGAACCAACTTCGCCGCGTCGATTTCGTTCTGCGTCAGCAACTTGCTCGGCGTCAGTTCAAAGACGTCCAGGCCGCGAGCAATTTCCGAGCCGTAAATGTAACCGTTGTACCAGTAGGCCGACCATTCGCCGCCCAGCACCAGCATCTTCGGATCAATCGGTCCGCGATCGAAGTACGCGATCTCGAACGGTTGCGCCGGGTCGGTGAAGTCCATAACGGACACGCCGCCTTGATACCAGGCTTGCACTTCGATATCGCGCCCGGGCACGGGAATCAGCGAACCGTTATGCGCCACGCAATTCTCTGTGTCACCCTGCGCCGCCGGCAGCTTGTAATAGCTCGCCAGGCTCAGCTTGTCGTCCTTTAAGCGGAAGATGGCATCCGCGCCCCACTTGTTCGGATCGTTCGGACGGCACCGCGCCCCCAAGCCGCCGCCCCACTCGTCGGTAAACACCACTTTGCTCCCGTCATTCGAGAACGAAGCCGAGTGCCAATACGAATAGTTCGGATCGTTCACCGCATCAACACGCTTCGGATGTACCGGGTCCTTGATGTCCAGCAGAATTCCATTTCCGGAGCACGCGCCCGCCGCCAACCCAATCGCCGAGTACACCGTGATGTCATGGCACTGGTCGGTGTCCGCCGGCTTCTCGCTGCCCTTTTTGCCGTGAGTGCCGCCATTGTTCAGGCCATTCAACGCGCCTGTCCGGGCATCGATAAATACCCGAGGGCTGGACACTATCTTCGCGTCCTGCGGCGCAGCCACCGGAACCTTAATCACGTCGATGCGAAACAGCGCGGTGTTTGGGTCCTTGTCCGGCTTTTCCCCCGAGCACCCCGCCAGTTCTTCCGGCTGGCGCACGAATGATGTGCCCGACACGTAGATATAAACGTTCTCTTTATCGTTCGGATCCAGCACCAGAGTATGCGTGTGCGATCCGCGGCACGTCTGCACCGCCGCCACTTGCTTCGGATTCTGGATGTCGGAAATGTCGAAGATCCTCACGCCGCGGAAACGCTCCTTTTGCGCTGCTGGAATGCGCTGTTTCTTCTCTTTGCTTTTGTCTTTGTCTTTTTCATCCACAGCCGGCGGCGGAGGCTCCGGCGGAAATCCCTGCGTGCCGCAATCCAGCCGTCCGTTGGGCATCTCGACCGACATGAACAGCAGGTTTTTATACACCGACACATCGCCCTGCCCGCCGGGACACACCAGAGTGGTCAACAACGCGGTGTTCGCCGGTTGCGAGATATCATAGATATTCACGCCATAAAAATTCCCCTGAAACAGGTGGTTGCCCTGGAACGCAAAATCCGAGTTCGCGAAAGCCAGCTGCGCGATCACCAGGTGCATTTCCTTTGGAATCTTCGCGATGTTGCCAATACCGAGCTGGCCGATTATCTTCTGCACCTTGGGATTGTCGGGATCAGAAGCCCCCAGTTGAAACGCGTCAGGCTTCTTGAGCAGCAGCAGGTGCTTGATACCCATCGACGTTTCGCCCGCGTCATACAGCCCCGGCGTCAGCCTGGCGCGCGGATCATTCGCGTCCGATCCCGTCATCCCCGGTGGTAGTGACGGCGCAGGCTCCGGAACAAATGGATTGTTGTTGTCGTCGTCCTCCGCTTCCGCCTCCGCCGGTTTCTGTGCCGGCACCGAGTTCGCAGGCGTCTGCGCCGGTGGCGGCGTTGCAGGCGTCTGCGCCTGCATTCGGCTCACACCGAAACATAGAAAAATTGTTGCCACAGCCACACCAAAGGTCACACTGGGCATTCGCTTCATCGTTTCTCCTCTGACGTTTCTTTCTCCAACATCTCCCGCATAATCCTGATCTCCGCCCGCTGCCCGCTGTCCACATCCGTCGCGAAGTTGAACAACTCGGCATCCTGCCCCGCGCCCGCGGTGCCGAACAAATCCTTCACCATGGTCAGCGCGCCTCCGTGGTGCTGAATCATCCCTGTCAGAAATAGGCGGTCGAACTCGGAACCCCGCGCCTTCCGCAGCGCTTCCATCTGCTGCGGCGTAAGCATGCCGGGCATCAGGGCCATCGCTTCGCCAGACATGTCCATGCCTGGCATCGCTTGTCTCGAGCCACTAGATGTTTTCATGGAAGAGGTTGCCGTGGAAACGGATTCTCCCCGAACCGCCAGCCACCGCTTCATGAACCTGATTTCGTCCGACTGCGAGCTGCTGATGCGCGCCCCCAGCAGCCGCACATCCTTGTTCTCCGTATGCGATGCAATCAGCGCCGTCATCTCCACTGCTTGCGCATGATGCATGATCATGCCCTGCATGAACTCCACATCCGCCCGCGACAGCGGCGGCAGCTTCGCCTTGGTCGATGCCGGCAGCGTCCTGCTCGGCTGGCCCGGCGCACCCGGCTGCACCACCACAGGCTGCGGTGGATCAGTCTGGCGTGCCCACACAGCAGAGGAGAACAGGCCGGTGGAGAAGAAAAAACCTGGGAACGCGCTCGCGCCGAGCAGCATGCCGAACAGCACCGCAGATCCTCTTGCCGAGCGGAACTCCCCCTTGCGGCGAAAACGATAAGTCCCCGACTTCGGTGCACAGCCAGATATTTTCATTTGGATTCAGATGAAAGCTTGCCACGGAATACTATCTTTTTCAAAGATTGTTTCCAGTCGGAAGCGGCCTGCTTACTTTGCAGAAAAATTTTGAATTGACAGCAACACAATAATGATATTAACTCTCACGCTTTGCGCCCTGCCTTCGCGGTGAAGCGTGAATCGTCGCGGAATTGGGGGCTCTCGCACGTGCTCCACGCGACGCTTACCTGTTAGGGAGGACAACGATGAATGCTCATCGCCAGAACCACTTCGCTCTCGCTCTGTCTTTTCTTTTCGCCGTCTTAGCGCTTTTTGTTACGCCGAAGGTCGCTCAGGCGGACGAAGAAAATCCGCTGGTCTTTACCTTCAGCGGTCCCGTCCGTGGCACCGTTTCTTCTGAAGGCGTGCGCGAATTCCTCGGCATTCCTTACGCCGCTCCACCCGTGGGGAATCGCCGCTGGCGTCCCCCTGCCTCGCACGCTCCGTGGTTTGCTCCCCTGGAAGCGACCAAATTTGCCAATCACTGCCCGCAGCCGCCGTCACCGTTCGGGGTCGGGTCTGTCACTGAGGATTGCCTGTTCCTCAATGTCTTCACGCCGGACTCCAGACATTTCTCTGATCCTCGTCCCGTGATGGTTTGGATCCACGGCGGTGCCCTCGTCTTCGGTGAAAGCGACGATTACGACCCCACTGGGCTCGTCAAGGACGGGGTCATCGTTGTCACCATCAACTACCGCCTCGGCGCTCTCGGTTTTCTTGCCCATCCCGCCTTTGCGGCGGAAAAAACCGATCCGGACCGCGATCGTGATCACGATGCCAATTCCGCCGGCAACTACGGCCTCATGGATCAGCAGTTGGCACTTCGTTGGGTCCGCGACAACATCCTTTTCTTCGGCGGCGATCCGCTCAACGTGACCATCTTCGGCGAGTCCGCTGGCGGCCTCAGTGTCTTCTCTCAGCTCGCCTCGCCTTCCTCGGCAGGCCTCTTCCACAAAGCCATCATCGAAAGCGGTGCCTATGCCCTCAACACGCAGTCCCTTGCCACGGCCGAGGCCGCCGGCACGGCATTCTCCACCGCCGCCGGCTGCAGCAGCCAAACCGCTGCCTGCCTCCGCGCTCTTCCCGTCACCGCCATCCTCGCCAACGAAAGTTTCACCGGTTATACGCCCAATATCGACGGCGAGTTTCTCCCTCTTTCGCTAAACGCCGCTCTGGCCACCGGCCAATTCCATCGTGTGCCCGTGATCCAGGGCAGCAATCACGATGAATGGCGCCTCTTCACCGCGCTCGATTTCGATCTCATCTCCGGGCCTATCGCCAATACCGAACCCGCCTATGAAGCCGCCCTCGCCACCCTGGTCGGGCCCGCGGCTCCGCTCGTTGCCGCGCAGTACCCGCTGGCCAGCTTCCCTTCCGCGGACACTGCCTTCGCCGCAGCTGGCACTGACGTCGTCTTCGCGTGTCCCGCTTTAGGCGCCGACCTCTCGATGTCCCAGTTCGTACCGCTCTCCACCTATGAGTTCAACGACGATAACGCCCCGCAGGATTTCCTGCCTCCGGTTTCGTTTCCGTACGCTGCCGCTCACGCTTCCGAGATTCAATACCTCTTCAATCTGCCCGTCACCGTTCCGCGGCCACCACTCAACGCCGCGCAGCTCCAACTTTCCAGCACCATGCAGCGCTATTGGACCAACTTCGCCAGATTCGGCAGCCCCAATCACCACGCCGCGCCCTTCTGGGAGAAATTCGATCCTCTCGAGGGCAATTTTCAATCCCTGACTCCCCCAACCCCCATGCAAGAAACCAATTTCGCCACCGCACATCACTGCGCCTTCTGGGCCGCTTTGCTGGGCACTCCGTAGCATCGCGCCACTGACCTACACGTCAAACCGACGCGTGGGTTCTGCACTCCGATACGCCGTCATCACAGAGCGCTCTTGCTCTTCCGGGCATATAATCCCGCTATGAAGCATCCCAAGCTTGTCGTCGTCCAGACGTACGGAAGCCGCCCTGAGGCAGACTTGGCCCAGGGCGCGCTCGAAGACGCCGGCATCCCGGCAATGGTTCAAGCGGACACAGCGGGAGGAATGCGGGAACACCTCGCGTGGTCCGGCGCGGGATTCAAAATTCTAGTGCGCGAGGAAGACGCCCCCGCGGCCCGGGATCTGCTCACTCCACCAGCCGAAGGCGACGAAATCCCTGACCCCGACTCCCAATCTGACCCCGATACCTGGCCACCCTGGCGCCGGTTTACATAAAAAATAGACGCCTCAAAGTTGCTACTATTTTCTATGATGAGCACAAGCAAAACGAGGGGATCCCACGCAGGCTGACTGTCAGTCCTTGAGGATTCGCAATTCGTCCTTAAATACTCCCAATTCGCTGTGGAATCGATGCTTGGCGTCATCGACCTCCAGCCGATTCTTGAGCACCAGTTTTGCTTCTTCAGCGGCAGCGCGCAACTCTGGATGCTTATCCACGTCGCTTGAACTCAACACGGCACTGGCCAGCCGCTGCAAGCAATTCTCCAGTTCCGTGATCCGCTTCACGACTTCCGGCGCCGATGTTTGCGCCTTAACGTAAGTGTCGAGCGCGACTTCCCCTTCGATCTTCTCAACGTATTGGGTGATGGTGGTTTCCCCGTCGTTCACCGGATGGTCGACCTGTGGAGCGACGCCTGCCAGTGGATTGGGATTCGCCATGGAACGAATTATAAACCCGAAATCGGTCAAGCGGAGCGTCTAGCCGAAAGCGTTGCGAGTCCTCCCGCTCACCCGGGCATATGACTCTTCTATGGAGCCGGGTGCCCCCCACGCGTCGGTTTTACGCGCGGGTTCGGGGGCGGGTCGCCTCTCCTTGACACTGGCTGGCCGCCCTCGCGATTTGTTCTTGCAAGGGCGGGTAAAGATGCGAATGGCATTATACTCCGCAGAGGAGACCCAATGAAAAAGCTCAGGCTTCTCATGTTGACGCTGTTGTTCGCGACCACGTCTGTGGCGAAGACGCGAGATTGGAAAATAGGGAAGATAGACGTTACTTCGGAAACCAATGTCTCGTCGAAATTGTTGGGCGAGAAAAGCACCATGCACTACACGATCGAGACCGACGACATGATTTGTTTTGCCGAGTATACCTATAAACCGAGCCAGAATAGCGATAACCACGCTCCACGTATTGTGCTAAATGAGCAAACGAAAATTGCGATCGAGGGGAAACACGCATACGTTCTCGACGTCACTGGCAAAGAAGTGAAGCTCCATATCGTTAAGAAGACGAAGAAATAGCCGTGTGCCTCACGCGTCGGGTCATCGCCATCCCACCGCGCTCATTACTGAAAGGAACCTCAATCCTTGACAGCACAGTAGTAGTTGACTAAATTCGCATCGTTCCCTCCAGCATGCTTCGTCACACCCAAGCCTTCTGAGAGGACTCCGGCCCCGAATGGCTCACGACGTTTTCATCAGTTACTCCCACCACGACAAAGCGGCGGCCGACGCCGTCTGCGCAAACCTTGAGCAGCATCAGATTCGATGCTGGATCGCTCCACGCGATGTGGTTCCCGGCGCGGAATGGGCCGGGTCCATCATCCACGCGCTCGAAAACACTCGAGTGATGATCCTGGTGTTTTCTTCCAAGGCCAACGACTCGCCTCAAATCCGCAAGGAAGTCGAACGCGCGGTCAATAAGGGCATAATCGTCCTGCCCCTGCGCATCGAAAATGTGGTTCCCACCCAAGCGCTCGAATACTTCACGAGCGATCTCCATTGGCTGGACGCTTTCACACCTCCGCTCGAAAATCACCTCCACCATCTTGCGGACACCGTGAAAATGTTGCTCGAACAAAAAGAAACGGGCGAGTTCCACGAGAAATACCATCTAGTCGGTCGCGGAACTGTTCAGGAGCCGGCAAAGGGATCAGCGACAACGACCACCCGGGGAGCCGGAGAGAACTTCAGCTCACGCGGGCTGGCAGCAATCTCGTGGAAAGTAATTGTTCCGGCCGTAATGACCGTTGGGGTGCTTGTTGTGAGCGGTTATTTCTATTTCCACCGCACATACAAGCTCACCGACAAGGACACTATCGTCCTCGCCGACTTCACGAACAAGGCCGGCGACCCGGTCTTTGACGGCACGCTCCGGCAGGGCCTGGTCGTGCAGCTCGAACAATCACCGTTTCTGAGCCTCCTCTCTGACCGCCGCATCCAGCAAACTCTGCAAATGATGGGACAGCCTGCCGACGCCCCGCTTACGCCAGAGATTGCCAGGGAACTTTGTCAGCGGACGGAAAGCGCTGCGGTCCTCGACGGCTCGATCGCGAAGCTCGGCAGCCAATTTGTTCTAGGCCTTCAGGCGGGGAACTGTCGCACCGGCGATGTCCTGGCTGCGGAGCAGGTGACAGCCGAGGCCAAAGAGCACGTGCTGAAAGCTCTTGGTGAGGCGGCCGCGAAGCTGCGCGGAAAGCTGGGGGAATCCCTCACCACTGTCCAGAAGTTCGATACGCCGCTCGAGCAGGCCAGCACGCCCTCGCTGGAAGCCCTGCAAGCCTACAGCCTGGGATGGAAAACCAGAGTGGGAAAAGGAGATGACGCCGCCGCCGTGCCCCTGTTGCAGCGAGCCATCGGCCTCGACCCGAATTTCGCCATGGCCTATGCCGCGCTCGGAGCGAGCTATTTCAATCTCGGAGAAGCCAGCTTGGGAGCGGAGAACACCAAGAAGGCTTACGATCTACGCGAACGCGTGAGCGACCGGGAGAAGTTCTACATCGAGTCTCACTACCACTTCATCGTCACCGGCGATCTGGAGAAGGCGCGGCAAGTCTATGAGCTGTGGGCGCAGACCTATCCGCGAGACTGGCTGCCGCCGGACAACTTGGGCGGTATCTACAGAATGCTCGGGCAGTACGACAAGCGTCTTGCGGAAAATCGCGAGACGCTCCGCCTGGACGCCAGCGGTGTGAGTTATGCCTACCTCGTTTATCCGTATCTCAATTTGAATCGACTCAAGGAGGCCCGGGCCACCGCCGAAGAGGCCCAGACAAAAAATCTCGATTCTCCCCTTCTCCACGGCGCGTTATATCTTCTGGCGTTCTTGGAGAACGATGCGGCAGGCATGCAGCAGCAACTTGCTTGGTCGGCAGGTAAGCCCGGAATTGAAGACGTGCTGTTGTCTTACGAGGCCGATACGGCCGCCTATTCCGGGCGGTTGGGAAAGGCCCGAGAGTTTTCGCATCGAGCGGTTGCCTCAGCCACGGGTGCGGAGGAGAAAGAAACAGCGGCAGGTTACGAAGCCGCAGCATCTCTGCGGGAAGCCCTCTTCGGCAATCCCACCGAGTCCCGGCAGAGAGCCTCTGCGGCACTCGCCCTTTCGTCGGGCCGCGATGTGCAGTATGGAGCGGCGCTGGCGCTGGCCTTGACTGGCGATACCTCCCGTGCTCAAGCGCTCGCTGATGACTTGGAAAAGCACTCTCCCCAGGATACGCTGGCGCAGTTCAACTATCTGCCAACCATTCGCGCTCAGCTCGCGATCAGTCGCAATGATTCTTCGAAGGCCATCGACGCCCTCCAGGCCGCCACTCCCTACGAGCTAGGCTCGCCGGTCAGCGGTGGAGGTTTCTCCCCCGCTTTATATCCCATCTATGTGCGCGGCCAGTCTTACCTGGCTTTACATAAAGGCAGCGAAGCCGCCGCTGAGTTCCAGAAGATCCTTGACCAGCCCGGAGTCGTCCTCAACGAACCGATCGGCCCGCTGGCGCATCTCGGCCTCGCCCGCGCGTTTGTGTTACAGGGCGACACCGCCAAGGCCAAGGCAGCCTATCAAGATTTCCTCACCCTCTGGAAAGACGCCGACCCGGGCATTCCCATCTTCCTAGCCGCCAAGTCCGAGTACGCCAAGCTCAAGTAATCTCGTTGCTCAAAGTAGGTGCCCCGCGCGTCGGTACTACGCGTGGGTTCTGCGCTCCAATAGCGCGTCGTCACAAACTACTTGCGTGGATAGGCGCGGCGATCAGCCGTAGTTCCTCCACACTCTACGACTCCAGAAATTCGACCACGCGCTGGAACATCAGGTCGGCGGCGGCGGCATCGTACGCTGGCATATCAGGGTCGGCGAAAAGATGTCCCGAAGTGGGATAGTCGAAGTGCTGAAAATCGGCTCCCGACGCTCGCACACGCCCGGCCAGCGCATCGATCACCTTTTCATTCCGCAGCGGGTCCTTTTCGGCAAAATGCACCTGCACAGGGACAGTCGCCTGCCAGACCTTCCAGCCAAGATCGCGTATCGGCAGCGGGGCGTGCATCAAGATCGCTCCGCTAGCGCCGGGACGAGTCGCAGCCAGCAGTTCGGCACAAGCGCCACCATTGGAAAAACCCGCATAAACTAAGTCGCTGCGAAGATGCGACACCGCAGCCTGGCTGCGGGCGAGCACCCCGTCAAATCCAACCTCCTGGATTTTGCGGACAGCATCCATCCTGTCCGTAAAAACCTCTCCGTCATACAAGTCAGGCGCGTGCACCGTGTAACCAGCGGAGCGAAGCCGTTCCGCCCATTGCAATACGCCAGGCCTCAGCCCATAAGCCGAATGAAACAGCACAATCTCCTGCTTACTCACAGACGGAGCCACTGAAATCCGCTACCACGCTGGCTTTCCCCATTCTATTTCCTTGCGAAGCTGTTTCTTGATCACCTTGCCACCAGGATTCCGCGGCAGCGCCTCTGTCCGCAGCACCATATACTGAGGGACTTTGAAGTCCGCCAGCCGGGTTCGCGCAAACGCCACTATGTCGGCGACCGCGGGCTTCTGCCCCGGCTTCGGAACGATCACCGCGCCCACCTTTTCTCCCATCATTTTGTCCGGGACGCCCGTCACCGCCACTTCGAAAACCGCCGGATGCGCAGCCAGCGCGTTTTCCACTTCCACGCAATAAACATTTTCGCCGCCGCGATTCACCATGTCTTTCTTGCGATCCACGATCTGCACAAATCCTTCTTCGTCGATTCGCGCCATGTCGCCCGTACGCAGCCAGTGGTCGACGAATGTTTCCGCAGTGGCTTCCGGCTTATTCCAGTAACCCAGGCTCACATTGGGTCCGCGGATCAAAAGCTCGCCAGCACCGGTATGCGCATCGACGTCGGCCAGCTTCAGATCCACTACCGGCGCGGCAAACCCCACCGTTTCCGGCCGCAATTTCGAGTATTCGTGCGGCAGGCACGTGGCTACCGAACAGCATTCGGTAAGTCCGAAGCCGTTGGCGAGCCGCGCGTTCGGAAACGCTTCCATAATTCTCATAACCAGGTCGGGAGGTGTCGGCGCGCCGCCGTAAGTGCACCATCTGATTCTGGACCTGTCGATGTCTCGGAAGTTCGGCTGATTGATCGCCAGCCAAAAGATCGCCGGCACCGTAGTGAGAATGCTAAGCCGCTCTTCGGCGATGGTGCGCAGGAAAAGTTGCACGTCGAACGCCGGCATGATCACCGTCGTGTTTCCACCTTCACACGACGGCAACAACTGGCTATTGCACCCCGTCACATGGAACAGCGGCACCGAAATCAGGCTGCGTATGCTCCCATCGAATGGCAGGTTGCTGATGCGCCGGCAGGTCTCGATATTCGAGAGAAATGCTTCGTGCGTGGTCGTGGCGCCCTTCGGGAATCCCGTGGTGCCGCTGGTGTAGAAAATCGCCGCGAGGTCTCCCGGCTTTAGATCCTCCACCACGAAGGGAGCACCATCCGGCAGCGGCTGTCCCGGCAGGATGACGATTCGGCTGCCCGAATCAGTGATTACGTGTTCTACTTCCGCTTCGGCGAAGCGCGTGTTCACCGGCACCACTACCGCGCCCGCCATCTGGATACCGAAGAAAGTCACGCACCAATTCAGGCCGTTGCACAGCCGGATCGCCACGCGGTCGCCGCGCTGCACACCCATTGCTCGCAGACCGCCCGCCACCCGCGCCGACCGGTCCCAAAGTTGCGTGTAATTGATTCGCTCGCCGCCCAATTCCACGAGGGCTTCCTGCTTCGGCCACTTATCGACCGTGGCCCGCAGCATGTGCGGCACCGATTGCGGCCGGTCCAGGTAGCGCGCGATGCCGACGGCGTCTCGCTCAATGCCGGAATAGTCGAACGGACGAATCACGGCCATCAATAGACTCCCTGTTTCTCGACATACTTGCGCCGGTTTTCCATCAGCATAGCGCGTATCTGATCCTCCATAACGATCTCCCGGTCCCCGGAGCGATCACACTATTATGGAAGATGCAAAAGATGTCTAGGGTCTTCATCAAACAATTCGAGAACCCACGTAGAGACAATTGGGTTGATGATCTCTCTGAGGTGATTCAAAACAAGAAAGGTTGGTCCCGGAGGAGGGGGTCGAACCCACACGGTACTAAGTACCACTGGATTTTGAGTCCAGCGCGTCTGCCAGTTCCGCCACTCCGGGCCTTCCTCGAAAATAACACGCCCGCACGCCGTACTCAAGGAACCCCATCTCCGATTGCGGATCAGTTTCCGCTTACCCCGTAACACAGGAACAACAGATCACTTCCTACAAGCCGACTAATCGGGAGTTCTACTCTCTGGAGCGCGATGATTTGTTTATCGCGTCAAACGCTGCGAGCGCCTCTTCTGGCCGGGCGCGGACCAAGAAATCTTCTGTAAGGTTCGCCCAGCGCACCTTCCCAGACGGGTCGATTAGGAATTCTGCTGGTCGCGAGATGTCCGCGCCGTCGCGTCGGCCGTGCACGTGCACCAGATCCCACCTGCGGATTACGTCCTCATGTATGTCCGAAAGAATCGGAAACGTGTAGCCCTGCGACCGGCGTAAGTTTTCGGATTCCTCGGGTGAATCCACGCTGATGGCGATCACTCGAATTTTCCGTGCATCGAACTCCGGCAGC
>Ga0210384_10001769_pt1 | contig 28033 bp, 25 predicted proteins | sample IncBWH2MmetaG_FD_160574 | JGI IMG/M metagenome (GOLD analysis project Ga0210384, IMG submission 160574) | Forest soil microbial communities from Barre Woods Harvard Forest LTER site, Petersham, Massachusetts, United States - Inc-BW-H-2-M | ecosystem: Environmental > Terrestrial > Soil >...
GGATCGTGCAAAATCACGCACGCGAAAATCACGAACTGCACCAGCACCAGATTCACTTCAAGGTGCTGTCGCAGGACAACTTCGACGCCAATTGCGTGCCCGTCGGCGGAACGGGCAACTGCGGCAACCCGCAGGCAAAATACTGCCAGACATGTGCGCCAGCGATCAACGGCCAGTTCTTGGACATGATTGAAATTCCGTACTGCGGCGGCCCCGGGCCGATTGGCGGTGGCATTCAGCCTCCCGCGTGCGTCAATGCCAGCGGTCAACCAGTCATACCGTATCCGCAGGTCCAGTTGCTCATGGATTTCCGCGGGTTTGTGGTCGGTGACTTCGTGTTTCACTGTCACATCCTCGGACATGAAGACCTGGGCATGATGGCGATCGAGCAGGTAAATCAAGGCGACGAGTAAAGAGTCTGGCTCTGGCACCCGTAAAAACGGCCCCGGAGTTGTTCTCCGGGGCCGTTTTTCTGTGCCTTGAATGCACTATTGCCTGGGGGGCGGGGGCGGCATGACGAATTTGTCCACATAAATTTCCAGTTTGTCGCGGTTCTTCGCCCGATATGCGGCGTAATCCTTCGCAATGCCTTCATCGCCAAGGCTGAACAGGACATAGGATTCGATCAGGCCCGTGTCCTGCAACTTGAGGAGCAGTCCGGACCACGGATCGCCTATGACCTGATCCTTCGTCTTCGGGTCCTCCTTGAGCTCTTGGAAGACCATCGCAGCCGCGGTCAACGCCTCCGATTCTTCCGCCAGCGAGTGGCGGTACTCCGCCTCCTGCGGAAATTGTTTCTGGAACTTTCCGCCTTTTTTCCATTGGGATTTCACGGCATAGTATTCCCGCCAAGCGGAGGAGAATCCCGTGGATTCCTTCCCGGCGGCGCTCGCATCACTTTTCGGCAGCAGGGGAACGGGCACGTACACAAGATTAAATGCAGTGTGGTTGATGGTCGCCCAGGCCCGAATTTCGCGCCACACGATCTTGTTATAAGGTTCGGCCACCGCTGCCTCGATCAGGAGCTGCCGCGCCAAGCCCATGTCGCCCAGTCTTGCGGCCATGTCGGCGTGGTAGCGGTAAGCCGTCTCCGTATTCGGGTCAATCTTTGTGGCGCGCTCGTACCAATCGGCGGCTTTGGCGAAATCATTGTTCTTGTCGTAGCTATTTCCGGTAAAAAGAGCAGCGGAATAATTCGTGGGCTCGAGTTCCAGGGCGCTTGCGTAGTCCTTCAGCGCCTGATCGAAATCGCGCCGTGAAAACGCTGCTTCCCCTGCGAGCATCGCTTTTTGCACATTCGGGTTGTCAGAAAATTTGATGGTTCCATTTCCCGGCAATTCACCCAAAAGTTGCCGCAGGTTTTCCCCGAGCGTGCTGGTGTACCCGATCTCCCACGCTTTCTGCACCAAATCTCTGGCGCGAAAACGCTCCTTGGCTGCCGCGTCAGGGTCCGTGAGGGTTGCGGCATGTCCGACGAGGGATGCGGCCAAGGCGACCAACACTTCGCCGTCTTTCGGATCTCTCTCCGCCAACTCTTCGAGAAGTGGCAAGGCTTCCAGGCGCTTCCCTTCATTAAAGAGAGCTATGGTCTGCTGCCGCTTCGTTTGATCCAAAGCCTCCCTACTCGACTGTGCGGAGAGCATCAACGAGGAAAACGGAGCTAGGAAAAGTACGAGAAGAAACCTTCGCCACTTGCGAATTGGCATGGCCATTCTGTTTTCAATCTTGCACTGAAACTCTATTTGGTTTCCGTCACGGGCCGGTCATTCAACGGCCGAATCGGCCGGGCCGTGTCGTGGTAATACCTCTTGTATTTTGCGATCTGCGCTTCCGACATCTCGATGGAGTTCTTCAGCACATACCAGGCCACCCCTTCGTTACAAACCGGATGCGTGAGCGATCCTCGATAACTATAGTAGCCGTGGTCGGCGGGCAGCAGATCCATGGCATTGATTTTCACCCCGCCTGCCTTCACCTCTTTGCCTGGCTCCGGGATGTGGTCCCAGAGCGTCTTGATCAAGGCGTTTTCTTTTCCCGCCACGATCGGGACCTCAATGATCAGGAAAGTCGCTTCGGGCGACAAATGGACTAATTCGAGGGACATCTGCGGTCGTTTTCCGTTTACGGCATTTTCTCCCGGCTCGTGGAAATCAATCTCGCTCAGCCGGTAGGGTTTCTTCGATACCTTGAGCCATAGATTTCCGGGGAACCGCACCTTGATGAGGTGATGATTGCAATCGTTCACCATGTCCAGATCGGCGGGCTGGTAGTGGAACTGTAGGGGCGCCAGCGGCGGGCTGGACATTTTTTCCGTCTTCGTGATATCGACGGGCGATTGTGAGTGCCCGGTGTCGCAGACGCCTCCCCAATGCTCGGGGCCGTGAAGCCCAGCTTCGTAGGTGAATATGGGTTCGCACGTTTCGGAGGCCCCGCTGGGCACATTCATCTGATGCCCATGCTGATGTTGCTGCGGAGAGGCCTTCTCCGGCGGCTGCGCCGCCTGGCAGCCATTTGGGGCCGCGTGAGCGGAAACGGGAACCCACGACATATAGACCGCGAACATGCAAGCGCAGATCCATTGTTTATTTGCCATATCCATGACCTCCAAACGACGGCGGCAGACTTGACTTGATTGGGCGGGACCAGAGTATAGGCCAGCACATTCCTTGGCACAACTACACCGGCATCAAGAATCGTGCCGGGACTTCTTCGCCGGGATGGGTACAATCTCGGTGAGAACAAAAATTTCGTGCTCACCCCCCAGGTCGCGGGCCGAGGGCGTGATGATTGTCTTTGGGCCGATGAAGATTTTTCCTCCTTGCGAGATCGCCGCGCGCACTTCGTTTTCGCTGACGAACCCCACCACATTGATCGCTGATTCCGCGGAGGCGGTCGCCGCCATGGCCTTTTCCCCACCGCTGGCGTTTGCGGCCGGGAGGGTCGAAGAGCTGGGGGGAATAGCAGCAGTCCCAGCATGAGCCTGCCCCTCCGACGCAGAGGCTGAGCTAGACGCAGAAATCTGTGATGCAGGGGTGGTACTAGTTTGCGGAGCGGTCGGCGCTCTTGATGCCCCCGGGGTTCGGGCGCTGCCGCGTAGAATGCCGCGTGCCGCGAGCACGCGTTCAACTACGCGCGCGATCGTTTCGCCGTCCGGCAGGGCCGAGTCCCCAGGGGTCTGCGCTTGTTCAGCAGCCGGCGCAGCTTGCGGCCGCGATTCTCTGGCCGGCGACGCCGAACCCGCCAGCCGCTGATCGGCTGGAATTGTCCGATGCTCGATGGCGCGCGATTCCCACGCCACGCGCTTCACATTCATCAAATGCTGCGGCCCGATGTTGTCTGAGGTGATGTTGCCGCCGGGCGACCCGCAACCCAGCGTCATCGCGGGAAACAGGTTCGTCGAATATCCGATTGAACCGTGAACCGCCGATGTGTTCACGACCACGCGAAACGCTGGTATCGCGAGCCCGAATTGTTTCACAGCCATTTCACTCTGGGAATGGATCGAGGAGGTGTGCCCCAGCCCGCCATGCTGCAAGAGTCGGACGCAAACCTCGATTCCGGTGACCAGATTCGGCGCGGAGTAAAAAGCAAGTATGGGCGAAAGTTTTTCGCCCGAGAGTGGGACGTTGCGCCCCACGCCTACGAGCCTGCCAATCAGCACTCGCGTGGTTGCCGGGACTTTGATCCCCGCCATTTCCGCGATCACCGTGGCGGGACGGCCCACCACCCGCGTATTCGGCACGTGCGCCCCGCCTAGAAAAACGAGCGCGCCCAGTCTATTGATTTCGTCCTCGGTCAAAAAATACGCGCCCTGTTGACGGCATTCTTCGAGGACTTGGTCGCAGACTGGTTCTTCCGCAACGATGGCCTGCTCCGAAGAACAAATTGTTCCGTAATCAAACGTCTTGCCCGCCAGGATATCTGCAACCGCCTTGCGGACATTTGCCGTGCGCTCGATCAACGCGGGCACATTGCCAGGGCCCACGCCATATGCGGGCCGTCCTGAGCTGTACGCTGCGCGCACCAGCCCAGTACCACCAGTGGCTAGAATCACGCCTGTCAGGGGGTGTCGCATCAACTCCTGCGTCCCCTGCGTCGTCGGATGGCTCAAGCAGAGGATCAAGTCCTCAGGGGCGCCCATCTTCAAGGCCGCCCGCCTCAAGACGGTCCCGGTTTCGCAGATGCAGCGCATCGCCGTGGGGTGCGGACTCAGCACCACCGCATTCCGCGCCTTCAACGAAATCAATGTTTTGTAAATTGTCGTCGAAGTGGGGTTCGTCGAGGGGATTACGGCTGCCACCACCCCGACCGGCTCCGCAATTTCGAGGATTCCCTTCTCGCGGTCCACGCGGATGATTCCAACGGTCTTCATCCCGCGAATCGCGCGCGGCACATACACCGACGCGAGGCGATTCTTGATGATTTTATCTGCAACGTTGCCATACCCGGTTTCTTCCACTGCCAGCCGCGCCAATTGCTCGCCGGCCTCGGTAGCGGCGTCTGCGCAAGCCTCCACCACTGCGTCAACTTGTTCCTGGGAAAATACGGCGAACTTCTTTTGGGCTTCACTCGCCCGCTCGAGGGCTTGGCGGGCCTCCTGGATGGATATCAGGTCGCGATCGCGCAGGCTCAAAGAACCATACCTGATCGGGCTTCCTTGCTTCACGCGTCAGAAGCGCCGTTTCTCATTGCTCCGGGCAATCGGGTCGGCCGGCTACTTTCTGGGCGCGCGCGCCGCGCTCCCGCCGGGCAAGATTTCTTCCACCAGCTCGTGCGGGCGCGGGATCACGTGTACCGCCACCAGTTCTCCGACACGCCGGGCCGCGGCTGCGCCTGCATCCGTTGCGGCTTTCACCGCGCCCACGTCGCCGCGCACCATCACCGTCACGTAGCCCGCGCCGATGTATTCCTTGCCGATCAAGATCACGTTGGCAGCCTTCACCATGGCATCTGCTGCTTCAATCGAGCCCACCAATCCTTTGGTCTCGATCATTCCTAGCGCTTCGTTGGCCATGCGTCCTCGCTCGCCGCTGCGATCCCGTATTTCGTCTTGAGTGGAGAAACGGAAATCGTGCGCAGACTAACACGCCCACCGAGGTGAAGCAAGCAGCGGCCGTTGTCCTGTGGAAATCTTGCTCGCCCGTTACGCCCCCACCTGGCTTACAATCTCCGACGGGAAAAAGGAACCCCGCGATGACTTCCGTGAATTCTGACCAGACGATTCTGCTGACCGGGGCCGGTGGATGGATTGGCTCCGGCCTTGCGAAAGCGCTCCTCGCATCCGCGCCTCGCCGCTTGATCCTTCTGGACTATTCCGAGCGCAATCTTCACCAGCTCGTCATGGAACTTGCGGCCATTCCGAACGCCGCGCCGCACGTCGCGATTCTAGGCGACCTCACCGATCGCGCGCTGCTCGCCGAAATCTTCGAGAAGGATCGCCCGCAGATCATCTATCACGCGGCGGCCTTCAAGCATGTCCCACTCATGGAGCGCAATCCACTGGCAGCCGTCCGCAACAACGCTATCGGCACAGCCCGTTTGGCCAGGGCCGCTGTCGAACACGAAGCCATGAAGCTAATCATGATTTCAACGGACAAAGCCGTGAATCCTCGCAGCGTGATGGGAGCCTCAAAGCGCGTTGCGGAACTCGCGCTCGAGCGATGGCGTGGCGTGGGCTGTGAGATGAAGGCGCTGCGGCTGGGAAATGTGCTGGCATCGCCTGGAAGCGTCGTCCCTTTGTTTCTCGAGCAAATCTTGCACGGCGGACCGGTTACCGTCACCGATCCTGAGACCAGCAGATATTTCCTCTCCCTCAACGAAGCGGTCGAGCTCGTTCTGGCGGTAAGGGAACTCGACGACTCGAATTGCATTTTCGTTCCTGACCTCGGCGACCCAATCAAAATACTCGAGCTCGCGCGGCAATTGATCCAGCGCGCCGGCCGCAAGCCCGAAATTGATATTCCCATTGTGTTCACTGGCCTGCGACCCGGCGACAAGATGACGGAAGACCTCATCTCCCCCACGGAAGCATTAGAAGCGACTGCCGATGGCAGGCTCTTGCGCGTGAGCGGTCCCGCGATTGCTCCAGCAGAATTCGACGCCGCCATCGCGCAATTGGCAGTAGACGTGGGAGCACACGATGTCGCTTCACTTCTGAAGACGCTTTCACATCTCGTACCGGAATATGTGCCGTCCGAAACAGTGCTTTCACAATTGAATCGCGCGCGAGCAGCAGGAGCATGAAGCGCAGAATTGCCGTCGTCACCAGTTCGCGCGCCGATTACAGTCATCTGTACTGGCCACTGCGCGACCTCACGGCCCGCGAAGACGTTGACCTTCGGATCATTGCCCTGGGATCGCACCTCTCTCCCGAATTCGGCCGCACGATCCAGGAAATCGAGAAGGACGGTTTCAAGATTGCTGGCCGCATAGAATGCCTGCTTAGTTCCGATAGCGATGTGGGCATGGCAAAAACGATTGGTGTCGCCGCGCTCAGTCTGACCGACCTGCTGGGCGAGATGCGTCCGGACCTGCTCCTACTGATCGCCGATCGCTACGAAATGCTGGCCCCCGCAGTGGTGGCGCTCGCACTGCGCATTCCCATCGCGCATATCGAGGGCGGAGAAATCAGCGAAGGCGCGATTGACGACGCCGTCCGAAACGCGCTCACCATGATGAGCCACATCCATTTCACATCCACGTTCGGCGCGCGCGATCGCGTGATCATGATGGGCGAAGAGGAATGGCGCGTCCATCGCGCCGGGGCTCCTTCACTCGATCACCTGCGTCGGCAGAAACTCTTCACGCGCCCGCAGCTCGAGTCGCGGCTCGACCTCGACTTGAACCAGCCGACATTTCTCGTCGCCTATCACCCCCTGACCATCGCTCGCGACACGCTCGAGGAAGCAGGCGCATTCTTTACCGCTCTGGAAACCCTTCCGGAGCAGCTCCTCTTCTGCTATCCCAACGCCGACGCCGGAAGCCGCGAGTTGATTGAGCGCACGCGCTCCTTTCTCGCATCCCGCGGAGGCGGCCGCTTGTTCATCAACCTCGACGCAATCACCTACTGGAGCCTACTCGCACAGGTGGAGTTGCTGCTCGGGAATTCCAGCAGCGGAATCATGGAGAGCGCTTCCTTCGCGCTACCCACGGTGAATATCGGACTGCGGCAACAGGGCCGCGAGCGAGCGCGCAATGTCATGGATGCTGCCGCGAATCCTCGCTCCATTCAGGACACCGTGCGCCTGGCGCGCAGCGTTGAATTTCGCCGTTCTCTGCTTGGTATGAGCAATCCGTATGGGGAGGGATTTGCTGCCGAAACAATCGTGCGCGTGCTCACCACTGTTCCACTGACGCGTGAACTGCTGATGAAGCGCCATTCGACCCGACACGCCTCTTTCGACGAAGCTCGCGGCGCGTCTCAGGGCTGAAAAAGTTTCTTCTGGGCTTATGCCTTCGGAAGGACTCCGAGGCTGGCAGCGGCCACGCTATCGCGCGTTGTATTTTTCACCAGATACATCGCCTCATCCGCCAGGTGCAATAGCTCCGCCTTGGTGCGCGAATCCGAAGGATAGGAAGCGACGCCGACGCTCGCGGTAATGTGCACATTCAGTCCCGGCTCTTTGAGCCAGACAGCTTCGCGGATCAATTTGTGCAAGCGCCGCGCAACGCCCAGCGCATTTTCTTTTGACGTCTGCGGCAGCAGCACCACGAATTCATCTCCACCGTAACGGAATGCTAAGTCAATCAAGCGGCATTTATCCTTGATGGCCTCGCCAATCTCCGCTAGCAATTTCGATCCCATCAAATGCCCGTATGTGTCATTCACTTGTTTAAAGTGATCCAGGTCAATGAAGATCAATGAAAATTCGAAAGCGTAGCGATGCGAGCGGTAGATTTCCGTGTCCAGCATGAAATTCAAATGCCGGGCGTTGTAGAGGCTGGTGCAATCGTCGGTGATCGTGAGTTCGTGAATGCGTTGGACGTGCCGCGCGTTCTCGATGGCGATGGCCGCATAATCAGCCAGCGCCTCCAGCAGAGCCAGATCTCGCGGACTGAATCCCTCCGGGCCAATACAATTGATCAGCTCGATGACTCCCAGGCAATGATCCCGGAAGCGTACCGGGACGGCCACGATCGAGCGTGTCTCCATTTTCGTCCGCGCGTCCACCTGGGCAAAAAAACGCGAGTCCTTGCTGGTGTCCGGCACAACCACTACTTCGCCGGTCTGCGCAACCCAACCCGCCAATCCCTGTCCGAGCTTGATGCGCACGTCCTTCAGTGCTTCAGCGCCTTTGCCAGTGGCGATCTGGAAATACAGTTCGCCCTTGTCCACATCCATCAGCAGCAGCGACCAGGTGTCAGGGCGCAGGACCTCGTTGATCTTTTCCATAATGGTGCGGAGCACTTGGTCCAACTGCAGCGAGGAGGTGAGTGCCTTGCCAAGTTCGTGGAACACCGTGATTTCGCTCGATTCAGGAACTTCCACATTGACGCGCGGATTCCGACGGCGCTCGACGCCATCGAAGAGCTTGGTGTCGCTCGCTCTCCGCTTCGGATCCGTCGGGACCAGCAGCTTCGGGTCTGAGCTCTGTTCAGGCAACATTCTCATTATAGTGAACCGTTTTCACCCATCGCAATGGACTTCACGTCGCCATTGCCGTAAGGCTTATCGGTCGGTTCCCCGCTCCGCCGCCTCCGCTCCGCAACGACTTTCATTGACACTCTCGGCACCGACGCCTATATTTTTTCTGTGGTTGCGGATTCCTGCGGATGTCAACGGCACCTTTCGGCGAACATCTAAAACGCGAGCGGGAAATGCGCGGCGTTTCTCTCGAAGAAATCTCCGCCGCCACGCGCATCAGCACGCGTTTCCTCGAAGCTCTGGAGAATGATCATTGGGATCAGCTCCCCGGCGGCGTTTTCAACCGCGGATTTATTCGTTCGATCGCTCGTTTCTTGGGCCTGGATGAAGACAGCTTGGTGGCCGAGTACGCGCTCGAAACCAAGAACCGCGTCGATATTGGGGTGATTCCCGACCCGCCCATGGAGATGCGGCGAAATTGGGGACCGGCCATCGTCGCCTTCGGACTGCTGGCCGGCCTAATCGCGGGCGGATGGTTTATTTATGGGCATTACGGCGCGCAGATCGCGGCGCGGCTTCATAGGACGCGCCCTAGCTCGTCATCTTCTTCCACTACTGCGCCTGCGCCCCCTGAAGCAGCTGTTCCTGCAGCCCCTAGAGAACCTGCAGGCGGGATTCGAGAGCCCGCTGGTGTATCTTTACCGAGCTCGCCGCTCGAATTGAAAATCGAAGCCGGAAAGTCCGCTGACTTAAAAGTGGTAGCTGATGGCCGCTCCGTTTACGATGGCCGTGTCGAGCCTGGCAACTTGATGCGCTTCGACGCTAGAGATTCGCTTGAAATCTCCACCAGCGAATCGAGCGCGCTTCGGCTCGAACTGAATGGCCAGACCGTGCCGCCTATCGGGCTTCCCGGTCAATCTGGAAGGATTTCCCTGACGCAAAAGAACTTGAAACCTACGATAGGAGGATCCCATTAGCGCAGAACTGCGGGAAGAGATTCGGTCGGGACACGCGCGGCCCGAACGGAAACTGGCGGTTTGCTCGGGCGGTGCCTCTCTACCGCCGGAATTGCGCGCCGAACTGCTTGCCGTCCTTTCCATGGACGCAGATGAGGCCATTGCCCAACGCGCACAGGGCGTCCTGTTAACGCAATCCCCTGACTCCTTCCTGCTGGCGCTCGCCCGACCGGACGCCGATCCGCGATTGTTCGCTTATTGCGCTGATAATACAGCGGAAAAAACTGGAATAGCCGATGCACTCGCGAAGAATCCCACCTGCCCCACTGCGACCGTGTCCCGCGTTGCTCGCTACCTCACCGCTGCCGGGATTCAGGCCTTGCTCGACAATCTCGACAGGCTTACCACGGACCCGCACCTCATAGAAGCGCTGTCGCATTCCCAAGCTGCCTCCGTGGAACAACAGGAGCTGATCCGCGAAATTCAGAAGAATGAGGCGGTGGACATGAAGGCAGTTGCAGAGGCCGCCGCCGAATCGGAGCCCGACCCAGTGAAGCGGGAAACATTGATGCAGAAGTTGACACACATGAACGTGGTCCAACGCATGATCCTAGCCCTGAAAGGTGCGCGCGAAGAGCGCATGCTGCTGATCCGCGACCGCAACAAGATCGTGCAGCGCGCCGTGTTGCAATCGCCGCGGCTTACGGAATCCGAAGTGGAATCCTTCGCTGCCATGGCCAACGTCACTTCCGATGTTTTGCGGATCATTTCGCTGAACCGCGTTTTCATCAAGAGCTACGCGATCGTCAGAAACCTGGCGAAGAATCCAAAGACGCCGCTCGATATCACCTTGCATATTCTGCCGCGTCTCAATGCTACCGACCTTCGAAACCTTGCCGCCAACAAGAATATTCCCGAAACGCTGCGCAACGCTGCCATCAAGCTGCAACGCTCCAGAAAGATCTTGGGCTCCGGCGACTGACAGCTGCCTGCAATAGGCGCTAATGCGCAGTTCGCCCTATTTTGTAGCCGCAGCCGATAAGGAAGCCTCGATCTTCTTCCTGTATGCCTCAGCTCTAGTAAGAATCTCCTTTTCGTCGAGAGTGAGTAGCCGGCGATCTTCCATGACAATCCTTCCGCCGATCAGCACTGTGCGCACGTCGGATGCTTTCATCGCATACACAATTTCGGAGTAAGGGTTGTACATAGGCACAGCGTGTGGCGCGCCGGTATCCACTAAGATCAAGTCCGCTTTCTTGCCCGATTCGAGCGAGCCGATACTATTTTCCAGGTGCAACGCCCGCGCCCCGGTAATGGTGGCCATCTCGACCACCTGTTGAGCCGGTAAAGCGCGCGGGTCGCGCCGCCAGGCCTTCTGCAATTTTGCAGCGAGGTCCATTTCTTCAAACATATCCTGGTTGTTGTTGCTTGCGGCGCCGTCGGTTGCCAACCCAATTGCTTCGCCCGCTGCGAGCATTTCCACAACTCTCATCACACCAGCGGCCGTCTTCATGTTGCTGGAGGGGTTGTTAATGCAACCAACCCCCCGTTCTGCCAGCGTGGCAATGTCAGCATCATCTGTCCAGATGCAGTGCGCGCCCACTACATTGGGCCCAAGCACGCCCATTTTGTTGAGATACGCAACCGGGGTAAGCCCATATTTTGCGCGGCTCTGATCGAGTTCAAAGGGTGCCTCCGCAATATGAATCAGGATCGGCGCGCTATTCCGCCGCGCGAGCGCCGCGCTGTCCAACAACGTTTTTTCCGAGCAAGTGTATATCGAATGCGGAGCCGCAGCGGCAGTGATCAGCGGATCGCCTTTCCAGTGGTCGAGAAATCTCTGTGTGTAAGCAAGGGCTTCGGAAGTCGTCTTATTGTCCGGCGCGGGGAAATCAATGATCGTCTCGCCGAGCACGCCGCGCATCCCTGCTTCTTTTGTTACGCGCGCGACCGCGTCCTCGAAGTAATACATGTCCGCGTAGGTGGTGATTCCGCCGCGCAGCATTTCAAGCATGCTGAGCCGGGTTCCCCAAACGACGAAGTCTTCATTAACGTTGCGCGCTTCCGCCGGAAAAATATATTTGTGCAGCCAATCATCGAGTGCGAGATCGTCAGCGATACCCCGGAATAAACTCATCGCGGCGTGCGTGTGGCCGTTGATCAGCCCGGGCATCACCAGCGTGCCGCGCGCGTCAATCTTGTTAGTAGCTTCGTAGTGCTCTTCGATCTCCGCGCTCAAGCCGACGGCAACAATCGAATCCCCACGGACAGCCACCGCGCCATCCACAATCACCCGTCGCGGCGCATCCATGGTGACCACGGTGCCCCCTGTAACTAGCAGGTCGGCTTTCTGTCTAGCCCCGGCTGAAAGAGTAGTCCGACCACAGAGGACCACAAGCAAACACAGTGGAAGGCAGGCAACTCGTTTCATCAATCCCCTTTCGCCCAGAAGTCGGCAGAAGTGACGACGGGGACGATTTCGAAATCCACCAAGTCATCCCAAGCGCGGACCCAGTTGATCAAAGATTCCAGACGGGGGGCTTCCATCAGTTGAAAGCAGCGAGCACCTGTGGAATCCACCCAGCTCAAGCGGTAGGTGACGCTCTCCGGTAGCATCCGGCCGATAAGCTTCAATCGCTGGCCGATGGGAACGGAATCGCCGTTCTTGAATCGCTCGATAACCATGAAGAGCATGAAGCGCAGTGTACGCCACCTCTTGCGTGCTTCAAACCGAACTTTCGTGTCGAACGCTTGCCCCACGCGTCACTAATCACTCGTCGCCACCCATTTCGCGCTACAATCTGCGGCCATGGCTGATGATGATGCCCTGATTGCGGCGGCGAAGCAGGCGCGGGACAACGCGCACGCGCCTTTTTCGAATTTCCGTGTGGGCGCGGCGGTGCGTGCGAAGTCTGGGAGAATTTTCGCGGGCTGCAACGTGGAGAACGCAACGCTCGGCCTCACCTGTTGTGCTGAGCGTGTCGCGATTTTTAAGGCGATCTCCGAAGGAGAGCGCGGGTTCGATTCCATCGCCGTCGCCGCCGATACGGATACGCTTACGCCCCCGTGCGGCGCTTGCCGACAAATTATCTGGGAATTCTGCGGCGACATTCCGGTGATCCTCACAAACCTGAAGGGAAAAATCGAGCGGACCACTTCTGGAGATTTATTGCCGCGTGCCTTCGACTCTTCTTTTCTCTAATGCGGCTTTCTCAGCAGCGACGCGCTCAGGGCAAGTCGCTCGCGATGCAAGGGATCACAGCGCGCAGGAGCGCGACGAACTGGGTTTTCACGCGCTCGCCAGTTTCCATCACTTCGGCATGGTCGATTGGCTGGTCGAGAATTCCTGCAGCCATGTTGGTGACGCAGGAAATTCCCAGGACGCGCAGCCCCATATGGCGCGCGATGATTACTTCCGGAACGGTGGACATCCCAACCAGGTCGGCACCAATCGTCCGGAGAAAGCGTATTTCGGCGGGCGTTTCATAGCTGGGCCCGGAAAGCGCAGTGTAAACGCCTTCGTGGACTTCGATGCCCAGTCGCTTGGCTTCGATGAGCGCAGACTGGCGATAGGATTTCCAATAAGCCTGCGTCATGTCGGGAAAGCGTGGGCCGAAGCGTTCGTCGTTGGGGCCGAGGAGCGGATTTGTGCCCTGCAGATTGATATGGTCCCGGAGGATCACGAGTGCGCCCTGCTTATATTCGAGGTTAATCCCACCGGCGGCGTTGGTGAGGATGGCGGCGCGAATTCCCATGCAACCGAGAACACGCATCGGGAAAACAACTTCATGCGCCGAGTAACCTTCATATGCATGTACGCGGCCTTGCATGGCTGCGACAGCGAGCTTGTCCACGTTTCCGATAACCAGGCGTCCCGCGTGGCCCATAGCGGTCGAACGCGGGAAGCCGGGAATTTTCTCGTAGGGAATTTTCACGGAGCCGGTAAAGTCGTCCGCGAAAGCGCCAAGCCCCGAACCGAGTACCAGCGCGATTTTCGGGCGTAGCTTCGTTTTGGACAGAACGAATCTTGCGGCACGTTTTGCGCGCTCGAATTCGGAATCGCGGTGCGCGGCTTTCTCTTGGCCCGCGCTCACTGCAGCATCACTCCCACGATCGAGGCGGACATCAAATTAGCCATGGTGCCGCAGAGCATAGCGCGGATGCCGAGCTGCGCAAGCTCAGTGCGTTTGTTGGGCGCAAGCGCGCCGATTCCGCCAATTTGGATCCCGATGGAGCTGAAATTCGCGAAGCCGCAGAGGGCAAAAGTTGCAATGGTGAATGAGCGCGGGTCGAGTGCTTCTTTCATCGGGCCGAGGCGCTGGAAAGCGATCAACTCGTTTGTGACCATGCGCAGGCCCAGCAGGTTTCCGATGGAGTGCGCATCATTCCACGGAATGCCGATCAGCCAGGCGATGGGGGCAAAAAACCAGCCGAGGATCTGCTCCAGGCTCGTGGGAAACCAGGGGACACCGTGGCGAGCAAGCAGACTGTGTACGACACCGAAAAGGCCATCCACGAGATAAATCATGGCGATGAATGTAATCAGCATTGCGGCAACGTTGAGCGCCAGACTGAGGCCGTCGGTGGTGCCGCGAGTCAGTGCGGCGAGGGCGTTCTTGTCGCGTTCCATCTCGGCCATCTGGACTTTGCCCGAGGTAAGTGGCGTTTCGGTTTCAGGGACGAGCATTTTCGACAGCAAGATTGTGCCGGGGGCGGTCATGATTACGGCGGCGAGCACGTGTTTGGCTTCCACGCCATAGGCGATGTAAGCGGCCATCATTCCGCCCGAAACGTGGGCCATGCCGCTGGTCATAATGGTCATCAACTCGGAGTGAGTGACCTCTGGAAGGAATGGGCGAATAGTAAGCGGCGCTTCGGTCTGACCCATGAAGATGCTGGCGGCAACGTTGAGCGATTCTGCCCCGCTCGCGCCCATTAGGCGCGTCATGATCACGGCGGCGGCTTTAATGATCAATTGCATGATGCCGAGGTAATAGAGGAGCGCAAAAAATGCGGCGATGAAAATGATCGTGGGCAGGACTTGAAAGGCGAAAAAGAAGCCGAGCGGCGAGCCTTTTTTGCCCAGGTCACCGAAAACAAATTCGGAGCCGTAGAAGGCGAAGTTGAGCAGCCATTTCACCGCGTCGCCGGCTTGCTGGAAGAGATAGCGGCCTGTTTCCCAGCGCATCACGAGAAAGGCGAAGGCGATTTGCAGGCCGAGGCCCCAGGCAATCGTCTTTCGGCGGATGGCGCTGCGATTCGTGGAGAAAAGATACGCAAGGGCCATCATGGTGAGCATACCGAGGATTCCGATGAGGCGATGCATTCGGTGGTGGCTCCCTTCCCAGCCTTGCGAAAACTACGTCGAGCCGGAAACTCCTTCGTCCTGCAGGGCAGATCCGCGTTACGGCGCGCCGATAATTTTTCGGACTAGCGGCGAGGCGGGCGGCGCAGCCGGACCGATTTCGAAGCTTTCTTCCAGCAGCTCGACGGAATGGACCAGGCGCTCGTCGAGATTGTAATGCACAGTACAGAGCGTCTCGCCTGGCTGCACCGGGTCTCCGGTTTTCTTCTCGAGCACGAGGCCGACGGCCGAGTCCACGGCGTCATCTTTTTTCTCGCGGCCACCGCCGAGCATCATGCTGGCGACGCCGACTTGCTCGCAATGAATGGTCGTGATATAGCCCGCGCGTTTTGCGTGAACCTGTGCCTGATGTCGTGCGCGCGGAAGCCGGGTCGGATCGTCCACCACCCTTGGATCGCCCCCCTGCAGGCGAACGATCTCGCGGAATGTATCACGGGCGCGGCCGGAAGCAATCATTTCCGCAGCGAGTTTTTTCCCTTCGGCGCCGGTTTTTGTACGATTGCCGAGGACGAACATCCAAGCTGAAAGCTCCAGGCTGAGTTCGAGCAAATCTTCGGGGCCACGACCGTCCAGGATCTCGATGCATTCCTCCACTTCAAGCGCGTTACCGACTTTGTAGCCGAGTGGCTGCTCCATGTCGGTGATCAGGGCAACAATTTTTTTACCCATGCGTGTTCCGGTCTCGACCATCAACTCCGCGAGATTTTCCGCATCGGCTTGCTTCTTCATGAATGCGCCGTCGCCGGTTTTTACGTCGAGGACCAGAGCGTCAATCCCTTCGGCCATTTTCTTGCTCATAATCGAGGCGCAGATGAGATACGGGCTTTCGACGGTCGAAGTGACGTCGCGAAGGGCATAGAGGCGCTTGTCGGCGGGCGCGATTTCGGGCGTTTGGCCGATGAGGCCACAATGGCAAGCCTCCAGGACGCGACGAAACTCCTGGAGCGAGAGATTTACGTTGAATCCAGGAATGGATTCAAGTTTGTCGAGCGTGCCACCGGTGTGGCCGAGGCCGCGGCCGCTGATCATTGGAACGTAAAGGCCGGCTGCGGCGACGATGGGAGCAACCACGAGCGAAGTCTTGTCGCCAACGCCGCCGGTGGAATGTTTGTCTACTTTCGCGCCGGGGAGATCCGAAAAATCCAGGACCACGCCGGAATGAAGCATGGCTTCCGTCAGCGAGGCGAGCTCGGAGCGCTTCATACCGCGCCAGACAACGGCCATGAGCCAAGCCGCAAGCTGGTAATCGGGAATGCGATCGTGAGTGACACCCTCGATGAGAAATTCGATTTCCTGGCGGGAGAGTTCCGCAGCGTCGCGTTTTTTGCGGATGATGTCAACAGCGCGCATGGAGTAGGGCCGCCGAGGAAGCTAGCATCCGGTTGATGGCGGCGTCAACGGAACGAGCTAAAAGATTTCCTAAATTGTATTGCCTTGATGAAAGAACTTTGCGACACTGCCCAAGTTGCGCAGAACGAACCCGTTGATTTCACGTGTGGGCATCGAAGGCGGACGCGAAACGGACCAGATCGGCGGCCGGGGGAATAAAAATGGAAGGGCCAGTTGCTTCAGCCGGTGTGGAGTGCAGCTTAACTGACTCCGTCCCGAGACGAGACCATGAAATGCCGTGCCCCCCAGTTCGGCCTGCAAACCGCTTGCCTACTGCTCGTGTTCCTGGCGGCCTGGTGGCCCGCTTCCGCGCAACAGCCCTCTCTACCCACTTCTGATAAATCCACCCCCCAAACTGTTGAATCCCCTGCTCCTGTTCCGGAAGTGGAAGACGAGGGTGATCCTGTAACAATTTTTCCGCATTCCGAGACCAGTCGCTACTGGATATCCGGACAAGCGAATGTGATCTTGCAATGGCACGCTTCGTTTCCCGCGAAATACAGCGGGCCAAACAGCTTGCGTTCGCAGGCGGAAAACGCGACGTCGAAGGTTTTCACACTCTTTTTGGGTTACCAGTTGACGCACACGACGGAAGTGTTTCTGGACCTGGAGAGCGCGAGCGGCCATGGGGTCAGCGAAGCGCTCGGGCTTGCGGGGTTCACGAACCTCGACGTGGTACGAAATCCACAGCTCTCGCATGCTCCGTACCTCGCGCGTATCATGATCCGCCAGATAATCCCGCTGAGCAGTGATAGCGTCACCGCGGAGCGTGGCGCGCTCGGGCTGGCGACCAAACTCCCCGCGCGACGCATTGAAATCCGCGTCGGCAAATTCAGCTTAGTGGATTTTTTCGACCTGAACACCTGGGGGCAGGATAGCCACCTGCAGTTCCTCAATTGGACGGTGGATAACAACGGCGCTTACGACTACGCCGCCAACACGCGTGGCTACACGGATGGCATGATGCTCGAGTACGACGATCACTGGTTCACTGCAAGATTTGCGGAAACGCTGATGCCCAAAGTGGCCAACGGCATCAATCTAGATGCAGACGTTGCGCGTGCGCGTGCGGAGAATTTCGAAGTGGAGGCGCGCGGAAATCTTTTCATGCGCCGCGCTGGAGTCGTCCGTCTGCTGGCATACCTGAATACCGCCGACATGGGGAATTACCAGGAGGCCAACGGTAATGCGGAGATGACCCATACTGTTCCGGATGTCATTGCCACTCGCCGCCAAGGCCGCCACAAATACGGTTTCGGGTTGAATTTCGAACAGGAACTTCCCGGAAAGATCGGCTTCTTCGGCCGCCTTGGATGGAGCGACGGGCGCAATGAGTCGTTCGCATATACAGAAGACGATCGAACATTTGAGATTGGCGCATTCAAGATGGGTGAGCGGTGGAAGAGGCGCAAAGACCGCGCCGGCGCCGCATATGTGGTGAACGGGATCGTCGCGGCTCATCAACGATATCTAGCGCTGGGCGGAAAAGGATTTCTCCTGGGGGATGGAGCGCTGACCTATGGGCGTGAAAAAATCGTTGAGGGATTTTACACCGTGCATTTGTGGCGCGGCGTCTTCGGTTCCTTCGATCTGCAGCACATCAACAATCCCGGTTACAACAAGGATCGCGGGCCGGTGTTGGTGCCGGGGCTGCGGCTGCACGTCGATTTTTGAAGGGAACCCCAAATGGAGAATGGTAGCGAGCTATTGCGTGGGGGCCGCGTCGGGCTCGGGCGATTTTGTAGAGGGGAGCCAATAGCTGGCCAGGACAGGGATTAAGAAGAGGATCGCAAGCAGCGAAGTTACTAGGCCACCGACAACCACGTGAGCGAGTGGCTGCTGGGCTTGCACGCCGATGCCGGAGGAAACTGCGGCGGATAGCAGCCCTAGTCCGGCGGCGGCGCAAGCCATCATCACCGGGCGCATTTCGGCGAGGCCATCGAGTTCTATTGCGCCCAGCATCGTCGAACATTCTTTTTCTTTTCGCCGAATGCCAGAAACAAAAACGACGCCACCCAGGGTGCATACGCCGATGACGGATGCAAATCCGACGGCAGCGGAAATGCCGAACGGCGTGTGCGTGATCCACAGCGAAAGAACGCCACGCAATAGACCAAAAAGAAGTATGGCGAGAACCAGTAGAGCATAGCGCAAGGAATTGAATGCGGTGAAGAGCAACCCAAGTATCACAAGCAAGCTGATCGGAAGAATCACGGCGAGATGCCGCTGCCCTCTCTGCAGACTGTCGTATTCACCGGCCCATTCGTAGTGATAGCCCTCCGCCGAGTGGACCTTCTGCACAATGCGATCTTGTACTTCCTTAATATTCTGCGAGAAGCTGAAATCCACCCCGGGAAATTTCTCCAGCTGCCCGTCTATGCGGCGGATCAATTCATCCTTGATCAATCCGGGCGGCCAGGAATCAGGACTCTTGAGCGACATCATGAATTCGACTTTGTTGAACGTGGTGATGACAGTCCCGTCATCTGGGCGTCCCGGAGGTGTTCCGAAACGCATGCGGAGCTAGATCTTTGGTGCGCTCTCCGCGACATCGGCCGCAACTTTTTGCATTTCGGCGTGAATTCGACCGTTGGACACGAGGAGCGCGGGATCGCCGGGACGGTAGGGACGGCCTGCAAAATCGCTGACGGTACCGCCGGCTTCTCTCACCAGGAGGATGCCCGCCGCAGTGTCCCAGGATTTTAGACCAAATTCCCAAAAGGCGTCGAAGCGCCCGCTGGCGACGGAGCAGAGATCGAGCGCGGCAGAGCCATCGCGCCGAACACCGTGGGAACGGAGCGTGTAGGCCCAGTAATAATTTATGTTTTGGCTCTGACGAACTTTGTCTGTGGGAAACCCGGTGGCCACCAGGCTGGTCGAAAGTTTTTCGATGGACGAAACATGGATGCGTTTTTGACCGAGATATGCACCCTCGCCCCGTATCGCGGTGAAGAGCTCACGGCTCACCGGATTGTAGACCACGCCGAGCAGTAGGTCGCCGTCTTCCAGCAAACCCAGCGACACGCCAAAGCACGGATAGCCGTGGGCGAAATTTGTGGTGCCGTCGAGCGGGTCCACGTGCCAGCAATAGCGCGCGCCGGCGCCCGCGCCTTCCCCGCCCTCTTCAGCGACGATCGCGTGCGCGGGGAAATGATCGCGTAAGCGACCGACGATGAGCGCTTCGGAGCGGCGGTCGGATTCCGTGACGATGTCCACTTCACCCTTGTAGGTAATGTTCTTGGGCCGGTCGAATTCCGCGAGCAGGAGCGCGCCTGCTTCGCGTGCGGCATCGGCGGCGACTTCGAGGAATCGATTCATCTATCGTGGCGCAGGCGCAGTGAAATATTGCTTGCGGTAGCGTACCAGGTCACCGGATTTCACGCTAACGGCGACATGACGTGTGCTACCGGGCGGTGGAGTCGGAGTTGGATAATAGCTCAACAAGTATTGGGTACGAAGCTCGCGATCAATGCGGTCGTACATTGCGTCGAGCTGCGTGAGCTCGTCGAGGATAAACATGGCGCCCCCGGTGCTGTCGGTGATGGTAATTAGCGCGTGTTCGCCCGCAGTGTTGCGGCCGTTTTCATTCTTTACCGGGCGGATGATGATGGAATAAAGCAGCCCATCGGAGGCGATGGCGGCGCGGCGCGCGTCTTCAAATTTCGAGACACTCGTCGTTTCGCCCGCGTCGGTGACGAGAATGATCGCGCGGCGGCGGTCAGGTGGACGGCGTCTTAGAGTTTGCGAGCTGAGAACGATGGCGTCGTATATCGAAGTGCCCGTGCCCGGCGTGATGCGGCGCGCGGCCGACTGGAGTGCAGGCACATTGTCGGAATAATCGGCTAGCTCGGTTACGGTTTCCGAGAATTCAAAAACGGCCAGCGTGTCGCCGGGTCGGACGACCTGACGGATGAAGTGCGCGGCAGCTTCGTCTTCGAATTTCAGGTCTTTGAATGCACTCATGCTGGAATCCACCATCAGCGCAAGATCCAGCGGGCGATTGGTCTCCGCTTCGAAGCGCTCGATTTTCTGGGGCACGCCCTCTTCGGTGAGCGTGAAGGCATCCATGGTAAGGTCAGGGATCGGCCGCCCCTTGGCGTCAATAACACTCGCGAGGATGTTGACGAAATTTGTCTCCACGCGAATCTGGCCGGATTTCTGGCGCTGCTGAGCGTTCAAGAGTGCTACGGTTGCGAAGCATGTAAGGAGGGCTACTATCATTGCAGTCGTTCTACTACCAAATAGAACTGGTCGGGAGCAGGCGGCAGCGGCGCGAGCAACTTTCTTCACAAAGGTCACTGAGAGTTGGATTCATCCCGGCTGGAAATGGCTTGCTGCGACGGGATCTCGCCTTCAGCCCATATAGCGCCGCCGTCGAAATATTCTTTTTTCCAAATGGGCACAGCGCGCTTGAGCGCATCAATGGCAAAACGGCAAGCATCAAAAGCGGCGCCGCGATGCGGGGAGCTGATGGCGATAAGCACGCTGGTGTCGCCAATTTCGAGACGGCCGAGGCGGTGGACAATAGCCAAGCGGTGGATCTTGAAACTCGCGCGGATTTGGACACCGATGTCGCGCATCTTGGTGTAGGCCATAGGCTCGTAGGCCTCGTACTGTAAATAAAGCGTGCGCCGGCCCCTAAAATTATTGCGGACGAAACCGTCGAAGACAACTACAGCGCCATCCTCGGGAGCTTTCAGTCCTTCGACGAATTCGCGCGTTACGATTGGTTCGCGCACCAAGAGAAAAATATCGTCCACCACCACAGCTTGCTGCCCGCCGCTGACCGGGGGCAGGAAAGCGACTTCGTCACCGGTCGCAAGCGGCGCGCGCCAGCCCGCATATTCCTGATTGACGGAAGCGGCGATCGAGGGGCGGAATTCGCCGAGCTTGGGAAAACGCCGGCCGTAGCGCTCGAAGAGATCTTCGACGCGAGCACCTTCGGAGAGTTCGGCGTCTTCTTCCGCGACGCCGGTGATTTCCTTGAGCTGGCCGAAGAAGAGAACGTGAACACGCATCGAAGTCATTCTAGCGCGAGCGGCGAGGATAGGAGAAGGAAAGTGGGCGAGAAAAGGCACTCCCCTTCCACGGGCCCAACGCTATTCCCGATTGCCTATCAGTTTTTCTTAGCTTGGATTGAAATCAATTCAATTTCAAAAATTAGAGTGGAGTTGGGACCGATTCCGGGGCCGGCGCCGCGCGAGCCGTAGGCAAGGTCGGCCGGAATGAATAATTGCCACTTTGAACCCACGGGCATGAGCTGCAGGGCTTCTGTCCACCCCTTGATAACTCCCGATACCGGAAAAGTCGCAGGCTGTCCGCGTTTGTAGGAGCTGTCGAATTCGGTGCCGTTGATGAGCGTGCCGCGATAGTTGCAGACTACGGAGTCGCCCGTCGTTGGTGTTGGACCAGTCCCGGCCTGTAGAATCTTGTACTGCAAACCGCTGGGCAGTGTGACCACCCCGCCCTTTGATTTGTTCGCGGCCATGAAGTCTTGACCCTCTTTAAAATTTGCATCTCCCGTCTGCGCCATCTTTTCCTCCTTTCTTTTCTGTATGCCAGCTCTTAGCGCTGTGAGCACGGCCCGCTCCTCCTCGTCGGTCAGCAGTGTTTTGCCGCCAGCGAGAGAATCCTTCAGGCCTCTCATCAGGATATTTAGATCCACATCCACAGACTGCGATCGCAAGCTCGAGCCGAAACTCATGCCGATGGCGTAACTTTCCTTGTCTTCTTGCGTGTCAAGAGTCAGGGGCTCCTGGGCATTGGGTGCCGGCACCGGAGCCGACTTCTTCGTGAGCGCCTGTGGAGGTTCCGCAGGACTCTGAGCGGAAGTCGCCGCTAGAGGTGGACGAGGATTGGGCGGAGGGGTCTCCTGCCCACGAGCGCTTCCGACCAATGAAATCGAAAGAGCCATAATATTAGCCGTTATAAATGGTGTTTTTCTCATGAACGTATTCTTACATTGGTGAGGCCGTTGCGCAAACCGGGCCTCAAGAATGCAAGCTCGACGAAGTCACGCAGGGCTTACGGCTGGGCCAAGCGCGCGATCTCGTCGAGGCGCGTGGCGGCGCGACGGAGCGCGGACGCCAGGGAGCCAGACTCTTCACGGAATGCGGCGGGGTCTTTGCGCTCGAGGGCCTCGCTGGGACCCGGAAGGAATTCAGCGGCGTAGCCGGCATGGATGCCGGGGGCGTAGATAGTGTGCTTGTACCAGGGGCGGCCTGAAAGCCCCGCGGGCGATAGCAAGGACTGCTCGACGGAAGCGAGTAAGCGATTAAGTTCCGCCTCTTTTGCAGAAGGGAGCGGCGCGGCGGCCAATACTTGCAGCGCCTGCGTCGCCCGCTTCGCAGCGGCCGAAAACTGCGCGGCGGCATCGGAGACCGCGTTCGCCGCGGCAGGATCTCCGCCCGGTTGTGCGGCGCGTGTGACCAATTCAGTGGCGGAGCGCGCGATTTCAGAAGCATACGCGGTGAAATCGTATGGCAGCACATCGGCTTCATCTAGGCGCAGAGCGATAGTGCCGATGACGCGCGCGAGTGCGGCGTGATACGCAAAGGTCGGATCACCGAAATGTTTCATCCAGTAGAAATCGTCGTAGAGCGCGTGATAGACCCCGTAATCACCCCCGAAGCCGATATCCATCGAGGGAATTCCAGCGTGATCGAGGAACGGGCAGAAATCTGAGCCGGCGCCGAGCGCGCTCAGCGGAACCTCGCCGGGAGTCTCGGATTTTGGCTCGGGACGTGCGGTGCCGGAGGTTTCGTCTTTCGCACGACTGGCGCGGTCGCGCCAGTCGTCATACACGCTGCGGTGTGTGGAAGAGCCTGGATCCTGCACATCGTGGGTTGCGTCGCGGACGAGCTCCTTGAGCGAAGGAGTGGCGGAGGCGCTGAATTTGGGCCCGATCACGCCGACATCGGTGTTCAGGTAAGCCACGGCCTTCGCTTGCAATTCGGCGAGATTTCCCTCTACCCACTCGGTCGAGCCGATCAATCCCGGCTCTTCGCCGTCCCATTCGCACATCACGATCGTGCGGCGCGGTTTCCAACCCTCGCGAGCCAGTTCTCCCAGAGCGCGCGCAGTTTCGAGCATCACGGCGGTTCCACTGCTGGGATCGGCGGCGCCAAAAACCCAGGCGTCATGATGATTTCCCATCACCACCCACTGGCTAGCATCCGTGCCGCGAAGTTTAGCGATCACGTCGTAGATGGGACGTTGCTGGTAGTCCATCACCAGCTGGATATGCGCCACGGCGTCGCCGGGGCCCAGATGATAAGTGAACGGCAAACCACCCTGCCATCCTTTGGGGACTGGCGGTCCGCCGAGGTTTTGAAGTATCACCGCGGCATCCTGCGCGTTGATAGGCAGCGTGGGAATATGCGAGACGTTCACGGCTTCTGCGGGCGCGAGACGTTTCGCATCGGGGGTGGCGGCAACGCCGGGCGTGAGCGGATCGCCCGGGTAAAGCTGCGTGTACAAAACCGAGCCGCGTTGAATACCGCTCATGGGGCGCCAGGGGCCGCGCGGAAAAGGATCGCCGGCCACGTAGCCATCGTCCTGCGGATCGGAGAAAATAATCAGACCCACGGCTTTGTGTTCCTCGGCGAGTTTGGTCTTGATCCCGCGATAGCTGTGGCCATACCGGGCGATCGCTATTTTGCCCTCGACACTGACCCCGCGCGATTCAAGCTCGCGATAATCTTCGAGCAGGCCGTAATTCACGTACACAACGGCAGCCGCGACGTCCGCGGAGGGCGAAAAGGCATTGAATCCCACAACCGCTCGCGCGTCGAATGTATCCTTGTCCACTTCATAATGCTGCTCGGGGGTAGCCAGCGCTTTCGATTCGGGCGCGGTGAGTTCCAGTTTCACTTCGCGCGGTTGAGGAAGCCACACGCTATAGCTGACGATCTCGGCGTCGAACCCGAAGCTTCTGTATTGCTCCTGCAGCCACGAAGCGACGCGATGGCTGGCCTCGGTGCCCGCTAGGTGCGGCTCGGAAGTGAGATGGCGCAGATTTGCTTCGGCGTGCGCTGCATCGGGGAGATCTCGAAATTTTTGCTCGAGTGCGCGCTCGCCTTCCACGCGCGCGAGTGCGAAGCCGCGGATGCCGCCGCTGCCTTCCGTGCCGCTCGATATGACCACTGAAAATAGAAATGTGGCTGAGAGAAGCGCCGCGGCACTGCACCATCGCAGGAAATGTTTCACAAGTACCTCGCGAAAAGAGTGGACATGGTATCCCATCTCGGCGGTTTTTGAAAAACTGAGGAGTTGCCTTGTGGAAGCGATTCAGAACTCGCTTTGCGGAGTCATGTACGATTCGTGGAGTAGAATTGCCCGGGTGCTGAGCCGCAGCCGTGGCTCGCGTGATGAGGGGAGAGCGATTATGAAAGTCTTGATTTCGGGCGCCAGCGGACTGGTGGGGACCGCGGTTGCCGATGCGCTGCGAAAGGAAGGCCACACAGTGGCCCGATTTGTCCGACCCGGCGGGAACGCGCTCCCCGGAGATGTTTGCTGGGATCCAACGAGCGGAACAGTGGATGCGGCCGCCATGCAAGGAGCGGACGCTGTGATTTGCCTGAGTGGAGCGAGTGTGGGCGAGGGGCGCTGGAGCGCGGCACGAAAGAAAGTGCTGCGCGACAGCCGGGTGGATACGACGCGAGTGCTTGCGGATTCGCTCGGGCGGTTGCATCAGAAGCCGCACGTCTTCATCGCCGCGTCGGCCATTGGATATTACGGGAGCCGTGGTGATGAGATTCTGACGGAATCAAGCGCCGCGGGAAATGATTTCATCGCTCTGCTCGCGCGCGAGTGGGAATCGGAATCCATGCGCGCGGAATCGGCCGGCATTCGCACGGTGATTCTGCGCTTCGCTGTAATTCTTTCGCCGAAGGGAGGCGCGCTGGCGCGCATGGTGCTGCCCTTCAAGCTGGGGGCGGGAGGAAGGCTTGGTAGCGGGAAGCAGTGGATGTCGTGGGTGGCTCTGGACGATGTCGTACAGATCATCCGCGGGGCCATTGCAGATGAGCGCATGCGCGGTCCCGTGAATGTTGCCGCTCCGGGACCGGTACAAAACGAGGAGTTCACGCGAATTCTTGCAAAAGTGTTGCACCGCCCGGCAATTTTCCCCGCGCCTGCATTTGCTCTAAGGATTGCGCTGGGCGAGATGGCGGATAGTCTGCTGCTTGCCAGCCAGCGCGTGATCCCCGAAAAGCTTCGCGCAGCGGGCTACCAGTTTCGCTTTGAGAATCTCGAGGCCGCCCTGCGCGCACTGCTTGGGGCCAAGCAGTAGGTGCCGCCGTGGTCGCTCACCGCACGATGGAACTCCTCTCCGTAGTAAGAGCCGAGTGCCTACCTCCGTCTCTATAAGTCGAGGCGTTCGAGCAGGACGCCGAGGTTCGACTCATCCACAGTCAGCATAGGTCGCGATTTCGCAAAATTCTCGACCTCATCCAGCGCTTGAAATAATCGCATTTTCGCCACGGCATATTCTTCCGTTCCCGTGAGGACGCGACCGTTTTCTTTGGTCCAGCGCTCGAGCGCAGGGCGGCTCACAAAAATGCGCACCGGGAACATGGTCTTGCGGTCGGCGGAGACGTAATAGATGTACACGTTTCCCGGGACGGGTCCCGGCGGCGAGGGCCGCGCATCCTGGAACTGATACTGATAAACGAATCCTGTCGCAGCGGAATAGCTTTTGATCCGGCGGACCGTTTCCGGCTTCGACATGGAGGCATTATTCGGCGGGGGTACGTGCGTGTCAAGGCGAGGGCCTGCTATCGAAATGGGCTGGAGACGGGCGGATGTGGACTCATAACGGTGCGGCATCGAGAGATTTTTCTGCGCCTGCTTTGTCGGCGCTCAGGGGCCCGTCACAGGTGACACGCGAAATTTGAAGTATGGGCAGGGGTTGTAAAGACTCCTCGTGCGGTTTCGATTTGCACGAAGCGCGCGCAGCAATTTGCGAATATTGGTCCGCGAAGGCACGTGTCGTGACGTTAGGCCTCTGCGCCCATGAAGCCATACGAAACATGCGGGCGAAAGCAGCGGGAACGCTTGGAGAGTTCCACAGTGATTCCATTTCGCCCACCCGCCCGGTACATTTCTCTGTGACCGGCCCTCGCCGGGGGCACCCGATAGCTAGTTGGCGGGATGACGAGCGCGCCAGGATGCGGGTCTCATACTCCGTCCCGAGCGCTACGGTACGCCTCCGCACGGTCAGCGGACGCGTCTTGCCTGCGATTCTGTTTGCCGTGGCCGGAATTCCCTCGCCGTCCACTGGGAGATCGGAGACCGGAATCTTCGGAGCGCAGGTGGTGGCTGTGGACGCGAACACCAGTAGAGTGATCGCCGGAACACTGGGACGATGCGATTGCAACGCAGCATCTCCGCCGGCCAGCTTTGACGGAACCTACGAGCTGGACTGCCTGCCGGTGGCCCACAACTACATAAGTTATGCTGAGCCTCTCGAGGGCATCGTTAGCCCCTCGGATTTCGGGTAGCCGCTCGGGAAGCTATGCGCCACGGACCCAAGAACGGAGTGCGCTCCTTCGGTAGTGAACTTGAATCTCAGCGTGCGGGTAAGGCTGGCGGGTCCGTAGCCGGTTTCGGGCCGGAAAACTGTAGCCGAATAAAGAAAGCGGCTCCCGGGGGAGTGGGAGCCGCTTTGGTACAGCGGAGTAAACTGCGAACTGTTAGTTCGGCAACACGTATTCCGAGAAGCCGATGGTATTGATGTCCCGAAACATCGGCGTTCGCGGTGGCAATAGGTTCGGCGTCAAGAAGTCCGTATCGAAGTTGTAGCCGCGGCCTGGAGGGCTATAAACCGTGGTGCAACACTTGTACGTTCCGATAGCCTGGCGGTTGTAATACAGACTGACGATGGAGCCCCGGAAGTTGAGTGTGGCTCCGCCCCAGTTTTCGATGTAACGGAGGAAATTGTGCACGCCGCCGTCGGTTCCCATGTCCTGGTATGTTCCCGCCGGCTGGCCGAACGAGATACCTTTGCCGGCGCCGACCGCCAGACGGTACGAGGTCGAAACCACTCCGCCGACTGCCACCGAGCGGCCGCCCGTGTTGTAGGTGGAGATAAACGAGTTCACGTCGTTCCAACTGTCAGAAAGAAACGTGAATGAGTCTGCGACCACCGAGGCCGCGCCATAGGGTGGCACGAAAGCGCCGCCGGGGGCGTTGAAGTCGCCCTGAACGTACGCTGGGTTCTCAGTAGCGATCGCAAGGCCGCAGTTAATGCCGCTGGGGCAAGCGCCCAGATTGATGGTCGCGCCATTCACCAGCTTCAAAGCCCTGCGGAAGAACAGCAGCGGGTTCTCGCGCGCCTCATTGCGGTTCACTACATACCATCCCGGCCAAACCTTGGGTGCGGTCGCGATGAATGCAGGATTGCCGCACACCCAGTTTGCATTCAACTGAGGCAGTCCAGGACTGTATGCCACCATCGCAGCGAAAAGGCCGTTGACGGTGTAGACCCCGTTCGGCGGCACTGCCGTGGGGTAGGGCGCAGCTCCCGCCTGGGCGCCATAGGTCTGCTGGGTGATGTCCTGCGGAGCGTCCAGCAACTCGCCGGCGTCGATGGTGGTGTCGGGGCATCCGTTGGCATTGCCCAGATTAACCATGTCGTTGAAGCCGAATTCTCCGGTCTCATTTCCCGAGGGAGATGCCGGCGGCCAACCGCTGGCCAGGGGTGCTGCGACGTAATTGCCTCGGCGGTCGGAGAAATAA
>Ga0210384_10001770_pt1 | contig 28032 bp, 24 predicted proteins | sample IncBWH2MmetaG_FD_160574 | JGI IMG/M metagenome (GOLD analysis project Ga0210384, IMG submission 160574) | Forest soil microbial communities from Barre Woods Harvard Forest LTER site, Petersham, Massachusetts, United States - Inc-BW-H-2-M | ecosystem: Environmental > Terrestrial > Soil >...
TACTGATACGCGCGGGCAGAAATTTATGACCATGTTCGTAGCGTTGTTGGACCAGCCTCACCGGACGCTGCACTACGTGAACGCCGGGCATGTACCGCCCGCGGTGGTGCGAGCGAATGGCACAGTGGACTATTTGCGGGAAGGCGGAATGGTAGTGGGACTTTTCCCGAGCCAGCACTACGACCGCGGTCACGTGCGCATGGAACCGGGCGACATTTTCGTTGGCTGCACCGACGGAATCACCGAAGCAATGAATACCGCAGACGATGAGTACGGCCAGCAACGGCTGGTGGATCTGGTTGCCCGCGAACGCTCCCTGCCGGCTCCGGAAATCGTGCAGTCCGTCCTCACCGAAGTCGATTTGTTCTCCCGCGGCGGAACCCACGAAGACGACCGCGTCATCCTGATCCTCAAAGTAGTGTAGTACATTCCCGACTCAAATTCTTACGAGCCAGTTGAAGAGTAGTGGCGCGTGCCGAAATTCCAGAGGGAGACGGCGATCGTTAAGAACACGATGGCGACGACGGGGACGAGTGGCAAGTATTCCGGCGTCACGGTGCGCCCCAGCAGGCGAACGCTTGGGTAAAACGACGCCAGGCCAAAAGGAATGATCCAGCACAAGAAAAATTGCACCACGCCGCTGTAGATCGAAAGAGGGTAGCGGCCGAACGCGATCACGTTCCAGACCGGCGGATGGACGCCGATCCGGTCTTCCCAGAAGAAGGATACGGTACTCAGAATCAAGAATATCGAGACATAGATAATGGCAGCACACAAGCCGAAGAAGAGAAGCATCAAGAATTTTCCGGCGCCCCAGTGAATGCCGAGGCGATGGGACGCCCACCACATGCAGAATGTTCCCGTCGCGACTTCTTGAAGTGACTCGATACGGAAAGTCTCGAACAGCACCTGAAAGAGCGACGAGACTGGCCGAAGGAGTACGCGATCGAACTTTCCCTCGATGATGTAGTTGTTGCCGAAATCGTAGAGGTTAAGGCTGATGACGTTGAACAGGCCGTAAGGAATCTGCGTGAAGCCCCACAGGAAGACCACTTCTTCCAGACGCCACCCGGCGAGTTGCGTGGCCTTCTGGAAAAGTATGACCACAAAGCCCAACGAAAAGATGGTGGCGGCCATGCTGGTGGCGAGGCTAATGAAGAAATCGCCGCGGTAGCTGATGCGAACTTTAGCGTATTGGGCGAAATAATCGGAGAAGAGCAAGGCGTGTCGCTGCGCGGCCGCAATAATTCCTGCGAAACCCTTCTTTTCCTTCACGGAGCTGATCGAAGCCAAACCAGTGCTCATCGCGAGCCTAGCCTCCGTGTATGGTGATCTTTCGTGACGCATGCTCCCACCAGAAATGCGCGACCAGGAGCAGCGCGACAACCCAGAGCCACTGAGTGGCGAGGGCGCGCAGGGCCGCGACGCGATCCAGTTTCCCGAGATAGACTTGCAATGGAGTGTACGCAATATGCTCGAACGGTAACCAAGCCATGATTTTTTGCGCGCGTTCCGGGAAAAATGAAACCGGAATGAGCAACCCTGAAAGCAGTTCGATGAGCCAGTACTTGGCGCGGATCAGCGCGAGGATGGATTTCAGCGGAATGGCGCAGGTCCCGATCATGAAATTGATCGCTCCCATCAAGAAAAAGCTGCCAATGACGCCGATCATGAAAAGGGAAAAATTCTCGCGTGATGCCGGCCCTTGCACGGGGAAGACAAACGCGACCACAACGGCCACGGGCAGAGTAAGCAGGCCCAGGCGAAACGCCGATTCGCCCATGGCGCGGAAAATCCACATCCACTGCACGGAGACAGGCTTGATCAAGTCCATGGCGATCTTGCCTTCGATTACTTCGTAAGCCATTTCCTGGTCGATGGTGTTCCAGTAGAACGACCGGATGATCCAGCCGACGCTGATATAGGTAATGATCTGTGACAGGTTGTAGCCCGCAATGGATGGCGTGGAGTGATAGACGGCGCTCCAAATGAAATAATAAACCGTGACGTTTAAAAAATACGTGATGATGCCGGTGAAGTATCGCAGCCGGAACGCCAGAATGTTGACAAAGCCGACGCGAGAGAATTCTGCGTAAGGAGCCAGTGCCCGGGCAAAACCGCTCATACGGGAACCTCAAGCTGGGCCTGGCCAGCGTAGATTCGCTTGACGATTTCCTCGATGGGCTCGTCTTCGATGAGCAGGTCGCGAACCTCCACGTTGGCTAGTATCTGGCGGATCAAGTCGGACGTCGAGACCTTCATGCGATCGAATCGGATGCGGTAAGTCAGCTCATCCACCTGCTCCGCTTCCAGGCCATCGCGGCAGAAGACGGCCATGCCGCTCGCTTGCGACCGATCCTTCAACACAAACTTAATTTGCTTGGTGCGCAGCAGCCTCTGTTTCAGATCCGAGAGCGGGCCATCGTAGAGCACGCGGCCATGATCGATAATCATGATGCGGCGGCACAATTCCTCGATGTCATCCAGATCATGCGTGGTTAGCAGCACGGTGGTGCGGAACTCGCGATTGATGGCGCGCAGGAACTGGCGGATATGATCTTTCGCCACCACGTCGAGCCCGATGGTGGGCTCATCCAGAAACAGGAGCGGCGGATTGTGCAGCAGCGCGGCAGCCAGGTCGCAGCGCATGCGTTCGCCGAGAGAAAGCTTGCGCACCGGCGTGTGCAGATAATCGCGGATGTTCAGAATTTGATTGAAGCGCTCCATGCGTACTTCAAAATCGCGCTGCGAAACGTCGTAGATGCGACGCAGCAACTTGAAAGACTCGATTACCGCAATGTCCCACCAGAGCTGAGTGCGCTGCCCAAAAACGACGCCGATGGTCTTCACATACTGGCGGCGCTGGCGGAACGGGACATAACCGTTGATGCGGATTTCGCCGCTAGTGGGAACCAGGATGCCGGTAAGCATCTTGATTGTGGTGGACTTTCCAGCGCCATTGGGCCCGATGTAGCCCACCATCTCCCCGCGCTCGATCGAAAAACTGACATGGTCCACAGCGGGGACGGTTCGATAGTCGCGGATAAATAAATTCTGGATCGAGCCCCACACACCCTCGCGACGGTGAAACGTCCGAAAGTGCTTGCACAGGTCGTTGACGTAAATGAGCGAATCTGACGTCATAAAGTTGTAAATTCTAACATTCGGAGCGCAGAATCCCGGACCCAAAGCACGTACAGTTCCCTCGACTCAGCCGTCGCGCGGAATCGCAGGTTTCAGCAATTCCCATCCCATTGCCGATCTCCCATTTAGTTTGACGAGATTGCGCTTCCGGCGTGAGCCATCAAACTCGATTTACATGGTGTGTCCACTGACGGCGTGGTTGTTCCATGTCAGGTTAGCTTTTTTTGGGCCAAATAGAAGAAATTAGAATGCAGAGACTTGAAGGAGACGTTAGCCTTTGTGGCAGGCGGAACAATGCTTCGCGTCGATGTGGTCCATCGTGACTTCGAACATGTTGTTGCAACCAATGCACACTCGGTGGATCTTTGGGGAAGGTTTGTCGTGTAGCGCTTTATCGCCTGAGTGATCCGAGTGGGCAGCTTGTTGTCCTTCGCTCATATCGCGATTTTAGCATAACAGGATGATTAGAGTAGGGCGGCCTAAGCAGGGGTCCCGCGTTCGAGGAGTTCGCGCACGCGGGCGACGATTTCCGCGATGCGGACAGGCCGGTAAAAAACGGAGGCAAATACCGGTTGGTTAGCGGGATTCTTTGGATTTAGGGGCAGTGATTCCATCCGGGACGCGACCAAAATCGCGGGTACGCGCTTGATAAGTTCCTGAACCGCAGGATCACCGGCGATTTCGGCTGTACCTTCAAGGACGACAGCGGTCGGCATCTGACCGGCGCCGAGGGCGCGGCCAACTTCTTCTGCTGATTCCATGCCGAGCGCGTCGATGCTTAGTTCGCGCAGTTCGGCACGCACGGTTGTGCGCAGAGTCCAATCGCGCGCAACCACAAAAACAATCGCCATCTTGGAAGCCGAGTATAGCATCCGACTTAAGTGTGCCGCGGGGGACTGACTGGGCGCTTTGCATAGGCAAGCGCCGAACGGGTCTGTTACAATTTTGGGATAGTGGGGGAGGCTGCGCGATCGTGCGCAGCCCATCATGGCAGAAAACAGCAATAGAAAATGGATTGTCCTTGGGCTCGCCGCAGGGCTGGCGCTGCTGGTTCTCATTGTACTGGCAAGCCGCGGACAGGCTCCGGCGGTCCCGGTGGTCAACGTCGCGCGCGAGGATTTAACCTCCTCGATTTCCAGCAATGGGAAAGTGGAACCTATCACGGCTAGTGTAGCGCGCGCTCAGTTTCCGACGTTCGTGGACAAAGTGCTGGCGAGCGAAGGGCAGGCGGTACGTCGCGGGCAATTGATTTTGACACTGTACGCTGCCGATGTCCGAGCCCAATTAGCACAAGCGCGCGCAAGCTTGCTGTCCGCCCAAGCGGACTTGCACAATGCACGCGCAGGCGGTCCACCTGATGAGGTCTCGCAACTTCAAGGCGATCTGCAGAAAGCCCAAGTGACCGTCGAAAACCTTCAGCGCACGCAACGGGCGCTGGAGCAACTCGTCGCAAAACAGGCGGCCACGAAAGATGAACTCGCGCAGAACCAGGCGGCTCTGGCAGAGGCGCGGGCAAATCTCGAAACCCTGCAGCAAAAAAAGACCACGCTGGGACAACGCGCGACGGGCACCGTTGAAAGCGCCGGCCTCCGCGTCCGGGAAGCGCAGGAGCAAGTGCGAGGGCTGGAAGAAAAAGTGAAATCCGCGACCGTGACGGCTCCAAGCGACGGGACACTTTATTCGTTGCCTATCCGCGCAGGTGATTACGTGAAGGTGGGCGACACACTGGCCGAGATGGCTGATCTGAGGCACGTGCGAGTGCGCGCATTCGTCGACGAACCGGATCTGGGCTGGTTGGAGGCAAACCAGGCGGTACAGGTAAGCTGGGATGCCAAGCCAGGGCGCACCTGGACAGGACACACGGAGATGGTGCCCAAGCAAGTGGTAGCGCGGGGAACACGAAGTGTCGGCGAGGTGCTTTGTTCAGTAGATAACGACAAACTCGAGCTGCTTCCCAACGTCAACGTGGAAGTTCGCATTCTCGTCCGCGCGCGCCAGGGAGCCCTGGTCATTGACCGGTCCGCGGTGCGCTACGATTCGGGCAAGCATTTCGTTTTCTTGTTCGATGGCGACAAGATTCATCGCCGTGAAATTTCAGTCGGAGTGGCCAGCGCGACCAAGTATGAGATAGTCGCAGGATTGCGGGAAGGCGACCGCGTCGCGCTGCCTGGAGATCAGGAATTGCATGACGGCATGGACGTGCGGCCGGCGGAGGGAAAATAAGAGTGCGGCGAGAATCATTGAGAAATCTTACTCCTGTGGCAGTGGCGGTGCTTTTCCTCTTCGCGATCTTCGGAATCCTAGTTTCAGGCACCTTAATGGCAGGGGATGTTTCCGCTGTCTTGCAGGTGGCGCAACGGCAATTTAATGCCGGAAACTATTCGAGCGCCATCACCACGCTGCAGTCCGCCGTAACCCAAAACCCCAACAGCGCTGAAATCTATTACTGGCTGGGACGCAATTACTATGAGCTGCGCGACTACGACAATGCCATCACGCACGCGGAAAAATCTGTGGACCTCGATGCCAAGAACTCTCTCTACCATCAGTGGCTCGGGCGCGCATACGGCGGGAAGGCAGACCGCGAACGAAGCTTTTCTCTGGCCAAGAAAGTGAAGAAGGAATTTCAAGAGGCTGTACGGCTGAATCCTTCGAATATCCAGGCGCGGCGGGATCTGCAGGAATACGACATCGATGCCCCTTGGATTGCCGGTGGGAATAAGGACGAAGCCCGGGAGCAGGCGGAGGCGATCGCGGCCTTGAACCCGGTCGAAGGACACCTGGCCCACGCAATTCTCGCCCTCGATCTTCAGAAAAAACCGGATATCGCCGAAAACGAATATCACGAAGTCCTTAAGGCCAGGCCAACACTCATGGAGCCTTATGTTGAGGCCGCCAACTTTTTTGTGCGCCAGAACAAACCTGCGGAAGTAGATGCTACCGTGCAGGCAGCCGCACTTGTGGCCCCGAACGATCCACGTCTGGGATTTTATCGCGGAGTTTCGCGCGTGCTTTCGGGTACAGAGTTGCCACGCGCGGAAGAGTATTTGAAATCATACCTTGCTAGCACCCCTGATCGTAGCGACTGGCCGACTCACGCCGCAGCGCGTGAATGGCTGGGTCGGCTGTATGAGGCAGAAGGCAAGAACGTGGAAGCTGCGGAGCAGTACCGCGCAGCACTGCAATTGGACGCCGGGCGCAAAGAGGCGCGCGCGCGGCTGCAACACCTGGAGAAGAAATCGCATTAGCAGCGCATCGGAATTGCCGCAAACTCCCATCCCTCAAATGGCATCTGATTCCTGGTGGCAACGCAAACTATGAGTCTTCGTAACACACCAATTTTTTGGGGCGAAACATGGAGCCTCGCGCTGCAGGCGCTGCGCGCAAATAAATTGCGCGCCATGCTGACCACGCTCGGTGTGATTATCGGTAGCGCCTGCATAGTTCTAGTGGTCACTGTTGCGCTGGCGGGAAAGCGATATGTGATCGCCCAGATTGAAGGTGTGGGCGCCAATCTGATCTATGCGGACCACGTGTATTCCAGTACCTCGTCCGTTGCTGACGAAATCACGTTGGAAGACGCAGACGCTGTGAAAGCTGCGATACCACAAGCGCGGCAAGTGGCGGGCACGCGCAATATTCCTTTGACCATGGTGGTGAATGGTGAAGAACATCCGGTAAGCATGGTCGGCGTCACCCAGGGATTCCAGCAAATCCGCAACTTGGTAATTCTGAACGGGAGCTATTTTGACCAGGACGATCTGAATTCGCGGAGAAAGGTGTGCCTGCTGACGGAATCTCTCGCTGCGGCCGTGTTTCCTTCCGACAACCCCGTGGGGAAAGATGTTCGCATTGGTGAAATTCATCTTACCGTCATCGGCGTATTTCGTGAGCGCGTGGCCACCTTCGGGCAAACTGAAATCACGCGCGAGTCGCTGCTGGTTCCTTTTTCTCTAATCAAATATTACGTGGGCAGCGATTTCATTAAGACATTCTACGTGCAAGCGGACCGGCCCGAAGACGTTCCCAGCGTGACACGCCGGACCGCGGAAATCCTGGCCAGCAGGCACCGCGGGGGCGCGGAGTATCGTGTCGACAACCTAACGGGAATTTTGGAAACTGCGCAGCACATTTCCGCAGCGCTGACGGCGGTGCTGATCCTCATCGCGCTCATCGCGCTCACGATTAGCGGGATAGGAATCATGAACATCATGCTGGTGACTGTGACCGAAAGAACGCGCGAGATTGGAATTCGCAAGGCCGTAGGAGCGCAGCACAATGCCATCCTCTACCAGTTTTTAATGGAAGCGCTGATGATCAGCGGAGCAGGCTCCCTTGCGGGGATTGGTATAGCCGTGGCGATCCCTCTGTTCATCAATTTCCTACTCACTTTTTTCCCAGTGCCCGCGGATGTTGCTATTCCCGTATCGTGGATCTCGGTGGCCCTGGCGTTCATAGTATCCTGCTCCACGGGCTTGCTGTTCGGATATCTGCCGGCGAACCGGGCAGCAAAACTTCATCCCACGGAATCGTTGCGCTATGAGTAGGAAAATTTGCATGGCCGCAGGGCTTGCCGGAATCATTGGATGTCTGGCGCTCACTCCTGCACATGCACAAGACACTGACAAATTAACATTGCGGCAAGCCGTAACGCTCGCTTTGCAGAATAGCCGCGAGCTGGCATTGGCTCGGGTGCAATATACAGTCGCGCGCAACGCAGCAGGCGTCGATCGCGCCGAGTTCAGGCCCAATCTGTACACCGGTTCGGGGGCGGCCTATACCAACGGATTTCCAGCAACGCCCAGCGGGCAGGCGCCTGCTGTTTTCAGCATGTCTTACACGCAATCCATTTTTAATCTGCCATTGCGAGGGCAGTTGAAAGCTGCGGAGGAACGTGCCGAGAGCCAGCGGCTTGAGATGGAGCGGACACGCGGCGAAGTGATTGTGCGCACTGCTTCGGCGTACCTGGAACTCGCGAAAGTGCGGCATTCGTTGGAACTGCTGCGCGGCCAGGAAGCCAGTGCCGAGAAAATTCTTGGCGTCACGCGGGACCGCTCGGCGGCCGGACAGGAATTGCCGATCGAAATCACTCGCGGGGAATTGACGCTCGCTCGCGTTCGGGAACGCGTCATTCGACTGGAAGGCCGCGAGGAAATTCTGTCCCAGCAGATTCGTAATTTTACGGGAGTACCGGATGGCCAGGCGCTTGTCGTCGACACGGAAGAACCCTCATTCGCGAGCGACCAACAGGAAAACGAGCTCATGGCGCTGGCGCTCCAGAATAGCCCACTAATCAAGCAGGCGGAACACGAGCGCACCGCGCGATGGGACATCCTTAAAGGTGAGAAGGGCGGGTATTGGCCGACAGTAAGCGCTGTCGGGCAGTATCAAGTGCTCGCAAAATTCAACAATTACAACCAATTCTTCCGGCCCGGCAGCTTTCAACGCAACAACGTAACCGTCGGCGTGGATATTCACATCCCGATCTACAGCGCGAAGACGTCCGCAAATGTCGCGCTGGCAAGAAGCCAACTGAATGAAGCTGAGCTGGCATTGGGAAACAGGCGCCAGCAGGTAAGTCTGGATACGCGACAGAAGGCCCGCACGGTTAGAGAGCTGGACGCGAGCCGCGAAGTGGCGCGATTGGACTTGAAGTTAGCTCAGGAATCCTTGCAATTGATGCAGGCTAAATTCGATCAGGGGCGCGCGACACTTCGAGATATAGAGCAGTCCCGACTCGATGAAAGCGACAAATGGGTAGCATTTCTCGATGCTGATTTTGCGCGCCAGCAGGGCCAATTAACACTTTTGCAGGCCACGGGGCAATTGGCAAAGGTGTTCCAATAGTAGCAGGGGGCGAAACCTTGACTTGGGCTCCCATGCGAAATCGAGTAAAATGAAGTGTTTGTAATAATCGGGCCATGATTCTGCATACGTTCTGAGGGGGTAATAATTGATGCCGTCCGTATTGAAGACACTGTTTTTGAATCCGCCGAGCTTCGAGAAATTTGATGGTGGTGCCGGGTCCCGCTGGCCGGCAACGCGCGAAATCGAGTCGTATTGGTATCCAGTGTGGCTTGCGTACCCCTGCGGTATGCTGCCAGGCAGTCGCCTGCTTGACGCCCCACCGCACGGCCTTAAACCTGAGGACGCTGTCCGGATCGCCCAGGATTATGAATTTGTTGTTCTTTTCACCTCCACTGTAGGGTTTTTCAGTGATCTGCGCATGGCTCGCTCCATGAAAGAGAAAAAGCCGGGCCTGAAAATCGCTTTCGTCGGCCCGCAGGTGCAAATCAAACCGGCGGAAAGCTTGCTGGCGAGTCCGGACATCGATTTCGTGGTGCGCGGCGAATTTGACCACGCGGTCGTGGAATATGCGCAAGGCAAGCCGATTGCGGAGATCTTGAACGTCAGCTATTTGAAGGATGGCAAGCCAATACACAATCCGCCGCGCCCTCTACTGCAAACTGAGGAACTCGATGCATTGCCCTTCGCCACCGAGGTGTACCAGCAAAACTTGACCGTCGAGAAATACAATGTGCCGTTCCTGCTGCATCCGTACGTCTCGTTCTACACTGCGCGAGGATGTCCGGCACTTTGCACTTTCTGCCTGTGGCCGCAGACGCTTTCAGGGCACGCCTGGCGTGTGCGTTCGGTGGACAGCGTGGCCCGCGAATTCCGTCAAGCCCATGCGATGTTTCCGCAGGCCAAAGAATTTTTCTTTGACGATGATACATTCAATATCCGCAAAGACCGCGTGCTCGCACTCTGCAAGGAGTTCAAGCCGGTCGGTTTCCAGTGGTCTTGCACTTCGCGCGTTCATAGCGACTACGAGACCTTGAAGGCTATGGCTGATGCGGGTGCCAGGCTGCTCATCGTCGGATTCGAGTCGGGCGACCCGCAAATCCTCAAAAATATCAAGAAGGGCGCCACAGTCGAGATGGGCCGGACGTTTGTCCAGAACTGCAAGAAAGTGGGTATTCGCGTTCACGGCGATTTCATCATCGGCTTGCCCGGCGAATCGAAAGATACCATTGAGAAGACGATCGAGTACGCCAAGGAAATCGATTGCGAAACCATTCAAGTTTCCATGGCGCACGCTTATCCGGGAACCGAACTTTATGACCAAGGGATGCGCGAAGGCTTTCTTGCAACCGAGGCTGTCACCGACGCGATGGGCCATCAGCTTCCGCATTTGCAATACCCCGGCCTATCACGCGAGTACATGGTGGATGCCGTCAACCGGTTCTACGACGAATACTATTTCCGGCCGCGCGTGGCCTGGCGCATCGTTCGTGATTCTCTCTGGGATTCGGATGAGCGCAAGCGGCTGTTTCACGAAGCCGTTGATTTCCTGAAACTGCGCGCAGACCGGCGAAAGGTGGCGCGCAAGGGCGTCCAGAAGAAAGTGCTCGTCAATGTTCCCGTACAGCCGCGCCCAACTGTGGAAGTGGCGAGCGAATCTCAGAGCGCATGAGTTCTTCGTCGGGCCTGCATTTCAAGACGTACGCGCTCATATTGGTCATGGTCATCTTCGGGCCATTGGGCGACGTCCTGTTGAGCAAGGGCATGAAGCACGTTGGCGCAATTTCCAGCTTCACTCCCGCGAACCTTCCGCATTTGTTCTCGACCGTGTTCTCTAGCGGCATGATCTGGCTCGGAATATCTTCGCTGCTCGCATTCTTCATCGCCTACACGCTGGTGCTTTCCTGGGCGGACTATAGCTTCGTTCAGCCCGCCTCTTCGATCGCGTACGGAATCGTTGCGGTGCTTGGATATGTAGTCCTCGGCGAGGTGGTCACGCCGACTCGATGGATCGGCGTCGTGATTATCTGCTTGGGCGTTCTGATAGTGGGACATACGCCGCCACGCACTACGGAGCACCGCTGATGCTGCGCGAAATTGTGCTGCTACTTACGATTGTGGTAGCCGGAACGGGCGGCGAGCTCTGCCTGACTCGCGCGATGAAAACGATTGGAGAAGTCCACGATTTCCGCCCCAGGTCGCTTTTTCGCGTTTTCTGGCGCGCGCTCCAGGTGGGCTGGATGTGGATTGCTCTGCTGCTGATGACCACCGGCTTCTTCGCTCTGCTTGCCATGCTTTCTCTCGAGAACGTGAGCTTCGTCGTTCCAGTAACCGCCCTCAGTTATGCCGCTGGCGCCTTGGGAGGGAAGCTGTTCCTCGGCGAACGGGTCGCTCCGCTCCGCTGGGCGGGCGTACTGCTTGTCTGTATTGGCGTCACGTTGGTCTGGATCGGCAAAGGTTAGTCAGGTGACGGTGGGAGCAGCGATCCGCTGGGTGCTCCTGCTGTTAGCGCTTGCCCCGTTCGGGTACTATATAGCTGCCATTATCGCGGCGCGGCGATTTTTTCGCGCGCGGCCATCCATCGCCTCGGATTTCACTCCGCCTATCAGCATCTTGAAGCCTATCTACGGCCTCGATCGCGAAGCCTACGAGAATTTCGCGAGTTTCTGCCGGCAGGATTACCCGCAGTTCGAAATTCTCTTCTGCGTGTCGGATTTGCAGGACCCGGCTGTGCCGGTAATTCGGAAACTCATTGACGACTTTCCTGAGCGTTCGCTTCGATTGTTGATTGGTGCCGACCGGCTCGGGATGAGCGACAAGGTCAACAAACTCTGCCGGATGGTCCGCCAGTCGCGCTACGACGTGGTGATAGTAAGCGACAGCGACGTGCGCGTGGAGCCGGGTTTTCTTCACGCTGCGGTTACGCCCTTCAGCGATCCGAAAGTCGGGGGCGTCACATGTTTGTACCGCGGCATCACCGATGGCTCCCTTGCCGCGGACCTGGAGGCCGTGGGCAACAGCACGGATTTCGCCGCGGGAGCTCTGGTGGCGTGGCTGCTTGGGCCAGTGGATTTCATGCTGGGCGCTGTGATGGCCACGACTAAAAAACAACTGGCCGAAATCGGTGGCTTCGAATCAATAGTCGATTATTTTTCGGATGACTATGAGCTGGGAAATCGCATCGCGGCGCGCGGCTACCGGATCGAATTGATCCCGTTTCCGGTTTCGATCGTCTACCCGCACGAGAGATATAACGATGCTTTTCGGCATCAGCTTCGCTGGAACTTGAGCATCCGGTATTCGCGGCCGTGGGGCCACCTGGGATTGCTGTTCACGCAAGGATTTGCCTGGTCCTTGATTGGGTGCTTGCTTGCGCCCTCGGAGATATTGTCTTTCGCATATGTCGCAGCCTATATCCTGCTGGGCGGAGAAATAATCAGAACAATCGGCATATACGGGATGAAGGACCACGCGCTGAGGAAAAAGAACGGTGCATTATTGCTGAGGGGAGCGTTTGCCTTCATGGTGTGGCTGGTGAGTTTTCTCCCTCAGCGCATCCGCTGGCGGGAACAGGAATTTCGCGTGCGCGACAAGCGCCTCGTCGCCGTGCGGCCGCCGTTGTAGAAGCATCTTTTTCTTTAGAATCCCCACTTACTGTCGCGACTTGTTGAGGTACTTATAAAGTTCATTTGCGCCGCGGAACTCTTTTTCGAGATCCCTGCTCGAAAGATGCGTTCGCAGAAAGTCCAGAGCTTGAATGACGCGGTCGAGTGCGCGCGAGATATTTTCCGAATTTGTCAGGCAGATGTCCCGCCACATACTGTAGGGACTCCCGGCAAGCCGCAACATTTCCTGCAAGCCTTGCCCCGCTAGAGTGAACGGCAACCCGGTTTCCTCGGATTCATCCTGGACCACTCGCGCGAGCGCTACAGACAGCAACTGGGGAAGATGCGAGACGATTCCGACAGCCCAATCGTGCGTTTCCGCGTCGCACCAGTCAGGCTCTGCCCCCAATGTGCGCAGCAAAGCCGCAAATTGCTGGACACGCGGGTCGGAATCTGGTTTCTCTGCGATCAACGCATAGCGAAAGCCGCGGAATAGGTCTGCATCGGCGTGCTCCACCCCGCTGGATTCTTTACCCGCGATGGGGTGGCCGCCCAGGAATCGCGCCCCATTGCGGAAATGTCCATGGGCGCTTCGGCAAATCACCGTCTTCGTGCTGCAAGCGTCTGTAACCAGAGCATTCAAACGAACGGAAGCCGCGATAGCGGGCAGGGACTCGATTGCCGCTCCCACAGGAAGCGCGATGTAAATAAGGTCAGCGTCCCGGACCGCCTCCGAAAGATCACCGGCAGCCTCCTGGATGGCGCCACACGCCATTGCGCGCGCCAAAACATCCCTCCTGTCATATCCGACTCGTGCGACCGCGGGAAAATACCGGCCAAGCGCGAGCGCGAATGATCCACCGATCAAGCCCGTGCCGACCACCGCTACGCGTCGAAATGCAGGCTGCTGTCCCTCAGGCATCGCGGTAGTGTACCCGAAGATTGCGTCGCGATGGACAATGAACGGTCGCGCTTGCCCTCCGTGCTTTCAGAATTAGAAAAATCCGCGTTCCTTCAAATGAGCCGGAAGCATTCCAAAATTCGATGGGCCGCCTTCGGCGCGGAGGGCGACGGCCAGCATGATCGCGAACAATTGGCGAAATGCCTGACTTGGATGACTCGTTCCGGCTACATCACTTCCCCAATGCGCCTACAGATTCTACCTGATCGCTTCGACACTGCGGCGGCTACTAATATCCAGTGCATGTTGAGAGTCGAGGTGGCACAAATGGGAAAACACCTCCTGGTGCGGTTAATCCTCGCGTTCGCGGCGTGCCCCGCTTGCCTAGCAGGTGCGCACGCAGACACGATTACGCTCGAACGCCTTGAAAAGATCTCTAATCTCCAAGAATCAAATCCCGAGGAGCAAGTAGTACCCGTACCCCAGCAACCTAAGGGCGTCGCCTCGCTCCCCGGTTCGAGTGGGGTCTCGATCGAGGAAATGGAAGATTTTCCCGCAACGGATGATTTCATTGCGGTCAGCAGCGACCCCGTTACGTCATCACGCTCGGCGGCGATTACGGGAGTTTCCGCGGAAGAAACAAACTCAGGGGCGGCAAAAGACTCAGAAGGTCCTGCCTCCGCAGGACTGTTCTTAAGTGGCGCGCCGTTGATATTTGGGGCGTCCGTGACCAGAAACCCAAAGGAGATCCCGACAGTTCCGGACAGCGGCAGTCTGCTGCGTTCGACACAAGCCAATGAAAGATTTTCTTCCAACGTTAAACCCCGAAAAGAGCATGAACAGGGCGAAATCGTAAACGACGTAGTGCCTGCTCCCGAACCAGCATCCCTGGTACTGCTTGGACTCGGTTTGTCCGTCCTCGCCGTGGTTGGAGGAGTTATAAAGCGCGGGCCGTCCTCAGATCTGCTGTGGTGATTTAATCTGCAAAGGAGCGATCTCCGTGGAACCAATTTTTGACGTGTTTGAGCTGCAGCCCGATAAGCGGCTGGTTTGGAAAGAGAGATTTAAAGGGATGGACGAGGCAAAGAAGTACGGAGAAACACTCCACGCGGCTTCCGAAGCAAAATACGTGATCTACAGCGTCATGGAACGAAAGCTGCTTCAGGATCTCGCATCGGCCACTTGAAGACTACCAGGCGCACGATCCCAGTAGGTCTCCCCTCCTCAGCCCTTCTATCTTGACGTGGCTGGCGCTCTTTCGTATATTCAGAAGGTAGATTCGAGCGACACCTTCATTGCAGGAGATTTTGCGGACAGCCGATGCGCTTTTCTTTTACACGTTACGCCTATCGCTACCGCTTCTCGTTTACGGGGAGCGGGCTGGCGAAACGTGCGCGGGTGGGGTAAACAAGACGAGCTAAGAGCCGCACAAAGTTTCGAGACACCGGGCCGCGACCTCCAGCGAGGACGCGGCCTTTTTTGTTTTCATCGGACTTCTTGAGATCGCGGCGAGGAAGGACGGGCCCAATGAAAATCAAGAATTGGCGGAAGAAAATTGACGCCATTGATTCAGCAATGCTTCAGCTATTGAACCTGCGCACGGAGCTGGCGCTCGAGGTGGGCAGGCTCAAGGGAGAAAAAGGCATGTCGCTACGAGTGCCGGCACGGGAGCACGAAATCCTCTCGCGCATGAAGAGGCTGAACCCAGGCCCCCTCAGCGAGATTTCAGTGGAGAAGATTTACCAGTTAATTCTGGACGAATCGATTCGCACCCAGGAACGAAACGGCTGCGGAAAATCCAGCTCGCGCTACCGGGCCCCGCGGAACGGAAAACGACGGAAGGCGGCAGCGGCATGACGGTGAAGCCCAACTCGAGGGTGGCATTCCAGGGTGAACGCGGCGCTTTCAGTGAGGAAGCCGCTGTAAAGCTGCTCGGCGAAAAAATTGTGCCGGTGCCGCAGCCGACCTTCGACGCCACTTTTGCCGCCGTCGGCCGCGGCCTAGCGGATCTTGTGCTCTCTCCAATTGAAAACACACTGGCGGGGTCCGTTCACAATGCTCTAGACCTGCTGATCGAAAGTGGGCTGAGTATTATCGCGGAAGTGGTGATTCCCATTTCCCTGAATTTAATCGCGCTGCCAGGTGTGTCGCTTGAACAGATCGCTGCCGTTGAATCCCACCCGGTAGCCCTCGCGCAATGCGAGCGGTTTTTCCGCACTCATTCAGGGCTGACGAGAATCGCATCGGAAGACACGGCAGGAAGCGTCCGGGCAATCATGCAGGCGGGAATCCCAGCCCGAGCGGCTATTGCCAGCCGACGCGCTGCTGAAATTTACGGTGGGAAAATCCTGCTCGAGCACCTGGAAGACGATCCCAAAAATTACACGCGTTTTCTGCTGCTTTCCGCTTCTCCAAACGGTACCGCGCCGGCAACCAAACTTTCTCTGGTTTTTCAGCTTCCCCATCTCCCCGGGTCGCTGCATCGTGCGCTGGAGATTTTCGCGCGCCGCAAAATGAACCTGATGAGGATTGAAAGCCGGCCGGTTCATGGGCGGCCTTGGGAATACCGCTTCTACATGGATTTGCAGGCGTCCGCATCTGACCAGGAAGCAGCTGCGGCAATCACGGAGCTTGGAAATTGCGCGGTGAATCTGAAAATTCTTGGATCATATTTGGCGGCAGAAGACCAGAGCGGGAAATCAACCTAAGGACCAGCGAGGGAACCAATCATGATTGTCAACATGGCTGTAGGTGCAACAGAAGCTGAAATCGATCACGTGGTGTCGCGGATCAAGGAATGCGGCTATCAGGCGCACTTGAGCCGCGGAGAAGAAAGAACTGTGATCGGCGTGGTGGGGAGGGGCGACAAGCATCGCAGCGAGTTGGAGGCGCTGTTGGCGGCGCCCGGGGTGGAGGAGATCATCCACATCTCGCATTCCTTCAAGCTGGCCTCGCGAGATTTCCATCCCCAGGGCTCGATCGTGGAATTGGGGAATGGCATTACAGTTGGTGGCACGGACCTCGTGATTGCCGCCGGGCCTTGCGCGGTCGAATCAGCGGGCCAAATTGGAGAAGTGGCCAATCGCGTGGCGCAGGCAGGCGCAAAACTACTTCGAGGCGGCGCCTTTAAGCCGCGCTCCTCACCATATTCATTCCAAGGCCTCGGAGAGCAGGGTCTGGAGCTGCTCCGCAAAGCTGCCGACGAGAATGACCTGCTGGTGGTGAGCGAAGTGATGGATCCGTCGCAGGTGGAGATGATGGTGCCCTATGTGGACGTAATGCAAGTGGGCGCGCGCAACATGCAGAATTATCATCTGCTCCGCGCGCTCGGAGAAATTTCCAAGCCGGTGCTGCTGAAGCGCGGCATGTCCGCGACAATTGAAGAATTGCTGCTGAGTGCGGAGTACATTATGTCCGGAGGAAACTACAACGTGATCCTGTGCGAGCGCGGCATCCGTACGTTCGATACCTATATGCGCAATACAATGGATATTGCCGCGATTCCGGTGATCAAACAACTGTCGCACTTGCCCGTGGTCGCCGATCCTTCGCACGGCACAGGTAGACGCGATAAAGTGGCGCCCATGGCGCGCGCAGCAGTAGCGGCAGGAGCAGATGGCTTAATCATCGAAGTTCATCCGGACCCGGAACGCGCGCTTTCTGATGGCGCGCAATCCCTCTACATCGATCAGTTTGCACAATTGATGGACGGTCTGCGCGCGATTGCAGCCGCCGTTGGGCGGCAGATCGATCCTGCTCCCGTAGAGCCGCGGGTTTCGCGCGGTTGACGAAATCGTCTAGCCCCGGTAGAGTAGAAAAGGGTCGCGCTCGCGGCCCTTTTTGTTGTCTCCCCTCGGCTGGGAGGTCGTACAATTGGCAGTACATCAGCCTCTGGAGCTGACTATCCTGGTTCGAGTCCAGGCCTCCCAGCCAACTTCTTCATGAGATTCCGCGGTTAATGATGGGCCGGTGGTACTTCTATCTTGCGGGCGCTTCCTGATTAGTCCCTACGGCGGCGAAAGAAAACAAGCCCTGCAAGCCCGATCGCAGAGATGGTGGATACGGCCCCGCCCGCGGTTCTATCCCATGTACGGCGAAATTGGATTTCCACGCGATGTGCGCCCGCAGGCAATGGCACCAGCAACTGCGCTGTCTTTTCGAGCGACTTAGCGTCAGCCATGGTGGAATCCAGACGAACATCCCAGGCCGGATAATTGATTAGGCGTATAGCAAGATCCGCATGATGCCGCGCATTATCAGTGAATATTTTCTGTTCGGAGTTCCATTTCTCGAAGCCGAGATGCAGGTTAGTTGCAGCAACAGTTCTCTCATTGACCTCGTCCAGCTCTGCGATGCGTGGTGTGGCAGCGCCTTCAGAAGTGGACGGCACTTGGACTGCGCCACCCGCGCTCACGGGCAGATTGCTTCCCGGTAGACTGTAGCGATCGCATCCGAGCGGCGCATACTCGTCGGTCCCTTCGTAGCCGTAGCCGCTCCGTATCGCCTCTGCAAGCTGCGGGATGTCTTCGCTGTCCCACCAGGCATCGCGCACAATCGCTGTCGCTGTGGCAATCGTAAGCAAAGCAAGCGCTACACACCATAAACGCGGGCGCCTGGATTGACCAATCGCGGCTGCGAAAAAAAATGCACATACTGCGGTCAACGGAACAAGCCAGCGCCACGGGAATTGCACGAAGCGCAGCTCAGGCAGATAAAGCCAAAGAAGTGTGCTCAGTGGAAACATCAAAAGCACCGATGCGGCCCCCAGCGCCAGAAACATCCACCACAGGTCGGGAAATTCACGCCGGCGGCGCGCCGCGAAAACTGCTGCAATGCCTGCAATCAACATCACGCCGAGCGCGACACCGGAAACTTTCCAGTTGAAGAGTACAAATTCCGGATCATTTCCGTGCGTAAAAATAAAATTTCGTTCCGGCCGCAAATTTTGCGCCAGCACTTCTTTGATCTGAATCCAGCGCTGCTCATATGCCGCGGGGAAAATGTAAAATGCAGCAAGCCCCAGCCCGGCAGCCATGCTGGCGCACCCGGGAATCAACGGCTGCGTGCTGCGCCGTACGATGCACCCTATAACCAGCAGGAGTGCCAGTGAATAGGTGGCAATTACTGCGGCGGGCGCGTTCGATAGCCAGATGAGTGCGAACAAAATCGTCAGCGCCGGTACGCCCTTCCACGCTTCGCGGACCGCGCGCAGCGCTGCCAAAATCATCAATGGGAAAAGCGCGCTCGCGAGCAGTTCGGCAAAATCACTCCGGTAATACACCACCACGAGGTGATACGGGTTCACAGCGTAGAAGACTGCTGCTGTGATCGCTCGAGGCTCGGGAAGCCATTCACGTGCAAGACGCCACATCGCAATTCCGGCGAGAATCAGCGCTAGCCAGATATACGCGCCGGGCACCATGCGCCACGGCAAGGCGGTGCCAAGACTAGTCCCCAAAATCCACGAAGCCGGCGGATAGAAAATGAAGCGCGGTTCGCCAAATCCCCAGTTGGCCCATTCCGCCCAGCGAGGATACACAATTCCTTCGTGCCATTGTCCGGCCACATCTAGCCACGACGCGAGATGAAATTCAAAATCGTGGCCTGAAGCATTCCCCAAAAAGAACATCGGCGACACCATGGTTGTCGCTGTAGCAATCAGCAGAAGCAGCAGGATGAGCCACGACTTTCTCGCCCCCGTCGCCCTAGGATCAGGCGCAAAACCAATTGGCATTTTTTCCCGAATCGAGCCCGCCTCCAAAACTTGAATCCACCGAGAATACAAGCATGGCCGCCTGGGCGCTACCCAGTCTTACAGCCCGGAAGAAACAGTGCCGCTTGACGCCCACACTGGCTTGCCACACAGCATTCAAACGGTTAAATTCTTCCCTGCCTGCATTCAGTCTGCCGCGATGATTCTGCATCGTTCCCCGCGCGCTTGACGATAATCTGGCGATCCACGAGCCTCGAGAGGACCCGGAATGACCAACGAAGAACAGCGGCTGCAGGCGAGCGCGGAACGCGAAGCTCACTGGCAGCGCTGGGGTCCGTACCTCTCGGAACGTCAGTGGGGAACTGTCCGCGAAGATTACAGCCCGAACGGCGACGCCTGGCAGTATTTTCCTCATGATCACGCCCGTTCGCGCGTCTACCGCTGGGGTGAAGATGGAATCGCCGGAATCTGCGACCGCCACCAGCACATTTGCTTCGCGCTCGCTCTGTGGAATGAGAAGGACTTCATCTTGAAAGAGCGGCTTTTCGGACTCACAAACCCGGAAGGGAACCACGGCGAGGACGTAAAGGAATATTACTTTTATCTCGATGCCGTCCCATCAAGCTGCTACTTGAAATATCTTTACAAATATCCGCAGGCGGAATTTCCGTACGAGCAGCTCCTGATTGAGAACGGCAGACGCACCCGAAAAGATCCAGAATTTGAATTGGTGGATACGGGAATCTTTCATGAAAACCGTTACTTCGATGTGTTTGTGGAATACGCGAAGGTCACTCCCGAAGATATTCTCGTGCGCGTCACCGCTTGGAATCGTGGACCGGAACCGGCGCCCTTACACTTGCTGCCGACACTATGGTTTCGCAACCGCTGGGGCTGGGGTGAACCTTACGATCCGCCCACGGCAAGACGTGTCGACGGGCCAGCCGGCACGGGACTAATTGCCCTTCAAGAATTTCACTATGGCGAGCGTTGGCTGCTGCTCGAAGCCCCGCCCGAACTCCTCTTCACCAACAATGAAACGAACATGGAGCGCCTCTTTCAGGAAAGGAGCTCCACACCTTTCGTCAAGGACGCCTTTCACCGCTACCTAATCCAGGGTGAGCGCGCCGCTGTGAACCCTGCGATGGCCGGCACGAAGGCAGCCGGGCATTACGCTCAAATCATCCCTGCCGGCGCGAGCTCCACAATTCGCTTGCGATTAATGGACACCAATCCCGCAGTAGGCAAATCTTCGGCGCAAAATTACTTCGGCGCCACATTCGATGCAACTTTTGAGCAGCGAAAGAAAGAAGCCGACGAATTTTATGCCCTGCGCTTGCATCCGAAAATCAGCGAAGACGCACGCCTTGTCCGCCGTCAGGCATTCGCCGGCCTGATCTGGGGCAAGCAAAGTTTTCACTACGACGTGAAGCGCTGGCTCGACGGCGATCCCACGCAACCGCCACCCGACCCTCGCCGTCGACTTGGCCGCAATCACCAGTGGGTGCATCTGCACAATTCCGACGTAATTTCCATGCCTGACAAATGGGAATATCCCTGGTACGCGCAATGGGATCTTGCGTTTCACTGTGTAGTGATGGCGCTGATAGATCCCCAGTTCGCCAAAGATCAACTCGTCCTCTTCCTTCGCGAATGGTACATGCACCCCAATGGGCAATTGCCCGCCTACGAATGGAATTTCTCGGACGTCAATCCGCCCGTGCATGCCTGGGCGGCATGGCGCGTTTACAAGATTGCAGGACGCGTCCAGGGAAAGAAAGACCGCGCCTTTCTCGAGCGCGTCTTCCACAAGCTGCTGCTGAATTTCACCTGGTGGGTAAACCGCAAAGATCCCGAAGGCAAAAACGTGTTTGAAGGTGGATTCCTCGGCCTCGACAATATCGGCGTGTTCGATCGTTCGCAACCACTCGGGCCCGGAAACTATGTGGAGCAGTCCGACGGCACTAGTTGGATGGCCATGTTCTGCCTGGACATGCTTTCCATGGCCATGGAGCTCGCGCGCGACGATCCCGCCTACGAAGACGTAGCCAGCAAATTCTTTGAGCACTTTGTTTACATTGCGCAGGCCATGAACGACATGGGCGGCGCGGGGATTGGTTTGTGGGACAACGAAGACGGCTTCTACTACGATGTGGTTCACTTGGGCGACAAGCGTGTGCCGATGAAGGTCCGGTCGATGGTGGGGTTGGTGCCGTTGTTCGCGGCGGAAACCTTTGAGCCCGAAGAATTGGCCCGCTTCCCGGGATTTTCACGGCGCATGCAATGGTTCCTGAATCATCATCCGGACCTGGGCGAGCATGTGGACATGAGCCGGCAGACCGCGCGCGGCACACGTGTGCTGCTCACCATCGCCAATCGGAAAAAACTCGAGCGAATCTACCGGTACCTTCTCGACGAAAATGAGTTTCTTTCACCCCACGGTGTGCGCGCCCTCTCGAAATATCACGACCAACATCCTTTCGTGATCCACCACGACGGTCAGGGATATGCCGTGGACTACGAACCTGCGGAATCAACCACCGCCTTGTTCGGCGGCAATTCCAATTGGCGCGGGCCGGTCTGGTTCCCAATGAATTTCCTGTTAATCGAATCGTTGCAGCGAATTCATTTCTATTATGGCAATGAGTTCAAAGTGGAATGTCCTACGGGCTCTGGAAAGCAGACAACGCTCTGGGGAGCGGCTACGGAAATTTCACACCGCTTGATGCACATTTTCATGCGGCGCGATGGCCTCCGGCCCGTGTACGGGGGCGTTTCGCTCTTTCAGAATGATCCGCACTGGCGCGACTACCTCAACTTCTACGAGTATTTCCACGGGGATACGGGCGCGGGCCTGGGCGCAAACCATCAAACCGGATGGACAGCCTTAGTTGCCAAGTTAATCGAGCAGAGCGGGGAATGAGAGATCTTTTAGAAATCTGCCACCAGACCGAGTCCCAACGAAACACGGTTCACGTAATTGAAATACGCGACTGTCAACACCGTCTCACGCACCGCTGCATCATCCCACCCGGCCTGCTTTACAGCCTCCACGTCCTCGTCTTCGATTTCGTAGGGCTTGCGCGTCAGCTTGTCCGCAAACCGGAAAAGCGCTTTCACTTTCGGTTCCACAGCTGCATTTTCATAGTCGGTCGTCAGCTTCCGCGCGAGCGATTTTTCCACGCCGAACCGCTGCAACAATTCCATGTGAATGAAAATGCAGTAAGCCGATGAATTGATTCCGCTCACCACCACTCCTATTTGTTCTTTCACGACCGTCGAAAGCGCCCCGTCCGCCATCACTGCCTGGTTCAATTGCAATTGACCTTCAATCGCTTTGGGCATGGCGCCGAGCGCTTTGAAATAGTGAGGGATAAATCCAAAGTTTTGCTCTATCTTTCGGTAGATTCCGAGAAGTTGCGGATCCGCCTGCGACTCCTCCACTTCGTTGACATATGGCATGGGATTACTCCTCAGAAACAACTTGGGGCCAGCAGAGCAGGTACTCTACCTGCTTCCTGGATTCCCCGCAACCCAGCCCGGCTTTGGCGCAAAAAAATGTGATGGATCTTGCAGGCTTGCTACTCACGAGGGGTCTTTGCAGCCGCTTCCACAAGTTCGATGAGTACTTTGCCGCCCTGTGGGTTTGAAACGAGGAAGAAATTCACGCGCGTCCCATCGGCGCCTGCTCTGGTCTGAGCATATGTGGGTTCCTGGCGGTATTTCGCTCGAAGGATTTCCGTGGCGCCGTCCACCTCGCGCACGAGAAATTCGATTTGCTGAATGCCTTCTCCAAATTTCTGCAGGAACCGGGCGATGGCGCCTGCTCCGCCTGAATCTTTGGTTGTCAGAACATCCAACCGCGCGCCTGATCCGAAGTGAAGCTCAAATTCCTCCGCGTCCTGGTCCGGTGGAACATTCGCAAGTCGTGGCGATCCGTTCGCGGTGTGTATCCTGCTGAAATTTTCGGGGGCAACTGCCAGACCCACGGTCGCTTCCACCGTCCGAAATTCGCCGATGACGAACAACTTTGCTAGTTCCTCGTCCTCCAGCCATTTTGCGATGACAGCCGCTGTGAGCTTCATCCCCTGCTGGAAAATTTCCTCTGCGGCTTTTTGACGTTGGTGAGAAACGGGATCGGCAAGTTGCTGAATCAACGCCGCTATTTCGTCACGCTGGCTCATGCGAGGGCATCAAGCGGCAGGCTCAGTTAAGGGGTAGCTCGAGTGGGCGGCACTACATTCGCATTCGACAATGCAACTCTGGTGGTCTCGCCCGCGCGTACTGCGACAGGCAGATCCCAACGCGGCCGCGTCTCACCCACAGCCGCGGCCACGTCAAGTGTGCTCAGCCAGTAAGTTCCCGGGGGGATCCCACGCAGAAATCCCTGTCCCTGCAGGTCCGTCTCAGTTCGTGCCACCAGATATTTCGACTGTGCCAGGGCAAGCGTTTGCCGATGAATCTCTGGCAAGCTTACTGCCTGCAATTGATCCCACTTGTTGGACGGATCGAGGTCCTCGAGATTCAGATCCATGCCTGCTGTGCTTTTTGGATTGTCTTGCAGGAAATGTTTGACTGCATCATGGTACTCCGCCCTCAGCCGGGCGAACTTCGCCGGATCCTTTCTCTTGTCAGAAGGTTTGTACTTTGGTGTTGGAAAAACGATGCTCTGGTCGCCGCTATTTCTCTGCACATAGGCGTCGAAAAATTCTGGAACCCCCATGATGTCGTCCACCGTCAGCTTGCTGACGAACTCCTCGCCGGTCAACCTCACCCAATGATTTTTCACCATCCACTGCTTCATTTCCGGGGACTCATCCAGCAAGGCGATGAAGGCGTTCATATCGGGCTTGGGATAAAGCATGGCCGCTTCCTTGCTGACGTCCGCAAAGCTCTTGCTCAGCAGGAAGAAAGGAAATCCGCGCACCGGTTCTTCGAGTCCTCCTGAAGGCGTGGCGCGCGCCACAAATTCGATGGAGCCCCCCTGCGCGGTCGCACGTGGCGCTGCAGAAATCAGAGAGAAGATCACCAGGACGGCGGTGGAAGCAGCATTTTTCATCCCGCACATCGTAGCAGATGCTCAAGCCCGCTGATACGGCGTGGTCCGATTGGTAAACGTCTCGTGATCAAATGCCGGCAACAATCGCAGAGATTATGCACGTCCGGAGCCAAGAAAGCGTGATGCTGCCGCAAGAGGGAATCAGTAGAGGTGGAATGTAACTTCGATGGTTTGTCTTACACTCGCTGGTTTACCGCCGGGCCCCAAAGCTGGTTTAAATCGCCAGGTACGTACGGCAGCAATCGCTTTTTCGTCGAGCCCCAGACCGAGGCCCTTTACAACCTGAATGTCGGTCGCACGCCCGTCGGCTGTAATAATGGCAACCAGAGTGACAACGCCCTGGTACTTGGCCTTCATCGCCTCATCGGAAAATTCCGCTCGAGGACAATAGAGGCACTGCGGATAGCCGTAGCCGCCCGTACCGGCGTTGAATATGCCGCCGCCTGTGCCGCCGCCCTCTCCAGGACCGACGCCACCGCCACTGCCGCTTCCAACTCCGCCGCCACTTCCTGATCCGATTCCCGCGCCGCTCCCGGGCCCGTTCGAGTCATTAATCACTTTACTCAGCGGGTCGCCCCAATTGGACATATTGGGGCTCGGCAACTTCAACTCCGGCGGTCCAATCACTGTCGGCGTGGCGCTCAATCGCGCATCAACGGGCCTCACTGATGGAGGCGTCAATTGCACCATGGAAAATTTGGGTAGGCGCCCTTTGCTCGCAGGTTGCAGCTCGTGCGCGCCGCCGCCTCCTCCGCCTCCCGCTACCTTTTTTCCTGAAGGCATCACTGGTTTATACGGCGAGATCAAATCAACGCTAGTCACGTTCATGTTTTTTGCTTGCGTTGTTCCCGGCGACATCAGCGCCGGCAGCAGCGGCACAATAACCAACACCAGCACAAGCACGTGGAACGCCAGCGACAGGGCCTGCACCCGCGTGAATTGTGTATTCTTCGACCAAATTTCCGGCACCGCCACGGGCTTGCTCGAAACTTTCAGCGGAGGCAGCTTGGGCGGAAAAATCGTGTCTCGCAAATTCTGCCACAGGCCGCCGAACCCGGTGTTCCAATTGACCAGCAGATCGGATCTCACGTCGCCGCGCGGCGCGGAATGGAATAATTCCTTCAGGTTCTCGCCCATTCCGGCGCCAAAGCCGGGCATCCGGAATGCTGTCTGCTGCCCGGGGCGAAGCTTCGCCGGACGCTCCACCAGGAAATCACGCAGATTTGAGAAAAGGTCCTTCAGCGGGGATCCATGCACGGGCGCAGGAAGGCGCCCAAGCCACATCATTGGCGTGCTTGTCGAGCGGTCAAATTTATCGGGTTCTGGAGTCACGTTCGGCATTTCGGCTGCCTGTATCCCCCGTAGGCCTGCTACTAAATATTAGACGCCCATTCGCGAAAAAGGATGTCTGGCCGGGCACGGCTGACACGCTTCACAATTCATTGTAACATACGACGTGCAAACGGTGATTTGCGTTCCACCGATGTGCCACGGCAGAAAGGTCTCCAGACTCCCACGAAATGGCCAAACCCTTCGACCTGAAGAGCACGCTGAATCTGCCCAGGACCGATTTCCCGATGAAAGCAAAATTGCCCGAGCGCGAGCCCGAGCAATTGGCTGCCTGGGAACAGATGGGCGTGTACCAGCGCATTCTGGAATCGCGCAAGGGCGCTCCGCTTTTCGTGTTTCACGACGGCCCTCCATATCCCACCGGTGAAATTCATCTCGGTACCGGTCTCAATAAAATCCTGAAAGATCTGGTCGTGAAAACCAAGACCATGGCGGGATTTCGTACCCCTTACATTCCTGGCTGGGATTGCCACGGCCTGCCCATCGAAACCAAAGTCGAAAAAGAGCTGGGGGGCAAAGGTAAAGTTTCCGCCGCGGAATTTCGCCGCATGTGCCGCGAATTTGCAGCGGGGTATATCGATGCGCACCGCCGCGAGTTCAAGCGCCTGGGCATCTTCGGCCAATGGGAAAAGCCCTATCTTACCATGAACCCGGATTACGAGGCCTGCATCGCCAGCTCCTTCATCACTTTTCTTGAGAAGGGTTACGTCTATCGCGGCCTCAAACCGGTCTATTGGTGCATCTTCGACCGCACAGCTCTCGCCGAAGCGGAGGTCGAATACGAAGATCACACCAGCCCTTCGATCTGGGTGCGTTACAAAGTAGTCGAGTACCCTCCGTCTGCGCCACAGACTAAGGGCGGATTCTACGCGATTGTGTGGACCACGACTCCCTGGACATTGCCGGCCAGCATGGCTCTTGCGTTCAACGCACAGATCAAATATGTCTTGGCAGAAGATGACAAAGGCGATGCCTACTTAGTCGCCGAAGAATTGGCAGACAATGTGGGAGCCGTGACGGGGCTTCGATTTGTATCAAAAGCGGGACCATTTTCCGGCTCAACCTTTGCATTGGCAAAATTCAGCCACCCGTTCTTGGATCGAGTCATTCCGGGTGTTCTTGCTGAACATGTGACACTTGAGCAGGGAAGCGGAATCGTGCACACGGCTCCGGGACACGGATCTGAAGATTTCTATACTGGTCAGGAATATGGATTAGAGACCATCGCGCCGATTGATGACGACGGAAGGTTTGTCGACGGCCTGCCCACCTACAAGGGGAAAACAGTTTTTGAAGCAAACTCGCCGATCATCGATCTTTTGAAAGAACGAGGCGCGCTACTCTCAGCAGGGAAACTCACGCACAGCTACCCGCATTGCTGGCGCTGCCACAATCCTGTGATTTTCCGCGCTACAGAGCAATGGTTCATTCAATTGGATAACGGCAGCGCGACAGTTCCCGCTCCCAAGGGGCCGCCCCTGCGCAGCATGGCGCTCGAAGAAATCAAAAAAGTGAAATGGACGCCGGCCTGGGGCGAAGAGCGCATGCACAATATGATTGCCGACCGCCCCGACTGGTGCATCTCACGCCAGCGATTCTGGGGCGTCCCGCTGATTGTCTTCTACTGCGATGCCTGCGGGAAACGGCTCGAAGATTTCCAAGCGCTTCGCCACGTCCTCCCATTTTTCGAGCGCGAAGGCGCCGATGCCTGGTATACGCACTCGTCTGAGGAGTTGCTTCCGCCCGGAACCAAGTGTTCCGGCTGCGGCGCGGCAAAATGGCGAAAGGAAACAGACATTCTCGACGTCTGGTTCGATTCCGGCAACAGCAATCTCGCGGTGCTCGAAAAGCGCTCGGGGAAGCCGCGCGCGGATGTTTACCTCGAGGGCCCCGACCAATTCCGCGGCTGGTTTCAAAGCTCCCTCTTAGTTGCGTTGGGCGTGGATGGCATTCGGCCGTACGAGCAGGTCGTGACCCATGGTTGGACGCTCGACGAAAAAGGCCAGCCCATGTCGAAATCGCTCGGCAACGTGATGGTGCCAAATGAAATCGTTCAAAAATGGGGCGCGGATTTGTTGCGCATCTGGGTCGTGTCCCAGGACTACACCGCGGACGTTCGCCTGTCCGAAGCGATGATGACGCAGCTTGCCGAAGCCTATCGCAAAATCCGCAACACATTTCGGTTTGCGCTCTCGAATCTTTTTGATTTCGATCCTGCGCGCGATTCAGTTACCGATGCCGGCCTCTGGGAAATGGACGCGTGGATGCTGCGCCGGACGGGCGTCCTCGTTCAAGACTGCCGGAGGTGGTTCGACAATTTCGAATATCACCGCGTGTATCACGCGCTCCACGATTTTTGCAGCGTGGAGCTGAGCTCATTTTATTTTGATGTACTCAAGGATCGCCTCTATACATTTGCACCAAATAATCTCGGCCGCCGCTCCGCCCAACCCGC
>Ga0210384_10001771_pt1 | contig 28031 bp, 26 predicted proteins | sample IncBWH2MmetaG_FD_160574 | JGI IMG/M metagenome (GOLD analysis project Ga0210384, IMG submission 160574) | Forest soil microbial communities from Barre Woods Harvard Forest LTER site, Petersham, Massachusetts, United States - Inc-BW-H-2-M | ecosystem: Environmental > Terrestrial > Soil >...
CGTGCTGTCCCCCGGGAGGGTCAGTGGGCCCAGTGCCGTCATGGGGCGGCTTCTGTCCACACCGAGAATCCCGGTTCACGCCGTCTTCTGGGCTCGGCGCTGCTCGGCCGCAGCAGGCGGATCAGGTGATCGAGTAATGGATCGACGCGGGTTCATCTACACCCTGGCTGGCGGCTTGCTCGCTGCGCCGCTCGCCGCCGAGGCGCAGCAACTCGAGAAGCGTTATCGCATCGGCATGCTCGAGAGGACGTCAGCGGCGATGAATGCGGCCAACGTCAATGGCTTTCGGCAGGGGCTTCGGGAACTTGGGTACGTTGACGGGGAACACTTCGTCATCGAGTACCGATCGGCCGATGGCCGCGACGAGCGGTTCCCGGATCTAGCGACTGAGCTGGTTCGGCTGAAAGTGCACCTGATCTTGACCAGGGGCACGCCGGCGGCTCTGGCGGCCAGGAATGCCACCGCGACGGTCCCGGTGGTCTTCACCGGGGTTGGCGATCCGGTTGGACAGGGTCTCGTCGCCAGCCTCGCACGCCCGGGCCGGAACATCACGGGACTGAGCGCCGCCGTGACCGAGATATACCCGAAACGGGTCCAGCTGCTCAGGGAGCTGGTTCCAAGGGCCGCGCGAATCGCGGCCCTCTTCAATATGAGCAACCCCGCTCTCCCACCTCAATGGAGAGAGGTCGAGATGGCGGCGCGATCCCTGGGTGTCGAGCCCCACCTTCTCGACGTGCGAAAGGCCGAGGACTTGGCGCCGGCGTTCGATGCCGCCATCAGGCAGCGCGCCGACGCCCTCATCGTGGGGCTCGACACTCTCACGCAGGCGAATCAGCAGGTCATCGTTGACCTCGCGGCGAAGCGCCGGCTGCCGGCGATCTACGCATCCATGGAGTTCGCCGGGGGCTTGGTCGTCTACGGCGTGAACTACCCTGAGATGTATCGCCACGCCGCCAGCTTCGCGCACAAGATCTTCAAGGGCGCAAAGCCAGCTGATCTGCCCGTCGAAGAGCCCACCAGGGTGGAGCTCGTCATCAACCTCAAGACCGCGAAGGCCCTCGGCCTGACCATCCCGCAGTCGGTCCTATTCCGGGCCGACCAGGTGATCGAGTGAGATCGGGCCTCATACCCGCTCGACGTCCGGACGGCCGAACATCCCGTATGGGCGCACGAACAGCACGGCGAGGAGCACGAGGTAAGAGGAAACGCTGCTGAATCCGCCACCCACGATAGGATCCAGATAACCGGCGGCAAGACTCTCCAGCACGCCGATCACCATGGCGCCGACGAGGGCACCGGGAATGCTGTCGAGACCGCCGATGATCACGATCGGGAACACCTTGAGGCCAACGAGCACGATGCTGAATCCGCCACCGAACGCGAATGTCCACAGCGTACCCACAATGACCGAGACGGCGCCCAGGAGCGCCCACGTGATCGAGAAGTGTCGGTGGATGTCGATGCCTACCGCCATCGCCGCCTGCTGGTCGTCCGCGATGGCCTGCAGCGCCAGACCGGTCCGGGTCCGGCGAAAGAACCAGCTCAAGGCGGCGACGCCGACGGTCGCGGTGACCGCGGCGACGAGCTTTTCGGTCGAGACCAGCACGCCGTAGAGGGCGACCGGGTCCGGCGGGATGGGGAGCGGAATTGCATTGGGGATGCCGCCGAACACCAGGGGGGCCGCTCCACGCAATACCGCGCCGAGACCGAGGGTGACCATGATCAAGGAGATCAGCGGCCGTCCGATCAAGTGGCGCAGGACCAATCGATTGAAGGCCATGGCGATCACGACGGTCGCGGCACACGCGGAAACGATCGCGCCGGGTAGCCCCAGTCCCGCGGCGTACAGCCCGGTGGCCACGAATCGCGTGCCGAGCATCGCCCACTCACCCAGCGCGAAGTTGACCATGCGCGACGCCTTGTAGACGACGACGAACGCGAGCGCGATCAGGGCGTAGATGGCACCAGCCAGGGCCCCGTCCACGACCAGCGAAACGAAGAACAGCACCGTACGGCTCGTCAGCGAATTGGGGACAGGACGGGAGAATGTCGGCGGGCACTCATGCCTACCGAGTACGCCAAGCCTCGGCTGGACGCAACCTCCTGCGCAGCCGGGCCCGGAGGCCTCAGCGTGGGGGCCCGGTCCTCGAGACCTCGATCAGCGCCGCTCGCTGAAATTCCGCCAGCGGCTCCTGCCGGCGACCTCGCGGCAGCAGATAGCGTTCCCGGTATGCCTCGGCATCCATGTCTTCGATCAGGCGCAGGCTACGAGCCGCCAGATACTGAGGGAGTTCGGCGGGATCGAAGCCGAACGTGTAGGGCTCGCCGGCCTGCCGAACGGTGGCCAGCGTCTTGGCCGCTCCCACGAACGTCGCCGACCCATCGAGGATGCCCCGGTGAATGTAGGTGAAGACCATCTGAGTCCCGACCGCGCTCCGGGCCACGTATCGAAACACGGAATCGGCGGCGGGTGCCGAGAGGTAGTGTGTGACGCCCTCGCAGATGAAGAAGGTCTTGGCTTCCCGTCGATACCCGGCGTCGCGCATGACCGGCTCGAGCGTCTGCGTGGTGAAATCGATGGGGACGAGCGTGACATGCGGCGGGAGCCTTCCGAGTCGTCGGGTGACGACTTCCTGTTTCCTGGCCTGGGTCGCGGGATGGTCTACTTCGAAGACACGGGCCTGGTCGATTCCGGGGGTTCGATGGGCTCGACAATCAAAACCGGCGCCAAGGATGACGACCTGGTCCACGCCCCGGCGGAGCGCTTCCCCGAGTAGATCATCGATGTACCTCGTACGGACCGCGACCGTGCCTCGGGGACCAGCCCAATGCCCATCGACGAGAGCCCACGGCAGGACGGCCCCAACGACGGTGAGCCGAGACAATTGCAGCCCCCACCGGAAGCGCCACCCGAGGAAGGCAGGGGCGAACGGGTCGTCGAAAAGCCGAGTGGCGGCCGGACGAGAGGATTCGATCGCCCGGTAGAGGGCGACGAGCGTGGCGGTCCGGCTGACCGCGGCCTGGCGCATCCAGTTGACGTGCGCGTCTCTCAGCGAAGCCCCTTGTTCGGGTTGATCAGATACTTCGCGCCGGTGGCTTGCTTGCCATAGACCGCGATCTCATCGAGCTGCAGGGCTCCGGCGAGAGAGACTTCCTTCGTGTACGTGCTCGCGAACGTGGTCTTGATCTCGGCCGCGACCCTCTCCCGCAGTTTCTGGGCGGCCTCGAATCCGATCTTCTGCAGGAAGGGGGTGAGCAGCCAGCCTCCGATACCCCAGGCCATGCCGAAGGTACGGTTGAACTGGGTCGGCCCGCGGTCGAGGCCCCCGTAGATGTAGACCTGCTTGTGCGTGGTCGATCCATAGCGGCTGTATTCCTTCGCCGTCCGGTTCGCCGCGATCTCCATGGCGGTGAGGATCTGCCCTGCCAGGGTTCCACCGCCGATGGCGTCGAAGGCTACCGTGGCCCCGGTAGCGACGAGCGCCTCGGTCAGGTCGTCCATGAAGGCGGGCGAGCCCGAGTTGCACACGTAGGTGGCGCCGATCTTCTTCAGCACGTCCGCGTGCTCCGGCTTGCGCACGATGTTGACCAGGCCGACGCGGTCCTTGATGCAGATCTTGTTGAGCATCTGCCCGAGATTGGAGGCGGCCGCGGTGTGCACGAGCGCCTTGTGGCTCTCGGCCCGCATGGTCGCGACCATGCCGAGCGCGGTGAGCGGATTGACGAAGCAGGAGGCGCCCTCGGCCGGGGTGGTCCCCGCCGGCAATATCAAGCACTGCGCGGCCTTGATGCAGCGGTACTGCGAGTACATGGCGCCACCGAGGATGGCGACGGTCTTGCCCATCAGCGCTTGCGCGGCGGGGGACGCACCCGCCTGGACGACCACTCCGGCGCCTTCGTTGCCGACGGGCAGGGACTGATCCAGCCGGCCGGCCATCGCCTTCATCACCGCCGGCGAGATGTTCGCCGTCACGACGGGCTCGTCTGCCGTGCCGGATGCCTTGGCCGTGCTCATGTCGGCGCCGGCGAAAAGTAATCCTTGGTCGGAGGGGTTGATGGGGGAGGCGTCGATGCGGACGATCACCTCCTCCGGCTTTGGCTCAGGGGTGGCAACGCTGGCGAGCGAGAGCTCGAGGATGCCGTCCTTCTTCACCGTCGAGCGAAGCTGAAGTCCCGTGCCCATGGTATCAATCCTCTCGGTTACTGACCCGGGGGCCGCCGCTCACGTACAGGGTCTCCCCGGTGATGAAGTTGGCTCGGTCGGAGGCGAGGAAGATCACTGCCCAGGCCACCTCCTCCGGGCGGCCCAGACGCTGCAGGGGCACCTCGCGGGCGGCCTGCGCGATCATCGCCTCGGTCTTCCAGACCTCGAGCACCCCCTCGGTCTCGGTGGGTCCCGGCGCGACCGCATTGACGGTGATCCCATACTTGGCCCACTCGGCGCCCAGACTCTGGGTGAGGGCCGTGACGCCCGCCTTGGCCGCCGCATAGGCCGCCATGCCCCGCGACCCGGTGCGTCCGGCGACCGACGTGATGTTGACGATCTTACCGGAGCGCTGCGGGATCATCACGCGCCCAACGGCCTGGCAACAGAGGAAAACGCCGGTGAGATTCGTCCCGACCATGGCGTCCCACTCCTGACGCGGGAGCTGATCGAGCGGGGAGCGGATCCGGTACCCCGCGTTGTTCACCAGGAGGTCGACCCGGCCGAATTCGCGCATGGTCTCGACTACCACCCGCTCCACTTGTGAGGTATCTCTCACGTCACAGGACAGGGCGAGGGAGCGGCGCCCAAGCGAGCGCGCCTCATTGGCCACCGCCTCGAGCGGCCCGAGACGGCGCCCGCTGGCCACCACGTGCGCGCCGGCCTTGGCGAGCTCGACTGAAATGGCCCGGCCGATCCCCTGGCCAGCGCCGGTCACGATCGCGACGCGATCCCGCAGCATACCGGACGCCCGCGCATTGTCAGGCCAGGTTTGTCTTGAAGAAGGCGACGGTGCGCTCCCACGCCAGCTTGGCGGATGGCTCGTGGTAGCGCGGCGTCGAGTTGTTGTGGAAGCCGTGCTGGGTGCCCGGGTAGATGTGCATCTGATATGGCACCCCGGCGGCCTTCAGCGCGGCCTCGAACGCGGGCCACATCTCGTTGATCCGCTGGTCGGTCTCGGCGTAGTGGATCAGGAGCGGCGCCTTGATCCTCGGTACGCCGGCGGTGTCGGCCGCCGCCCCGTAGAACGGCACGCCGGCGCGTAGGTCGCTGCCTAGCGTGACCGCGAGGAAGTTGACCGTGCTCCCGCCCCAGCAGAAGCCGGTCACGCCGAGCTTGCCGTTCGAGAGCTTGTGCGCCTTGAGAAGTATCGCGCTGTTGAGCATGTCGGTACGGAGCTTGCCCTGGTCGAGATTGGCCTGCAGCGTGCGACCGTCGTCGTCGTTGCCCGGGTAGCCGCCGACCGGGAACAGGCCGTCGGGCGCGAGGGCCACGAAGCCCTCGACCGCGGCGCGGCGCGCCACGTCCTCGATGTAGGGATTGAGTCCGCGGTTCTCGTGGATCACCAGCACCGCGGGGAACGGCCCCGGCCCCGCGGGCTGCACCAGGTAGCCGCGCATCTGTCCCGAATTGCCGCCGGGCGACGGGTAGTTCACGTACTGCGCCTTGATCCGCGCGTCCGTGAAGGAGACGGTCTGCGCCTGCGCGTAGCGCGGCAGCAGCGCCTGCGCCATGACCAGGCCGCCGGCGACCACGACGCTGGCCCGTAGCAGGAACTCGCGGCGGTCGATGCGACCGTGGCAGTACTCGTCGTAGAGATCGAACACGCGCTGGTCGATTTCCAGCTGCGTCACCGCTTCAGTCATCGTCGGGTTCCTCCGTGCCGGTGTGGGCGCCGGCCGCGCGGCCGCCCTGCAATCCGACTCATCCTGCGCCGCGACCGGCTCGCGGTCAAGAAGCGGATGGAGGAGTGGGGGTCGGGGGGTACGTTTCCTGAAGTCTGGTCGCGAGCGCCACGAAGTCCTGCGCGCCGCTCACCGGCTCGAAGCAGCGGCTCGCGATCTCCCGACCCAGGTGGCGATAGCTCTCGAACTGGTCCTCTCGGTAGAACTGGTTCGCGGTCGACTCGTGGGGGAAGTCCGGGTGGCTCGCCTTGTATTGCAGGACCGACGTATCCTCGCGGCCGGTCATGGAGGCCTTCAGGTAAATGATGATCCCGGCTGGTATGCCGGGACCATAGTCGACACGCCCGACGGCCCAGCGGCTGCTGCTCCAGGCCGACCCGGAGTCGGGTCGGATGGACCCGACGTCGAGCGTGATTCTCGCTCCGAAGTCGACCTCACACATCCGGATCAGCGTGCCCAGCCCTTCGAACGCCAGCCTCGGATCGGCTTCGGCATCGCTGATGATGATGACCCGGCACCGTCTCCTGACGAGCTCATAAGCAGCCAGATTCTCGAAGTGCCCGCCGTCGGAGATCATGAGGAACTTCGACTTGTCGTCCGCGCCGCCGAACAGCTCCGCCAGCAGGTAGGTCAGATTGAAATACGGCGAAGGGAGCCGTATCGCGGAGAGCCGTGGATTGGGAAACCACCATCCGAGACGCACGTTGAACAGGGTCAGGAGAAAGGCCACTACCGGCGAGGTGTGATACCCCATGTTGGGGCTGGCCGCGGCCCCGGAGACGGAAATTGCCTGCCCCAGGCTGGGAGCGCCATCCCTGCCTCCATAGTCTGTGGTGGAGATATATCCCAACTCCTCTCGCTCCCCGGACCGCTCCTTCGACTCGTAGCTGCTGCCGCACTGAAGCGGGCTCAATGTGAACGCGGCGCTGTGCCGGGTATGCAGCGCCAGGTCGCTGGATCCTCCGAGGTTCAACGCACAGTTGACGATGTGGAACGGCCCCGCCGACGGAGGAGTGACCTGCTTGAGATCGGCCAGCTTCATATCGTCGTTGTCGTCGAAGCCAGTGAAGTTTTGGGGCTTGCGCTCACCGGGCAAGTAGCGCGTCGCGCCCAGATAGCAGCGGACGAGCCGGTTTCGGTAGAAGGCGTTGAGACCGAATTCGTTGATGTCGACGCGTGCCGCCATCAGGAGCAGAGCGGCCAGGCAGGCCGCCCCCACCAGTAGGGAGACGGTCAGAAAGCCGACCGGGTTGGGATGGCTGGTGCCGATGGTGGGCCACGGCTGGCCCAAGTCGGTGGAGATGACGTAGTCGAGCCCGGCCGAGACGGCGATCAGCAGCCCGGCGATGAAGACGAAGGGCGCCACCAATGCGATCACCTCCAGGATCTTGCTGCTCGTCGTCTTGTTCTGTTTCGAGTCGTCGCCTCCGGTCGAGCCGGAGTATCCGGCGAAGAGGCCGGCCACCGTGGTGCCCAGCCAGCCGCCCGCCGATAGTGCCGTCCACGGATGGCTCCGGACGAGCGCTGCCGCCCCGCGAGGGCCATAGACGGCGACCACCGCGATGAGCATCCACGCAAATGCGTAGATGCCCAGCCACGCCCCCAGTCGGCTCCACCACTCGCGAACGCCGTCGGTCGATTGGCGCCCCACCATGCCGATCAGCATGACGATGGCGAGGGAGAAGGCGTAGAGCACCATGGCCGGAGTCCAGACAAAGGCAAACCAGGGATCGTGTGCGCACTTGCTCAACACCAGCATGATCGCGCACAGGAGCGCATGGAGCACCAGGAGGGCCGGGACCGGGGCGAACAGCGCGGCGAGGAGGCCCTTCCAATCCGTCCGGCTGCGTATGGAACAAAAGGAGAGCAGCCAAAGCGAGGCGAATATCACGGACAGGGGGAAGGGCCAGTACCGCGCGGCCTTCATGAAGAAGTCGCCAAAGCTGCCCACCTCGGAGAGCCCGCCGGCTTGACTCTGGCCCCAGAGGATGGCCGCGACCAGGTACCCGGTCGCCATCATCGGCAGGACGATCGTCCATTGCGCCCAGGTCTGGGTGTAGTTGATTTGCCGCGGCGGGTTCTTGCCCGGCCAGAGGACGCTCAGCAGCTTTACCGCGGCCGGCTGGAACCAGAATCCGGCGCCGACCAGCAACAAGGCGATGGGAACGGCGGGTCTGTAGTCGATCGGGCCGTCGGCGAAGGGTTCGAAATCGAAATGGGCTCCGATGAGCCAAGCGGCGAGAACGCACAGACCGGTATAGACCAGGCTGGTTCGCCAGCTCTTGGCTTGCAGCAACGGTGCTTCGCCGACAGTGTTCAGGCGGAGCTGGTTTCCGGCTATTCCGACGACCCCGATCAGAAAGAGCACGACGGATGCCCAGCGCCAGTGCCCCACCTTCGGCCAGTACAGAAATCCCTCGAAGAGGGGCCGCGGCAGCAGCAAGGCGAGGGCGATCGCGAGGATGACCGTGACCTGGACGAGAAGAGTGTTTCGAATCCAGATCATGAACATCGACCAGGTATCGGCGCTGAAGAAGCCCACCTTGGGCGAAAGGTAGTTGGAGTAACGACGCAGGTGCGCGATTGACAGTGTCCAGTCGGCGGCCGGATCGAGCCACTCCGGCGCGATCTGGCCGGCCGCTCTTCGGTCGGCGGTGCGCTTGCAGTTCGCGCTCAACCAGGCGCCGATATAGCCGCCGCCCGAGACCGTCGAGAGATAGTGGATGCGCTTGAGTAGGCCAAGTGGCTTGAGCCCTTCGAGGACACCGAGGCCAAACGTGGCGCTGCGGATACCCCCGCCCGAGAACGCGAGACCGACGAGGTTCTCCTTCAGCGGGTTCGGGCCGACGTGCCGCCTTTCGACTTCGGCGATCTCCTGGTCGAACGCGTCGGCCCAGAGGTGACGACGGTCGTCGTTGGTCATCGCAGCTCCTTGCCATTTGGAAGAGAGGAGTCCATCTCAGCGCTCCTTGCGTCCATTCACGCGCGTGGCCGTTGCCGTTGCGGTCGCGGCGCCGGGTCGGATGATTGAAGTGAAGCGCGATCCGCGGTACGCCCGATCTGCTTCGGTAATCGATTCTGCGCCAAAGTACTGCGGTGTCATTCGCACGCCCCGATACGCCGTGATTCGGCAGAGCCTGGAGTCTACGGGACGTTCCTGTCCGGACCCGATCCCAGACGCGCGTCGGCGAGAATGACGTCGGCCGCCTTCTCCGCGATCATATAGATGGGCATGACGACGAAGAATCCGGGGATCTTGGGGAACACCGACGCGTCGACGACGCGCAGTCCCTTGACCCCGTGCACCCGAAAGGCCGAATCGAGCACTGCATCGCGGTCGGTGCCGATCTTGCACGTGCAGGAAGCGTGGTGACCCCAGGCGCGGTCCTCGACGAAGGTATCGACGCCGTTCTCAGTCTCGAGGTCGACGCCTTGCATGATGCGAGGATGCAGCGTCAGGTCGTCGCGTGATCCCCTCAGGAGGGTCTTCACGATGTCGACGCCCTCGCGCATGGCTCGAAGATCCTTTGCCGCGTCCGAGGTCAGCACGCCGGCCGGGTCTCGCTCGAAGTAGTTGAAGTTGATTGCCGGCGGATCGAGGGGATCCCTGGACCGGAGGGTGAGCCGTCCCCGGAAGCGCGCGTGGGCCTTGAGCAACAGCCACGTCCACGTGTCGTGAGGCGGGGCGACCGCGTCCTCGGACCAGCACGTGTAGTACCCGGTGAAAGCGCCGGGTACCCCGAAGATGAAGAGGTCGGGCTCGCCGTTCTCGGCGACGCTCGACCGAGCGAGGAAGCCGATGACCGCACCGTTGGTGGCGTAGAGGCCCGTGCCGCGAGCGCGCCACTCGTCGAAGAATTCGTCTCCGGCCTGTCCCGGGTCGGGGCCGTGGAAGGCGGCGTTCCTGAGGAGGGGGAAGGGTTCGGTGGCTTGCGCGACGATCCCGACCTCGTAGCGGTCCTGCAGGTTCTTGCCGACACCCGGGAGGTCGACGCGCACCGGTATCTTGATGTCCGGCCGCTCCAGTTCTTCGCGCGGGCCTATCCCGGAGAGCATCAGAAGCTGCGGTGTGATGTACGCTCCGGCCGAGACGATGACCTCGCGCTTCGCGCGCACTTCCTGGACGGGCCCGGGTGTTCCGAACCGACTCGGGTCGCGATCGGCCCGATAGAGCCGCTCACCGGGGAGGTATCGGACGCCAACGACACGCAGTGGGTCGCGCTCGTCGAAGACGAGATCGGTAGCGTGACAGTGCGTGCGCACCTCGAGGTGGCCGGTGGCTTTGGCGGCCCGAATGCGCTCGCGCGCGCCGGCGCGATGTCCGTGCTCGTCGATGGCCATCGGCACCGCGATCGCTCCGACGCCGTGGCGCTGGAGAACGCGGAGGTCGTTCGGATCCAGCTTCGCTCTGAGGTGATCCGCCCACGGGAAGAAGGGGCGGTCCCAGGGATGAATCGGCAGCGGCTTCCGGTTGGCCCGCAAGGCGTCGAAGGCGATCTTTCCGATGGCCGGATCGCGGTGCTTGATCGCCTCCCGGCCCAGCTGGATGACATCCGCGAAGCGAGTCGGGAGCCACCCGTCTATCCCGTGGCCTGCAGCCGGCGCGGCGCTGTGCTGCCAGCGTTCGACACGAGCAAAGTATTTGTTCATCTCGCTGGGCGCCCAGCTCGGGTCACCGGTGACGGCCTGGATGGTCTGCCAGTCGCTGTCGTGAGGCCGGATGATGATCATCGCGTAGTGCGCGGTACAGCCGCCGAGTGTGCGCGCGCGCGGGTAGTAGACTCCGTGCCTTCCCAAGTTGCACTCGATGACGTACTTTGGATCCCGTGCCTGGCGCGCCTCGTCCGCGTAGTGGCGCACATAGTGGTCGAGGCGTAGCTCCTCGTCCTCGGTGGCGCTTCCGTGGAAGACCGGCACCTGGTAGTTCCAGGGCTCCTCCTCGCCGCCGGCTTCCAGGAGGAGCACCGTGTACCCTCCCGGTCCGTCTGGACGCTCGGCTTCGGCGAGGCGCGCGGCGAGGGGGCCACCGCCCGCGCCCGAGCCGATCACGATGTAGTCGAAGTCCGCGTCGCTCATGGTGTCCTCGGGCGTCAGAAGTGTTTGAGGAACTCGATCAGCGCTCGCTTGTCGGTGTCGCTGAGCGCCGGCTCGTTGTCGTACCCGGTTCCGAAATAGTGTCCGCGGTTGACGACATAGTCGGGGCACTTGCTCAGCTTCATCAAGCCGGACGCAAGCGGCCGGAGCACATCCTGAGCGCGTTTGTCATACGCCGACAATTCGGCCGGATCCTTCGGTGCTGGTCCAAGCACTTCGAGCTCGTGCTTCACCTCGAAGACGACCCGGGCCAACTCTCGATCGTGGAGCCAGCGGGCGAAGAAACCCATTTCTTCTGGGCGCACCAGCAGATTTGCGATCAGGCCCACCGGTGTGCCTCGCGGGATGGGGCTGACGACGAGCCCGACGTCTTCCTTGAAGAGACGCGGAAAGAGCCACGGGCCCCAGCTCTGGAGACTGCCCGGTAGGTAGCCGGGTGGGATGGTGATGGAAGACTCCTGGGTGGTGCGGTCGATGAGCCCCGGAACCTTGTCCCCGAGGACCGGATCCCTGTCGCGCTTCTCGGGCCAGAGCATCTTCTCGATGCCGTCCTGAAACGCAGCCATGCGATTTGCGACCGACGGCGACGGATTGTAGTCGTCATTGGGCGCGGTCGGATTCAGGCGGCCAACCGAGTTGTTCAACAAGAAGGGAGCGGTCGACCAAAGGCTGATGAGCGACGCCGGGCGTGTGTAGCCGCGGCCGCCGTCCGGCATGGCATGGTCGACCGACTCGCCGGTCACCGGATCGTAGACCTTGATCGTGCCGACGGACGGCAGTGTCTTGTAGGTCTCCGACGAAAAGTTGTCCCAAATGTTGTCTCTGATCGCGTTCGTGGCGAGCGGGCTGCAGGCATTGGTTTGCAGTAGAGTTACCGGGACTCGAAACTCGGCCGACAGGAAATTGTCGTCGAGAAAATCCGGCGCCCCGACGATCGCCCGCATCTTTGTCTTGAATTCATCGGTCTTCGTCCAGCCCCAATATTCGCGCCAGCATTTCAGATAGTCCGGGCCCGCGCACCCCAGCGAATCAAGGATCTTCTTGGGCTGGTCCGGCTTGGGCAGCTTGCTCGAATGGCACCGGGCACAGTTCTCCGCGAAGACGATCTTGCCCCGGTCGAGCTGTGTCGCGTCCTTCGTCAGGTAGGCATCGCCACCCGGCGCGTCGGTCAACTTGTGGGGCGCGGTGGCCTTCAAGAAGAAGAGCGCCATGCTCGGCGTCTGCACCTCCGTCGCTTCCCAGAAGCCGGAGTTCTTGCGGGCGACGGTGATCTCGATCGGAGAGACGGTCTTGCCGCCGATCAGCGGCTTGAAGTGCAGCAGCCATTCTTCGCTGAACAGCCCAATGTTGAGATAGACGCGATTGAGAGCGCCCAGGGCACCCACCGAATCGGACGCGTCCTTGAGCACGCGGGGCGAGAGAACGGTCGCCGGCGGAGTGAAGAATGCGGCGAGGGGCGAGCCTGACGGAACGTAGTCGTTGAACTGTCGGTTGTTCAGGCTGCCGCCCGCGAGCGTTTCCTTGCCGAATCGCTTCGCCTGATCTAGTCGCGGTCCGAGCCCGTAGATTGCATTCATCGTTCTCGGGTTGTTGATGTTGTCGGTCGAGACGAGGGACGTGTCCAGCGTCCCAGGGCGCGAAGTGTGGAACATCTGGAAGATGTAGGTCGAGGGGTTCGCGTCCCAGTCGAAGATGCGGTCGATCCAGAAATACTGGGCGCCGACATTCGAGGAAAGATTTTCCCACTTGGGGTGTTCGGGATCGTCGGGTGGCTTGATCGGGTTGGGTCCTACGTGGCAAAACGCGCACGACATGCCGACCCGATAGGGCCGAACGAGGGTCTTCTGGTAGTAGTAGCTCGGCGTGCTGTAGTACTGCTCGGCGTTCCACTTCTTTTCCGCGTCGGCGTCGAAGTCTGGATTCGGAAAGAGACGTAGCCCTACGATTCCGGTCGCGTAACCATAGAAGGAACCGACCGGCAGTGTCTTGCCGTCCGCGAAGGTCGTACCGCGTGCGCCGACCTTTACCCCTGGATACTTCGTTTCGTTTTCGAAGGGATCGGGCGGACAGTCAGCGCGGCGCTTGTCGAGCCAGAGGTCGAAGCGATTGGGATCGGGCCCCGTCGGTTTCTCGAAGCAGGGCTCGTTCACGAGGCCCAGATATGCCCAGCGATTGTCGCGGCTGGCCTTCAGGCCCTGATGCGAAGAGACGATCTTGAGCAGGTCGAGCGCGCCAAAGCTCGCGACGCTCAGTTTGTCCCAGAGCCGATCGTTACCGCCGGTCCAGACGATCCAGGTGTTGCGTCCTTTGATCTCGTCCGGAGTCAACTGGACGACGCCACCCTTCGCCTGATCCATGTCCTGAAAGTAAGGCTCGTCGGCGACGGGGAACGAACTGGCGGGCCGGTTGGCCTGCCGCGCTTCGTCGAGCACGGTGCCGGGCCGCGGTTCCAAGGGCCACCACTGGTACACCATGAAGAGGCCGGCGACCAACAGGACGAGGACGATCGAGATGGAGTATCGCCTCTCCGGATTGCTCATGGCACTCTCTCCGTACTTGAGTTGAGGCTCATCGATGTACGTGGAAGGCGGCGTAGTCCGGGTTGATCCTAACCGCCGCTTCCAGATACCGAGCGGACTGGCCGTGCGCGCCGGCGGATTGGTAGATCATCGCGGCTCGGACGAACGAGTGGGCGTCCGTCGCTCCGGAGGCGAGCGCGCAGTCGATGGTGTCCATGGTCTCCGCGAACTCGCGCGCGCGATACAAGGCCCACGCCGGCGCCGCGAGCGTCGAGAAATTCCGACGGAGCACGATGTCGGGCCGCGGCATTGCTTGGATCTCCTCGACGGAGGCGGATAGGACACCGATGGTTTACCCGCGGCAAGAATGTAACAGAAAGCAAGAGCGGACACGTGACAACTTCGCTGTGTAAGGGCAGGAAGCGGACGCGCGCGATCACCCGACGAGTGTGAGAGTCTGCACGCGTTCGATGGACCGCACCGTATGCGGTAGGCTCGCGTGTTGGTCGAAAGCCGGTTCGTCTACCCGCGCGAATGGATGTAGTAGAAGAGGCGCGGGTCGCGCGCCGCGCGGAACGCTTGAGTGCTTAGGCAGCCCGCCTGAAGGTTCCGCGGCAGCTCCGTTGAATGCCGGCGCGTGGCCCACCGGCGGGTCGTGTGGTACGATCGCCCCCGCTCGCGGGGCTCGGGCCCCTGGATCCGTCGCGGCCGACCATGGAGGTGACAACTATGGGATCTCCCTCGGACAACGTCGCGAAGCTCAAGCATGCGTATCGGCAATGGCACGAGAGCAGAGGTGGCAGCGTCGGAGCCTGGCTCGACCTCGTGACCGACGACGTCCGGTGCTTTTCGCTTGCCGCCGGAAGCCCGGAGGCGGAATTCACCGCCCCCATCGCCTCCAAGAAGGATTTCGAGCGGTACTTCAAGGGCCTGCTCGCCGACTGGGAGATGATCCACTACACGACCGGCGAGTTTGTCGCGGAGGGTGAGCGCGTCGCCATGCGGGGCTCGACCGCCTGGCGGAATCGCAAGACCGGTCGTGTCGTCGACACCCCGAAGGCGGACTTCTGGACGTTTCGCGACGGCAAGGTGGTGGAGTTCCACGAGTTCTACGACACGGCGGCCCTGATCGCCGCCGGCAAGGTCTAGAGCGCTGGCGGCTCCGCGCCATCGCGCGGAGTAGGAGGACTCGATGGCGTACGACTTGGTGGTGAAGAACGGCACGCTGGTGGACGGCACCGGGGCGCCGGCGCGCCGGGCCGATGTGGCCATCACGGGCGGCAGGATCGCCGAGATCGGCCGGGTGACGGACGGCGCCGCCACGGTGATCGATGCCGCCGATCTCGTGGTCGCGCCGGGCTTCATCGACCCGCACACCCACTACGACGCGCAGATCTGCTGGGACGGGGCGGTGACTCCCTCCTCGTGGCACGGCGTCACCAGCGTCATCATGGGGAACTGCGGCGTCGGTATCGCGCCGTGCAAGCCCAAGGCGCGCGAGGTCGCGATGCGCGACCTGGTCAACGTCGAAGCGATTCCGTTCGACGTCCTCAACATGGGCATCACCTGGGACTGGGAGACCTTCCCCGACTTCATCGAGGCGGCGGCCCGGCGGGGTCCCGCGCTCAATCTCGCCTTCCTGGCGCCCCTGACCCCGTTCCGCCACTACGTGATGGGCGAGGCGTCGATGGAGCGCGCCGCGACCCGTGACGAGACGGCGCAGATCAAGGCGCTGCTCGGCGACGCGATCGACGCGGGCGCCTTCGGCTTCTCGACGACGATCCTCAACCAGCACGTCGGCTTCCAGGGTCGCCCGCTCGCGTGCCGCAACGCCAGCCGCGACGAGCTGCGAGCCTACGCCAACGCGCTCCGGGAGCGCGGCAAGGGGGCCATCGAGATCGCGCTGACCCGCAAGATCGCGGTGATGGACGACGAGGAGTACGAGCTACTCGACTTCCTGCTGCGCGAGAGTGGCCGGCACGTCACCTTCCTGGCTCTCTTCGACCGCGACGACATCCCGGAGGCGGTACGCGAGACGTTGCGGAAGGCCGCGCCGTTGATCGCGCGCGGGGCGCGGCCGCAGACCTCGCCGCTGCCGCTGACGCGCGACATCAACATGCGCAACCCGTTCTCCTTCGCGGCGTTCCCGAGCTGGAACCGGGTGTTCGTCGACAAGTCGAAGCCGGCCCAGGCCGCGGTCTACGCCGACGCCGCCTTCCGCGACCGCTTCCGCGAGGAGCTGAAGCAGCCGATGGCCTTCGGTAACTGGGCGCGGATCAACGTGCACGAGGTCAGGTCTCCCGCGCTGAAAGCGCTCGAGGGCCGCTCGATCGCGGACATCGCCCGGGAGCAAGGCAAGGACGGCGTCGATGCCTTCCTGGACTTGACCCTCCAGGACGATCTCGACATCGAATTCACGATGGCCTCGTTCAACACGCGGGTCGACCGCATGACCGAGATCCTGAACGACAAGAGCGTACTGGTGGCGCTGGGCGACGGCGGGGCCCACGTCGACATGCTGTGCGACGCGGGCTACCCGACCTACCTGCTCGGCACCTGGGTGCGCGAGCGCCAGGCGTTGACGCTCGAGGAAGGGGTGCGGCGCCTCACCTCGGATCCGGCCGATGTCTTCGGCATCCGGGACCGCGGCCGGCTCGCTCCCGGCCTCGCGGCGGACCTCGCCATCTTCGACGCGGCTCGCGTCGGCTCGACCAACCGCGGCGAGCGCCGGTTCGACCTGCCCGGCGGCGCCAAGCGCATGGTCATGCCGTCACGGGGCGTGGAGTACACGGTGGTCAACGGCGCGGTGACCTGGGCGGACGGAAAGCTCACCGGAGCGGCCGCGGGCCGGGTGCTGCGGTCCTGAGCGTGTTTCTCACCGACTTCTGAGGAGGGTTTCTCATGCTCGATCTGGGTCTGAACGGTAAGGTCGCGATCATCACCGGGGGCAGCGACGGGCTCGGCCGGGCCGCCGCGGAGAAGCTCGCCGCCGAAGGGGCGCGCGTGGCCATCTGCGCCCGGCGCAAGGAGCACCTCGACCAGACGGCGGATGAGATCCGGAAGGCCACCAACGGGCAGGTGCTCGCCCAGGTCGCCGACGTCAGCCGGGCCGCCGATTGCGAGGGGCTCGTCAACGCGGTGGTCGCGCAGTGGGGCGGCGTCGACATCCTCCTCAACAACGCCGGCACGTCCGCGGCGGCGGCCTTCGAGAAGGTCGACGACGAGACCTGGCAGGCCGACTGGGACCTCAAGGTCATGGGCGCGGTGCGCATGTCCCGCCTCGTGATTCCCCACATGAAGAAGCGCGGGGGCGGACGCATCGTCAACATCACCACGGTGGGGGGCAAGGCCCCGCAGCCCCGGGCGCTGCCCACCTCGGTGACGCGCGCGGCCGGCCTCAACCTGACCAAGTCGCTCGCCAACGAGTACGCGGCCGACAACATCCGCGTGAATACGATCTGCATCGGGCTGGTGCGTAGCGCCCAGATCGCGCGGCGGGCCAAGGGCGATCTCGAAGCGCACTACGCGGAGCTGGCCAAGCTGCGGGTGCCCCTCGGGCGCGTCGCCCACGCGTCGGAATTCGCGGATCTCTTCGCGTTCCTCGTCTCCGAGCGCGCCACCTACATCACGGGGGCATCGGTCAACTTCGATGGCGGCAGCGGCATGACCGTGTAGCGGAGCCGCGAAGCCTAGGGCGGCGGCTCCGGGAGCGGGGCCTGGTCGGATTGGACGTGGTGGCAGTGGCGGCAGGTACGGAGCTCCACGCTGGCGTCGAAGGCCTCGATGGCTGCGCGAAGATCGCGCTCGATGTCCATGGCGCTCATGGTCAGACGATGGAGCTCCCGGTCGCAGCGTTCGCAGAACCAGATCAGCGCTTCCTGGTCCCGGGCGCCGCGCTTGATCTCGATGACCAGGCCCCACGTCTCGGTCGGGCGATGGGGCGAGTGAGGCGTGTGAGCGGGAACGAGCAGCATCTCGCCTTCCCGGATGACCGCGCTCTGGCGTCGGCGGTTCTCGTCGATGTACTCGAGCGTCATGCCGCCTCTGAGCATGTAGAAGATCTCGTCGGAGGGATCATCGTGGAAGTCGCGGCGGCGGTTCGGTCCGCGAATGACCATGGCCGTGAACTGGGAGTCCTCCCAGATCACCTTGTTGCCCACCGGCGGCTCGAAGCTGGCCCGATGCTCCTCGATCCACCGCCACAGCCCCGTGCTGATCAGCGGCCGCATGGCCTAGACTAACCCCGATCCGGACATGGAGGCACGAGTATGCGCTTGCGCGAGCGGGTGACGGCCATCACCGGGGGAGCCCTCGGTATCGGACGCGCGACCGGCCTCGCCTTCGCGGCCGAAGGCGCCCTCGTGGCGCTTGGCGATGTCGAGCTCGACGCCGCCGAGGCGGTGGCCCGGGAGATCGGGGCGCGGGGCGGCAAGGCCATCGCGGTCCGCGTCGACGTGGGCGACGCCGGGCAGGTGCAGGCCTTCGTGGATCGGGTGGTCGCGGCATTCGGACGGCTCGACGTGATGTTCGCCAACGCGGGGATCGCGCATTCGGCGCCGTTCCTCGAGCATCCCGAGGCGCAGTGGCATCGCGTGCTGCGCGTCAATCTGACCGGCGTGTTCCTGTGCTGCCAGGCCGCCGCGCGCCAGATGGTCAAGCAGGGCGGGGGCCGGATCATCACCACCGCCTCCATCAATGGCTTTCGCGGAGTCGAGAACCTCGTCGGCTACAACGCGGCCAAGGCCGGGGTGATCGAGCTGACCCGGACCATGGCGGTGGAGCTGGCCCGGCATTCGATCACGGTGAACGCGATCGCCCCCGCCCAGATCGACACGCGGCTCACGCGAAGCCTCCCCGAGGAGGCGCGGCGCCGGCGCGTCGAGCGCATCCCGCTGGGACGCTTCGGCGAGCCCGACGACGTGGCGCGGGCCGCGCTCTTTCTCGCCTCGGACGACGCGAGCTACATCACCGGCCACACCTTGGCGGTGGACGGGGGCTATCTGGCCGGAGGGCTCTGGTCCGGCGCGCCGGGACGCCCGCCGAAGGCCCGAGCTACCGACGAAACGCGGGCATGACCTCGGTGGCGAACCGCGTGAGCTGCTCGATCATGAGGTCTCTCGGCGTTCCGATGGCCCAGCCGATCATGACGTGGTCCAGCCCCGGATACCGCTGCTCGAGCTCCTTCAGATAGGCGACGATATCGCCGGGCGGACCGCAGAGCCACGCGCGATTGCGAACGCCGTTCTCCAGGGTGGCCGCGGTCGGCGACTGGGCCTGCCGGGCGACCACCGCCTTCACGTGCTCTTCGCCGTAGCGCAGCATGCCGAGCGGGGCCATGACCTTCGCGTGCTCTTCGAAGTACGGTCGCGCTTTCTGAATCGCCCGATCCGCGGTCTCATCGATGCACATCCGGAAGCCGAAGATCAGATCCTCGCCGAGCTCGAGCTGCCGACCATGGCGGCGCGCCGCCTCCTGGTAGTCGCGGAACCAACGCTGGACCAGCTCCTCGGCGGTTGCCGAGACGATGCCCTTGATGCGATTCCGGGCCATGAAGTCCAGGCCGCGGGCGCTGCCGCTGACGATGGGCTGCCAGATCTCGACCGGTTGATGCAGGGGGCGAGGCACCAGCGTGATTTCCTTCAACGGGTAGCCGCGGTAAGGCACCTCGGGGGGAATCGTGTATCGCTTCCCGTGGTGCGAGAAGGAGTCCTGGCGAAATGCCTTCAGGATGATCTCGATCTGCTCCTCGAAGAGCTCGCGGTTCGCCTCGGCGTCCAGCATCGGGTTGCCGAAGGTCTCCACCTCGCGGGTGTGGTAGCCGCGTCCGACTCCGAAGACGACCCGGCCCCGGGTCAGGATGTCGGCGGTGGCGTAGTCTTCGGCGAGCCGCAGGGGATGCCAGGTGGGCACGACGTTGAAGGCGCAGCCGATCTTGATGCGCTCGGTGCGATGGGCGAGGTCCACCGCCAGCATCGGAATATTGGGGATGCACTCGTATCCTTCGTGCTGGAAGTGGTGCTCGGCCAGCCACAGGGTCTCGTAGCCCAGCGTGTCCGCGGCCCGCGCCAGCGCGATGGTGGTGGCGAACGCCTCGACCAGCCGGTCATTGGAATACCGCCGGTCGTCGGCGGGCGTGCCCGATAGCCCGCAACGCTCCAGCTCGATATGGCCGACGTAGAGCGTGGAGAAGCGCGTGATCATCGCGGGAAGGATACTGGGCCCCGCCCCGACTTGGCAAGGAACCCGGCCGACCATGAGCGGCGACGCATGGCGCTCGGCGAGAGGACGTAGTACCCTCCGCGCGTGATACTCAAGGATCAGGTCGCGCTCGTCACGGGCGCCGGCCACGGGATCGGACGGGCCATCGCGATCGCGCTGGGGGAAGCGGGCGCCCACCTCGCGGCCGCGGATGTCGACGAAGCCGCCGCGGTCGCGACGGCGACCGCGGTCGAGAAGCTCGGCGGCCGCGCCCTCGGGCTCGGGGCCGACGTCGGGAGCCTATCCGCGATCGACGAGATGATCCGGCGGGTGGTCGAGACGTTCGGCCAGCTCGACATCCTCGTCAACAACGCGGGGGTGACCCGCCGCGCCTACATCATGGACCTCACCGAGCAGGACTGGGACCGGATCCTGCGGGTCAACGGCAAGGGCGTGTTCTTCTGCCTGCAGCGCGGAGCGCGGGAGATGATTCCCCGGCGTCGCGGCGTCATCATCAACATCGCGTCGATCGCGGGCAAGGGATTCGCGGGGACGTCCAACGCGATCTACGCGGCCAGCAAGGGGGCGGTGCTGGGTCTGACTCGGATCGCCGCGCTGCAGCTCGCGCCGCACAACATCAATGTGAACGCGATCTGTCCCGGCAGCACGGTGACCGCGCTGTCGGAGGCGAATCTCCGAGACCGCGCCCGTGAGCAGGCGATCTCCGTCGAGGAGATGGCGCGCCGGCGGAATGCCGCGATCCCGCTCGGCCGCCCCAACGAGCCGGAGGACGTCGCTGCCCTCGCGGTGTTCCTGGCCTCGCCGGGGGCCCGGAACATCACCGGGCAGTCCTTCAACGTCGACGGCGGCATCATCTTCGACTGACCCCGCACCGGTGCGTCTTCGGGCCGACGCGTGAGAGGTGGCGCCCCCCATGATGAAAGCGGTGGTCCTGCACGAAGCCGACGACATGCGCGTGGAGCAGCGTCCGGTCCCCGAGCCCGGGCCGGGTGAGGTTCTGCTCAAGGTCAACGTCACCTCCATCTGCGGGACCGACGTGAAGGTCCTGCACCGCAAGCTCCTCGGCCAGCCCGACGGTCCGTTCATCATGGGGCACGAGTACGCCGGGACCGTGGCCGCGCTCGGAGCCGGAGTGGACGAGTTCAAGGCGGGCGATCGCGTCGCGGTCGAGGTGCACAAGGGGTGCGAGCGGTGCGAGAATTGCATCAAGGGCTGGTATACCTCCTGCCTGAACTACGGCAATCTCGCCAAGGGCCACCGCGCCAAGGGACTGACGTGCGACGGGGGCTTTGCCGAGTACGCGGTCAACCACGTCAACACGCTCTACAAGCTTCCCGACAACCTCACCTTCGAGCAGGCGTGCATGGTGACCACCGCGGCCTCCCCGCTGTGGGCGATCGACCTCATGGGAGGCTACCTCGCGGGCGAGACGGTACTCGTCCAGGGGCCGGGTCCCATCGGCCTGCTCGCTGTCCAGCTGTGCAAGGCCCTCGGGGCCGAGCGCGTGATCCTCTCCGGCACCCGTCCCGAGCGCTTGGAGATCGGCCGGCGGCTCGGAGCCGACTTCGTGGTCAACGTGCGCCAGGAGAGCCTCGCGCGGCGCGTGGCCGAGATCACCGGCGGCCGGGGAGCGGACTCCGTGCTGGAGTGCGCGGGCGGGCCCACGTCGATGCAGGAGGCGCTCGAGAGCGTCAAGCGCGGCGGGCGCATCGGGGTGGTCGCGTGGTACGCCGGGCCGGTCGAGATGGACATGAACCTGGCCGTCCGCAGCAACGTGCGCATCTACGCGGCTCGAGGGGAGGGCGGGATGAATTCAGGCCGCTCGCTGGCCCTGATGAGCGCGGGCAAGCTCGACGCCGACGCCATCATCACGCATCGCTTCGCGCTCGACGCGGTCCACGACGCCTTCCACACCTACGTCGACCGGATCGGCAATGCGCTCAAGGTGGTCATGCGGGTGTAGCGTGCGCCGGTGGCTCGCCGCCGCGCTCCTGGCGGTTTTGGCGGCGGGTACGCCCGCCGTCGCCCAGGACAGTCCCCGACGTGGTGGCGAGCTGATCTTCGTGGTGCCCGCCGAGCCGCCGTCGTACGACGCCCACCGCGAGGAGACCTTCGCGGTCGTCCACCCGGCCGCGCCCCACTACAGCACGCTGCTGCGCGTGGATCCCGCCGATCGGACGGGCGCGCGGATCGTCGGCGACCTCGCCGAGTCGTGGACGGCCGCGGCGGACGGCCGAACCTACACGATCAGGCTCCGCCGCGGCGTCCACTTCCACGACGGCAGTGAGCTGACCTCGCGCGACGTCAAGGCGACCTACGACAAGATCATCTTTCCTCCGCCCGGGGTGACGTCGAATCGCAAGGGCGAGTACATCGCGGTCGAGACGGTCGCCGCTCCCGATCCGTACACCGTCGTCTTTCGGCTGAAGTGGCCCTCCGCTTCGTTTCTCTCCTCCCTCGCTTCCCCCTTCAACTGGATCTACAAGGCGGACATCCTGGCCCGCGACGTCCACTGGTACGAGAAGAACGTGATGGGGACCGGGCCGTTCGTCTTCGTCGAGTACGTGAAGGGCTCGCACTGGATCGGCCGACGGAACCCGGACTACTGGGACAAGGGCAAGCCCTACCTCGACGGCTACCGGGCCCTCTTCGTCCGGGACTCGGCGGCGCAGGTCGCGGCCATCCGGGGCCAGCGGGCGATGATCCAGTTCCGCGGTTTCTCGCCGCCGGAGCGGGATCGCCTGGTGCAGGCTCTCGGCGCCGGTATCACGGTGCAGGAGAGCCCGTGGGAGTGCAGCAATCCGCTCGCCGTCAACCACGAGCGCAAGCCGTTCGACGACCGTCGGGTGCGCCGCGCCCTGTCGCTGGCCCTCGACCGCTACCAGGGCGCGGCGACCTTGTCGCGGCTCACCATCCTCCACGACGTGGCCGGCGTGCAGGGCGTCGGCACCGCGTTCGCGACCCCGCCCGGGGAGCTGGAGCGGCTCGCCGGATACTCACGGGACATCGGTCAATCGCGGGCGAAGGCGCGGCGGCTCCTGCGGGAGGCGGGCGTACCGGAGGGCTTCGCGTTCACCTTCAAGAACCGAGGCATCCCCAACCCGTACGACGCCCTCGGCGTATGGCTGGTCGACCAGTGGCGGCAGATCGGCCTCAACGTCCGGATGGAAACGCTCGAGCTGGGGATGCTCTACCGGGACATCTTCGGCGGCAACTTCGAAGTCGCGGCCGACTTCCACTGCAGCTACATCGTCGAGCCCGACCTGGAGCTCTTCAAGTTCCAGTCGATGGACGTGAGCTCGATCAACTACAGCCGGTACGTGGATCGGACGCTCGACGAGCTCTACCAGAAGCAGAGCCGGGCCCTGGATCCCGACCAGCGCCGGCGCTACCTCCGCGAGTTCGAGGAGCGTCTCCTCGACGAAGAGGCCCACTATATCTTCACGTTCCAGTGGTATCGGATCGTCCCCCACAGCGCGCGTGTGCGGGGCTGGACGATCACCCCGAGCCACTTCCTCAACAACCAGCTGGATACGGTATGGCTCGCCGAGTAGCGAAGGGCGGAACGGTCTTGACAGCGCCCGGCTCGGCGCCCACGGTTGATTCCTGAGGATAGCCGCGCGGTACGGGCGGCCTCGGGTCACCGTAGACGGAGATGAGGAAGGAGCGCGCCATGGCCAATCGCAAGAGTTCCCTTCCCAACAGCAAGCGGACCCCCCTCCCGGGCGCCCACCCGGTGGGTCCGGTCGATCCGGACGAGCGTCTCGAGGTCACGATCCGCGTGCGGTCCCGCGCGAAGACGGCCCTCCCGGAACTGATCGCACGACGCGCCGAGTCCGGCAAGGGCGGGCCCATGACGCGGGAGCAGTTCGAGAAGACCCACGGGGCCGATCCGGCGGACTTGAAGAAGGTGGTCCAGTTCGCCAAGCAGCACAAGCTCACGGTCGTGGAAGAGAGTGCGCCGAGGCGGAGCGTGGTGCTGTCCGCCACCGCTCGAGCGTTCGGCGCCGCCTTCGGGGTGCGCCTGGCTCGATACGAGCTCCCCGGCGGCACGTACCGGGGGCGGACCGGGACGGTGAGCGTGCCCGCGAATCTGCGCGACATCGTGGAAGGGGTGTTCGGGCTCGACGACCGACCCCAGGCCGCCCCGCACCTGCGGGTGGCCGCGGACCAGGGCGAAGGCGTGGCCCAACCGCATGCCTCCGGCGGGTCGTTTACCCCCTCCCAGGTGGCGAAGCTCTACGGCTTTCCGGCGGCCGCCACCGGCGCGGGGCAGTGTATCGGCCTCATCGAGCTCGGGGGCGGCTTTCGGCCGGCCGACCTCACGACGTACTTCCAGGCCATCGGTGTCTCGCCGGCCCCGCAGGTGATCGCGGTCTCGGTGGATCACGGTAGCAACACGCCGACCGGCAGCGCGAACGGCCCCGACGGCGAAGTGATGCTCGACATCGAGGTCGCCGGCGCGATCGCCCACGGCGCCCGCATCGTGGTGTACTTCGCTCCCAACACCGATCGCGGCTTCCTCGACGCGATCACCACCGCGGTCCACGACAAGAAGAACAAGCCGTCGGTGATCTCGATCAGCTGGGGGAGCGCGGAGGCGAACTGGACCGCCCAGGCGATGCAGTCGTTCGATCAGGCGTTCCAGGCCGCGGCCGCGATGGGGGTGACGGTGTGCTGCGCCTCGGGAGACAACGGCTCGTCCGATGGTGAGCAGGACGGCAAGAACCACGTCGATTTTCCCGCTTCGAGCCCGTTCGCGCTCGGCTGTGGCGGCACGCGCCTGGTTGGCTCGGGGACCGCGATCACCAGCGAGGTGGTATGGAACGACGGCGCGAGCGGGGGCGCCACCGGCGGCGGCGTCAGCGCGGTATTCGCTCGTCCCACCTGGCAGTCGACCGCGCACGTGCCCTCGTCGGGGCAAAAGAGTGGCGGACGAGGCGTGCCGGACGTCTCGGGGGACGCCGATCCGGTCAGCGGCTATCGCGTGCGGGTCGACGGCCACGACGCCGTGATCGGCGGAACCAGCGCGGTGGCCCCGCTGTGGGCCGCCCTGATCGCGCTCATCAATCAGCACAAGGGGAAGCCGGTGGGTTACATCAATCCTCACCTGTATACGAGCCCGGGTATGCTTCGCGACATCACCACGGGCAACAACGGCGCCTACAAGGCCGGGACCGGCTGGGATCCTTGCACCGGGCTCGGCAGCCCCAACGGAGCCAAGCTGGCCGCCGCGCTCTAGGCTCAGACCAGCCGCGGGCGGTCGCCCTCGACGATGATCCGCCAGAGCACGCGGCTCTGGCGGCGGTCGTAGTCTCCGTGGGCGCGGTGCATCGTCGCGCGATCGTCGATGACGAGCACGTCGCCCTTGCGCCAGACGTGGTGATAGACGATCTCCGGCCGGATCATCCGGTCGAGCAGATCGCGCATGTAGACGCGGCTCGCCTCGGCGGTCATGCCGCTGATGTGGGTGGCCTTCGAGACGTGGAAGTACACCGCTCTCGACCCGTCGACCGGATGGGTCCGCACCATCGGGTGCTCGATCGGCCTCCCGTACTTCTCGCGGTCCTCATCGCGCGTGTCGGCGTGCCCGTCGAGCCCGTTGAAGGTCGTGAGCGACTCGAGACGCCGGCGCTCGTCGTCAGACAGAGCCAGGTAGGCCGCGCGCATGTTGGCCACGCTGGTACCGCCGCCGGCCGAGGGAACCTCCTGCCCGTAGAGGATGGTGGCGGCCGGCGGGCGCTCGCGATTGGTGTGGTCGGTATGCCACTGCTCGGCCGGCTGCTGCCCGTTCCGGTGCCAGATCAGCCCGATCAGAGGGAAGTCGGGCATGTTGTGTTGCGAGTAGTGCTGCTCCATGGGCGGCCCGAACACCGAGGCGGCGGCGAGATACTGGGCGGGCGTCAGAGACTGGTCGTGGAAGACCAGCGCCAGATGGTCGGCCAGCGCGCGCGTCAGCGCAAGCCGGGTCGGCGCGTCGATCGGCGTGCTCAGGTCGACGCCGGCCACTTGGGCGCCCAGCGAAGGATGAAGCGGGGAGATCCGTGCGGGAGCCATGGGGTACCGGCTCAGCGGGTCAGACCGGGGCTTCCGGCCGGCACGGCATAGAAGTTCATGGTCAGCGAGACCGCCGTGTAGTAGCCCATCAAGACGATCATGTCGGTGACGCGCTCGTGTCCGAGCACCGAGACCGCGCGGTCGTAGAGACCCTGGGGGACGAGGCGCCCGCCGGCGAGCGCGGTCGCCACCTCGTAGACTGCCTGCTCGCGCGCGTCGGGGAACGAGGTCGGCTGACCGGCGACGATCGCCTCCACCGTGACCGCGGGCAGACCGACCTCCACGCCGCGCTTCTCGTGCGCGGCGGTGGGGTAGGCCGAATGCCATCGGCTGGTGATGACGAGAACCGCGATTTCCCGCTCGCGCTCCGACAATGACGACTGCCCGGGCGTGAAGTGCTGCCCGAGCGGCGCCGCCGAGTGCACCAGCTTCGGGTTGTGTACCCACACCTTGTAGGGTCCGGGCAGGCGACCGCGGGGGCCCTCGACGAGGAACCGGTACCCTTCCCGCTGCGCGGGCGTCATCCGGTCGACGGGAATTTCGGCATAGCGTCCGAACGTCGCGGCGTCGCTCATGCGGTGGCTCCCCTACTCTGCGGCACCGTGGTCGCGGGACTCTTGGCCATCCGATCGGCGACGGCCTTGGGGCTGTCCTCCTTGCGCGCGGGGGTCAGGGAGGCCGCGGAGTACGCCTTGTAGAAGGCGTTGTCGAGCGTGTGGATGGGCGCCCCGTTGCCCCGCAGCATCGCCTAGCGCACCCCGTCGAGATCGACGACGGCCGCGGTCATCGCGTACCCCGTCAGCGCGCACTGGGCGACCGATTCACCCACCAGCTCGTTGGCCAGCGGCGCCGACAGTTTCTGCAGGCCGACCAGCCCCTGGGCCCCGGATCCCATCGCGATACCCGCGATGAGGAATGCGGACACCGTACCGGCCGCCACGATTCGTGACATTTTCCCCTCCCTGTCGGTTCGTTGGACGTCTCGAGCGGCCCGACGTGAGCGCCGCGCTCCTGCGGATCATACTCCAGCGCGTGGCAGGGTGGCGCTTGCCGCGCGGCGTGGCCTCGCCTATGGTGGATTCGCCGTGCCGGCGTGGCCGACGCGGCGTCGAGACCCGAAGCCGGTCGAGCCAAGGAGGCCTCTGTGAGCGTGAAGAAGAACTTCTACAGCGACAACGTGTCCGGCGCCGCCCCCGAGATCCTGGAGGCGCTCGTCGCCGCCAACGCCGGGGACACCGCGCCGTACGGCGCCGACCCGGTCACCGAGGGACTCCAGGCCCGCTTCGCGGAGCTGTTCGAGACCGAGGTCGAGGTCTATCCGGTGGGAACCGGGACCGCGGCCAACGGGCTCTGCGCGTCGATCGTCGCCGCGCCCTACGGAGCCATCTATCTGTCCGAGGCCGCTCACCTGCACGGGAGCGAGTGCGGCGGGCCCGAGTTCTGGTCGGGGGGCAACGCCCGCACGATCCCGGTACCGAGCGTGGACGGAAAGATCTCGGCCGCCGATCTGGCCCGGATGGTCGAGGAGGCCATGGCGCGGCCCGCCACCGAGGTGCCGCCGCGGGCGGTCAGCATCACCCAGGGCACCGAGGCGAGCACGGTGTACACGCTCGCCGAGGTTCGCGGCATCGCCGAGGCGGCTCGCGCGCGGCGCCTGTGGATGCACATGGATGGGGCGCGCCTGGCCAACGCGGTCGCCCGCCTCGGCTGCACGCCGGCCGAGGCCACGTGGAAGGCGGGGGTCGACCTGCTTTCCTTCGGCGCCACCAAGAACGGAGCGCTCACCGCCGAGGCGGTGGTGTTCTTCAACCGCGAGCTGGCCCAGACCATGCGCTATCGGCGCCGTCGCGGCGGCCACCTCTACTCGAAGATGCGCTTCCTCTCCGTCCAGCTCGAGGCGCTCATCAAGAACGACCTCTGGCTCCGGAACGCCCGCCACGCCAATGCCATGGCCCAGCGGGTCCGCGAGGGCCTGGCCAGGATTCCCGGCGTGCGGTTCCGGAGCCCGACCGAGATCAACTTCGTCCTCGTCACCCTTCCCCAGCCGGTCTGGGATGGGCTGGTCGCCGAGGGTTACAGCTTCTCCCGTCGCGGCGCCGCCAGTGAGGGCATCATCCGGATCGCGTGCGCGTTCGACACCACCGAAGAGGACGTCGATGCCCTCGTGGCCGCCGCACATCGTCGTACCGGCACTCGACCGGAAGCCGACCGGCCGGCCGCCGCGATGAGGTGAGGCTACTTCGCGGGGGGCGC
>Ga0210384_10001772_pt1 | contig 28018 bp, 29 predicted proteins | sample IncBWH2MmetaG_FD_160574 | JGI IMG/M metagenome (GOLD analysis project Ga0210384, IMG submission 160574) | Forest soil microbial communities from Barre Woods Harvard Forest LTER site, Petersham, Massachusetts, United States - Inc-BW-H-2-M | ecosystem: Environmental > Terrestrial > Soil >...
ACTGTCCCCGGCCTGTTTAGCGACTTATTTTACGTGGCTGCAAGCCGGCCGGCTCAAATCACCACGGGATAAGTCATGCTCTTATTCCGCCCCGCCCTTTCCGTCAAGGCGGGCTTCGGATAACCGGTAAAAGGCTTAGTTTTGGGGTTTGGATGACATCGGGGCCACCGCCCAGGGATCATAGCGTGTCGTTTTCGCTTCCTACCCACGCCAACGGCATTTTGCCGGATCGCATGATCGCGGCGATGGCGGACGATGGCCTGATTCTGCCGGCCTATCCGTTCGTGGAAAGCCAGATCCAGCCGGCGAGCCTCGACCTGCGCCTCGGCGACATCGCCTATCGGGTGCGCGCGAGTTTCCTGCCCGGCCCGGGGTCGACGGTGGCCGAGCGGATCGACGAATTGAAGCTGCACGAGATCGGCCTTGCTGACGGCGCGGTGCTGGAAACCAACTGCGTCTACATCGTGCCTTTGCTGGAGAGTCTCGCGCTGCCGCCGAAAATCGTCGCCGCCGCCAACCCCAAGAGCTCGACTGGGCGGCTCGATGTGTTCACGCGCGTGATCGCCGACGGTACCCGCCGCTTCGACATGATCGGTGCGGGCTATCACGGCCCGCTCTATGCCGAGATCAGCCCGAAGACATTTCCCGTACTGCTGCGCGAGGGATCGCGGCTCAGCCAGGTGCGCTTCCGCACCGGTGAAGCCATTCTCGATCCTGATGAACTCGAGGCCCTGCATGCTGCCGAGCGCCTGGTCGATAGCGACAAGGCTGATCTCATCGGCGGCGTGGCGCTCTCGGTCGATCTTTCCGGCACAAGCACAAAGGGCTTCGTCGGCTATCGCGCCAAGCGCCACACCGGCGTGGTCGATGTCGATCGCCGTGGCGGCTATGCGGTCGATGAATTCTGGGAAGCGATCCCGGCGCGAGGCGACGGCAGCCTCATCCTCGATCCCGGCGAGTTTTATATTCTCGCTTCAAAAGAGGCGGTGCAGGTGCCGCCGGATTATGCTGCTGAGATGGTGCCATTCGATCCCCTGGTCGGCGAATTCCGCGTGCATTATGCCGGCTTCTTCGATCCCGGTTTCGGCTATGCCGGTGCCGGCGGGCAGGGTTCCCGTGCTGTCCTGGAGGTGCGCTCGCGCGAGGTGCCGTTCATCCTCGAGCATGGCCAGATCGTTGGCCGGCTGGTGTACGAGAAAATGCTGGCGCGGCCTCATGCGATGTACGGCCAGCGCATCGGCTCCAACTATCAGGCGCAGGGCCTGAAACTTTCAAAACACTTTCGGGTGTGAGGGAACGATGCGGCGGGCGCGCCTCGCTCGGTCCGCCGATCGCGATTGCGTTTCCAAAGCGCCAAAGGCCTTCGTACGATTGTCCTGCGCTGCAACAATATGATGCCCTCGGCGAGATGAATCTTTCGATCGCCGCAAGCTGAATGTAGCATTGCCCTCAATGAACCGCCGGGAACCGGTTCACACGGGGCCAGGGAACAACGAACGAGGGAGCCGTTCAATGGCTATGGCAGTTACACATGGGACGTTGTCCGAAGCCGATCATAGCGCGCAGTTGCGCAAGGCGGTGGTCGCATCAACTATAGGTACCGCCATCGAGTGGTACGACTTCTTCCTTTATGGCACCGCGGCGGGGCTTATCTTCGGTAAGCTCTACTTTCCCAACGAAGATGCCTTGACGGCGACGCTCGCCGCTTTTGGCACCTATTTCATCGGCTTTGTCGGGCGTCCGATCGGGGCCGCGATATTCGGGCACTACGGCGATCGCATCGGCCGCAAGGCGACACTGATCGCCACGCTTCTGTGTATGGGTATCGCGACCTTCCTGATCGCATTCGTGCCGACCTACGCGGAAATCGGCATCTGGGGCGCGGTGATCCTCACGGTGTTGCGGATGCTGCAGGGGATCGGTGTCGGGGGCGAATGGGGCGGATCGGTGCTGCTGGCGATGGAATGGTCGCGCACCCACGGTCAGCGCGGCCTGGTGGCATCGTGGCCGCAATTCGGCGTGCCGTGCGGCCTGTTTCTGTCAAACCTTGCCGTCCTCGTATTCAGTCAATTGACGGGCGACCAGTTTGTCACCTGGGGCTGGCGGCTTCCTTTCGCGCTCTCCATTGTTCTCGTCGGTGTTGGACTGTGGATTCGACTTGGCATCCTCGAGACGCCGGTGTTCCAGCAGCTCCTGGATGACAAGAAGACCGAGAAGACCCCCATCATTGAGGTCTTCAAGAAGCATCCGAAGGAGATCATCCTTTCGGCATTGCTGCGAATGTCCGAGCAAGCGCCGTTCTACGTCTTCACCGCGTTCATCTTCGCCTATGCAGTCGGCACCCTGCACATGTCGCGCGATCTGATCCTGAGCGCCGTGCTGGTTGCCTCTTGTGTCTCGTTCGTCACCATCCCGCTGTCGGGCCACATCTCCGACCGGATCGGGCGAAGGAAGATGTATCTGATCGGCGCGGCGACGGTAGGTCTGTTCGGCTTTCTGTATTTCGGAATGGTGGACACCGCGATTCCCTCGGCAGTGTTCATCGCCATCGTGCTGTCGCTGATCCCGCACGACATGCAATACGGGCCACAGGCAGCCTTGATCGCAGAGGCCTTTACGCCACGGTTGCGCTACAGCGGTGCTTCACTAGGCTATCAACTTGCCTCGGTGATTGCCGGCGGTCCGGCGCCCCTGATCGCCACAGCCCTGTTCGCCGCCTATCACTCGGGCTACGCGATTTCCGTCTACATCGCCGCTTGCGCGGTGATAAGCCTAGTGGCGGCAGCGTTCATGCCTGACTACACCGGCCAGGACATTTCGAAGGAGTATGACGCCTGACACAACGGTGCAACGCCGGGTGACTGCGGCGCCTGATAGTGCGCAGGAGTCCGCATGGCTGCGACGGCGGGCCGTCGCTGATCTCTATCATGCCTATTTCACCGGGCTGATCCTCACCGTGGTGACGCGGCGCGGCACCGCGGATGCGGCCGAATTCGTGTTCCGGGTATTTCGCCGTCAGCAGCAGGAACGCTTTCTGCCGGGCCTTGTGAAACTGGGCATCGAGCACCTGCCTCCGGCGGTCGCGGCCGCGCAATATCATTATCTCTCGAACTGGATCGGCGGCGTCCATGTCGAATACATGTACGAGACCGATCGCAAGGCCTGGATCCGCTATCCGCCGCCGCGCTGGATCTGGAAGGGCACCGCGATCTGCGGCGTGCCCGGTGAAGTCTCGCGCGCGATGCTGCGCGGCTGGCACGCCAATAATGGTGCGGCGCTGGGCAATTTGAAACTCGGCTTCGTCTGCACCAAGCAGAGCGTCGACGGCCAGGACGGGCTCGAAGGATATTACTGCGAGTACGATCATGCGCTCGAGCCCGATCAACGGCTGGTGTTCGCGCGCCACCTTGAGGCGCCGTCGTTCGATGCCAAGACTGCGCCGGCCTTGCCGGTTGCGAGCTGGCCGAAACCGCGGCTGGAAAAGGCCTATCGCAATTACGCGATGGAATATGTGAAGACGGCAGCGCCGGTGATGGTGCAATTGTTCGGGCCCGAGGATGCCGGTTATCTCTTGCATCTCACCGGCAAGCTGATCGGGATGCAGTATTTCGACGAGGTCGCCCGCGCGCTCGGCGGCAATCGTGGCGGGCCGAAGGAGTTTGCAAGCTTCCTGCGTGCGCTGTTCGACGCGCAGGATGACGTTGCCGACGTCGGTTCTTCCGAAGGCCAGTTCGAGATCAGCCAGCAGAGCTGGAAGCTGATGGCCGATGTCGGCGATTATCATGCGGCCTGCGCAAAAGTGCTGGAAGGATTGTTCGAGGGGCTGGCAGCCGGCTGCGGCCGTCACGTTCCCGTCCGGATGAGGCCGGCTGCGAGCGGCAAGCCGCCGTTCGTCTGGTCGATCGGCTAGCGCCCACGCTCACCTGCAATCGCGCAGGCCCCCAATGCGCCCTGCGCACATGGATTCCGGCGCGCCCGTGCTAGGAAACGCACCCCGCACCGACCATGCGCCCCGGAACGTGAAATGCCCGATATCTCCGTCGTCGAGATCCCCGTAGACGAGCAAGAGCGTCCGCTTCCGCCGCCTGCGGCGCCGATGCGCAACGCGCTGGTCGAGGGTGCGATCCTGCCGACGCTGTTGCGGCTCGCATGGCCCAATGTGATCGCGCTCTCGGCCGGTACCTGCGTCGTCATCGCCGAGACCTCCTATATCGGAAGGTTGGGCGTGGAATCGCTGGCGGCGATGGCGTTGTTGTTTCCCTGCGTGATCCTGACCATGACCATGTCGGGCGGCGCGATGGGCGGCGGCGTTGCCTCTGCCATCGCGCGGGCGCTCGGCGCCGGCGATATCGACCGTGCCTCGACCTTGGCCGCGCATGCGCTTCTGATCGGCATCTGCTTCGGGCTCGTTTTCATGCTGGGCATGCTGATCTTCGGCCCTTCACTGCTGGAATTGCTCGGCGGCCGCGGCAACGTGCTGACGCAGGCGATCGCGTATATGCAGATCTTCTTCGGCGGCGCGGTGGTGCCGTGGCTGATGAACACGATGGCCGGCGTCTTGCGCGGCACCGGCAACATGAAGCTGCCGTCGCTGATGATCCTTTCGTCCGCCGTCTGTCAGATCATTCTCGGCGGCACGCTGGGCCTGGGCCTTGGCCCGATCCCGCAATTCGGCATGCGCGGCGTCGCGGCCGGATCGTTGATCGCCTACCTGATCAGCATATCCGTGATGGGCTGGTACCTGTTTTCCGGCCGTGCCCGCGTCGTTCCAAAAATCAAGGGACTTCGCATTCAATGGGCGATGTTCATCGACATTTTGAAGGTCGGCGCAGTCTCCTGCCTCTCACCGCTGCAAGGGGTTTTGACCATCTCGATCTTCACCCATTTGCTGGCAGGGTTCGGCACGGCGGTCCTCGCCGGCTACGGCATCGGCGCGCGGCTTGAGTTCATGCTGACGTCGATCTCGTTCTCGGTCGGCATCGCCTCGGTACCGATGATCGGGATGGCGATCGGGGCGGAGCGGATTGCGCGCGCACGGCGCATCGCCTGGACCGCGGGCCTGATCGCGTTCGTCTCGGTCGGTGCGCTCGCGAGCATCATCGCCGTCTTTCCCGACATCTGGGTCAACATCTTCACCGGCGATTCCGGCGTGCGTGCCGCGAGCCGCCAATATCTCTCGACAGCGGCGCCAATGTACGCCTTCATTGGCTTGGCGATGTCGATGTATTTCTCTTCGCAGGGGGCTGCGAAAATGGCGGGGCCGGTGCTCGCACAAAGCGCGCGGCTGTTGTTCATCGGCATCGGCGGCTGGTGGCTATCGACGCAGGAGGCGAGCGCTGCGAACTTCTTCGCGCTCGCCGCCGCCTCGATGGGGGTGCTCGGCGTGTTGTCCTGCGCAAGCGTCATCCTGACCCGGTGGGGACCGAAGCAGGACGCAGTTATGCAGGCCCGTCCGGCGTTGTCGTGAAGGCCCTAGCGCCGGCGGTGATGGCGATGACCGCCGCCGCCAAAGTTCGCCATCCGCATCATCGGCCCGATCATGCTCATGATGTCGCCGCCGCCTCCGCCGCCGATCATGCCCATGATATCGCCGCCGCCATAGCCGCCGGGGATTCCGCCGCCACTGAGGCCGCCGGGAATCATCCCGCTAAAACCGCCGCCGCCCATTCCGCCGAAGCCGCCGCCGCTGCCGTCCATCATGCCGCTCATCATCGGGCCCATGGTCTGCATCAGCATGGCGAAGCGGCGCTTGCCCATCTTCGCCTTCATCATCTCCAGCATCGGCGCCATCTGGGTCATCATGTCGCCGCCGCCACCTCCGCCGCCAAAGCCTGCGAATTGGGCCTTCGCCGGCGCGCAGGTGACGGTAAACAGCAGCAGCACCGCGGCTGCCTGGCAAATGACCTTGTCTGCTCCCGTCATCATCAGTTCCTCGCGTGCGTAGCTCCGCGAAAGCGGCGCAAACCGGACGCACTGGCGAGAGCGTAGGGATGGCGGGTGTCGGCTTCTGTGAGAAAAATCACATTGGGAGAGGTGCTGGGGCCTGTGCGGTTCGCCTGGCGGTGAACTCGGTGACCTTGCGCCAGCTTGATCCTCCGTCGGCGGAGATTTCACCGCGCCACAGAAAAGAATCGGGTGTGATCTCCAGAAAACTCCAACGGATCAGATGGCCGTCCGCGCGCGTACCGAGCTGAACGATGTCGTCGCCCTCTGCGCGGCCGATCATCTGCAAAAAGGTCTGGGCGACGGGGTCGCTCCATTGCACATGCCAGGCATCGATGCGGGGATCGAACACCCGCAGCGTCGTGCCGTAGGAATTCACATTGGCCGCGGCATCGCCATGGCGCGGTTCGCCGCGTGGCGGCACGATCCAGACATCCTGGATCGCGCGCCCTTCCAGCGCCCAGCCGAAGTGCCATTCGCCCTTGCGTCGGCGCGGCACGCCATTTTCGGAATACTGCGTCACATCAAGATCCCAGGAGCCGACGAAGCGCCCGTAGAGGTCCATCTTGCCGGCGCGATCGGCCGCCGGGCCATCCGCGCCGAGCGCTTCGAGAAACGGCGACGTGGTCATGCGCTTTCGCGCTCCAGCGCTTTCTGCATGGCGGCTGCGCCCAGATCCATTTGAGAGCTGATATAGGGCGCAATTTCATGCGGCAGCAGGTCGACGATCCAGATCATCCGGCAGTGTACGTCGCCATCGGCGACAATCTGCACCGAGGCGCTGTGCTGCTTCAATCGCTCGCTGATGACGGCATAGACCAGCCGCCTCCGTGCATCGTCGCAATCGACCAGAAGCTCGCGCGCCACCGTGCCATTGGAGAAAGTCACAATGCGCGCCTCGCCGTCGAGCTTGCTGTCGAGCACAAAACCCCGCGCGAGCCGCGTGTGCACCGCGCCGAAATCGCGCACGGCGTCCCAGACCTCGTGTGCAGGCGCATTGATCGAAATGTCTTTGTGAATGGATGCCATGTTTTTTCTCCGTTTACGAAGTCATCCTGAGGTGCGAGCTTTAGCGAGCCTCGAAGGATGAGTGCAGGAGCCCATCCTTCGAGACGCGCGCTGCGTGTGCGCTCCTCAGGATGACGGTGGTGGTTGTGGCTGACGCTTACGTGCACACCGCCTCGACATTGTTGCCGTCGGGATCGATCAGGAACGCGGCGTGGTAGGTCGGGCTGTAGTCGGTGCGCGGGCCGGCGGGGCCGTTGTCGCGGCCGCCGGCCTTGATGCCTTCGGCGTGAAATTTCCGGATCGCGGCGTGGTCGGGCGCGCGGAAGGCGATATGCGCGCCCGCGCCCTCCAGTCCCTTCTGCAAATAGAGCCACAGCGCAGGTTCGCCCTTCGGCCCGAAGCCCGCGCCGCCCTCGTCGCGCGAGCACAGCACGTAACCGAGCGGGGCGAGGGCTGCGGTATAAAAACGCACGCTGGCGTCGAGATCGCCGACTTTTATTCCGATGTGGTCGTACATGATTGTCTCCATAAAGGCGCGCGTGGGACGCGCGAACTGGAGACGACCCTAGTCAGTGGTGGGCAAGCCGTTCTTGGAAAATCTTGCGCTTGCCCCGGGAGGCCTGCCGGAATTTCAGCGGCGAGACGCCCGCGGCGCGATGGAAGGTGCGGACGAAGTTGGAGAGATCGGAAAAACCGACATCATAGGCGACATTGGTGATGGAACGTTCCTCGTCGGCCAGAAGCCGCGCGGCGTGACGCAGCCGCGAGCGCACCAGATATTGGTGCGGGGTGACGCCAAGCACCCCCGAGAACAACCGCAAGAAATGGAACGGGCTGAGGCCGGCCTGGCCGGCCGCGTGTTCCAGGTCGATTTCGCGGTCCGAATGGGCATCGATCCAGAGCGCGGTCTCAACCGCCCGGCGGCGGTCGCGCGCCGTGGCCGTCGCCGTCTTGGGTGATCGCCCGGACGCTACTTCGACAAAGCGGCTTGCGAATAGCTGCCCGACCTCGTCGAGCCCGACATCGCTCTTGCCCTCAGCCGCGGCCTGCGCCAGTTCGCCGAGCACCATCAATTCGGGCAGCGGCGGCATGGCGCCGACCTGCCAGATCTCAGGCCGATCGCCGATCGCCTCCACCAGTTCCGGGGTGAGGAAAAACGACAGGCACTCATCGCCGCAGACATGGTCGTGGGTGCAGACATATTCGTCGCCGGGATGGCCGACCAGGATAGATCCAGCCACCAGCTCGAAGAAGCGGCCGCGGCTGTGGCAGCCAAAACTGCCTTTGCGTACGTAGGAAACCGAATAGCAGTGGTAGCGCTCCGCGAACGGCGCATCGCCGGGCACGGCAGTGCAGCGGAAGTCGGAGACCGTGACGGACGGCCGCTCCAGCAGGGTGGTTCTGATCATGCCCCAGATTTAGTTATGCGGGCGCGGCGGGGCAACCGGCAGCAGCACATCGAACAGGGTCGTGCTATGGGCCGGGTGGGCCCCCTCGATCGACAGCAAATGGCGTTTTGAGATGGTGCCGCCATTCGGCGAAATCTTGTCGGCATAGCCACCGGCTTCCAGCACGCGATGGCAGGGCACGATGATCACGAAAGGATTTTTCGCGATCGCCTGCGCCACCGAATGCGCGGCGCCCGGCGCCCCGAGCCGCGCTGCGACTTCACCATAGGTGCGGGTTTCGCCGCGGGGGATGCCGCGTGTGATCTCGTAAACCCGCTGGTTGAAGACGTGGATGCCGCGTGTGTCGAGGGTGACGTCTAAAAGATCGCTCGCCTCGCCGCGCAGGAGCGTAACGATGCCGTCGATCGCGATTTCGGTATTCATCGGCGGACGGGTTTCGCGCGCATCGGGGTAGAGCTGATAAACGCGGCGGCGGGTATCGATCTCGCGTACCTCGGGCAAATGCACGGCGACGATGCCGGCATCGCTCCAAACGATGCCGCAACGGCCCACAGCCGTGTCGAATATGGTGTAGCCACGCCCCATACGCCACCCAACCCCGGCAGCCATCATAACACTGTCATGAAAGCCTGCACCTGGAATCTTCGGGTTGGGTTAAGGGACGGACGCCCGGGCCGTAGGACGGCGGCAATCGACCCGCTTGGCGGAACGCGCGGTCTCGGCTAATCAGGTGAGGTGAAAGGCCGGTTCGCGGGCGTAGTTCAATGGCAGAACGGCAGCTTCCCAAGCTGCATACGAGGGTTCGATTCCCTTCGCCCGCTCCAACTCAGCCGATGACATAGCATGTACGACCGCCCCGGGGCAGCCGCAATCATATCGCTCAAGCGCCCTGCGGCAACTGATCCAGAAATCCGGTGATGCTGCGGATTCGCCCGTCCTTTATCACGGCGAAATCCGTGCCCTTGATCGGGCTGTCGGTGCCGTCGGGACCGAGGCCCCAGGAGAAGCGGACATGGTCGCCGTAGCCGTTCGGCTGGCCGATCAGCTTGAATTTGAAATCCGGAAAGCGCTGCTGCACGCCGGCGATCAACGCGTCGACGCCGTCCAGGCCCTCGCCGCTCATCAGCGGGTCGACGTATTTCGCATCTGCCGTCCAGTTCTGGCTCAGGATTTCGCGGCGACGGCTCGGCGTCCGCTCGTTCCACAGATCGATATAGTGGCGGGCAATCGTAGTGGCATCGGTCATTGGTCTCTCCTTCGATAGTGCCGGATGGACCGGCGGATCGACTATCGAAGGTTGGCGCGTTCAAATCGATTACCTCGGAGGTCAAGGGCTGCGCTACGGCTCGATCTTGAGCACAGCCTTCATGTTGGGATGGAAGCGGCAATAATAGTCGACCGTTCCGGCTTTCTGCAAAACCAGCGTAACCGTCTTCTTCGGCGCTATCGCCACATCGAAGTCGCCGTTTCGCGCCGTCGCGGTGTGGGCGAAGACGTCCCTGTTGATCCATTCGATGGTGTCGCCGACCTTTGCCGAAGCCTCGGTCGGCGAGATCACCAAATTCTCCATCGAGATTTGAATGGTCGCCGCATGCGCCGGGACAGCCATCGGTCCAAGCGCCAGCACGGCTGCGACAAGATAACGTCCGGGCAGCATGCGGCATCCCTCACTTCAGGCTGGTGGCGACATGTTCGGCATGCTGCTCGTGGCCCTGAAAGATTTTCAGGCCGGTCTGCAGCAGACCCTTCAACTCCGCGTTGGTCGCGTTGGGAATGAGCGTCGTCTCCAGCGCGCTGTCGACGGCCTTGTGGTAGGCCACCTCGTTGGCGACATAGGCCTTGTCGAATTCGGCGCCCTTGAGCTTGCCGAGCTCGGCGAGCTTGTCGGCCGCCTGCTTCGACAATGCCTTGCTGGTGTCGTTGTCCTCGGGCGTGACTTTCAGCTTCTTGACCAGATCGAGCGCCTGTTTGTTGACGGCTTCATGGTCGCGCACCATGTCTTCCGCGAACCCCTTGACGTCCTTGTTGCTGGTTTTCGCCAGAGCCTGCTTCGCCGCGGCGATATCGATCACGCCGGCGGTGTAGGCGATATGCGCGATTTGCGGGTCGGTCGGTTTGGCGCCTTGCGCCAGCGCCGCGCTGCTCAAAAGGCCAATTGCGGCGATCGCCGCGCTTAATCGAACGAACATGGGTTGACACTCCTGTGGCACCGGACGCGGATGCGCCGGCGCATGTTGGTTGCACAGGGATTGGATGAGCGGGGCGGGCAGAGGTTCCCGGAAAACCTATTCGTAACCCAAGCGTTTCAGGACGGCCTCGGTCAGGCGTTCACAGCGCCGGCCGGCAAACGGAAACGCCTCCATCACCACCGGGCCGATCTTGCTCTCGACATGGTCGCGCAGCATGGTGCGGGCGCGGTGCAACCGTGTCTTCACCGTCTCCGGTTTCAGGCCGAGAATTTCAGCGGTCTCCTCGACATTCATCCCCTCGATCACGCGGGTGACGAAGACGAGACGGAATGCCTCGGGCAATTCGTCGATCGCGCGTTCGACGACATGCTGGATTTCACGCTGGGCCATGGATTTTTCCGGATCATCTGCTGATGCGAGGGGGAACTGGATGACCTGGGCCTCGAGCGTGCCCTCGGGCAGCGAGGACCATTCGACCCCGGGCCGTCGGCGACGCAGCCGGCCCAGCGCTTCGTTCATGGCGATCCGCGCCAGCCACGTTGCCAGGCTCGAGTTGCCGCGAAAATCCTCCAGATGCGTAAAGGCGCGGACATAGGTTTCCTGCACCACATCCTCGGCCTCGCCGTCATTGCGCAGGATGCCGCGGGCGAGCCGGTAAAGCCTGCGATTGTTCGCCGTGATGATGGCGCGAACGGCAGCCTCGTCGCGCCCAAGCGCGCGCCGGACCAACTCCGTGTCGCTGGTACTGCCGGGTGCAATTTGGGGGGCTTGTGCCTGGCGCATGATGGGCCGCCTTCAATATTGCATGTTACTAGTCATGCGTTAGATGCGGCAAAGGCAAATAGGTTCCCGGCGCCGCTTACGGAAACTTCTTGAAAAACGCCCAGATGGTTTCGGCGGCGTCGATGTCGTGATTTTGCGGACCGAGCAAGAGGTTCACCATGCGCGCGAAATGCGCATCGGGAAAACCGCCGGGCATGCGGTGGCCGCCGTCATTGACGCGGTAAAGCACGACGTCGCGCCCGGGCGGGCAGTTCGAAGAGATCAGCGTCACCGTGCTTTGATCGGTCGTGTCGCGGTTGTCGAGATCGACGGCGCTTGCGTCCTTGGCTTCGCAGCCATTGGCATGGCGCCAGAACTCGAGCGTCTTGTCGGTCGACCAGAAGCCGTCGACCGCGAAGCGGCTGGTGCCGCGTCCGCCCTGATAGGGAATCAGCGGATCGGCGGTGCCGTTCATCATCAGGAACGGCACCGGGCGGGAAGGATGGCAGGCGGCAGCCGATTCATCGGTCAAGTTGATGATGACGCTTGCGGCCGCCGCGAACAGATCGGCGCGCTCGCAGATCATCGCCATCGTCATGGCGCCGCCATTGGAGAGCCCGGTGACATAGACGCGCTTGGGGTCGGCGACGCCGTCGGCGATGAATTCCTCGGCGAGGCGGACGATGAAGGCGGCATCATCGGTGCCGTCAGGCGGTGCGCGGCCGGAGCGCTTGCTGCTCGGCCTCAAGTCGGCCCAGGCGCGATTGAGGCCGTCGGGAAACACCACGCCAAAACCTTCGCGCTTCGCCACTTGCGGCCAGGAGGTGCGTTCCACCATGTCGGCGCCGGTCTGGGTGTTGCCGTGCAGGACGATGACCAGCGGTACAGGCTTCGTATCCGGAAGCTGCGCCGTGAAAGTTCGCGTCACGCCGCCGATGTCGATGGTCTCGGCCCGTGCCGGAAATCCCCAACAGGCAGTCGTCAGAACAACGGCAAGTATGAAGAGGCGCATGTGTCGGTTCGCCGCGTTTGAAATTCCAGCTCGATCTCTCACGCTACCGCCTTCGACGCCGCGCGTCCGGCATTCCTCCCGGAGAACAGGCAGCCGCCGAGAAAAGTGCCTTCCAGCGAGCGATAGCCGTGCATGCCGCCGCCGCCAAAGCCCGCGGCTTCGCCGGCCGCATAGAGGCCCGGCATGATCTTGCCTTCGCCGCTGAATACGCGCGAGTCGAGGTCGGTTTCGAAGCCGCCCAGCGTCTTGCGCGTCAATATATTGAGCTTGACCGCGATCAGCGGTCCGTGCGCGGGATCGAGGATGCGATGCGGCTTCGCGGTGCGGATCAAGCGGTCGCCGATATAGCGGCGCGCATTGTGGAGGTTCATCACCTGCGCGTCCTTGACATAGGGATTTTCGATCTCGCGGTCGCGCGCCTCGATCTGCGCCTTCAGATATTCGAGCTTCAGCAGATGATCGCCGGAAAGCGCGTTCATGGCGCTGACCAGGTCTTCGAGATGATCGCGCACGATGAAATCCGCGCCGTGCTTCTTGAACGCTTCCACCGGCGCCGGGGCGCCCTTGTTGGTGGCGCGCTTGACGGTCATCCGCCAGCTCCTTCCGGTGAGGTCGGGGTTCTGCTCCGAGCCTGACAGCGCGAATTCCTTCTTGATGATGCTTTGGGTCAGCACGAACCACGAATAATCGTAGCCGGTACTCATGATGTATTGCAGTTGGCCGAGCGTGTCGGAACCCGGAAACAGCGGCGAGGGCAGCCGCTTGCCGGTTGCGTCGAACCACAGGGATGACGGTCCGGGCAAAATGCGGATGCCGTGACGCGGCCAGATCGGCGACCAGTTTCTTATTCCCTCGACATAGTGCCACATCCGGTCGCGGTTGATCAGCCGCGCGCCGGCGGCCTCCGTGATGCCGATCATCCTGCCGTCGACATGTTCGGGCACACCGGAGATCAGGTTCTTCGGCGGCGCGCCAAGCCGCGGCGGCCAGTTCTTCCGCACCAGATCGTGATTGCCGCCGATGCCGCCGGAGGCGACGATGACGGCCTGCGCGCGAAACGAGAACTCGCCGGTGACGTTGCGCGACGAGCTTTTGCCGCGCTCGACATCCGACGACTCCAGCGTCACTCCGCTGACCCCGTCGATACTGCCGTTGGTGATCGAGAGTGCGTCGACCCGGTGGCGGAAGCGGAACGACAGATGGCCGCTCGTTTCCGCTTCGCGCGCGCGCCGCTCGAACGGCTCGACGATGCCGGGGCCGGTGCCCCAGGTGACATGAAACCGCGGCACCGAATTGCCGTGGCTCATCGCGTCATAGCCGCCGCGCTCGGCCCAGCCGACGATGGGAAAGATCCGATGCCCCATGGCGCGGAGCCAGTCGCGTTTTTCGCCCGCGGCGAAGGCGACATAGGCTTCCGCCCAGCGCCTCGGCCAAACGTCTTCTTCGCGATCGAAACCCGCCGATCCCATCCAGTCCTGGAGCGCCAGATCGTGACTGTCCTTGATGCCGAGCCGCCGCTGCTCGGGGCTATCAACCAAAAACAGCCCGCCGAACGACCAGAACGCCTGGCCGCCAAGGCTTTGCTCGCCTTCCTGGTCGACCACGATGACATGTTTGCCGGCGTCGGCGATCTCGGTCGCGGCGACCAGGCCGGCGAGGCCGGCGCCGACTACAATCACATCAGCATCGTCGGCCATATGATCGGTCATGGCATCGTCCCCCGGAATTTTACGGATTGAAGCCCGTGGCGTTTGCCTCGGTCAACGACAAAGCGCCGCTTGGAGCAGCAAACGGCCCAGCAAGTAAACATTAACTGTTCCAGTTTGGGACCTTACGGCCGTCAGGGTGCAGCGCGCCTGCAACACTCGATTTGAATTTGATTTGAGCCGTCTCCGTAGTCTGGACAAAAATGTGATCTCGAATGAGGCTGCTTGTGCATCACGGTAGATCGTCAGATTCGGTTTCGACAGGTCGGAGCGGGGCGGGACATGAGATTTGTGACAGGGTTGCTCGCGGCAGTTCTTTTGCTGGCGGGCGTGGGGGCAAGTCATGCGGTGGTCCGGATCGCGGACGATCGCGGCGGCCGGATCGGAACCTACGTCGACAAATATCAGGGCCTGCGCTCATCCGGCGAAACCGTCATCATCGACGGATTGTGCGCTTCGGCCTGCACCATCGTCCTCGGCGCGATCCCCCGCGACAAGATCTGCGTGACCTCGCATGCGATGCTCGGATTCCACGCCGCGTGGGATTTCGGCGCCAATGGCCGCGCCATCACCAATCCCGAAGCCACCCAGATGCTGTATTCGATGTATCCCTCGCCGGTGCGGCACTGGATCGCCTCCCGCGGCGGGCTGACCCCGCACATGATCTTCCTGCGCGGCAAGCAGCTACAGGCCCTGTACAAGCCCTGTTACCTGGACGCCCAGGCGTCGACGATCAGGACGCCTGTGTCGGCCTCGGTGCCGTTGCCGGCGTCACACTGAAAAGCCGGCTTCTCTTCAGCATGACGTGATCGTGCGCCCGCCGGCAGCGCTTGTCCGGCGCCACCGCCCGGCCTATCTCAAGGTCATGGCCCAGCCGGTTTCCTCGCCGCGTCAGATGCCTCAATCCCGCTCACCAGGCGGGGTAGGGTCGGCGATCGCCTGGGGCGCCGCTGGCCTCGGCGGCCTCGTCCTGCTCGGTGCGCTCATCCTCTGGTTCCATTACGGGACTGCGGTATTCTTCGAGATGATCGCCTCCGGCATCTCGGCCTGCATTTAAGGGAAATTGAAGCGATGGACCGCACTACCCGCCCGCTGGTGATCGTCGCGGCCTTCGGCACGAGCCTAATCGTGGGCCTGGCGCTACTGTTGTGGGCGCTCGGCGGGGTGCGGGCGGTGACGGCGCCGGCCGCTATCGGCGGGGCGTTCCAGTTGACCGACCAGGCCGGCGAGAGCGTGACCGAGAAGAACTTGCAGGGCCGCCCGACCCTGGTGTTCTTCGGCTTCACCCATTGCCCCGATGTCTGTCCGACCTCGCTGTTCGAGATCTCCGAAGTGCTGCGCGCGATGGGCAAGGACGCCGATCGCGTCAACGCGTATTTCATCTCGGTCGATCCCGAGCGCGACTCCACCGCGGCGATGAAGGACTATCTGTCGAGCTTCGATCCGCATCTCAAAGGGCTGACCGGCGCTCCCGCGGACGTCGCGAAAGTCACCACCGAATACCGGGTCTATGCCAAAAAAGTCCCGCTCAAAGACGGCGACTACACCATGGACCATACCGCGCTGGTCTATCTGATGGACCGCGACGGCAAGTTCGTGGCGCCCTTTAATCTCAAGCGCACGCCCGAGGAAGCCGCGGCCGACCTGAAACGGTATCTCTGATCCCTGCGTTCCCGGTTCACCCCGGCGTAAACGGCCCTCGAATTATCGGCCGGATGGTCTATAAGGCCGTCTGATCCGCAAAATCGCCCATCCGGATGGCCTTGCTACCAAACGCAAAATCGCTTCGATCGCTGCTGCTTGCCGCCGTCCCGGCCGCCGCACTGCTAGCGGCCACCATGGCGAGCCATCCCGCACGGGCGCAGACCTCGCCAAAACCCGCGGCGGAAGCCGCCCCGCAGGCGGTTCCCGGCTTCTGGGATCCGCGGCGGCGTCCGGAGCGACCTGATCTGTCGCGCATCACGGTGATCCGATTTCTGACCGAGACGGATTATCCGCCGTTCAATTTCACCGGCGCCGACGGCAACCCGGCCGGCTTCAATGTCGATCTGGCGCGCTCGCTATGCGACGAGATCAAGGTCACCTGCACGATTCAGATGCGCCGCTTCGAGACCCTGCTCGATGCCATCACCTCTAATCGGGGCGATGCCATCATCGCCTCCATGGCGGTGACGCCGCAGCTCCGCGCCAAGGTCGATTTCACCGATCCCTATTACCGGGCGCCGGCGCGCTTCGTGTCGCGGCGCGACGCCGCGATGCCTGAAATTCGTCCCGAATATCTCGAAGGCAAGAAGGTCGGCGTCGTCGGCGGCTCGGCTCATGAAGCTTATTTGAAGGCGATGTTCACCGACGCCGAGATCCGCACCTACGCCAATGACGACGCGGCGCGGCTTGGCTTAAGGCGCGGCGAGGTCGATTTCATCTTTGGCGATGCGATCTCGCTGGCGTTCTGGATCAACGGCACCGACTCCGGCGATTGCTGCGCCTTCTCGGGCGGGCCGTTCGTCGAAAGCCGTTTTTTCGGCGAAGGCATCGGGATTGCCGTGCGCAAGGGCAACGACCTGCTGCGGCAGGCGTTGAACTGGGCGCTGTTCCGGGTCTGGGAAAAAGGCCGCTACACCGATCTGTGGCTGCGCTATTTCTCGGTGAGCCCGTTCTAGGATTCCGCCGTCATTGCGAGGAGCAAAGCGACGAAGCAATCCAGTCTTGCTTTGTAGCCCCTGGATTGCTTCGCTTTGCTCGAATGACGGCTATATACTGGACTTGGAGACCTTTTTTAGATGTCCACGATCGATCTTGCCGCCAGTCCGAGCGATTTGCGCTCGCTCGCCGAACAATCCAACGCCTGGCCGTTCGAGCAGGCGAAGGCTATTGTCGCGCGGCTGAAAAAGAAGCCAAAGGACGAGGTGCTGTTCGAGACCGGCTACGGGCCGTCGGGCCTGCCGCATATCGGCACCTTCGGCGAGGTCGCGCGCACCACCATGGTGCGCCATGCGTTCCGCGTATTGACCGAGGGCAAGATCAAGACGCGGCTGATCGCGTTCTCCGACGACATGGACGGCCTGCGCAAGGTGCCGGACAACGTGCCGAACAAGGAGCTGTTGGAGAAGCATCTAGGCCAACCTTTGACCAAGGTGCCCGATCCGTTCGGCACCCATGACAGTTTTGGCGCGCACAACAATGCGCGGCTGCGCGCCTTTCTCGATGCGTTCGGCTTCGACTACGAGTTCGCGAGCTCGACCGACTATTACACCTCCGGCAAATTCGATGCCGCGCTGCTGCGCATGCTGGAGCGGCTCGACGCGGTCATGAAGATCATGCTGCCGTCGTTGCGCGAGGAGCGCGCCGCGAGCTATTCGCCGTTCCTCCCGATCTGCCCGCGCACAGGCACGGTGCTGTATGTGCCGATCATCGAACATGATTTGAAGGCCGGAACCGTTTCCTACGACGATCCCGACACGAAGGAGCGCGTCACGCTGCCGGTCACCGGCGGGCATTGCAAATTGCAATGGAAGCCGGATTGGGCGATGCGCTGGTTTGCGCTCGGCGTCGACTATGAAATGGCCGGCAAGGATCTGATCGACTCGGTCAAGCTATCAGGCAAGATTTGCGCCGCGCTCGGCGGCACGCCGCCCGAAGGTTTCAACTACGAGCTGTTCCTCGACGAGCAGGGCCAGAAGATTTCGAAGTCGAAGGGCAACGGGCTCACCATCGACGAATGGCTGCGCTACGCCTCGCCGGAATCGCTGTCGCTGTTCATGTACCGCGAGCCGAAGGCGGCGAAGCGGCTGTATTTCGACGTGATCCCGCGCAATGTCGACGACTACCAGCAATTTTTGGAAGGCTTTCCGCGCCAGGACGCGAGGCAGCAGCTTGCCAACCCGGTCTGGCACGTCCATGCCGGCCATCCGCCGAAGGCCGACATGCCGGTGACCTTCCAGCTTCTGTTGACGCTGGTGTCGTCGTCGAACGCGGAGAACGCCGCGACCTTGTGGGGCTTTATCGGACGCTATCGCCCGGGCGTGACGCCAGAGACCCATCCGAAGCTCGACGCCATGGTCGGCTACGCCATCAACTATTATCGCGACTTCGTGGCGCCGACCAAGAAATTCCGCGAGCCGACCGAAGCCGAGCGCGCCGCGTTGCAAGATTTGCGTGACGCGCTGTCGAACCTGCCGCCGGCCTCGACCGCGGAAGAGATCCAGACCGTGGTCTACGAGATCGGCCGCCGCGAACCGTTCCTCGATCCGGTCAAGAAGGGCAAGGACGGCCGGCCCGGCGTCTCGCTCGACTGGTTCAACATGCTCTACCAGGTCTTGCTCGGCCAGGAGAAAGGCCCGCGCTTCGGCTCCTTTGTCGCGGTCTATGGATTGGTCAATGCGGTCGCCATGATCGACGGCGCGCTGGCGCGGTCGGGGTAGTGCCGCGAACGGACTTCCCCTTCTCCCCTTGTGGGAGAAGGTGGTGCGGACGAAGTCCGCGCCGGATGAGGGGTCTGCATCCGCGGAAAGAGACCCCTCACCCGCCTTCGCTTCGCGAAGGCACCCTCTCCCACAAGGGGAGAGGAGAAGAAGCGTGTCCTGCCGCAGATGAGCAATGCTCGTCGCGCGCAGGTGCCGGTCATGACGGCCGTTTCAAACTACGTTACAATGCACGCATAACAAGCGGTCCAGGCCATCCTTCGAGGCGTTGGCGCGGACGACATTCAAGGAGGATGCAATGCAGTTCAGGGTTTCGCCGAAAACGCTTTCCGAATGCAGCGCCGAGGAATGGCAGGCGCGGGTCGATCTCGCGGCCGCGCACCGGCTCGCTTACATGCACGACTTCAGCGAAGGCATTTTCAACCATTTGACCCTGGTGGTGCCGGGCCGCAGCGACCGCTACTACCAGATCCCGTTCGGGATGCATTGGTCCGAGGTGACGGCGTCTTGCTTCATGGAAGTCGGCATCGATGACGGCCTGGTCAAGAGCGGCGCCGGCGACGTCGAGCGCTCCTGCTTCTGCATCCACGCGCCGATCCACAAGGCGCTGCCGCAGGCCAAGGCGGTGTTCCACACCCACATGCCCTATGCGAGCGCGCTGACGCGGCTCGAAGACCCGCGCATCAAGGAGATCGGCCAGACCGAGGTCGGGATGTCCGGCGAGATCGCCTATGACGACGAGTACACCGGTCCCGCGCTCGATCCAGCGGAAGGCGCGCGCCTTGCGCGCGTGATCGGCGACAAGACGGTGCTGTTCATGGCCAATCACGGCATCTCCACCGTCGGCGAGACCGTCGCCGATGCCTACGACCGGCTGTATTACATCGAGCGCGCCGCCCAAGTTCAGATCTACGCGATGTGGACCGGACAGCCCTTGAAGAAGCTGCCGGAGCCCGTAGTCGAGAAGACCAAGCGCGATATCGGCGGTAACAGCCTGTACAATCCAGGCCCCACACAGCGGCATTTCGATGCCTTGAAGCGCATCCTGGACCGCAAGGAGCCGGACTACGCGTCGTAGTCTTTCGTCATGCCCGGCCTTGTGCCGGGCATCCACGTCCTTCGTGCCATTGGGGGGCAAGACGTGGATGGCCGGGACAAGCCCGGCCATGACGAACATTTGCGATTGTCTACTGCCTCGCCCAAACAATCCGCGCGATCCATGCGACTTCGGACGCCTGTAGCGTCCGGTCGGCATGCGCGGGATTGAGCGACCGCAATTCGAGCGCCTTGGCGGAGCGGCGCTTCACCTCCTTCACCAACACTTCGCCGCCACTCGTTTTCACGACCACGCGGTCGCCGCGCCGGATCGGCGTCGCCGGCGAGACCACGATGACGTCGCCGTCGCGGTAGGCCGGCTTTAATTGATCGCCGGAAATCTCCAGCGCGAAAACATGTTCGTCGCTTGCGGAGGGAAGGGCGATCTGGTCCCAGCCCTTGCCGGCGGGAAGGCCGCGGTCGTCGAAATAGCCGTCGCTTCCGGCTTGCGCGAAGCCTATTCCGGGCACCGATTGGGCGCCATGCGCGCCGTCGCCGATCAACTGCACGAAACTGTCGATCGAGGCGTTGGCGGCGGCCAAAGCCTTCGCCACCGATTCGGTGGACGGCCAGCGCTCGCGGCCGTCCGAGGTGACGCGCTTGGATTTGTTGAAGGTGGTGGGATCAAGCCCGGCGCGTTTGGCAAGCCCGGAGGCCGACAGCCCGGTGCGCCCCGCAAGCCGGTCCAGCGCCGTCCAGATCTGGTCGTGGGTCAATATTCTCGGCGTTTTTGCGTGTTTGACCATTAGTTTTGGCGCACTCAGCCGCCTAGGAATTATTCCCTCGATCAAACCGGCTTTTGGGATGCGGTGCAAGGCGGCCAGCCTGCCCCTTGAGTTGGGAAGGTGGCGCCGATACGGTCGCGGGCATTTCCGAAAATCCCAACGGACTCAGCGCCCAAGCCGGACCGTCGAACGAGTGCCAAAAATCTACAAAATCTGCTCCGCTTCCGCCTGGCGGGAGGCCGAGCAGCAAGGCGTCTATCGGGGCAGCGCCGACGACGCGCGCGATGGCTTCATCCATTTCTCTTCCGCCGCGCAGGTCAAGGAAACCGCGCGGAAGCATTTCCTCGGCCAAAAAGCCCTGTTCCTGATCGAGGTCGATACCGAGGCGCTCGGGGACCGGCTCCGCTGGGAGCGGTCGCGCAACGACGAATTGTTTCCGCATCTCTATGGCGAGCTCGATCTCGGCGCGGTGCGCGCCGTGCGCAGCCTGCACGCGCGCTCCGACGGCACGCACGACATCCCGGAGCTTATCCCGTGATCCGCGCCTTCGATGCCTTCTCGCTGCCCTTGTTGCGCTGGTTCGATCCGGAAGATTCTCATCGTCTGGCGATCCAGGGCCTGAGACTGCTGCCGCCGATGCGGCCTCGCCCGGACAATGCCAAGCTGGCGGTGCGCGCGTTCGGCCTGAATTTTCCCAATCCGATCGGCATGGCCGCGGGCTTTGACAAGAACGCCGAGGTGCCGGACGCGCTGTTGCGGCTCGGCTTCGGCTTCGTCGAGATCGGCACGGTGACGCCAAAGCCGCAAGTGGGCAATCCGCGGCCACGGGTGTTTCGCCTCGAGCGTGACGAAGGTGTTATCAATCGCCTAGGCTTCAACAATGACGGTGCCGAAGCGGCGCTGCGGCGGCTCGCCTCGCGCGCGCATCATGGCGGCATCGTCGGCGTCAATGTCGGGGCGAATAAGGATTCGCCCGACCGAATCGCCGACTATGTCAAGCTGATCGAGACTTTCGCGCCGGTCGCAAGCTACTTCACCGTCAACGTGTCGTCGCCGAACACCCCGGGCCTGCGCAATCTGCAACATGCCGCAGCACTCGATGATCTCCTCGCCAAAGTGATCGATGCGCGCGAGCGCGTGCGCAAGAACGCCGGCGACTCGCCGGTGCTGCTCAAGATCGCGCCCGATCTAAGCCTTGCCGAACTCGACGATGTCGTGCAGATCGCCCGTTCGCGCCGGGTCGACGGCATGATCGTCGCCAATACCACGCTGGCGCGGCCCTCGACCTTGCGCGAGCAAACCAGAGCCAAAGAGCAGGGCGGCCTGTCGGGCCGGCCGCTGTTCCGATTGTCGACGCGGATGGTGGCGGAGACCTATGTGCGGGTCGAGGGCGCGTTTCCGCTTGTCGGCGTCGGCGGCATCGACACCGGGGGTGCGGCGCTGACCAAGATCCGCGCCGGTGCCAGCCTGATCCAGCTCTATTCGTCGCTGGTCTTCAAGGGCCTCGGCCTCGTCGATGACATCAAGCGCGATCTGGCGTCGACGTTATTGCGCACCGGACGGGATTCGCTGTCGGAGATCGTCGGCGCCGACGCCGCGACGATCACGGCCGAGGACTGGCCGGTTTAGATCCGTCATCCTGAGGCGCGAGCGCAGCGAGCCTCGAAGGATGAGCGGCCCGGGCCGTCGTCCTTCGAGACGGCCGCTTCGCGGCCTCCTCAGGATGACGGTGATGGTTTGGGTGTTCCCGCGAACGACGTCTTCAACAGCCAGGGATAGCGTAGCGCTTCCAGCCCGCCGCGCGCGGCGTAGTGCACCAGCAGCGCGCCCCACAGTCCGGCGTTGCCGTAGGGACGCAGGGCAAACCAGGCGCCAAAAAAGATCGCAAGCGAGGCCACCATCAGGTTGCGCATGTCGCGCGCCCAGGTGGCGCCGATATAGACCCCGTCAAAGGCAAAGGCGAACACGGCAAGCAATGGCGAGGCGATGACGAAAATCAGATAGATCCGCGCGTCATGACGGACCTCTTGGTTCGCGGTCATGATATCGATCAGCAGGGGACCGAACAGCGCGAAGGTCGCCGTCACCACCAGCGCGAACGCAAAGCCCCACGATACCACCAGCCGTGTCGCGCTGGAGAAGGAAGTCCGGTCGCGCGCGCCAACGGCGCGGCCGCACAGCTGCTCGGCGGCGTTGGCGAGGCCGTCGAGGAAGAAGGCGCTGACCAGGAGGAAATTGTTCAAAACCGCGTTGGCGGCAAGCGCAACGTCGCCTGACCGCGCGCCTTGTGCCGCGAAAAACAGCCACACGATGATCAGCGCTGCGGTGCGGATCATGATGTCGCGGTTGACCGCGAACATGCGCATCAATTTGGCGCGGTCGAACAGCGTCGCGCGTGCGATGGCGAGTTTTCCGTCGATCAGGCGACCCGCAATCAGAATGCCGATCAGGAGCCCGGTAGCTTCCGCGATCACGGCCGCGATCGCCGCGCCGGCGATGCCGGCGTCGAAGACCAGCACCAGCAACACGGTAGCGGCTGCGTTGACGACGTTGATCGCAACCTGCGTCGTGAGCGCCAGCATCGCGCGCGCCCGGCCGATCAGCCAGCCGAGCACGACGTAATTGGCAAGCGCGAATGGCGCCGACCAGATCCGGATCGTGAAATAGGTTTTGGCGGCCCGGGTGACGGCTGGGCTGCCGCCCATCGCATCGAGCAGGATGGCGGCGAGCGGCATTTGCAGCGCGATCAGGCCGGCGCCGATCAGGGCCGCGACGATGAGCCCGCGCAGCAGGATGGCACGCAATTCGCTGATCTCGCCGGCGCCGATCGATTGCGCCGTGAAAGCCACCGTGCTCATGCGCAGGAAGGCGAATAGCCAGAACAGGCAATCGAAGATCACCGAGGCCATCGCAACGCCACCGAGCAGCGCGGCGTCGCCGAGCCGGCCGATCGCCGTGGTCGAGACGATGCCGATCAGCGGCGTGGTCAGGTTCGCAACCATCGCGGGACCGGCGATGGCGAAAACCTGCGCGGTCGTCCCTTTGGCTGATAGGCTCGGCGCGTGCATGCGTTAGAGCTCGACGATCATGCCGTCATGCGCGGCCGTGTGGCCGAGCGTATCGAGCCGTTCGAGCATGTCATCGCTCATATGCGTCAGCACCAGCCGCTTCGGTCTGATCTCGTCGAGATGCGCCTCAAGCGTCTTAAGGCTGAGGTGGTTCTTGACGACCTTGTCGTAGTAATAAGCCTCCGCGATGAACAGGTCGGCGTCGCGTGCCAGCGGAATGAGCGTCCCGGTCCATTCGGTGTCGGCGCTATAGGCGATGATGCGCCCCTCGGTCGCGATCCGATAGCCGAGAAACGGCCCGCCGGAGTAGCCGTGCACGACCGGAAAGGGCGTGACCTCGACTGCGCCAAAGCTGCGCGCTTGCTCCGGCGTGAGCTCGACGACCGACAGCTCAAAACGCTGTTGGGTTTTCGAGGAATGCTCGAACAGCGCTTCCATCACTTGCGCCAGCCGCATCTCGATTCCCTGCGGGCCGGCAATGACAAGCGGGCGGGTGCGGCGGGAAAATTGCGCGTCGAGTAGCAGGAATGGCAAACCGGCGAAGTGATCGCCATGAAAATGCGTGATCAGAATAAGGTCGATCGCATCGCGCGCGATGCCGAGCCGTTTCAAGGCCGGCAGCGACGAGGCGCCGCAGTCGATCAGGAAATTGACGCGGCTGCCGGTGACGTGAAAGCAGGTGTTTGACCGGCCGCCCGAGCCGAACGCGTCACCACAGCCGACAAAGCGCAATTGCATCGGCTGTGATCCACCTCAAAAAAGCTATCGGCCGCGCGGAGCGCTGAACAGCCGCGACAGGAACCAGATCGGCAGCACGATCACCGCGCCGAGCAGGAAGTAGCGCCACAGCCCGTTGATGGCGTCGAAGCCGAGATCCCACAGCCGCTGGAACAACAGGCGGATGCTGTTGACAATGTTCCAGGGGTCGAAGCCGATCGCGGCCAACACGACGCCGACCAGGATCGAAAGCAGGATCAGCCGGAATGCGACGGCCAGCGGCGAGCCGCCGAGGAAGCGGTACAAGCCGTCATGGTTGCCGGCCGGCAAGTCTCTGACCTCATTGGCCATCGGTCTCTCCTCACGGATTCGCGTCGCCGATAGTACACCGGCAGGGAGCACATGGGGAACCCGTCAGCCGCCGCCAGATGTTACCAAAACTTTATTTCCGGCGTCCTCTTTGAGCATCTTCTCCAGCGTTTCCAGCCGGTCGGCCTCGCGCGGCGGCTTGTCCCAGCGCAGCCGGTTGATGCGCGGAAAACGCATCGCGACGCCGGATTTGTGCCGCGTCGAGCGCTGCAATCCCTCGAACGCGACTTCCAGCACCAGGCCCTGATCAGGCTCGTGCACGACGTGGCGGACGGGTCCGAATTTTTCGGTGGTGTTGCGGCGGACGAAGCGGTCGATCTGCATCAGTTCTTCGTCGGTGAAGCCGAAATAGGCCTTGCCGACCGGCACCAATTGCTCGCCGTCCTCGCCATTGGTCCACACCCCGAACGTATAGTCGGAATAAAAAGACGAGCGCTTGCCATGGCCGCGCTGCGCATACATCAACACGGCGTCGATGATGTGCGGATCGCGCTTCCATTTCCACCATTGGCCCTTCGGGCGGCCCGGCAGATAGGGTGCGTCGCGGCGCTTCAGCATCACGCCTTCGACCGTTTCGGCATCTTGGCCCGCGCCGGCATGGGCCGGGTCGGCGCGCGCCGCGGTCAGCGCCTGCCAGCTGTCAAAGGCAATCGTCGGCGACAGGTCGATCCTGACATCGTCGAGCTTTTGGACGAACGCTTCGAGCCTTTCCCGGCGCTCGGCAAACGTCAATTGGCGCAAATCATTGTCGCCGTCGGCAAGCAGATCATAGGCGCGTAAGTGAATTGGATAGTCCTTTGTCAGTTTTGCCGAGACCACTTTGCGGTTGAGCCGCTGCTGCAGCACGTTGAAGGTCTGCACCCGGCCGTCGCGCACCACCAACAATTCGCCGTCGATCGCACCCGGCAGATGCAGCGACGGCAACAGATCCGGAAAGCTCTTGGTGATGTCTTCGCCGCTGCGCGAATAAAGCCGCGCCACGGTATGGCCGCGCGTGTCGCGGCCGGAGACTGCCTGGGCGCGAATGCCGTCCCATTTCCACTCCGCGATGTAGTCAGACGCGTCGAGGTTGGTAAAATCCGCATCCTCGATCGCATGCGCCAGCATCACCGGGCGGAACGGGGCGGGATCGAGATTGACCGGCTTCTCGCTGCGGCCCTCCAGCCAGGCGAACAGGTCGAGATAGGGCGGCGTCAGCCCCGGCCACATCAATTCGATCTCGTGCGGGTCCTTGTCGCCAAGTGCGGCGGCGGCAGTTTTCGCGAGCCGCGCCGAGATGCCGATCCGCATCGCGCCGGTGACGAGTTTCAATAGCGCCCAGCGGCCGGTCTCGTCGAGCTCGTCGAGCCAGCGCGCAAGTTGCCTTGGTAACTCGGTCTTGCCGAGGGTGCGGAGTGTGGTGACGACTTCGGTGAGGGTGGGCGGCGGCGGGTTGTTGTGGCCGCTCATCCCCCCTCCCTCCACGCGCGCAGCGCGTGGCGGGGAGGGGTCGGGAGTGGGGGGTGCTGCCGCGATCACGGATGCACCGGCTCCAGCGGATAGACCCCCCACCCCCGACCCCTCCCCACCGCTTCGCGGGGGGAGGGGAGAAGAAGCCTTCGGCCACATCAGCGCGACCGTCTCCGAGAGGTCGCCGACATAGTCGTAGGACAGCGCGAACAGCACTGGATCCGTGCGCGCGGCGATCAGGTCGCGGATCAGCCCGGGTTTTGCATGCTTGAACGACAGCGCCCCCGTCAAGGCGGCGAGGGCATAGCCGCGATCGGGATCGCCAACCTCGCGGAAATATGCCGAGATCAGCCGCAGCTTGTTGTTGCGGCCGGGCTCATAGGCGAGGCGATCGAGTAGCTCGGCAAAGCGGTTCATGCCTCGTCCTCGCCGTCAGGCAACGTCTCGCTTTCTTCCTCATCGCCGTAACCGACCAGGTCGAGCGGCCGCGCGGCAAGACCCTTGGCCTTGCACCAATGCACCAATGCGTCTTCCTGGCCGTGGGTGACCCAGACCTCGCCGGCGCCGGTGGCGTCGATCGTCGCGGTCAGTCCGTCCCAATCGGCATGGTCGGAAATCACCAGCGGCAGCTCGACGCCGCGCTGACGGGCGCGAGCGCGGACCCGCATCCAGCCGGAGGCAAACGCCGTGACCGGATCGGGAAAACGCCGCGTCCAAATATCGGAGGTCGCCGTCGGCGGCGCCAGCGTGATGGTGCCGGCGAGATCGGCCTTCTTCGTGCCCTTCACGGCGCGCAACTCGCCGAGCGCCACGCCGCGGCTCTCATAATAATGCGTGATCTTCTCCATCGCGCCATGCAAATAGATCGGCGCGTCGTAACCGGCTTCGCGCAGCAGCGCGATCACGCGCTGCGCCTTGCCGAGCGAATAGGCGCCGACCAGATGCGCACGCTCTGGAAACAGCGCCACGGACGCGAGCAGTTTCTTGATCTCGTCGGCCGCGTTGCCGTGGCGGAACACCGGCAGGCCGAAGGTAGCCTCGGTGATAAAGACGTCGCAAGGCACCACTTCGAACGGCGTACAGGTCGGATCGGGCGCATCCTTGTAGTCGCCCGAGGCGACGATTTTGGTCGCCTTGCAGGACACCGCAATTTGCGCCGAGCCCAGCACATGGCCGGCGGGATGGAATTTGACGTTGACGTCGCCGAGCCTGATCTCTTCGCCATAGCTGATCGCCTGCGTGCTGCGCGCGAAATTGTCGCCGTAGCGCAGCCGCATCATGTCGAGGGTCTCTTGCGTGGCCAGCGCCGCGCCGTGGCCGGGGCGGGCGTGGTCGGAATGGCCGTGGGTGATCACGGCGCGCTCCACCGGCCTGACCGGATCGATATGGAAGCCGCCCGCCTTGCAGCACAGGCCGGCAGGGACAGGCATCAGGATATCTTGCGGACGCATTTTTGTCATATAGGTTCGGCGTCAGCTTCGTTCGAGTCTCTCCTTTTCGCCCCCATCCGGTTTTTCGAAAATGCCCGCGCGCCTGTTCCTGTCCTCCGGCGATCTCGTCGCCGACCGCCGGTTCGAGTTCGCGCGCGATCTGCAATTGAAGGGCGATCTCGTCGCCGCCGCCGATCTTCTCGTGCAAGCGACCGAGCTTGCGCCGAATTTTGCCTCCGCCTGGTTCACGCTCGGCAAGATCCGAATCGAGCTCGGCCAGCAAGACGCGGCGGTCGCGGCGTTTCAAAAGGCGCGCGCCGCCGATCCCGATGACCGTCATGGCGCCAGCCTGCATCTGATGCGGCTCGACGCCGAAGCGATTGCGGCGATGCCGCAGGCCTATGTGCAGGCGCTGTTCGATCAATACGCGCCGCGGTTCGAGACCGCTTTGGTGGACAATCTCGGCTATCGCGGGCCGTCGCTGCTGTTTCGCGCGGTGCTGTCGGCACGTGCCGCCGCGCGAAAACCCGCCTTCTTCAAGCGCGCCATCGATCTCGGCTGCGGCACTGGCCTTGCCGCGGGCGCGTTTGCCAAGGAGGTCGACCGCTTCATCGGCTTTGACTTGTCGCCGAAGATGATCGAGCGCGCGCGTGCGACCTCGCTTTATGCCGAGCTTGAGGTCGCCGACATGGTGCAGGGGTTGCGCAGCCAGCCG
>Ga0210384_10001773_pt1 | contig 28013 bp, 30 predicted proteins | sample IncBWH2MmetaG_FD_160574 | JGI IMG/M metagenome (GOLD analysis project Ga0210384, IMG submission 160574) | Forest soil microbial communities from Barre Woods Harvard Forest LTER site, Petersham, Massachusetts, United States - Inc-BW-H-2-M | ecosystem: Environmental > Terrestrial > Soil >...
CCGATGAAAACTCTCCGGTAAAATTCCTGAAGCCTGGTGACCGGCTTTTGAACGCACCGAACAGAATTACGCAGGCGGATTTCAAGGGCTGGGTGCAGGAGCGCGGTCTCTACTTCTGGACGCAGTTCGATTCGAAATACACGCCGCTCTTGGCCATGAACGATCCCGGTGAACCTGAACTGAATGGCGCGCTGGTCTATACGCGCTACGGCAAAGGCACCTATATCTATACCGGGCTGGCTTTCTTCCGCCAGCTGCCCGAGGGCGTCCCGGGCGCCTACCGTCTGTTCGTCAACCTCCTCAGCGCTTCGCGCGCCAAGTAGACCAACTGGGCACAGCGCCACAGCATTCGAATCGCCATGCTATTCTTTTCCTCCAGAGGAGCCGCACGCGAATGAAAAATTATTTCGCAATTCGCCTTTCCGCAATAAGTATTCGTAATGTCTTTCTTTTTTTCGTGGCCGCCGCGCTCTTGCTGACCTGCGTTTCACCCGCCGACGCGCAGAAAGATAAGAAAAAGAAGAAAGACGCTCCACCCGCTGACGCCTCCACGGACGTTAGCGGTTTGCCCGATGAACAGCAGATCGAGTACATGCTTTCCGAGATGCTGGGCGCGTGGCAGTTGGGAGACATCGAGAGGCTACACCGAGACTACGCCGATGATGTCTCCGTCGTGAACGGCGCTTGGGCTCCGCCGGTCTTCGGCTGGACAAATTATCTGGCGGTCTACCAGCAACAGCGCACGCGTATGCGGCAAGTGCGCATGGACCGCTCCAATACCTTTATCAAAGTGAACGGTACAGTGGCGTGGGCGTGTTACCAATGGGATTTTGCCGCCGTGGTCGACGGCCAGCAGGCGGCATCACAGGGCCATACAACGGTGGTCATGGAAAAGCGCAACGGTCATTGGGTCATTGTGCACAATCACACGTCGCAAGTGCCGGGGCCTCCGGCCATGGCGCCGGCAAAGCCAGCCGATCCGCCTGTAAAGCCCGCGCAGCCATAATGCCGGGGTTTCAACTCCACGCCCAGCCGAGGACTAAAGGCCCTTCAGCGCGGGGTATAGCCACATTCCGGCAAGCGCCAGCAGCAAAACACCCGCTAGGATCCCCAGCCCCATAATGGGTTTGGAGAGCGCGTTGATCTTGGCCACAAGTTCGCGCTGCTCCCTGGCCATGTGCTCTTGGGCAGAATCGAGAAAGATTTGATCATCCTCGTGGCTGGCGAGCAAGCTCCGCCGCAACAGCAAGACCAGGAATATGGCGGTTACAACCCCCCAGGCAATCAGCAGGTAAAGTAGTGGCCCCGTTATTGGTGAAGGTTCCATGGTAACCTCCCGTTGGAACTGTTCCGCGGTGCCGGCCCCGACCGGGCCGGCAAGGGGTATTTAGGCTTGATAGCCGGAGTATAGCACTGTGCATTTGAATTTCCACTCCCCTCTATTTGAGAAACTGCTAGAGGGAGACGCTGAACGGGATACTTCCGAAGCGACCTCTCCGTGCAATAGAGGCCGATGTCTAGCGGTTCCCGGGCCGCGTTGGCAGAGGCCGGAAAGGAACCGGAGGGTCCGTGAAGACCCTCCTAGGCGAAGGTGATATCTGAGAATCTCGATCTAGAACTTCAAAATGGGACCGAGGCAAATGCCTGGATGCCGCCAGCCTGCAGTGTCGGACCGGCAAGCCGGTGCGCGATACGGTGAGCCCTCGGGCGTGTCCCGCTAGAAGCTATAGCGGAGAAGAATGCGGATCTCCCGGCCGCCGTTAATGGTGCCTGCTTCGTTCAGGAGGTTGCCTCCGGCAAGATCCAGGCTGGGAATTCCAAGATTCGGGTGATTGAAGGCATTCAAGAATTCGCCGCGTACCAGAAGTTGCTGCCGCTGCAAGTCGTGCATCGGTATCCTGAACGAACGTTGAACGGTAAGGTTATAGGTCTGGAAGCCGGGCGAGATAAAGGTATTTCGGCCAATATTCCCCAGGCCACTGGCGGGAATTAGGAAATGGAAACTCGATGCCGGACCGGCAACGCAAGTCGGTGCTCCGTTTATGCAATCGTGAGCATTCGGACCAAAGAATGTGCCTGGTGTTGTTGTTAGGCCCAATTGGGTTCCGTCAATGCCGACGGCGGTTAGGGGCGCCGCAGGATTACCGAGGTTGGGCCGATCGTTGCCGCCGTGGCCATCGCCGTTGGCGTCGAATCCATCGTTGAACGTTTCGGGAGCGCCGGTGCTCCAGGTGAAAATGCCTGACGTCTGCCAGTCCCGGGTAATGGCCTTGAGGGCGGAAGAGAATCGATTGCCGGAGTCGTGCACAAAAGGCAGATCCCACACGTAGGTGAGCACCATGCGATGACGGCGGTCATAGGCAGAAAGGCCTCGATCAGCCCCCTGGTTGAAAACGTTCTGCGCGAACGAACTGAGTCCGCTGGTGACAAAGACCTCGGACGTATCGTCGATGAACTTCGAGTAAGTGTAGGCTCCGCGAAGCAGCAAGCCATGAGAGAACTTGCGATCGAGCGTCAATTGTCCGGCGTGATAGATCGAGTCCCCGCCATTGGTTCGCACAAGAATTGGGCCGAGATTCGGATTCACGCGGATGACCTGGAAGTTCGCATCAAACTGGCCGGTGCCGGGGTTGAAGTCCTGATTGACGAAGAGCCGCTCGCCTCGGGTTCCAACATACGCAGCAGTCAGGATGAAATTACCGGGGAGCTCGCGCTGAATGTCCAGATTCCACTGATGTGTAAGCGGGTTGCGCAAATTGCTGGCAATCGTGCTGACGGAACCGGTCGGACTAGGCACAGAAGAGAAGCCGGCCAAAACAGCGGAGGCATTGGCAACACCACGGCCGTTCCCGGCATTGACGGTATCCTGAACCGCGTTCGGAGAACTGGTAGCGGTGTTATCGAGAATATTGGTGAAGAGCTGGTCGTAAAAGATGCCGTAGCCGGCGCGAATCACGGTTTTGTCGTGTCCGAGAAAGCGGCTCCAGAAGCGGGGTGTATAGGCGAAACCTACCCGCGGCGCGAAATTATTTTTGTCTCCTTGCTGCGGGCTCGCAAAGACGCCGGGGAAATTGGTAGTGCCACCTAGGCCGATACCGAGCCTGGTATCGACAGCAGGAAACTGCAGCGAGTTTTCTAATGTGCTCTGATATTCGTAGCGTAGGCCGAGATCAACAGAGAGATTCTGCCGAAGATGCCAGGTGTCCTGAACGTATGGAGCGTAGGTCGCCAAGAATGGGAGGGTGACAGGGCTTCCGAATACTTTGTCGATCGATCCCCCGTCGCCCGTGAAATCGTCGATGAAATTGGCCAATCCGGTAAATCCGCCGCCTGGCCGAACGGTAATTAGACCTCGGTTGTCGATGGGGCTTATGTCTCGGACCGTCAGGAGAGCCACGTCCGCGCCAACTTTGAAAGTGTGGCGACCGACCGTGTAGCTCAAGGCATCCTGGAATTGATACGTCTTATGACCGCGCCCCTGCGGGAACCCCGTCGCAAATCCGAAAAACGGTGTTTGGCCAGTTGGCCCCAGCAGGTCTGCGATCTGGATTGCAGTCGAATTCAAGATGGGGTTCGCGAGCGTCTGCGGGGTGGGACCAAATTCAAGATCAAATTGGCCGTAAGAGAAGCGCAGTTCGTTCACCGCGTGAGATGACAATGTGTGCTGCCAGATGAAACCAAAGTTAAACGAGGGACCACCGACCTGAGAATCCAGTCCAGGAAGCGCACTCGGCTGGTTGAAGAAATCCGGCGCGGTATTACTGTCGTCCCGGAAATACCGGAGGGTTATCGTATCGGTTGGCGACGCAAGATAATCCAGTTTGACGCTCCACTGCCGGTCGTTCGTGGCAATACTTCCCTGGCTGCGCTGCACATCAGCCACTTGGACCGCCGGCCGGGGATTGCCGTTCGGATCATTGCCAAGCGCAAAAGTGGTGACACCCGTAGTGCCTCCCCGAAGTCCGCCGAGAGCCGCAATGAGGAAATCGACACGGGGATTGGGGCCGAGCGATTGCAACGTAGCGATGCCCGCAGCGGTCGGGAGAAGCAGCGTATTCGTCTGGGCTGCAGCGCTGGCGCGCTCACGGTCCCACTGGGACGTTCCGAAGACGAAGAGTTTGTTTTTCTTGATGGGACCACCGAAGGTAAATCCAAACGTGTTCTCGTTGTCAAATGGATTTGTGGTGATACCGGCGAAGCCGCTCTGTGCGGGAACGGCGGCCAATGCCGAGTTGCGATTGAGTTCCCATGCGGAACCGTGAAAGTCGTTTGTTCCACTCTTATAGATAACGTTAGTAACCGAGCCGCCCCCGCGGCCGAATTCCGCACTGTAAGCGTTGGTAAGCACGGTCACTTCTCGAACTGCTTCCTCGTTTGTCTGGAGGAACGCCTGGCCTTGAATGCTGTTGTCGTTATTATCCTGGCCGTCGATCAAAAAGTTGTTGGCACGCGGACGCGTCCCATTGACGGAGAAACCCACGCCGTTGGTTACGCCGTCACGGTTGGCTTGCTCCTGGACACCGGCCACGGTAAAGGCGAGCTCGATCGGATTAAGGCCAGCGATGGGAAGATCTTTGAGTTCCTTCTGTCCAAGATTGCTGCTGAGTTCGCCGGATTGTGTTTGCAATTCTGCCCCGGTAGAGGCTTCAACAGACACTGACTCATTTACGCTGCCGATAACCAAAGATGCGTTCACAGTGGAGGCGAGAGACGCCTTCACCGCAACTCCAACCTCCACGAATTCCAGCATGCCGGAGGATTGGATGGACACTCGGTAGTTCCCCGGCAGGAGGCCATCGATACGATAGCTCCCCGCGGAATCCGTCTTCGTGGTCCGTTTAAGGGCGCCCAGGTCGGTGTTTGTAACGGTCACCGTGGCCCCCAGCACAGCGGCCCCCGAGGGATCCGTTACGCTGCCTGCAATCGCGCCATTACTCGTCTGCGCGTGCACCGATGCAACTAAAACGACCATCCCCAGCATGACTACAAGAACGATTCGCCTACAATTCCACTTCGAGTTCATGACAATTCCTCCGAGAATCTGCAGCGTGTCTGTCGTAGTGTTAGAGGAGTACCGACCGAATAGGTTGCAGAACTTAAATGTAATGATCCTTACAAAAGTCCGGAGGTGTTCAAGCGGAACTCTATTCCTGCGAGGCGCGCTCGAGCCGTTCGCGGTGAAGAATATGTATTGTCTTTCGTTCTATCGTGATAATGCCCGCCCGTCGTAGTTCACCCAATGTGGCAGTTATGGATTCCCTGTGAACGGCGAGGTGGTCGGCCAAATCTTTATGCGTCATACCAGCCACCACCCCGTGCTCCGCTTTTTCCAACAGCAGGGTTGCGAGACGCGGAATCAGGCCCTTACGGGCGAGAATTTCCATCCTGTGGAGAAAGCGCACCCATCGCTCGCTCATCAGGTCGACAATCTTGTGTGTCACGTGAGGAGCACATTCCAAAAGAGATTGGATACTATCGCGCGAGATCATTCGAACGCGCGAAGCCTCGAGAGCTTCAGCGGAGGAAAGGTATTTTCCCTGGCCAAAGCAGCCCATAACGCCGAACACGGCGGGAGGTCGCAGCACCGTGATCGTTAGCTTTCTATCCCCATACGTTTTGAAAGTGCGCACCGAGCCCGTCTCCAGAACGAAGAGCACTCTGCCCGTATGTTCGGGCTGAAAGAACAGATGTCCAGCACTGCAATTCAATACATTGCTGTCTTTTTCAAGCGCCTCCAGGCAAGAATCAGGCAGATGTTTGAAAAGTTCGATTCCGGAGAGGGAACTGACTTCGAGCATACTTGATTTTCTTCGGGCTGGTGGTGCGCTAAAAGTGCGGGGCCTCGCTGGATCGGGCACGCATCTTCGCCGCTGCCAATCGCTCATCACGCGCCTTGTCACGCTGATGTTCTTGGAGTTGTTCGCGCAGCCGAGTCCGGGCCTTGTGCAACTGCGACTTTGAATCGCCTACCGAGCGTCCCAATATCTCGGCAATCTCGTTGTGCTCATACCCTTGAATGTCATGCAGGACAAATATTGTGCGGTACCCCACGGGCAATTGCCGAATACAGCGTTCGAGATTTATTCGGTCAATCGATCCCTCCAGCAACAAGTCAGGCGCCCCAATGTCAATGCTTGGTGAGGAGGTTTCATCGTCGGAGTCGGGAGTCGCTTCGATGGGGACGATTGGTGGAGACTTCTTGCGGAGGCGCATCAGCACGAGGTTAACCGCCAGCCTGTGCAGCCAGGTGGAGAAGGCCGATTCGCCGCGAAACGTGTGGATTTTACGCAGCAAGAGCAAAAAAGCTTCTTGAGTCAGATCTTCTGCTTCGGCGGTGTTTCCTACCATGCGCAGGCATAGCGCATAAACGCGCCGGCTATGTAACCGGTAGAGGTATTCAAATACCGACCGATCACCGTTGCGGGCCCGCCGGATGGCCTCCGCCTCGCTCAGCTTATCGCTGGCGATAGTAGAGACTGGCGGCGTAGCCTTCTTCGAGATGCATTCCGTGCTGGGACGCGCATCGCGGTTCAAGCTACGCCGCTTCTCTACAGTGGGCCTTGCCAGTGATGCAACCACTATTTTTCTGAACGTAGTATTTGCAGTGACTGGCATGACTTCTTTCCTTAGCGACCCGCAGTGCTGACTTGGATGGATGTTCTGTTTTCACTGACCTGCGATGCAGGCGGCGTCTGTGGCGCCATTTTTTGGCGGGCTTGCTTGCGTCCCATGTGCTTTTGTGTGGGCGTTGCATAGATAAAGGTTAGTCCGAGCTCCGGCACCTCGAATGTCTCGACATTCTGCACATCAGCGATGTCCACGAGGTTCAATTGCGCGTGGCTTGAAACGACTCTGCTGTCAGCTGTAATGGCCCTGATGATGGCGCCGGCCCGTCCCTGGATGTAAAGTGTGTATGGAGAACTCGCGGATTCCATAGTAAATGTGTAATCGCCTGCCGGCAGGGTGGCACCTCCCCAATGAGTCTCAAATGGCAGCGTGAACTTGCCTTGGAATGCATTCTGCGCCTTCCCGCTAGTCGCCAATGCGCCCAGCGCTAGAGCAGCCACGCCAAATTTCGCAAGTAATTTTAAATGCCGAGCCCAGATCATTTCCAATCTCCTTGTTCGATTCAGTCTTGAACTGCGAGACATTTCATTGTCTTCAGTGTGTAAGACCACGCGCGCTCCTGGATAATTCCCCGATCCAGCGCTGTTTAGAAGGAGGGAATAAAATCGTGAGTATTTCGGTTCCCAAGTTATGACCGCTTTTCTTAGTGCGCCTGCGTAGCGAAGGAAGATGGAGACGTCTCTATCCGTTTTTGCCGCTCATCAAACGTCCCTACCCCATCAGTAGATGACCAAAAAGCGAATAAGCGCGACGTTGCCGCGCCGCCAAAATAATGACTGCGGATCTGCAATTTCCGCATACTCCCGCGCACTCAAGCGTTCACATCCAAGATTCGCCGTGAACAAGGCATCGGATCTCTATTCATAAGAGTTGCCAGAACTTGACGAAGGCGGCCGCGCGCACGCGACAAGCTCGACATCACGGTGCCCATAGGCATGCCCGTGATATCTGCAATCTCTTTGTAGGACATTCCCTCGAGTTCGCGCAGAATGAGAACTTCGCGGGAATTCGACGAGAGCATCTCCAGCGCTTTTCGTACCAGAGTGTCGCTGTCGTTTTGGAGCACAACTTCTTCTGGATTGGGAGCATTAGAATCAGGCGGGAAAGCATTTTCGTCAAATTCGGCGGCGTCTTGCAGTAGCCGGTTTCCATGCGACCAGGTATAGAAAGTATTCCGGACGATCTTCAGGAGCCAGGCACGCGCGTCGCCACCGCGGAAGCCGGGAAAGAATCGGAAAGCGCGTAAGTATGCTTCCTGGGCTACGTCTTGAGCATCCTGCTCATTGCGCGTCAGCCAGCGCGCCAGGTTGTACGCAGCATCAAGATGCGGCAGCACGTCATGCTCAAAATTCGGAAGCTGGTTGTGATCGCCCATTGAAACCTCCCTGCGACGGTAAGCGCCCTAGCACTTCGCTTGACGACATCACAATGATTCGCGCTTGAAATCGATTCAATGGACAGGCGGTTCTTTCCCGCGGGAATGGGAGTCCCCTGGCAAGCTCTTCTCTATAAAAGACTTATGGGAAGATGTCCCCGTCTCGTATTCCTGCGAACTCTCGCGTACGTCAGAGATGGCTTATAAACACGCGCGAGCCGCCGCCGCAAATCGCAGCAAGGCTGAGATGCGGCTAATTGCTGGCGAGGAGTTCTTTGTCGTGTGACAGTTCGGGGCGCTGCGAGGACGTCTCACGATTTTTGAGGAGTTGAGTGTAGTAGCGAACAGCGGTCTGTGTTTGTTGGAGTAATTCGGCGGAGTGAGAGGCATCGTAGAGACCATTGAAACGGTTAGGGTCGGTATTCAAGGATTTCTCATATTCGGCCGGGCCTCACGTAGACGGTTTATTTCGAGCAGCATGTCTCCTAGCATTTTACGCGCCGGCAGCTCAACCCTTGCGAGGAGCACGCTCTGCACGCCAGGATGGCCCGGAAATTCAAATGCTCATTGGTCATGAAGCCGTTGATCGTGCGCACTAACTAATCCACAACAATCTGGCCTTTCATCCCTTTGTGGCCAAGACCGCAAGTATGGCAACACTTAAACGTATAAGTGCCTGGCGATTGGGCCAGGAAGTCAATCGTGGCCGTTTCACCCTTCTTGAGCTGCCAACAGTCTTGCGCCGAAGCGAAAATCAGGCCAGCGGTGCCGTTCAGCTGGGCGCCATCTGGAACCGTCGCAATCTTGAAACCGTGATCGTGGTCGGTGGCTGTGATCTTGAGTTGAACTTTGGTGCCGGCTTTCACATGAACTGGTGAGATCGAGTACTCGTACTTCTTTGCCGTAATTTCGATGATTTGTACATCTTGATTTTGCGCCCGAACTGACATTGAAAGCGAGAGAAACATCGCCAATGTCAGCAGAGGTGCGGTGAGAATGGACAAGGGAAAACGCTTCGCAATCTTCTTCATTGATCCTCTTTGTCGTGCGAATAATCAGGTATTGCCATTAATGCATTAAGAGCTACGCTCACAGCTCAAGGCATAAAAATGTCGCTTTAACCGTGAAACTCCAAGAGCTGGCTAGGATGGACACGCTGGCTACTGGAGCATCGACCTTTCCGGGTCAAGACTCCTTGATTCTCGAGATGACGCGTCCATCCTAGCTGGTTGGCATCCAGCGGAAGCTTGCTATCGGGGTTGTATTAGTTTCTCTTACAAGCTGCGCCGCGCCTCGTCGGCTTCCTCTGCCAGCCGCATGAGCACGTTCACGATCCCTGTGTTCTTATTTGTAGCTGGGTCGAGGAAGAGCCCATCATCAACGAAGCTGACGACGGAGGCTACAGCGCCCCCTTGTTGAGTGGACGTCGGGCGAATGATTGCAACCGGCCCTAACTTTGGGTTAAGGAAGACGGTCGGTTCGGGCATGATGAGATTGGTCTGGAACTCGTCAGCAACATTTGGGCCAGTGGAGCCATTGTTGGGGTCGACGCCGATATTGAGGTTCGGAAACGTAAGATTGCCGTCGGTGATGTTGGTTGCGTTACCGGCCTTGTCTTGCCAAGTCTGGAAGTGCATGATCTCGGACCCGCCGATACTTAGAAGAACTCGCAAGACCTCCAGATTGGTCACTCTCTGAGCCAGCGCAGGGTACAGGCTGCTCCCGCCCTGCTCGATGAACGCGAAGTGGAATCCTGCCGTGTTTGCAATCGCCTGCAGATGGTTGGAGATGTTGCCACTGCCATCCAAGACCAGATCGCCATCGTTTAAGGGGATGGCCGGATGCTGTCCCTTGGCCAGATCCGGGACGGCGTTCTCGAAAGTTCCTCCGAGGTCGGGGTTGGATGTTGCACCGCGGTACCGTGTCCACCAGGTGGTGTCGATGGTCAACTGCTTCAAGTTGGTAAGCCGCCCATTTTGTGGCACTCCTGTGACTTTACTCGGCGGCAGAACCGCAAATTGACTGAGGTCGACCGGCTTGCCGCCCTTCGACTGCAGGTAATTATTCAAGAACGCATGATGGCTAATTTCGTCGTCAGTGTTATCAGCGATGTATTGTGGCATGTCGCCGTCGAGCACCAGCAGTCCGGTAATGTAGGCCGGAGCAAGGCCGGTAGCAATCTTTTTGCCGTTTTGCTGCAGATCGATCGGGGAGAGCCCCTGGTTGGTGGCTCCGCCGAGTTCCGCGTACTGAATCCACAGATCGGCCTCGACTTGCTCTAGGGCGCTCAGGAACGTCAGAATTGCGATGTCGCCCTTTGTGATTGGTGAGCGGTCGTGGTCGTCGTCCTCTCTGCCAAAGGCTGAAGACGTACCCGGCAACATCGCCGCGCCCATCGTTGCCGCCCCTGCGGCCACCATAGTGCTCTTCAAGAATGACCGACGATTCTTGGCCCCACTAAAGACACTTCCCTTTTCTTTCATTACTGTCTCCTTTGGCAAATCGAGTTCCCAATTGAATTGCGTGTTTCGGTTAGCCGTTCTGGACTAGCCCCGCGTTCAGGATGGAACAATCGAACCTCAAATGTTCTCTCTCGATCGACGGGACAGTGGCGAAGCGCATTTAGTTTCCGCGCTGCACGAACCACAAGCATCAAAATCACGATGCTCTGATGGCAGTGACTAAACCTAATGCTGGTTTATTCCTCTTGCGAGTAGAGAAAAAATCCAATGGAATATTTTCGCGTCGGGAGAGTCTATCTATCGGTATGGACCAAGGTTTCGAGCGTTATGCGGTTTCTGCTGTGGCAGTTTTATGGGAAATTCAATGGTCAATGTTGTGCCTTTGTTGGACCGGCTTACCGTCTTGCGATGAAACGTAAGCTTTTCAGGAAATCCGCGCATCCAAAGACGTCTATCTACTGAAGCTTCCGTTGCGAACTGGTGAATTGAAGTCGGGGGCGCAGCGTGCTGCGCCCCCAAAGCAGATCAATCCGCCGCGCTAACCTGTCTTGCCTTAGCGACTATCGATTCGATGTTCAGCCCCAACCCCTTCGCCACGCCTGTTCCGTAAGCCGGATCGGCCTTGTAGAAGTGCTGGATCTGCAGCTCCTGGATGCGTTGCGGCACGCCGTTGCCTAGGCTGGAAGCGATGTTGTCGATCAACCGCTGCTTGGCGTCCGCGGGCATCAGCCGGAAGAGATTCCCGGGCTGCGTGTAGTAGTCGCCATCGGTCCGATGATCGTGTCGTGCGACGGTTCCGCTAATCGCATGCGGCCGTTCGACATACGAGCGGTCCTGCGTCGGGCCACCGAAGCTGTTCGGTTCGTAATTCACCGACGGCCCGCCATTTCCATCAAAACGCATAGCGCCGTCTTTGTTGTAGGTGTGGTACGGGCACTGCGGCTTGTTCACCGGCAGAGAATCGTAGTTGACGCCCAGCCGGTACCGGTGCGCGTCGGGATAAGAAATTAATCGCGCTTGCAACATTTTGTCCGGCGAAAAGCCCATGCCCGGCACAACGTTGCGCGGCTCGAACGCGGCTTGCTCAACTTCCGCGAAATAGTTTTCAGGATTGCGATTCAGCTCCAGTTCACCGACCTCATGCAAGGGGTAATCCTTGTGCGGCCAAACTCTCGTCAGGTCGAACGGATTGATGTGGTACGTCTCCGCATCCTTTTCCGGCATGATCTGCACGCACACGCGCCATTTCGGGAAGTCGCCTTTCTTAATCGCGTGGAAAAGATCTCGCTGCGAATAGTCCGGATCCGTTCCTTCCAGAGCTCCTGCCTGCTCGCGGAAAAAGTTCTTGATCCCTTGCTTGGTCTTGAAGTGCCACTTCACGTAGAACAGCTCATTTTTCGCGTTAATCAGGCTAAAAGTGTGGCTGCTGTAACCGTTCATGTGCCGGTAGCCGTCCGGTGTGCCGCGGTCGGAGAAGAGAATGGTCACCTGGTGCAGCGATTCCGGCGAGAGAGACCAGAAGTCCCACATCATCGTTGGTGACTTCAGATTGGTTTCCGGATCGCGTTTTTGCGTATGGATGAAATCCCCAAATTTCAGCGGATCGCGGATGAAAAAGACGGGCGTATTGTTTCCCGTCATGTCCCAGTTGCCTTCCTCGGTGTAAAACTTCAATGCAAAGCCGCGCGGGTCACGCGCCGTGTCCGCCGAGCCCTTTTCACCGCCGACCGTCGAAAACCGAATGAAAGTAGGCGTCTTCTTGCCAACAGCATTGAACAGCTTGGCCGTCGTGTATTTGGTGATCTCCGCGCTCGTACAAACGAAATGCCCGTATGCGCCTGAACCCTTCGCGTGCACCACGCGCTCCGGGATTCTCTCCCGATTGAAGTGCGCCATCTTTTCGAACAGCAGAAAATCTTCGAAGACCACCGGCCCGCGCGGCCCCACCGTGAGTGAATTCTGATTGTCGCCCACCGGACGACCCGCGTCTGTCGTCATGATTCTCTTTTTTTCTTCCGCCATCTTTCCTCCTCAGTTGGATCACCGCAGCGGCCCCACCCAGAGCGGGTCGCCTGTGTTCCCACTCCAAAGGTAGCCACCTGCGACCTATACATCCAATATATAGTTCGGATACGATGGATAGGTATAGCCTATGGAACTCCATCAACTTCGTTACTTTTGCGCCGTGGCCGAAACCGGCAGCTTCAGCCGCGCCGCCGAGCAGTCTCACGTCTCCCAGCCATCCCTCTCCCAGCAGATCATGAAACTCGAAGATGAGCTGGGCGCGCGTCTCTTTGACCGCTTGGGCCGCTCGGTACGGCTTACCGACGTCGGCAAGACATTTCTCCCTCGCGCCCGCTCCGTTCTCCGTGAGCTGGAAGTCGCTAAAGGCGACGTCGTCGAGCGCAAGGACTCCACCAGCGGCCTCGTCACCGTTGGCGTCATTCCCACGGTTGCTCCCTACTTCCTCCCTTCGCGTCTTACTTCTTTCTCGCGCAAATTTCCTCAGGCCCTTCTGAGTGTGATGGAAGAAATTACGCCCGTACTTCTGGAACGTCTCCGTTCGGGCGCCATTGACGTCGCCGTCCTGGCGCTTCCCATTCGTGGTCACGAATTCGAAACTGCCCCGTTGCTCACTGAGCGCCTCTTCGCCGCGCTTCCTAAAAATCACAAACTTGCCAAGCGTCGCTCTCTCGCCCTAAAGGACCTTGGCTCGGAGCCCTTCTTGCTGCTTCGCGATGGCCACTGCTTTCGCGACACCGCTGTCGCCGCCTGCGATCGTGCGCGCCTCCATCCCCAAATTGTTTTCGAAAGTGGCCAATTCAGTAGCCTCTTAAGCATGGTTGGCGCCGGCATGGGAGTCTCCATCGTTCCGGAAATGGCAATCGAGAAGAATTTGCTGTGTCGCTACGTGCCCATCGCCGACGAACAAGCAGCCCGCACCATTGGCACGGTCGTCCTACGCGGTCGCTCTCTCACCCGTGCTCATCACGCCTTCCTCTCCCTTCTCCGCGCTCAATCCCCTATTCGCCCTTAGTAGTCACCCGTATCCCGCCGTTCTCTTGGCGCTAGCCCTTGTTGTTCCTCTTTGGCAAGTAGACGTGCAACAGCCCGTCCACGGCCTTCACTTCTGCCTGAGCTGGATCAATTTCTTCTGGCAAAACATGGACGGACAGCACGCTTGGGTGATTATTCGCTTTGCTGACAAGTCGAGCATGGCTCCGAAGGACTACCAAGCTGTGTGTCGTCAAGCTCAGGATCGTAGTCACCTCGGGAACTTGTGGGTACTCAAGAAGAAAGCGAAATGCGGACGTATTTCCGTCAAAGTCATCGCGTAAGAGTTCCTTTTCCGCAGACATCCAGTCCTCGAGGTCGAAGCCATGATTGCACCCACGTTTCTCAAAAATCTCATACGCGCGTTTAGCGACTGTCGATTGGATGATCTGCTTGTGTCGGTCCTCGCTGCTCTCGATAGTGATTACCCAATTGTTAAGATGGTTTTGAGCGGAGCTGTCCATACGAGTACTCCTTGGCATATTCGTTTGTGTGACTAATTCGTGAAAAGCCGCTGGAGCTGTTGAAGGTCGGACGTGGGCGCATCGGAGACGGCGCAGAATTCTATTCTGCCTTTTCGCCAATCAACCCATCGATAGCCTTGCCGGGATCCCAGGCGCGGGGAGCTGTCCCTTTCCCGTGTGGGCCAGATAAATACGTTAAATAGATGTCCGGCACGCGCATAGACGAGCACGGCGAACGAGCGGTCTTCCACTACGTCAAGGCGCGCACCCTGTAGCGCGAATCCGTCGTTCGCGAAATCGCGTGCCGGGAGTGTAAATGCAAGTCTGCCCTTGAACCATCCCTTCACAGCCTGTTCGTCGTTGGAACTGATGCCCGTCAGGTGGCCTGGCTGCAGCGAGTGCACATGCGCATCGACAATCTCCTCGGCCAGTTCGACTTGATAGTCGTCGGTGCTTGGCACGGAATTCATTTTCCATCCCGCGATTGCGAGAAGAAGGAGGGCCGCCGCCGCAGCCAGCCAGTGCCAAAGGAGGGGCCGGGACATAGCAGTCGCGGGCGCTACGGGGCGAAGATCGGCGTAAATCTTTTTCCTGAGCGAGGCCGGCGCGGGCTCATAGAGTCGCGCGAGCTGTAATCGCTCACTTAACAAGTCCATGTCCACGAGCTCAACGGAACAGTGGACGCAATGCTGGAGGTGGCGCTCGAATTCGGCAGCGCTGGCAGCACTTAGCTCACGGTCGAAATAACCCTGAAGGAGGGAGTCAGCAAAGTCACACCTCACGGGCAGCCTCCTTGTGATAGGAATTTGTCAGCACGGAATACAATTGGCGGCGCGCACGAGAGAGCGAGGACATCACGGTACCAATGGGCATCGACGTGATCGCAGCGATCTCCTTGTAAGAACAGCCGTCGAGCTCTCGAAGGACAAGGACTTCGCGGAAACGCGGCGGCAGGCTCTCGAGGGCACGGGTGAGGCGCTCTCGATCTTCATCGGCCATCGCGATGGATTCGGGAGTAGCAACGGGTCGCGGGTGCAGTTCTTCGTCAAATTCGACCATCAGTTCCCTCGGGCGATTTTTTTCCAGCCAGGAGTAACACGTATTACGCACGATCTGCAGCAGCCATGCGCGCGCATCCCCACCGTGAAAACCACGAAAGAAGCGGCACGCGCGAAGTAAGGCTTCTTGAGCCACCTCTTCGGCATCTTCGCGCCTACGCAACAACCAGCGCGAGAGGTTGAAAGCAGCGTCGACATGGGGCAGCACAAGCTGTTCGAAGCGCAGCCGGTCTTCGGCATCCAAATCGTTCAATGACTTCCCCCGATCAGTGATGCTTCATTTGTCAGAACTATCTGACCGGCAATTTTATTCTCGACGGCCGCCCTTTTCTGACGAACAAGTAAAGACATGAACGCGGAGGAATTTGGAATAAGACGGACGCTGCCTCGGTCTGGATGAACGCAAGCACGTTTAAATGGCGGTGCGGAAACCCCCATCCCGCGCCGCCACTCCCAATGGCAGGTGGAGATCGTAAAGAAGGGGTAAAAATCCTACGAAGTGAGGAGCACAAAGATGTCCGAGAAGAAGAAAGATGAGCTTCTGAATGATCACAATCACGACGGAGTTGACCGGCGGGGATTTCTAAAGTGCATGGCCTGGGCAGGTACGGGTGCCTTTTGTGTGATGAAAGGCGGGGTGCTGAACTCTTACAGCTTGAGCCGACTTTCGGAGATTAGCGCGCCGGACATGATGGGCGAGCTCAGCTTCGTGCAGATCAGCGACAGCCACATGGGATTCAACAAGCCGGCGAATCCGGACGTCGCGGGGACCCTGAAAGCAGCGGTGGACAAAATCAACGCTCTATCGAGAGCGCCGGAATTCATGCTGCACACCGGCGACATCAGCCACCTCTCGAAGCCCGAAGAGTTTGATACGGTAGACCAGATCTTGAAAAGCGCGACGCCCAAGGATGTCTTCTACGTACCCGGTGAACACGACGTCCTGAATGACGATGGGAAACAGTTCATGGAGCGTTACGGAAAAGGCAGCAAGGGCGCGGGATGGTACAGTTTCGAAAAGAAGGGCGTGCACTTCATCGGGCTGGTCAATGTGATGAATCTGAAGGCCGGCGGGCTCGGAACGCTGGGCCATGACCAGCTTGAGTGGCTGGAAGACGATGTAAAACACTTGAAGCACAGCACACCGATTGTTGTGTTTGCGCACATTCCACTCTGGTCGGTCTATCCGCAGTGGGGCTGGGGAACAGACGATAGCGCACAGGCGCTGGCGTATTTGAAGAAATTCGGTTCGGTGACGGTGCTCAATGGGCATATCCACCAGACCATGCAGAAGGTCGAAGGAAACGTGACGTTTCATACCGCGGCGTCGACGGCGTTTCCACAACCGGCGCCAGGCAAAGCCGATTCACCGGGCCCGATGAAGGTGCCAGCGGAGCAATTGAAAAGCGTCCTCGGCATCACCGATGTGAACTACAAACAAGGGAAACAAGCTCTGGCAGTGGTTGATTCTTCGCTCGCGTGAAGAAGACCCAGCCAAACGCAGAAAACAATTCGAACTTGAAACAGAAAAAGGAGAAAAAGCATGAGGAGAAGTGTGTCTATTGCAGGACTGGCAGCGGCACTGGTGCTCGGAACGCTGGGTTTCGGCACAGGTCAGAAGAGTCATGTCGCAAACGCGCAGGAGAAGATGTCGATGATGGAAGTGAAGATCGATAACTTCACGTTCGGGCCCGCCGCGCTGACAGTGTCGGTAGGAACGACGGTGACGTGGATCAATAAGGATGACATCCCGCACACGGTTGTCAGCACGGATGATCCGAAGACGTTCAAGTCCAAAGTGCTGGACACGGACGAAAAGTTCTCCTTCACCTTCAGCAAGGCGGGAACTTATCCCTACTTCTGCTCGATTCACCCGAAGATGACCGGCAAAGTCATCGTGCAGTGAGTAAGGAGCGCTCTTGCATCCGTTCGACATTAAAACAGTAGTTTTCGCAAAGCACGCGCAACACGTCGTGCTGATCCACTTCCCGATTGCGCTGTTTATCATTGGCGTCCTCTTTGATTTCCTTGCGCAATGGAAGAAGCAGCGCCTTCTGGCTGCGGCGGCCTACTACAACTTGCTTGTCGCGGCGATCGCAACCATCCCTGTGGTAGCCACTGGAATTCTCGCATGGCAGTGGGAACTCGAGGGGCAGAAACTGAAAGGCATCCTTTTGATGCATCTAGTCATGGGATGCCTGTCGAGCCTCCTGATCTGCATTGTGTGGTTCATTCACATGAGAACCAGACGCAAGCAAGAGGAGGTCCTGCCCGGCTACCGTTTGCCGATCGAGGCTGTGGCCGTAGTCATCGTCGCACTTACGGGACACCTTGGTGGCTTTCTCAGTGGAGTGAATGGACCGGGATAGGCGTTTTCCAACACTAGCTGAGAGAAAGGGATTCTCTAACAAATTAAGGATGCATTTCGCAAGATGATGAACCTGTTTGTCAACGGAGTGGCCATCTGGATCGTGACGGCACAAGGAGCAGTTATGAACCATCAAGTCCCAAAATATGTCACCCGAACAAGAGCCTCTTTGATGCTCGGCATACCTGAAGCGGAGCTCAATCGTATCTCGAAGGAATCGGGACTAGGCCACGTGGAGCGCGCCGGCAACCAGGAAGAAACGTACTTCACTTACGAGGAATTACAGCGGATTTGCGTGGTCGCGGCAAACCAGGAGCAGGGCATCTTAGGCTGACGCGGCGGGATGAGCAAAACGGAAACTCTGAAGGCGTTTGGAAAGAAGCGCGCGGAGAAGGTTTATGAGCATAAAAGGAGAAGGAGAATGAACAAGAGATTTGTGTTGGCACTTGCAGCGCTTTCATGCGCGCCGTTAGTGGTGGCCGGGAATGAGGCCGCATATCCCAAAGAAAAGGTGGCGGCGTTCGTGGTCGAGAAACTGGATTTGACTTCACTGCCGCCCGCGTTCCGGCCGAAGAAGGAAAAAGGAAAGAAGACATTCGCGGATTACGGTTTCACGGCACAGAGGATGGACGAAAACGAAGCCATTATCGAGGCGCCGGGCGGAGTGAGGAGGTTGGCGATCAAGGTTCTCGACCAGAATTCCTCCGGGATCTACGTGTGCGTTGCGGAGCCTGGAGAAGACGGCAGCCGGGCAAAGACGCAAAATGTAATGCATCTGAAAAGGAAGGATTCGAACGCGTTGTTAAAGGGGCGCGAGTCCTTTCGAGAATTTGCGGCATGCCCTGTGATTGGCGGTAGCGACTCTTCGTCAGACTCGTATTGAGGAGACTGAGTAGTTACGTCGAAACACAGTGTTCCAATCGCGTTTGTGGCTTGGGTGTTGTCACCCCGAAGAACCCAGGAGATGGGCCACACGCTGTGCGAGCTTAGCACCCCCTCCCAATTGGCAGAATGAATTCAGCCACTGTACCACGCGAGATTCTTACCTAAACAGGAATGGAACGCAGTCGGCAGTCTGCGTGGAGACAATCTGTTGAGAGAAGCATTCTTTGAATCGGCTGCTCCGCGCGCTGCTGACTTAGTCCTCAGCCTCGAAATCGCCATGGGGATAGGCCTGTTGGCCGGCGCTCGGCTCGCTCGCAAGGGGCGCTTTCGGCAACACGCCTGGTGCCAATCTGCCATCGTGCTTTTGAACCTGGCCGTAGTTGTGGTGATGATGATTCCTTCATTCCGCGTTCATGTGCTTCCCAGGATTCCGGCCAAACTGGGGAAGGCTTATTACGCTCTGGCGACGACGCACGCGGCGCTCGGAACCGTTACTGAACTTGCGGGACTGTATATCTTGCTGTCTGCGGGCACGGGCGTTTTGCCGGAGAAATTTCGCATCACGAAATACAAGGCCTGGATGCGAACGGTGCTCGTGCTCTGGTGGATCGTGCTCTTGTTGGGGTTGGCAACCTACGCCCGCTGGTATGTTCCGCATTTATTTCGGAAATGAAATCGAGGAGTCTTGAAAGGAAGAGGCTGTCCATTGTCGCGAGGATGGTCGGAATAAAGTTTTTGAGATTTGGTCTACATAGTTGGAGTACATGAGCTTGAATGAAAACCAAGAAGGGTTCCGACGAAGGAGAAATCCATGGCTGAGTATCAGATGACTTTAATGGATCGGCAAAGAATCGCTAGAGATACGATGGCCTTCTGGTTCGACACAAATGGCGCCCGCTACGAATTCCGGGCAGGGCAGCATGCCGACTTTGTCGCTACGCACCCGTATATGGGAAGTGAAAGTGACAATTCGCGGACCTTTTCACTCGCAAGCTCTCCTCATGAAAAGGAGCCAATCATGATCGCCATGCGCATGCGTAAGACTCCCTTTAAAACCGCGTTGAAGGCTGCAGCTCTTGGCACTAAGTTCACAGTGAGCCGTCCCCGAGGATCGTTCACGCTGCACAGGGATATCACGCGAACTGCGGTGTTCATCGCGGGTGGTATCGGGATTGCGCCCATTCGCAGCATTCTTCAACATGCCACCCAGGAACGTCTGCCACACAAACTATATTTGTTCTATTCAAACCGGGAGGTGGACGACGCCGCGTTTTTCGAAGAATTTGAGAATATGACCGTTCAGAATCCTAATTTGACTTTCATTCCAACGGTAACTGGGCATCGAACCATTGCGTGGCCCTATGAGAAAGGTCACATCAATCGCGAAATGCTCTCGCGTTATCTCTTGGGGCTGAACGGACCCATCTACTACATCGCGGGCCCGTCGGGGATGGTCACCGCGATGACCGGCCTGCTCAATTTCTCGGGCGTCAGCGATGACGATATTAGGACCGAAGAATTTGGAGACTACAAGCTGTATCAGAATTCCGCGCAGTTCGATCAGGTAACGGGCAACAATCGCCCAGATTCAGCGCTATAACCGATAGTGCGGAGACTTTGTGAAAGTAGTTTGATTGCGTCTCGGGTTTTCTTTGTTTCGTTTGGGTCAGTGAAGCGCCGAAGCTCCAAGCGCCAGCAGATCCGCTGAACAAGCTGCTCCCAAGCTGCTCGTTCATTCCTGTGTTAAAGAATGCTAAGGAATCTTTGCAGTAAGGGGGATCGGTTGTCTTTTCGCCAGATCAGAGAGAAAGGTACCGGCACTCTCAGATCTGCGATAGGCAACAAAGCAACGCCTCTAGGGCATTGCCATCTTGCAGAATCACTGACCAAAGCGACACCCAGCCTGCAGGAGACCAAACTAAGAATCGTGGCATGGTCATCGGCTTCTTGCACAATCCGCGGCGATTTCAAGCCCCCGCGGAAACACGCCTGCATCAAACGGTCGTAGGCGGCAGGGTTTGTCCGGCGGGGAAACCAAACAAAGGGAACGTCATTCAGGTCGCTCAGCCGGAGCCTGGTCTGTCTGGTCAGGGGATGCCCTTTCGGCGCGGCAAGCACCACCTTATGGTGTGCCACCAGCCGCTGATCTAATTCTTTACCCAATGTGGTCATGCTAACTACGAAACCCGCATCAAGTCTGCCCGACCGTATGGCATCCACTTGCGCGAGAGAAAGCATGGGAACGGGTGTCAATTCAGCGCCGGGCAGTTTCTGTGTGAATCGGCGAAAAAACTCCGGAACGACGCCGTGCCAAGAAATGCTCTCCACAAATCCCACGCGAAGGGTTCCGGCTTTGCCGCTTGCCACACGCTCGGCGCGCCTGGTGGCCTCCTGTACTTCTCCCAGAATTCGCCGTGCATCTTCCAAAAATAGCTTTCCTGCCGGGCTTAGTTTGACGCCGCGAGGGAGTCGCTCGAACAAGCGAAACCCGATTTCTTTCTCCAAATCCTGTATTTGGCGGGAAAGCGCCGGCTGTGCGATGTTGAGCCGCTCGGCTGCTCGCCCAAAATGCTGTTCTTCCCCGACTCCGACAAAGTAACGCAAATGCCGCAACTCCATATTGATACCTCCAAGGCATTGAAATTATAGCAACGATGTCTTGGACATATGAAACCTTCATCCCGGAGGATAACGCCGTGGAGTCCCGATAGCCCCTGCTGTAGGGAGGCCACACATGGAGGAGACCAGCCATTGAGCAGGCGCGTAAACATCTCACCCGAAGAAGCCGCGGAACGCCTCGCTATCCGAGAACTCGTCGAGACCTATGCGCACTGTGCCGATCGCCGCGATGCGAAAGGTCAGATGGCTCTCTTTACCGCGGACACCCACTTCGTGGTGTACATGAACGCCAAGGATGCAAAGCCTTCTCAGGAGCTACACTCACGGGAGGCGCTCGCTCCGGTCTTCGCGGACCTGAACAAGTACGACGCCACCATGCACTTCGTCGGACAGAGTACGATTCTTACGCTGACTGGCAGCCGAGCCACGGGAGAGGCCTACACCTTAGCCCATCACCTCACGATCGACGGTGGAAAGCGACGGCTGATGATTGCGGCACTCCGGTACTCGGACCAATTCGTGAAGATCGACGGCGATTGGTTATTTTCCGAACGCCTGCTCTACGTCGACTGGGTTGAGGAGCGCGCTCTGTGATGACAACGACTAACCTGATCTCTTCAATGGGCGCTTTTGCAGCTCCTCGGAGCCGTGCATGAACGTTCCGACACGAGATCAGACACGCCTTGTAGTTGTGGGCGCGACGGGAATGGTCGGTGGATACGCCCTTCGCTACGCGCTCGACCATCCCGCCGTTAGGTCTGCGACGGCGATCGTTCGCAGGAAGCTCGGCATTTCGCATCCCAAGTTGAACGAAGTTGTGCACGGAGACTTCGCGGACTGCTCTGCACTTGCGGAGGCGCTCTCCGCTCAGGACGGCGCGGTCTTTTGCCTGGGTGCATATACCGGAGCGGTGTCGGACGCGGAACTCCGCAGAATAACCGTGGACTACACGATCGAGTTCGCGCGAGTTCTGCACGGCAGCAGCCCCAACGCGGCCTTCTCATTCTTGAGCGGAAGCGGCGCGGATCCGACGGGACGAAGTCGCATCGCTTTCGCGCGATACAAGGGAGAGGCCGAGAACGCACTCCTTGCGGCCGGGTTTCCGAGCGTTTACCTCTTCCGGCACGCCTACATCTACCCCGTGGAGCCTCGGAAGGAACCGAATTTCACCTATCGTCTTTTGCGCGCCATCTATCCCGCGTTTCAGTTGCTGATTCCGAACCAGGTAATTCGTGCCGACGACTTGGCACGTGCCATGGTGGACGTCGTCGTCCAAGGAACTGACCGCGAAAATAGGGTTTTCGAGAACCGCGACATCCGAGCCATGATCAAAGGTGCTCGTCAGTCCACAGCGTGACGCAGCGCCGTTGGTCCCTGGAATGGAGTGAATGGGAGGCAGAGGAGCTATGAACGTCGATAGGCTTGCAGAGAGAGAGAAGGGGTCCCGCACCTACAGTAAGCGGAATCGCTTGAGGGTGAGAACTCCCGAGTTACCGATGGCCGTTCTGTGTCTGATTGTGTTTTGCGCTTTTCCGTCGGCAAACCCTGCCCAAGTTCCGGTCTATGAAATCACGCCCGTAGAAAGCACCGTTACATTTGGTGTCGACTCTTCGGTTTCCATCAAAGGCACCTTCGACAAATGGAGCGCAAGCATAAAGTTTACCTCCACGGATGCGAGGAGCGGCGTTTTGGACATCGAGATCCAAGCTGACAGTGTGAACACCGGCAGCGGTCTGAAAAACAACAAATTGAAGGGCAAGGACTTCTTCGACGTGAAAGACTCTCCCATCATCACCTTCAAATCCACGAAAGTCGTTCAGACCGGCCCAAACACATTCGACTTGGAAGGCGACTTCACCATTCGCGGCGTCACGAAAGCCGAAAAACTCACGCTTACATCTACCGGCAAGGGATCAACCTCGGGAAGCATCGACGGCACTATGGCTTTCGATCGCAAGGACTACGGGATGAACAAGGGCATCCCCTTCATAAAGATCGCCAACCGTGTCGAAGTAAATGTCAGCCTGAAATGGAAATGGGTCGGCGGACCTCCGCTGGTTTTCCAACAATAATTCGAAATTCGACAAAACAGGAAGCGCGCCAAACCTCGGTGAGCTGTCATTCCGACTCACAGACTGAAGGTGACCAACGGTAAATGCGGTTGTATACTGCGCCTGGGCTTGAAGCCTCCACACGTATCGGCATGAATGGGCTCAGGAAAACATGCCCGAATCGTTGGAAACGATGGCCGGCTGGAAGCTATGTTGGCGGCCGGCGACAGAACGGCAATGGCAATCCGTTGTGAGGAAATGATGGTTACGCGACGCGAATTTCTCGAAGCACTAGCAGTCGGTACAGCGGGGCTGGGCGTTGGAAGTACCGCAAAAAGCTATAGCCGGATCATTGGTTCGAACGATCGGCTCAATTTTGCAGTGATCGGACTGAACGGGCGCGGGTATGCGCATCTCTCGTCGCTCAAGGCAAATAAGAGCGCTGCACGCATTTCGCATGTCTGCGACGTGGACAGCGAAATCCTGAGGAAGTTTGCTGACAGTACACGGCAGCAGATGGGCGAGGAGCCTGCGGCGGTCAAAGACTTTCGCGCCATTCTCGAGCAGAAAGATGTGGACGCCATCACGATCGCCACTCCCGATCACTGGCATACACCGATGGCCATCGCGGGGTTGCAATCGGGGAAGCATGTGTACTTGGAAAAGCCGTGCAGCCACAATCCTGCAGAGGGCGAGATGCTTGTGCGCGCGCAACAGAAGTATCAAAAGCTCGTGCAGATGGGAACACAGCAGCGGTCTTCGCGGCACACCATCGAGATTGTCGAAAAGATTGGCACCGGAAGTATTGGCAGGCCCTACTTCGCGAAAGCCTGGTACAGCAATGTCAGAAAGTCGATTGGCACAGGCAAAGAAGTGCCCGTGCCGGCGCAGCTGGATTGGGACCTATGGCAGGGCCCAGCGCCGCGGCGGCCTTATCAAGACAACGTACATCCGTACAACTGGCACTGGTTTCGAAATTATGGCACCGGCGAAACGTTGAATAACGGCACGCACGAGGTCGATGTTTGCCGCTGGGCGCTGGGCGTCGATTATCCGAGACGGGTGACGGCGTCGGGCGGTAGATACCATTTCAAAGACGACTGGCAGTTCTATGACACGCTGGTGACCAGCTTCGAATACGAAGACAAGATGCTGACATGGGAAGGCAGGAGCTGCGAGGGAATGAAGTATTACGGCCGCGATCGTGGTTCGGCAATCATGGGAACCACTGGGACGGTGCTGGTCGATCGTGATGGGTACGAGATCTACGACCTCAAAGGGAAAAAGACGGCCGAATTCAAGGTTGGTAGCACAACCTCGTCTTCGGATTTGCTCGGCCGCGATTCCATGACCGATGCTCACTTCGCGAACTTCATCGCGGGAATCCGGAAAGGAGAGAAACTCAACGCGCCTATCGCCGTGGGCAACGTCGCGGTTACGATGCTCCAGGTTTCCAACATCGCCTGGGAAGTCAACCGAGAGTTGCATCTGGATACGAAAGACGGCCGGATCCAGAACGATGCGGAAGCGATGAAAATGTGGGCACGCGAGTACGAGACGGGCTGGGTGCCGCACACATGAGGATGTGGCCCGTTTTCAGTTTCTAGTGAGAGAGCAATAATGAGTTCCAGGAATTAGTTGCTCATGACGAAGACGATCTCCCGTCGCAATTTTGTTCGCTCCGGCGCAATGGTTGCCGCGGCGGTCGCGGCTTCAAGCGACATCCTCGCAGGGGTTCACGAAAAGCCATCGGCTGACGAGGCAGCGCCTATTCGTCTGGGCCTAGCCAGCTATACGTTCCGCAACTTCAGCCGGGCGCAGATGATTGCCTTCCTGAAGCAGCTCAAGGTGTTCGAACTGAATGCGAAGGACGTCAAAGATCATCTCCCGACGGATAGGCAGGAAGAAGCGGCTGCGCTGGCGGACTATGTCGCCGCGGGCCTCAAGCTTCACGCCGCTGGAACCATCTATTTTGAGAAAAATGAAGACGCGGACATCCGCGCTAAATTCGAGTACTGCAAGCTCGCAGGCATTGGTGTCATCGTCGCCGGGGATCCCGCGGTGGAAACTTTGCCGCGGATTGAAAAATTCGCAAAGGAGTACGACATCCGCTTCGCGATTCACAATCACGGCCCGGAAGATAAACTCTGGCATTCGCCGCTGGATGTCTTGAAAGCGGTAAAAGGGATGGATCCGCGCATGGGATGTTGCATCGATGTCGGGCATACGGTTCGCGCGGGCACGGACGTGGTTCAGGCAATCCGTGAAGCAGGCCCGAAACTGCATAACGTGCACATGAAGGACCTCACGGATTTTCATAGCAAGGAGAGTCAGGTCGCGGTGGGAGACGGCGTCATGCCCGTGCGAAAAATGTTTGAAGCCCTTGCCTCGATCAAGTACAAGGGCTTTGTCGACCTGGAGTATGAGATTCATCCCGACGATCCAATGCCGGGCGTGATTGGCAGCTTTGCTTACATGCGTGGCGTCCTGGCGGGTCTGGGGTATGCGAGCCACGGTTGAAATTTCCGGCGGACTTCTGGCCGAATAGAGTGATTCGCAGCGGCCTACTGATTTACACCGCTTGCCAAGAACCCTCCGTCCACCACCAGGATTTGGCCAGTGGTGAAGGACGCCGCATCCGAGGCGAGGTATACGGCAGCTCCCACCAATTCTTCGGGCTTTCCAAACCGGCCCATGGGAGTACGGGCTAACAACTCACGGCCCCGATTTGTGCCATCGAGCAGTGCCGCGTTAAGAGCCGTGGGGAAAACTCCGGGAGCGATGGCGTTTACCATCACTCCGCGGCTGGACCATTCCAAAGCCAACGACCTCGTGAGAGCTCCCACAGCTGCTTTGCTGGCGGAATAGGCTGCGACTTCCATCAAGGAAACGAACGTAGCGATCGAGGCAATATTGATGATCCGTCCGTATCCCCGCTCCAACATGTGCTTGCCAAATATCTGACAGCCTCTGAGCGTGCCGGTGAGATTTGTTTCCAGGATGTCGCGCCACGATTCTTCCGGGAAGTCGACGGTGGGAGCGCGCTTGGTTTTGCCGGCGCAGTTCACCAGAATGTCCACTTTGCCGAATCTTTCGAGCATTTTCGCCAGGAGGTTCTCCAGGGAACTGCGATTGCACACATCACAGGCAATTCGCAGAGTTTGGCGTCCCAGCGATTCTATTTCGCGGGCCGTCGATTCCACTTGGTCTGCGCGCCGGGAGGAGGCGACGACGTCCGCTCCAGCGGCAGCTAGTCCGAGAGCTAGTTCGCGGCCAATGCCAGATGTCCCACCAATTACGACGGCGGTCCTGTTGGAAAGCCCTAACAGAGGCGGATTCATCAGATTCGTTATCCTTTTCGCTCGCACTCAGCTGCGCTGAAAGCACTTCTCGGTAAAACGCGATGAGTAGGTCATTCGATCAAATTGCTTGTAGCCGCAACTGCATCACCGACGCCTCCTAATCCCTGAAGCGTCCACCGTAGGCCCAGAGTCCCAGGCCAGGATTTGGCACAAAGAAGATCTCCTCACCATCCACCTGGTTGTAGCCGTACTTCAGCCTCTGCGGGTCGTACTTCTTCGTCATGCTTTCGAGATCCGCATAGCCGAAACCGACATCGCATATTTCTTTCCGGCTGAGGCCCCCAGGGCAGTATGTGATTGTAAAGCGTCCCTCGGAAGATCCGTGGATGAGATGCGCCGCCGCACTGAGGTTGGCGGCGAGTTCATGGTCATTCGCGACGGCTGCGAGGGTTGCCGGCGTGCCAAAATAGCCGTGTCTGCGGATTAGCCGATCAATCGTCCCATCCTCCCCGAAGTCCTTTACGCCTGGAGCCAGGACAATGAGCTCGGCGCCGTCTGCCAGCGCCATGCGCGTCCGGTAGATCGCTTTGTTGCCCAGCCAGGTGCTCTTCAATTCCTCCGGATCCAGGTAGACGACGGCCTTTCGGATTTCAGCGTCCAGCATGACAAAGTTGACTTTCAGACTGAGTTCCGCGGCTTTATGAAAACATTCGTCATCGTCCCCTACGAAGAGTCCCCGTATTGCCAGGCTCCCGTCTTCTTTTCTTCCCACCACCGTTAGCACGTACACGATAGGCAAGTGTTGGATGAAATGGTTCGAAGCATAGTTCAGTACCCGCCGCACCGGATTATCCGCCCGTCCCATAATCCGTTCCATGCCGTATACAGCGCCGAGGTAATGGCTGCGGTTGATACTGTCGGGTCCGCCGGTGCCCACTAGAATGTTCTTATTGTAGTTTGCCATTCCGATCACTTCATGGGGGACAACTTGTCCGATGGAAAGGATCAGATCGAAGCCGCCCTCGACCAACATCCGGTTAATTTGCACCGGCCACGTGTAGTCCAATTTGCCTTCGGACTGTTCGCGCACGTACTCGGAGGGCACTTCTCCGAGCGTGACAGTGTCCTTTCGCCAGTTGTGCGCGTGAAACAAGCTGAACGGTGTATCACCGAACATTTTGGTGACCTGGCCCGGTGTCATGGGAGCATGCGTACCGAGTGCTGGCAATATCGCCCTGAGCCGTTCTCCGTAAAAGCCATGCGCGCATCTGGTCAGTTCGCCGGCCCCTGAGTGGAATCGAGTGAAGTCGGGAGGAATGGCCAGCACGCGATCGCGCGGGCCAAGAGCTTGCAAGGCGTGGAACAGACCTGTCCGCAGCTCAACTGAAGAGAGATTGGATTGCTCGCCTCCGATCTCGAGGAAAAGGCTCATGAAGAAATCAGTTCATTCTCCGCAGTTAATGACAATATCCACGTGAAGCACGCTCGTCAATTGGCTCCTTGGCTCACCACGGCATCGATTCGCGGCAGGCCCGGGGCAATGACGTGCAGGAACAGGAGTCCAACGAGATATGCGGAAGCCGCAATTGCGAAGAGAGGAGTGTAGCTGTGCGTGAGCTGCAGGACCCATCCGGTACTTAGAGAAAACAAGACAGAACCTATCGAGCCCGCCATTCCGCCTATCCCGACCACGCTGCCCACTGCGCTTCGCGGGAACATATCCGATGCGGTTGTAAACAGATTCGCGG